>Ga0172371_10000403_pt1 | contig 66399 bp, 65 predicted proteins | sample Lak12m_FD_114543 | JGI IMG/M metagenome (GOLD analysis project Ga0172371, IMG submission 114543) | Freshwater microbial communities from Kabuno Bay, South-Kivu, Congo - kab_022012_12m | ecosystem: Environmental > Aquatic > Freshwater > Lake | place: Democratic Republic of the Congo: South-Kivu... | reverse complement strand
TCTTCCACCTTTTTCATCTCCTTGCCTCCGGTCTTATTGTGCCGGAGTTCTTATGATTTAGGTGGGCTCACTTTCAATGTTAAATCCTCCCCCAGGTGGGCTCGTTTTCAATGTTAAAAAACAAGAAACGAAAGGTTTGTACAAAATGTGGAAAAATTGTAATTAATCATTATCCCCAACATCAGTTCAATCTTACTGATTACTATTTCATAGGAGAAACTTGTGAGCAGGAGCGAAAGTGCTCTCATTGTGGAGTGGTGGAAAAATTGGGCACAAATCATTGGTTTTGCGACCCCGACTGGGTATCCGACAAGACCAAGTGTAAAAGTACGCACTCCTGCAGAAGGTGCGGACAACTGGAAGAAGCAGTTACACATTCAGGGGAATGGGTCGTTCTGGAGAGCAAGAGTATGCGATATGATGGTAATGAAATATTGTTTCATGAAAAACGTATCTGTGAAGTATGTGGTATTGAAGAAACCAGGGAGCGCTATTGGGAATCTCCTATCCTTTAATTACTTTCTATCACGCCATCTTTCCCATCGGGTAGGTTGGGATGAGCGCTTCTTTGATCAGCACAGTCAGTAAAAAGTAAGCGAACCCCAACAAAAGTCAATCTCCCATTGGGTAGGTTGGGATGAGCGTTTCTTAGATCAGCACAGTCAGTAAAAGGTAAGCGAACCCCAATAAAAAATAATCCCCTATCGGGCAGGTTGGGTTGAACGCTTCTCTGATCAGCACAATCAGTAAAAAGGGTAGCGAAACCCAACATAATTGATAAAAATTTCACCTCACCAGCCATACCAAATCTGGAGAGGTGAATCAAAACCTCATCGCTTCAATTTCTGTTTACGTCTTAATCAATGCGCATAGATAATTTCAAACGCTTGGCTCAAACAAGAGCGTTGAAAATATTCCTACCCTCCCCACGGCATCCCGGAATATTCTTCAAAAGCCCTGTCATGCAGCTCCTTGAAAAGGCTCTCGTGTCTTCTTTCCCACAAAGCCAGAGTCTCCAATACTTTCCGTGCATCTCCCGGGGCATTCCTGGCTGCCTTTTCATAAAATTCCGCGAAGTCACGCTCGATCAGGTAAGCCATCCGCAAAACAGGCAGATCAGGTACCATCGCTTCCATGACGGTTTGCTCAATGAATTCGCTCGTGGCGCGCTCTGCAAAAAAACCCATCTTCTCAAAACTGGCACCCATCACCAGGTCGGTCGGCTTGTTCTCTCCCAAAAGATCGATCTGCCTTTGTATATATTCAATATGCTTTTGTTCTTCCTCGACCAGTCTTTTGAACACACCCACTGCAGACGCATGCGACAGGCGGCTGGCATTCTCTTCAAAAAAGCGCTTGCCCTCGTATTCGCGTTGCAGGGCATACTCATAGATCTTCAAAATATCCATCATATCCTCGTTAAACGATCTCAACTCGAACCGCGGTGACCTTGTATTCCGGGATCTTGGCCACCGGGTCCAAAACGGCTTGCGTTAATTCGTTGGCAGATGCCTGCGGGAAGTGGAAGTTGGCATACACCATACCGGGTGGCACACGCTCGGTTACCAATGCTTCTGCCTCGATACTACCCCTGCGCGAGGTGACCCGCACAAATTTCTTCCCGTTCAACCCAAGGTGGATGGCATCCTCCGGGTTCACTTCGATCAAAGCAGAACCATACACCTGCATGATGCCTTCCGAGCGCCGTGTCATCTGTCCACCATGCCAGTGGTAAAGAACGCGCCCGGTGCTCATCACCATCGGGTACTCGTCATTGGGGCTTTCGGCGGGTGGCAAGTGATCGATCGGGGCAAATTTCCCTACCCCGCGTGAAAACTTGCCAATATGTAATATCGGCGTACCCGGGTGATCCGTGTTCGGGCACGGCCATTGCAACCCTTTTCCATCTTGTAAACGTTCATGCGTGATGCCGGCATAGGAGGGCGTCAGGGCGTTGATCTCGCTCATGATGGCAGCTGTATTCTTATAATCCCAACCCGCATATACCGCTTCACGGGCAATTGTTTTTCGCTTGATCATTCGCACTGCCAGCTCGCCGATGATCTGCCAATCGGGCTTGGCATCTCCCAATGGTTCGATGACCTGGTTTAGTTTCTGAACACGCCGTTCTGTATTGGTAAAGGTCCCGTCTTTCTCGGCAAAGGATACCCCGGGCAGCAGCACATCGGCGAAATTGGATGTCTCGGATGGGAAAAGCTCCTGCAACGCCAGGAAATCGACAGCCTCCAGGCACTTGCGCACATGGGTGGAATCCGGGTCAGACATGGCCGGGTCTTCTCCCAGGATGTAGAGCGCGTGGATCTTATCTTCCAGGATGCCAGGGATCATTTCTGTGGCGGTTAATCCCACCTTGTTGTCCAGTGGGGTTCCCCAGGCATTCTCGAATTTTTTCTGCGCCTCTTCATTGGTCACAGCCTGGTAAGCCGGGTAGACATTCGGCAGTCCGCCCAGGTCGCAGGCTCCCTGTACATTATTCTGACCCCGCAGCGGGTTAACGCCTCCACCCGGGATGCCCATATTGCCAGTCAGCATCTGCAGGTTGGCCAGGGACATCACATTGCGGACACCAACGATGTGCTGCGTGATCCCCATCGCCCAGATGACAGCCATGGGTTTGCTGGTTCCCAGGATCTCGGCAGCTTGATGCAATTTTTCCACGGGGATGCCGGTGGTCTCGGAAACTTTTTCAGGCGGGTACTCCATTACAACGCTCTTAAATATTTCGAAATCTTCTGTGCGGGTATCAATGAAAGCCTGGTCCTGCCAGTTTTTTTCAAGGATCAGGTACATCAACCCATTAAGCAGCGCAATATCCGTGCCGGGTTTATGCTGCAAGTGCAGACAGGCAAAATCCACCAGGTCGATCCTGCGGGGGTCGGCTACGATCAGCTTCACGCCGCGTTTTCTAACCGCTCTACGCAGCATGGTTCCAAAGACCGGGTGTTGTTCGGTTGTATTGGCCCCGATCACGAAGATCGCCTGCGCACTTTGTGCAACATCTTGCATCGAGTTGGACATGGCTCCAGAACCGAAGGCAGCGGCCAGACCGGCCACCGTGCTGGAGTGTCAAAGACGGGCGCAGTGATCGATATTGTTTGTCCCTATCACCTGCCGTGTGAACTTGTTCATCAGGTAGTTTTCTTCATTCGTGCATTTGGCTGAAGTTAATACCCCTAGGCTATCCGGGCCATAGGCATCGATCGCCTGTCCAAGTTTTTGGGAAGTGATGTCCAGGGCAGTTTCCCACTCCGTCTCCACCCAGCTCCAATCCGAAGATTGGACGTCCAGCTTTTTGGGTTTTGGCTTTCCATCCAGTAAATACTGCCGGACCATCGGCTTCTTCAATCGATCCGGGTGGTAGATAAAATCCCACCCGTAACGTCCTTTGACACACAGTGCCATGCCATTGACGGGGGCATTTGGATTTGAGTTGACGTCGATGATTTTTCCATCTTTGACAACAAAATCAAATTGACACCCGACTCCACAGTACGTGCAGATCGTGGGGATCTTTTTAACCTGGTGCCGGCGGCCTTTCCCGTAGGACATCTTGTTGGATAACGCCCCTGTTGGGCAATAGGCCACACACTGACCGCAGGATTCGCAGCGCGCTTCCAGCATGCTTGTGTCAGCCCCGGCTACGATCTGTTCATCGATCCCGCGCCGGGCAACCCCCCACACATCTCGCACCTGGATCTCAGCGCAGGCCTCAACGCAGCGCCTGCACAGGATGCAGCGGTTCATATCCACCCGGATAAAGGGGTTCGGGTCACTGTCAACAACATAGCGTTTGCCTTTTGACCCCCATTCCGGTGCTTCGACCTTGTACTCATAAGCCAGATCCTGTAATTCGCATTCGCCGCTGGCTTCACAGGTAATGCAATCCTGGGGATGATTGGCCAGCATGGATTGCAGCGATAACCTTCTGGATTGGATCACTTTTTCATTGTTGGTCTCGATTTCCATTCCCTCGCTCACCTGGGTTACACAGGCTGCCTGCAGGAAGCGCCAGTTCTTGACTTCCACCACGCACATGCGGCAGTTACCGGATGGAGACAGGTCCTTGTGGTAGCATAGTGTCGGGATTTTGATCTCATTTTGCTGGGCTGCTTCTAAAATGGTTTGACCTGCTTCGGCTTGAATTGTTTTTCCATTAAGAGTGATGGTGATGCTCATTAATTATTCTCCCTTTCCGTTTGCCGAAAATTCTGCAGTGAAGTTGGCAAGTGCCGAATTAATCGGGATGGGCACGGATTGTCCCAATCCACAGAAGGATGCCAGCAGCATATTTTCTGATAACGCCTTTAGCTCATCCAAAGCTTGCCTGCTGATTTCACCATTTGCCATCTGGCATAGCAGGTTGTAAGCTCGCCAGGTTCCAACCCGGCAGGGGGTACACTTGCCGCACGATTCTGCTGCAAAGAAATGCAGCAGCTCGCGTAAGAGAGCCACTGGTGACACACTTTGATCACAGATCAGGAAAGCCCCGGCACCCAATCCGATACCTTTCTGGGAAGATGCATAATCCAGCGGGATATCCAGGAAATCCGCGTTCACCATTGATCCGGCCGCTCCGCCGGTCAGGGCAAATTTGAAGGATGATCCTTCCCGCATCCCCCCGCCAAAGTCATCAATGATCTGCCGCAGGGTCAACCCAATGGGAGCCTCAAAAAGCCCCGGGTGTTTTACATGACCCAGGACCATGTAAAGTTTGGTGCCCGGGACGCTGTAACCGGATAGATTTTTCCACCAATCAGCGCCATTTTTCAGGATGTGTCCCACAGCCGCAAAAGATTCCACATTATTGACTGCCGTGGGGCAGCCGCGCAACCCGAAAGATGGCGGGTAGGGAGGCCGCAGGCGTGGTTCGCCGCGTTTGCCTTCCAGTGACTCGATCAATGCGGTTTCTTCCCCGCAGATATAAGCTCCGGCTCCCAGGTGCACATGGATATGGAACGAGAATCCGCTACCCTGGATATTATCCCCCAACCAGCCCAGCGCTTCCGCCTGTTGGATGGCATTCTCGAGCCGCTCAGCCTGGTGAACATATTCACCCCGGATGTAGATAAAGGCTTCATCGGCTCCGCAGGCATACCCGCCAATGGCCATCCCCTCCAGCAGTTGATGAGGGTTCGAATCGATCAGCACCCTGTCTTTGAAGATCAGGGGTTCACTTTCATCGGCATTGGCGATCATATATTTGCGAGAACCGGCTGCCTGGGCTACAAATTTCCATTTGCGTCCCACCGGAAAGCCAGCCCCGCCTCGGCCTTGCAATCCTGATTCTTCAACCAGGGCAATCACGCGCTCGGGAGTTGTTTGCAGGGCAGCTTTTAGCCCCTGGTAACCTCCAAACCGGAGCGCCGATTGAATATCATCCGGGTCGATCTGGTCTATGTTGGCCAGCATGACCCGTTTTTCACCCGGGCGTGGGATTGAATAGTCTGTGGGAACACCCTTCCAGCCCTGGCAGGCTTTTTCAGCTTCGCTGATCGTTACCGGGCCGGCCTGGTCTTCATTCACCAGGATTGCGGGTGCCCGGTCGCATAATCCCAGGCATGAGCTCCGTTCGACCGTCCAATCTTCCGGTACAGCATCAGCGAAGTTGGCAACCGCTTTGTCAGCGTTCATTCCGCCTTCACTTGCCCGTTTTAACCAGCACACCGGTCCGTCGCATACCCGTAAAATGTTCTTTTTGGGTTCTGTTGCCAGCATCGAATAAAAGGTGGTCACACCATATGCCTGGTGGGCTGGCAGGTTTAGAATTCTGGCGGCATAGGTGATATTGTCTCTGGATAAGCTTTCTGGCAGGGCTTGGAACCTGGACAACAATTCCAATAGAGCCTCCGGGTTATTTTCCACTTCACCGGCCATTTCGAGAACTTCCGGGGAGATGGGTTTGAAGCGGGATGTTTTGTTGGTCATCTATTACTCCAGGATTTCGGTTTTTTCAATACATGCAGAGCTGGTTTTTCCGGTTTGCAAAGATCGTAATATACTTCCATTATATTATCTTCTAAAGATCACAATTTGAGTAGTACCATTGGGAATATTCTTTACTAACTTCTGTCATTATGTCATTGTAACGATTGCTTTCTTGGCAGAGTGGAAGGATTTACCCATAATACGTAATAATTTCGAAGAAACCAGCTTTACCAACAATCCCATTAATATTTGTATAAGGTATCGAGCGCTTTCCAGCAGGTGACGCACCACTTGACCCCTTATGAGATCTACACTTGCCAACCGCCCTTCGAATGTCTCCATAAAATAAGGTAAAATTTCACCTGATTTCCTCCACTTGCACTGCTTGCGAGTGGAATTTTTACCCGCGACCTGATCACTCTCATCCCAGGCGTTCGTCTGGATCATTAATTGGGGTATGGTTTTCAGAGAGCTGGTGATACAAAAAAAAGACAGGACAGGAAGAGATGAATTTACTCGAGCATAATCGCTTGGCGTGGAATCAAGAAGTGAAGAAAGGGAACAGATGGACTGTCCCAGTCACCAAGACTGAAATAGATTCCGCTCTAAACGGAGATTTCCAGATCATATTGACTCCTTTTACACCTGTACCCCGCGATTGGCTGGGAGATATTGCCGGCATGGATATTCTATGCCTGGCATCCGGAGGAGGTCAGCAGGGTCCGATTTTGGCTGCTGCCGGCGCCAATGTAACCGTTTTTGATAATTCAGATGAGCAATTGAAGCGGGATCAACAGGTGGCTCGGGAGAACCATCTCGAGATCAGGACGATCCGCGGCAATATGCAGGACCTGGGTTGTTTTTTGGATGAAACCTTCGATCTCATCATTCATCCGGTCTCCAATTGTTTTATCAATGACATCATTCCAGTTTGGAAAGAAAGCTTTCGGGTTCTCAAAGAGAACGGCAGGATGCTCTCCGGGTTCACCAACCCGCTTGTTTATATCGTCGACTGGGATTTGGCAGATCAAACCGGTCAATTTGTGCTGACGCATTCGATACCCTATTCCGATCTGGAATCCTTATCATCCGAAATGAAACTTAAAGCCAGCCAGGATAAATTGCCTTTCGAGTTTGGGCATTCCCTGGCCGATCAAATTCAAGGACAGATCCAGGCGGGTTTTGTAATTACCGGATTCTATGAAGATAAAAGTGGGGAACTTCTGGATCAGTTTTCCGACTCGTTTATTGCCACCAGGGCGGAAAAACGAAGCAGATGACCGGCCGAGATGTGTTTCAACCTTAAATAATTCCCAATGTTTTTTGGGAACGGGCATTTTCCCAGCCAGTGATGTAACACTTGTACCCTTGTGGGATCCCTTCCCATCCTATTGCTACACCTGTAGCGTAGGATTCCAATCCCGCTGTGGTAGATACATTCCCCGAACTCTCTTAAGGAGGCAATCACTCCTCCCAATCCCTCCTTAAAATAAGGTAAAATTCCCTCCAAATTCCCGCAACTGGAGCTGCAATGGACGCCATTTTTACACCCGAAAATTTGATCGCCTTATTAACCCTGACCGCGCTCGAGATCGTGCTCGGTATCGACAACATCGTCTTCATCTCCATCCTGGCGGATAGACTGCCTCACAACCAGCAAGCCAGGGGCCGTCGCACAGGCCTGGCACTGGCCTTGGTCACCCGCATCCTGCTGCTGCTCTCGCTCAGTTGGATCATTCGACTGACACAACCTCTCTTCTCAATCGCCTCACTGGATATTTCCAGCCGCGACCTGATCCTGCTGATCGGTGGCCTCTTCCTGCTCGCCAAGAGCACCTTCGAGATCCATGACAAGTTGGAAGGCAAGGAAGGCGAAGCCAATGCCAGGGGAGGCTCCACCTTTGCCTCGGTGGTCTTTCAGATCGGATTGCTGGATATCGTCTTCTCCCTGGATTCGGTCATCACTGCCGTGGGCATGGCAAAGGAAGTTTATGTCATGATCGCAGCCGTGATCATTGCCGTCATCATCATGATGTGGGCTGCCACCCCTCTCAGCAAATTCGTCAACGAGCATCCCACCGTCAAGATCCTTGCCCTCAGCTTTTTACTGCTGATCGGCATGTCCCTCCTGATGGAAGGTTTGCACCAGCATATTTCAAAGGGTTACATTTATTTTGCGATGGGCTTTTCTGTCTTTGTGGAGATCCTCAATTTGCGGATTCGCACAAAGGTTGAACCCGTCAAGCTGCGCGAGAATTATGTAAAAGCGGGGAATAAGAAGAACCACAAAGCAGGATGAGTGGCACTCAAATCCCTGTTTGATGCCTGGCGGGCAGATCCGGATACCGGCCCCAACATTTCCACCTGGCGCACTCTGCCTGCTTGTCCAGCCCGCCTGGATCATCTACCCGCCGATCTACCCCCTGCGCTTGCCGCTGCCCTTACCCGGCACGGCATTACCCGGCTTTTCAGCCACCAGTCACAAGCCTGGGAGCATACCCTCCACGGGCAGCATGTCGTAATTGCCACCGGCACTGCCAGTGGCAAGAGTCTCGCATTTCAGCTCCCGGTTTTGTCCGCCCTGCTGGTGAACCCGCAGGCACGCACCTTGCTGCTCTATCCCACCAAGGCTCTGGCACAGGATCAGCTCTCAAGTATGAATACCTGGCTGAATGAACTCAGGGGAGCTTCCCCAGTGGATCATGACATCCTGGCAGCCATCTACGACGGAGACACGCCTGCCTCCCGGCGCACTGCTGTCCGCAACCAGGCTCATATCCTGCTTACCAATCCGGATATGCTTCACATGGGCATCCTGCCTCACCATACCAGCTGGGAGGCTTTCTTTCAGAATTTAAGCTTCATCGTTCTGGATGAGGTCCATACCTACCGGGGGGTATTCGGCTCGCATGTTGCCAACCTCATCCGGCGTCTCAAGCGCATCACCCATTTCTATGGTGCTCATCCGCAGTTCATCATGACCTCCGCCACCATCGGCAACCCCCAGGAACTCGCCGAAAAGCTGATCGAAGCCCCGGTCGCCTTGATCGATCAGGACGGCTCCGGGCGCGGCGAGCGTCACTTTCTGATCTTCAATCCTCCCGTGCTGGACCCTTCTCTGGGAATCCGCAAGTCGGCTGTCCAGGAGGGGGTACGTCTGGCAAAAAGCCTGTACACACACCAGGTGCAGAGTGTTGTTTTTACACGCTCGCGCCGCAGTGTCGAGATTTTCCTGAAATACTTGCAGGAATCCACACCTAACACGCAGCTCTCACAAGCCAAAGGAATGGGTGCACAGATCCGCGGCTATCGTTCCGGTTACCTGCCCGGGCAGCGCCGTGAGATCGAGAAAGGTCTGCGCTCCGGGCATACCCGCCTGGTGGTTGCCACCAACGCCCTCGAGTTGGGTATCGACATTGGCAGTCTGGGAGCGGCTTTGCTGATTGGCTACCCGGGCACCATTGCCAGCACCTGGCAGCAGGCCGGTCGGGCCGGGCGTGGTGACGATCCGGCTGCTGCCATCCTGGTCGCTACGGCTGCCCCGCTCGATCAGTTCCTGGCGCATCACCCGGATTATTTCCTGGAACGTTCTCCCGAACAGGCTCTCATCAATCCCGATCACCTGCTGATCCTTCTCAATCATCTGCGTTGTGCCGCCTTTGAGCTTCCTTTTAGAGTAGGGGAAAATCTTGGCAGTCTGGGGGCTGAACAGGTAGGTGAGTTCCTGGATCTTCTGGTATCCAACCAGGAGCTGCATTTCTCGGCTGACCGTTATTTCTGGATGGCGGATGCCTACCCGGCTGCTGGTCTGTCTCTGCGCTCGGCTTCTGCTTCCAGTGTGGTCTTGCAGGTCGAGGATGGCAGCAAACCCTGCAGTCTCGGGCAGGTCGACCTGGCCTCCGCCAGCTGGATGGTGCACCCGGGTGCGGTTTACCTGCACGAAGCCCGGCAGTTCTTTGTTCAGGAGCTGGACCTGGTCAGCAATCGCGCTACGCTCAAACCGGTCGACCTGGATTATTTCACCGAGCCATTGCTCCATACCGATCTCAGCCTGCTGGCTCTCACAGAACAATTACCCGTACCGGGGGGAACGAAGAATCATGGCGGGATACAGGTCACCACGCAGGTCACTGGATTTCGAAAACGGCAGTGGCTCTCAGGCGAGAATCTGGGTGAGGAACCTCTCGATATGGTACCTTCTGAACTGCAAACCACCGGTTACTGGGTGACGCTCTCAGAGAAAGTGGTCAACTCCCTGCGGGAAGCCGGTGTTTGGAAAAATGATGTCAACGATTACGGGAGTAACTGGCCGGCACTGCGTGCTGCCGTACGCCTGCGCGATGAGTACCGCTGCCAGGTCTGCGGATTACCCGAAAATGGCAGACAGCATGAGGTCCATCATAAGCAGCCTTTCCGCCAGTTCGCCTCGCTTGCTGAAGCCAACCGCATGAACAACCTGGTCACCCTTTGCCCGGCCTGTCACCGCCTGGTGGAAGCCAATGTGCGCATGCGCAGCGGATTGGCGGGTCTGGCCAGCGTGCTGGGTCAGTTGGCACCCCTCTTCCTGATGTGTGATACCGCTGACCTGGGCATCTTCGCCGACCCCAAGGCGGCTTTTGCGGATAACCAGCCCACCGTGGCGCTTTATGATCACATCCCGGCCGGGATCGGCTTCAGCCGGAAGCTTTTTGAAATGCACGCCGAACTTGTCCGGCAGGCTCTCGCGCTGGTCCAAGAATGCCCCTGCCAGGACGGTTGCCCTTCCTGTGTCGGTCCGGCTGGCGAGAACGGTGTGGGCGGTCGCCAGGAAACCCTCGCCATCCTGAAATACCTGGCAGCTGATTGAGATGATTCCGCCAGGTCAATTCTAAATAATAGGTCATTCTGAGGGAGGTTTTTTTTGGTCCGATACGTGCCTCGGAAGGTAGTGCAGGTGAGAGTCCTCTCACTTATTTGTCATTCTGAGCAAAGCGAAGAATCTCCTCATTAATGGGGAGACTCTTCGCTATCGCTCAGAGTGACAATTAATTTATGAATTATGCGCTAAAACAATACAATGCCAAAACATTATTTTACATACATTATGACCAACCAGCACAACACAGTCCTCTATACAGGCATCACCAGCGACCTGGCAGGCAGAGTCTGGCAACATAAAAAGGGAGAAATTCAAGGCTTTACAAAACGATACAATATCAACAAACTCGTTTATTTTGAATCCCATGAAGATGTAAATCAAGCAATAATCCGTGAAAAACAGATCAAAGGTTGGCTTCGTTCCAGGAAAATTAACTTAATTGAAGATGATAATAAGAATTGGGAAGATTTGAGCCAGGGTTGGTATGATGAATGACTGTCATTATGAAGGAATCAATACTTGCACCTGCTCTCACTCCTTTATTCCTGTAATGACGCTGGGACCGGATAACGGGCAGCGTAAGGTAGTGCATTTGAGAATCTCACTAAAAAATATGTCACTCTGAGCGGAAGCGACACTTGCGCCGAAACGAAGTGCAGGTGAGAGTCTCCTCCTTTTCGCTTGTCACTCCGATCGCTAGCGACACTTGCGCCGAAAGGCAGTGCAGGTGAGAATCTCCCAATTAAAGAGGAAACTCATCAAGCTGTCGCACTCACTTCATCCAGATATTTTTCGTGAGAGTGATAAAAAACCTTGAGAGAAGCAATTTCCACACCGGCAAACCGGAATTCCACAAACCAGCAGATCCATCCAACTCAACCGGGAACGCTAATATAATTTTTATACACCCGCAAGTTGATTTGTGATATATTAATCCCGACACTTTCTCATAAAAAATCAATTGTTCTCAAAAAATGGGGAATAAAACCTGGAGGTAAAAATATGGCATTAAAAATTGGAGAGCTTGCCCCGGATTTCACTCTGAAAAGTCATACCGGTGCATTCATAAAGTTAAGTGATTATCGCGGCAAGAACATCGTCCTGGCATTCTTCCCGCTGGCATGGACACCGGTCTGAACAGCCCAGATCCCTTCTTATGAAACCCTCAAGGGCAAATTCGAAGGGATGGAGACCCAGGTCCTGGGTCTGAGTGTTGACAGCAAGCCATGCCTGGCAGCCTGGGCTGAGAGCCTGGGTGGCATCACCTACCCCCTTTTGAGCGATTTCTACCCGCACGGTATGGTGGCGGTCAAATATGGTGTCTTAAGGGAAGACGGTAAAAGTGAGCGTGCCATTTTCGTGATCGATAAAGAAGGCTTCATCCGCTATGTCGATGTCCATGATATCGATGAACAACCGGACAATGATGTGCTGATCAAGGTTCTGGAAGCCATCGACCCCGAAGCTGCAGAACGGGCTGCAAACCTTGAAAAAGCTGCCCCACCCTTGGCTCCCTTTGTGGAACCGGATGCCGAAGTGGTCATGTACTGCACAGCCTGGTGCCCGGGTTGCCGGCGCGCCCGTGCCTGGTTCGCTGAAAATAATATTCCCTATGTCGAGGTGGATGTCACCAAGGATCGCATGGCTGCCGCCCGGATTCGTGAGTGGAATAATGGCCATGAAACCACCCCCACCTTCAACATCCGCGGCCAGAAATTTGTCAATTTCAACATAGAAGAAGTTAAAAAAGCCCTGGGTATCAAGAAATAGCTGCCTTTCTACGGCAGGTTGAGAAACATTAACGGAACAGAGCCGGTACAATACCTACTCTGTTCCATTTTTATAGGCGAAGTAAGAAAGTTTACTTCAAAGCGACACCACTATCATTCTGTAGGTCCCAAATTCTAAGATCTTTGAGTCTGGATACCGGCATCTTTTACCGGCATTTAGCTCTGCGTGTTGTTAACAAAGGATTGTTTCCTGGTGGTGATGTTTTTTATTGACGTATCAATACAAGCTGGTAGTCTCCATTCACGATCGTGAGTCTGTCTCCAACCAGTTGGTAATCCACGCTGCCGGAAAGAATGGATAGACAGGTGCTTTCCTGGCTCATGCGCGGTTCATCGCAAGCCATCTCGGTCATGAACATGGACCCAAAGTTAATCTGGCTGCCTTTTATTGTGTAATCTCCCCCCATACTATTGCAGCCTAAATTTCCACCGACCTTTCCATCAGCTCCGAATTTGACCGAGGTTTCGACCCCAATTGCTGCCGGGATCGGATTGTTGGCTGATCCATAAGATACGAGCTTCCAGTTGGTATCTCTTAAGTTGTTGGTGCTCGTTCCAGATGAGCAAGCCGCAAGCATCAACCCGAAAAGGATCGGGAGAAGAGTTACAAAGTGCATTTTCTTATTCATGGGTATACTCCTGTTGATTTTTTGATTCTGTGGATCGGTCTTCCTTTCAAATAGACGCCTCCCACATGGGAAAAGTTCCCCCACACAATTGCATCTTATTCCCCCCTCATATTCCCACCCATACTGTCAAATAATTCTGCGCTCCATCAGGTACAGAACGCGCTTTGTCTCTCGCACAGGGATGGATTCATGGATCTCAAAATAGGGCTTAAAGGCAGCTTCAAAGCCCTCTTGCGTGTAATCCGGAAAGATATCCTGGCGTGAAGCCAGCAGGACCTGCACCTGTGAATCCTCTTTGGGGACAAATTCGATTATCAGCCAGCGCCCGGCTTGCTGCAAGAAATTTGCCAGCCAGGGCAAGGGCACATTGTTGGCGATCGCCAGGTGGTGAATGAGGGCCAGTGCCAGGACAGCCTCCACCGGTCCGCGCTCCAGGAGAGACATGCGCTCCTTGTTGTTCCAGCCGATGGCCGGGCTGGGGTTGGTCAGGTCCAGCACCAGTGGCAGCAGGTTGGCGTCCTTGTTGGCTTTGCATGCCAAATAGTTTTGTTCGACAGCAGCCGGATCGATGTCGAATGCCACCGTGGGGATTCCCCTGCGGCTGGCTGCCCGGCTGAACACGCCGGTGTTGGCACCCAGGTCCCAGGCGGATTTGGGGGCGATCTGGTCCAGGAATTTGTTGATGATCTCCATTTTATGCTGGCTGGCGCTGTCCGAATAATGCCCGGATGTTTCTGTATAATAATCCCCCCATTCCGTTCCTTTTGGTTTCCAGTGCAGGCCTTTAAGGACTGTGCGCAGGCTGTCGATCAGTCCCTGCAGGGCTTGTTGACTCATGCCTGCTGCCCGATTGGATACCTTTTCTCCATTGGAAGCATGCTTTTGCTGGAAAGAGGCGTGTAAATGGATGTGGGTGATCAATCCAAAGTTCAGGCGTGTGCTTCCGGGCAGCAGTTGACTGGCCAGGTCCAGCGGGATGCCATCGATATAAACACGCAGCAGCTGGTTAAGACGCACATCCCGTTTGGCCATCAGCGCCAGGGGTGCTAAAAAATGCTGGCAGAACTGCCGGTAAGCCACCCAGGGCTGCCCCGCTTTGTACATTTCGAAGGATAGCGTATCGATCAGCACGGGTTTGGCATCCCGGAATTGAATGTTATACGCGCTGGCATCTTTAAGCGACATCCCTTTCTTGAGGGCACGTTTCTGGATGCCCAGGGTGCGCAGGGCGGCATCCTTTAATTGGCTGAAAGACCATTCATACGGGTACGAGATCGGTTCCACCAATTCAGGGCGCAACACCTTATAAGCCAGCTGGGCTTGTTCGGGTTTCACATCCACTTCAGAATGTGCCACCAGCCAGCCTTTTTCCACCAGCTCGGTATACAACCTGGATGAATTTAACAGCTCATATTCTTCCTGGTAGGACAGGTTTACCTGGCGATAAAGAACCCCTTCCCTTCGGAACAGGAAACCGGATGGATCCCGAAAGGAAGCCGGGTGTACCTGGCTAATCATCGTCCTCATCGTCCGTCTGCTCTGGCTTGTCCCGTCCGAACAGCTTCACGATACGAGACCAGGAAGCCCGCAGCAGGATACCTGCTCCCAGCAGCCCTGCCAGCAGCAGTTGGATGAGGATGGAACCACTGCCCGGGTCCAGGTAGGGCTGCTGGTTGGAAAGATGTCCGATAAGTTGACCGATGGTCATGAAGATCATGCCTGCCTCCAAAAATATTATTATTTCTACTGGTCATTCTACCGAAGGATACCGGCGAAGTCTCCGACCCGCAGGGGTAAGGGGAGACGGTATTTCAATAATGCATTAAACCATTTCAATTTCCCTGGCGGCTCTCCAGGTGGAATGTCTCCGTGCCTCCCAGGGATTTTTTCAATCCCTGGGAATCCAACGCCATGACACGGCTGTTGGCAAAGAAAGGGAAATCAAATTCTGTCAGGTCACCGGCTTGTTTGCCGGGGATCGGCATCAGGCGCGCCGTCAGCGGCTTGTTCAGGCGCAGCGCCAGTGCAGACAGATCGAGCAGCACTGCCTGGATCTGTTCAGCCTTCACATCCCCTGGTAATGGGATCGTATCCAATCCTGTGCCGCATACTGCGGAATACATCAACAGGTCTTTAATGTTCAGCGAGCCATCCGCAGCCCGGGCTGCCAGGGTGGCATCCTCCAGCACCGGCATGAACAATCCGCAAAAACCGGTGTGCGGGAATTCAGCCCTTTCAATGGCTTCGGTCAGGATGGCTGCCCCGGCCAGGGAGCCATGCCGGCCCACCTGCCCAACTCCCAGCGCTTCCAGGGCTGTACCCAGCGATTGGGAAATCTCCGGGAAGGGTGCCAGCGAGAAATCAATGCCGCCGAAGCGGGCACCATGTTTGAACTTCAGCAAGTCTGCCACAGGCACCAGGTTACGGGCATGTTCCTCCAGCGCTGCCACCAGGGCTTGCTGACCGGATTCCACGCTGCCGGCAGATCGGAAGGCTTGTACCGCCAGGTCCGCGGCTTCTGTTGCGATCGCAAAAGCCGGGTTACTGCCTTCATGATAGGAAGCCGGAAAGAATGGGGTGCCGGGTGCCACGTTTGCCAGGGCTGCAAAGCGCAGATTGGCAAACCCGTCCGGAGAGATCTTGGAGCAGCGTATCATCACTTTGGCGCAGGCTTGGATTGCCTTCAGCGAGATGCGCTTGCGGCTGTCAGCCATGATCCCGGAAAAGAATATTCCCTCCGAAGCAGCAATGGCATCCGGTATGACGTCATAACTTTGTAGTACTTCCGGTAATGCTGGTCCGAGGGCGGCGTACGAGATCCCTCTCTTTTGGATGGTCTGGGCCAGCATTTCAGCCAGGCGGGGAGTTTCATGGATCTTGCGTTCTCCCAGCAAAAGCGGGAAGGGGATGGTTGCCAGTCGTGTGGTCTGAACTTCGTAATCCGCGGCTTCAAATGCGCTCTGGGCGTCTTTCAGGAAATCTCCAGCCAGGCGCAATCGTTTTTCGTCCAGCGGCCAGCCGGGATCGCAAAAGTAGGTGATCGAACGGATCTTCATGAGTCTCTTTGCCTCTTGACTTCAAACATCACGATAGCCCCGGCTGCCGCGGCATTCAGAGATTCGGTTCCTGCTGCCATTGGGATAAATACGCTTTCATCGTAGAACTGGTGCGCTGCCTGGCTGGCGCCTTCGGCTTCCCCCCCGATGATGAGAGCCAACCCCGCGCACAAGTCAGCCTGCCAGCAGGCTAATGGTGCTTCCATCTCGGTCAGCACGAATTTTAGTCCCTGCAAGTGCTCACGAATGTTTTTCCAGTCCATCGTGTGGATCGGCAGGCGGAAATGGGCACCCATGCCAGCCCGCACAACTTTGGGTGCAAATGCATCCGTGCTCCCGGGTGTCAGGAAGACAGCCTGTACACCCGCCGCAGATGCACTGCGCAGCAGGCTGCCCATATTTCCCGGGTCCCGGATCTCATCCAATATCAGCACAAAATCGGGCTGCTTCGGGATGGGTAAAGTCCGCAACTCCAGTACAGCCAGCAAACCCTGTGGGTTCCTGGTATCAGAGCTGGAAGTCAGCAGCTGTTCTGCCACTTCTTCTGTTTCCACCCCGGATTCGCTCAATCGTTCCAGCAATACCCAGCCGCGTTCACTCAGCCCCTGGCTGTACAGGGCGAACCGGAATACCCAGCCTGCAGACAGGGCTTCTTCCAGCAAGCGCACCCCTTCAACAACCATTGCTTCGTTTTCCCGGCGTTCTTTGGACCTTCCCAACAGGGAACGTACCAGTTGGATCTTGGAATTTTGGACAGAGGTGATCATAAGGCTATTTTACCCGTTTAAATGCACAAAGGCTGCCCGGAGTTTCCTCACGACAGCCTTTGCAGGGTTTCGAATTGTGTTTGGTTCAGGCAGCCAGTGCCTGGGCGACCACGGTGGCAAATGTTTGCGGGTCGCGCACAGCCATATCAGCCAGCATCTTGCGATTGATGCTGATATTGGCTTTCTTGAGGGCTGCGATCAGCTTGCTGTAGGTTACGCCGTTCAAGCGGGCTGCGGCGTTGATGCGCACGATCCAAAGCTTGCGCAGGTCGCGGCGGCGGACGCGCCGGTCACGCGATGAATACCACATGCTCTTAAGCATGGCTTCATTGGCGCGTCGGAAGAGCAGGTGCCTGGAGGCGTGCTGCCCTTTGGTATATTTCAAGACTTTCTTGTGACGTCGATGGCCGTAAGGGCCACTTTTGATTCGTGCCATTTGTTATCTCCTGCAAACCGTTCGGGCGTCGGTGAAAGGCATCTTCTGCCTGACAACCTGTTGCATACACCCGTTAGCTGCAACTAAAAAAAATGAATATGAACGTCTCTATGGTTCCTAGAGGTTGGGTAATAAACGTCGGATGCGTTTGACGTAACCGCGTCCTTTTACAGACACCATCTCGGCGAACAAGGCTTTAACGCGCTTGGATGACTTTCGGCGCAGGTGGGCTTTGCCGCCTTTGGTGCGTACAAGCATTCCAGACCCTGTGGCGCGGAAGCGTTTGGACGTTGCCTTGTGGGTCTTCAGCTTGAACTTGGTGTTAGGTTTTCGCACAGCTAAGTACTCCTCTCAATAAATTTCTCAGGAAGGTTTTTCCTGTGATTCTTGTTTTTTTGGTGGTGCTTTTACCGCAGCTTTTGGTTTATCAGGTGTTGCTTCTACCACAGCTTTTGGTTTTTTTGGTGTTGTTTTATCTACAGTTTCTTCTTTCTTGGATGCAGCTTTTTCTGTTGATTCCTCAACCACATCTCTTGGACCTGCGCCTGATTCTTTATCGACAGCTTTCTTTTTTGTCTTGAGGCTGGGAGCCAGCATCATGAACATGGTCCGTCCTTCAAAGGAAGGAGCCACTTCAACAACACTCACGTCTGCCAGTTCCTCGGCAATTTCACGCAGGTCTTCCAGGGCGATCTCCGGATAGGTGATCTCGCGACCGCGAAAACGGATGGTTGTTCGCACCTTCATGCCTGCCTTCAGCCAGCGGCGTGCATCATCAACTTTGAAACCGCGGTGGGCTGAATTCGTCTTGGGTCGCAGGCGAATCTCTTTTACCTCGATCTTCACCTGGGCTCTACGGGCTTCCTTTTCCTTCTTGGTGCGTTCGTAAAGGAATTTTCCAAAATCCATGATCCGGCATACCGGGGGATCGGAATTCGGCGCCACTTCCACCAGGTCCAGGTCTGCGTCGTGCGCCATCTGGATGGCTTGCCGGGTTGAGATCACGCCGACATTCTCTCCGTTGGCGCCAATCACGCGCACTTCGTTTGTTCGTATGCCTTCGTTAACTCGAAATTCGTTTGTACTGATAACCACTCTCCTTGAATAGGTCCAAAACAATAGGTTTTTAGCCTGCTGATGATACCACGAAAGAGGCTTTATCGTCAATTGAAAGCAGCGATATTTTGGTTGAGGGTGAGAATGGCTGGGCTCGTGCCAGAAGGACCTAACCCGGAGACAGGTGGGCTATTAAAGAGAATATTATTGGCAAAAAGCTGGGTGCTTTTCAATTCCCTTTACGATCAACCACTACCACGAGTAGGTTGGGTTGAGAGGTTTTTATACCGACAAATCCATCAAATAATATAGCGAAACCCAACAAAATTCTGGAAATGTCGACGAGGTTCAGATCGTAAATTCCGACTTATGCCGCAGGGGTTTGTTTTGTCTTGTTTCGCCTGACGACAAGGAATACCACTACCGCCATGATAACCAGCATCAGGATGCACAGACACAAAACCGCGATCCCGATCAGGATATATTCGCTGCGAATGGAAGATAAACCTCCAACACTGCTTTCGGCATGGATATTAACATCCGTTCCGGGTATCAGGTTCCATGTCAAAGTTGAACCCTTGGCTTCGTCTGCATTATTGTCGGTGACATTTCCTGGCATTTCAACGATCCACTTCATATTGATCATGCCAAGTGCCGAATTAAAATCACCACCCGACATATCCAGTGAGACATCATAGGAGAATTTCTTGTCGTTAAGGCTGATATCGTTGATGGTAATATCCGTGCTGCCGTAGATCGATTTCAACTCGTCCAACGAAGAAAAAGGAGCTTCAAAGATGCACCAGGTTTCCTCACCGCGTTTTTCTTCACGCATGACCGTGTTGGCGGGCATATCCGACATATCGCTTTGGGTACTGTCACAAATACTGGTTTCAGTACCTAACGAGCTCAATGAACTGATTTCCTCGGCCGTAAACCCGACCTCCTGGGTGTACAAACCTGAACCATCCGACTCAATACTCGTGATCAGGTTGGCACTGCAGCTCGTGAGTAGAAATAAAATGCAGATCGCAATAAAGTAAAATGAGATACGGGTAAAAGTTCTTTTCATGGTTCCCTCCACTTGGAAATTCTTCGATTTCTTTTTTCAAAACAGACTATTCATCATCCATCGTCCCTAGTTAGCGATTATATAATAGCATTAATTCAATCATTAAGATGGATCCATTTTCACGAATTGATCGGATGAAGGCAAATAAGATGCAAAACGATCCCTTCCGGGACCATTGCGGCAATCACCCAGACAGTTGAGTCTACCCGGCAGACCAATGCCAGGGCTCCGGGAAGGGAACTGGGCAGACCGGGGGTCAGGTCGGCTAACTTTCACATGTTTTCGATCCCGTTCTCGAAAGGCATCGGTCTGAGAGCATGCCACTCCTGCTACGGAGACCAGTCGGGTGCCATATCATGAAGCGGGTTATTCGTAAGATTGGTCATCTGGCTGCCATCCGCGTTCATCACGTAGATCTCATAATTTCCGGTTTGTTTGTCACCACTCAAGGACAAAAATGCGATCCTGGTTCCATCGGGTGACCAGGCAGGGTAGGTTTCATTACTTGGCAGGTTGCTAAGGTTGACCAATCCACTTCCATCCGCATTCATCAGGTAGATCTCGTTGTTGCCATCCCGGTTGGACACGAAGGCGATCTTCGTTCCATCCGGCGACCAGGTTGGATACCAATCTTGACTTGGGCTGTCTGTCAGCCTGGTCACCTCACTGCCATCAGTATTCATCTTGTAAATATCATTATTGCCTGAGCGCTCGGACACAAAAGCTATCTTCGTCCCATCCGGTGACCAGCCTCTGGCATAATCATAAGCCGGGTTATTACTGAGATTGGTCACCCTGCTACCGTCGGCATCCATCACGTAAACCTCATTATTTCCATCCCGTTTGGATTGAAAGATGATCTTCATCCCATCCGGTGACCAGTTCGGGAGATTGTCATCAGCCGGGTCGTTGCTGAGATTGGTCACCCCGCTGCTGTCGGTGTTCACCACGTAAACCTCATCGTTGCCATCCCGGTCAGATTGAAAGACGATCTTCGTCCCATCCGGTGACCAGATGGGGAAGCTGTCGGTTGCCGGGTTGTTGCTGAGATTGGTTTCCCCGCTTCCGTCAGCATTCATCACATAGATCTCATCATTGCCATCCCGTCTGGATTGAAAGACGATTCTCATCCCATCCGGTGACCAGCTGGGGTAGTTGTCGTATTCCGGGTCCGTAGTGAGTTGCGTAACCTCGCTGCCATCCGTTTTCATCGTGTAGATATCCGAGCTGTCCTCCATGAAAACCACAAAAAGAATGCGACCACTGCTTGAGGGTTTGGCGGTATTTGTCAGGCTGGTTTGCACTGTCTTCGTCGGGTTTTCAATGGAAGAGGTAGTTGGCGTGGGGGTTTGAGTTGATGCAGAGCTCATATTGCATGCCACCAGGGTTGCAGCGATCAGCCAGGAACTCAGGAAATTCAACAAGTTGTTTTGATCATTTCTCGAAAGCCGGGTTCTTTTCAATAATTGGATCATTCCTTCTGCCTCCCGCTAGATCGGTTGCCTGTCAGATTCAAATCCGTTCGGATTGTTATCCGTACGATCAACCTTGCAGCTCCAGGCTTGAGTGCCATATCAGGCAATTCATGGTTGGGATAAATTCAATTCCCTGAACATAATTATATATTGAACCCATCGCTTGTATACCATCCAAATATTAAAACGATCCTGGGGTGTTTATTCCTCGGGATCGTTTTAGTTCCCTGCAGAAATTTCACTTTATTTTGCAGTTCAATGGATCAACAGCTCCAGTCAACTTTCTCCACAAGTTGGGTCACACGAACATCACCAGCAGGATCAGGCAGACGATCGGTGCCAGCTCGAACAGGGAGAACCGTCCCAGTTGCTGGGCAGTGGCAATGGCCAGGGGTATGCCCACCACGAGTTCAGCTGCCGCAGATACCAGGCCGCTAACAATGAAATTCCCGGATTGGAAGCAACTCCATAGAATTCCACATAGTAGAGGCAACCAGGAAGGATTACCTGTTGACAATTTGAGAAAAAATAATTATACTGTTATTATAAGGTCTATTATAATAATAGACATTATTGGAATAGTAGAAAAACCCGTTGGACGGGAAAAGGGTGGGCGGGTGCTTAGCTCCTCGACCACCCTTCCTTTCCCGCCCGTGCAATTCCAAATATTCTGTAGAGGCAGTCTTTGTAATGCGTCTTTCCAAGCGAGGAGAATACGGTTTGCGGGCAATGATCTCTCTGGCAAGAAATTCTCAACCCGGAGTGCATGCCCCCATTGTGGCGATCAAGGACATCTCCGAAAATGAGAAGATCCCTGCCAAGTTCCTGGAACAGATCTTGCTTTCCCTCAAGAACGCCGGTATGCTCCAAAGCAAAATGGGTGTTGGCGGAGGTTATTACCTGTCCAGGCCTCCACAGGAGATCACCTTGGGTCAAATATTTCGCGTTTTGGATGGGCCTGTTGCACCCATCAGGTGTGTTTCCCAGATGGCTTATGAAGCTTGTGGTTGCCCGGACGAAGAAACATGCGGCTTGCGCCTGGTGATGAGCGATGTTCGTAATGCCATCACCGATATTCTCGACAAAACTTCCCTGGCGGATGTGACCCGGCGCGAAGACGCCCAGCGCCAGTTGTTGGGACGAGAATAAGATAAGTTGTCTGACTGCTGGTTGGATCGGGCAGTTTTTGTTTTGTGCATAATAGTCTACTAGTATTATAGACTATATAGAATACTGTCGAAATAGGAGAATAAATGAAAACCAAGAAGTTCTACCCTGTTTTTGTTCTATTTGTAATATTGGCGTTCCTGGTTTCCGCTTGCGGTGACCCAAGCTCCGATTCTGTTGAAGGAGATCTCTCAGGCACCATCGCCATTTCTGGAGCATTTGCCCTCTACCCGATGATGACCCGCTGGGCTGAAGAATTCCAGAAAATTCACCCAAATGTGCAATTTGACATTTCAGCTGGCGGGGCTGGCAAAGGCATGACCGATGCTGTCTCGGGTGCAGTGGATATTGGAATGGTTTCGCGCGAAATTAGACCCGAAGAAGAATCGATGGGAGCATATGGCGTGGCAGTTACCAAGGATGCTGTCTTTCCTGTGGTGAATTCCGGCAATCCGGTCGCAGCTGAGATTCTGGCACAGGGTATCAGCCAGGAAGCCTTCATTAAGATCTATATCACCGGCGAGATCAAGACCTGGGGTGAGGTGGTTGGGGACCCTGAGATCACGGATGAGATCCATATCTTCACCCGCTCAGATGCTGCAGGTGCTCCCGAAATGTGGGCCAAGTTTACCGGCGATAAGAAACAGGAAGACCTGCTCGGCATCGGAGTAAATGGAGACCCTGGTGTGCTCGAAGCCGTCATGAAAGACCCGCTTGGTATTGGTTATAACAACATGGGATATGCCTTCGATCTGGCTTCCGGGAACCCGGTTGCAGGTGTGCTCATCGTTCCGATTGACTTGAATAATGATGGCAAGGCTGACGATATTGAGCGCATTGAGACCATGCCTGAAGCTATCCAGGCAGTTGCGACGGGCAAATATCCCTCACCCCCGGCCCGCCCCTTGTATGTTGTCACCAAGGATAAGCCTGCCGGTCTGACGCAGGACTTCATCCTGTGGATCTTGACAGATGGTCAGGCGTTTGTTGGAGAAGCAGGTTATGTTCTGCTTACACCCGATCAACTGGCTGAATCGCTCGCACGGGTGAGATAACCATCCGTCGTTCGACCGCAAGGCAACCCTACCCGTTCCTGGAAAAACAATCGGTTTCCTTGTGGTTTTTTCATGAATATCTATGGAGGCGTATGACAGATTTTGCAATCACGCTTGCACAGCGGAAGAAGAAAGATAATATTTCCCGCCGGACCATTTTCATCATTTCGCTTATGCCATTTGTGCTGATCATGGCTGTGACACTGGCTCTTTTGGCGCGTTCCTGGCCCATCCTGGAGCAATATTCACTTTGGGATTTATTAACCAGCACGGTTTGGCGTCCCATGCAGGGTCAGTTTGGTTTTTTACCCTTCATCGCCGGTACCTTTTGGGTCACTGCGGTGGGTGTGATCCTGGCTGTGCCGCCTTGTATCCTGACCGCCATTTACCTGTCTGAGTATGCCAGGCCAGCCACACGCACCATACTCAAACCTCTGCTGGATGTCCTGGCTGCCATTCCTTCGGTTGTATACGGAGTTTGGGGTGTGCTTGTCATCGTTCCCTTTGTCGGGGATGTTTTACGTCCGGCTTTTAACGCACATTTGGGTTGGATTCCGTTTTTTGCCTCGAACCAGCCGACCGGCTACAGCATCCTTTCTGGAGGGATCGTCCTGGCTGTCATGATCGCACCTTTCATCATTGCAGTGACCTATGAAGTATTAAAGACAGCCCCAAAGGACTGGCGGCTTGGTTCATTGAGCATCGGAGCGACCCGCTGGCAGACAATACGCCATATCGTTTTCCGTCAGACCTGTCCGGGCATGATCGCAGCTGTGGTGTTCGCAACTTCCCGTGCATTTGGTGAGACAATGGCTGTGATGATGGTGGTCGGTAATGTTCCCAATCTGCCCACCTCCATTTTCGATCCTGCCTACCCGCTTCCGGCGCTGATCGCCAATAACTACGGAGAGATGATGTCCATCCCGCTTTACGATGCAGCCCTGCTTGGCGCGGCCTTGATCCTGCTGGTGATGGTCCTGATATTCAATATCTCATCCAAGCTGGTCTTGCGGCGAATGTTGAGGAGTAACTGGTTATGAAATTCCGCTGGCAACGAAGACATCTTGGCGAAGTTATCGCCCGGATCCTGATGCTTTTTTCTTTTTCACTTGTCATAGGCAGCCTTGGTCTTATTCTGTGGACGGTGCTCTCGAAAGGTTTGCCTGCCCTGACCTGGGATATGGTCAGCCAGACTCCCAAAGGCGGCTTCTATCTTGGCAAGGAAGGCGGCATCTTGAATGCCATCATTGGTTCACTTTATATGGCAGGTGGTGGCACGATCATTGCACTTGTTTTCAGTCTGCCTCTGGCGCTCTACCTTGAAACCTACTTGAAGGATTCACGATGGGGGGATATGGTGAGGCTTTCGCTGGATGTTTTATGGGGTATCCCCTCCATCGTTTATGGTGCCTTTGGTTTTACAATTATGCTTGCACTGGGATTGCGCGCCTCACTTTTGGGTGGCATCCTTGTCCTGGCTTTGTTGCAGTTCCCGATCATGACGCGCGCCATGGACGAAGTCATCCGCCGTATGCCGCCCAACCTCGAGCAGGCAGCGCTGGCACTGGGTTCCACCAGGCTGGAAGTCGCCACCCGCATCATCATCCGCCAGATGATGCCGGGAATTGTCAGCGCAATTTTGCTGGCCTTTGGTCGTGGCATTGGCGATGCAGCTTCGGTCCTGTTTACCGCTGGATTCACCGACCGCATTCCCACCTCTTTGATGAGCCCAGCCGCTTCCTTACCCCTGGCTGTTTTCTTCCAGTTGAGTACCCCTTTCCCGGAAGTGCAGCAGCGCGCCTATGCCTCCGCTCTGGTCCTGACGATCATTGTTTTGGTCATCAGCCTTGGTTCGCGCTGCCTTTCGCACCTCTTCGGGCGACACACCATTACTTAGAATCATAAGAATATAACCCATAGGAAAACCTTATGCCATATCATATTCAAGTTCGCAACCTGAACGCCTGGTACAACAACCAGCAAGTCCTCAAAGATATCAATATTGAAATTCCCCGCAGGAAAATTACCGTCATCATGGGACCTTCGGGTTGCGGCAAAACCACACTGCTTAAGATTTTTAACCGCTTTTTCGAGTTGACGGACCATACTCGTTTGGAAGGGGAGGTGCTTGTGGATGGAGAAAATATCTACGCCAGTGATATCGACCAGACCGAAGTGCGCAAACGGGTTGGTTTGCTTTCGCAGCGTCCTACCCCCTTGCCGATGTCCATTTATGACAATGTTGCCTATGGCTTGCGCATCCACCGTATGAAAAAAGATTCCCATGCCTGCAAGAATGCAGTCCAGCATTATCTGGAACTGGCTGGTTTGTTGGATGAAGTCAACAAGCGCTTGCACGACCCTGCCAACGCCCTCTCAATTGGGCAGCAGCAGCGTTTGTGCCTGGCGCGTGGCTTGGCGGTTGAACCGGAGATCATCCTTGGTGATGAACCGACTTCTGCCCTCGACCTGATCTCATCCCAGCATATCGAACACAAACTGCTTGAACTCAAAGAGAATTACACCACGGTCTTTGTGACCCATACCCTGCGCCAGGCCAAACGCCTGGCAGACTACGTGGTCTTTATGTACATGGGAGAGGTGATCGAAGCTGGTCTGGCCAAACAGGTTTTCGAGCAGCCCCAACAGGAACACACGCGCGCCTACCTGGCAGGTGTGTTTTAAACCCCAGTTCGGATGGTGTTGAAGAAAAACAAAAATATCAGCAATTAGCTGGGGTACTTGAGAAAATCACGTTATTTGGCAAAATCCCGCCCAAAATCAGTGGATAGATCGCGCCAAAGACCGTATAATATATTAAATTTGTATTATGCTTTCGTTTTAACCTATAGTAAACGATTTTATTATTCAACAGTAGATCGTCGAAAGCGTACCATTCATAAATACGATTGAAAGGAAGTAATTGGATAATCAGCCATATCCTACAACGGGGAGACTTGCAAAGGATATGAATTTTGATCTTGCAAACCTCAAGAGAAGAATTCACATTGATCAAGCCGACGCATATTACTATGTTGTCGCGACCATCAAAAACTCTAAAGGTCAATTTCTTCAAACTGGAAGTGCTCCTAATTTCCAGGGTAATTTGGTAAGTCTTTGTACGTGCAAGCATTTTATGCGCACATTCATGGATACTGATGAGTGGGTTGGAAAATGGATTGCTGGTTTTTCAGGTGTTGCTGCTGGAAACGGGAAAAATATGTTGGTTTACTTGATGAAAGTAGGATATGCCTTCAATTCACATCAGAACCTCTGGTTTTCCACTAAAATTCCTGAAGAAGCAAAACTGGCAAAAGTAACAAGATTTAATAAATATGGTGATATCTACCAACCATTTGATCAAAAAAGAGATCCATTTACATTCCAAAGCTATTTCGAGCCTGTTAAGAACCATGTTCATTGTAACGATAATCATTGGCATAACGATATAAATTACGATGGCTGTAAAGGTCGAAAGGCTGCTTTATTATTTGGCGCTATAGATAATAGTTTTCTTTGGAATATACCGAAGATTTATTTTATTGGCCATCTTCATCGAGGACAAAAAAAGGGAAGTATTCAGGCATTACTTCATGGACAACTTTCGGAACAAATAAAATGAAAGTGGCTATGGTCAGAATAGGGATTGATACAGGTTCAGGAGGTATTCACGGGCCGTTATTCCAGGATAATACTTTTGAATACATTCCAATACCTGATGGATTTGGTATAGATGAACGTACATATGGCAACACAACTGGTAACTATGGCAAAAAACTGGTTGATTATTTTCCAGAAAAGCGAAAACCTAAAATTGCATATCAATCCATTCACTTTGACCCCGAATTTTCCACATTCACATATGGTGACCCGACCTCACCTAAAGCAGGTTTACGACATTTAGTTAAAGGTGATATGCTTATTTTCTATTGTGGGTTAGAAGGATGGGGTTTCAAGTCATTGCCAGCCTTGTACTTTCTGGGGTATTTAGAAGTATTGATAGCAGGTAGGGCAAGTGAATTTTCAGCAACTGAACTGAAAACCCTTTTTAGAGAGAATTATCATGTGAGGCATCGGGGTATTTATGAATGTCAAAAAAACGAATTAGTTTTAGTCAAAGGTACAAATGAAAGCCGTCTTCTTAAGAAAACAATCTGCATAAGCGAGATGGGGCGAGATAAATCAGGAAGACCTCTCAAGGTTTTATCCCTTGAAATGCAAAAGATTTTCGGAGACTTTGAAGGAAAAATCAGTTTTCAGCGAAGCCCTACACGATGGGTAAAATCGGAATACGTAGCACAAGCAGCAGAATTTATGAGATCAATTGATAATGAATGACTCTGATCTTGCTTCCGAAATAGAACAAATCACTGATGACCTCATCAAGTCGCAATATAAATCGTTCATTGATGGAAGTATCAATGCGCCAGTTCCTTTTCGGGGAAAGGGAGAAATTAAATTAATTATTTTGGGGCAAGATCCAACAGTAAAGAATCCAGAATATAGGAAAAAGATAAAAGTTACTTTAATCTTGAACCAACCTGGCGGACTTAGAACCTATTTGGGAAATATCTGCAACGGACTGGGTATTAGTTTGGAAAAAAATGTTTATGCAACAAATCTTTTTAAGAACTTTTTCACAAAACCACCTGATCAAATCAGAAAAGAGAATTTTGACTTCATGCATCTAGTTGCTGCATACTGGATTCCCTTACTGATTAGGGAAATTTCAGTATTTCCAAATATTCCGGTATTAACTTTGGGAGAACCTGTTCTTAACTGCTTAATGAAAACATCTGATTGGGTGTTAATCAGGAATTACTGGGGGTATAAAGTGCCGGCTTTGTACGATGAAAATTTCAATTTCATTTCATCTGAAGAAAATATATTGAACAGAAATATTTTCCCTTTTCCACATATACATGGGTTAAAGCATAAGTTTTACATGAGCCAAATCGAAGGTTATGTTAAATTCATGAGAAAGATGACACTCCATTTTGTCGCACCTGAAAGATCAATTGAATAAATACGCAAGATACATCCTGGGTATGATATACATTAGTGGAGGTAATAATGAGAGAGCTGTCTGAAAGATTCATGAAAGACTTATTGAATCCGGAAGGTATACTTCACCCAATTCTATCCAGTGTAAAAACAGATCAGACATTAATGCTGACAATTCGGAACGATTTTATTAATGTCTATTATCGAGGTGGAAACATCCTCGAAGTAAAGGAATTTAAAAAGAGAAAAACTTATGGGTGTTCTTTTGATAAAAGCTACAATAAAACCGGGCGAGAGATGCCCACTATGCCAGCGACCATTAATAATCAGGATGATGCAAAGGAATGGGTTGTTGCATTACCTGTTCTTAAAAGTATCATGAATGAATCCCTCTCTGTTTTCAGCAAGGATGAAAGGGAATTTCAACAACTTGTTGCTCGGGAAAACAATTTTTCATCCATTTCGAATGAAACCGATTATTTCATTTCAGATATCGAAGTATCAGAATCTACATCAAAAGCCTGTTTTGATATGATCGCCATCAAATGGCTAACTACAAAACATAAAAGTGGAAACAATTGCCGCATCGCATTTATAGAGATGAAATATGGTGATGGTGCCCTTGGTGGTAAAACTGGAATGCTGAAGCATCTCAAAGATATCGACTCTCTAATTTCCAACAACGAAAATTATGCCAAAATGAGGAGTGTAATCGAAAATCAGTTTTACCAACTCGATAAACTAGGATTACTCAGATTCAATAAAGGTCGGGATTTTACCAAGGTTTCAATCGACCCCAAAGAAAAACCAGAAGTGATCTTTATCCTGGCGAACCATAATCCTCGTGCGACGGGTTTAAAGACAATTCTCAGCACCCCTGAAATTACGGCATACAGTGAGTCGCAGAGTTTCGACTTGAGGTTTTTTGTTAACAATTTTGCTGGTTATGGTTTACACGAAAAATGTATGCTGAACTTATCCGAATTTAGGAAATTGTTGTAGAATTTTTACTATCAATTGATTCGTCCATTCAGGTCATCATAATATGGAATGGCTGAAGCAGAATTAATAAGCAGCGTTGTTTGTTACCATTCACATCCGTCTTGGAAGTTGGTAAGAGTTGCCAGGAAAGCGACCAGGGCTTCCGTGTGAAGCGGGGTTGTATCAATGGGTGGGTTCAATCTAACCTTGGAATACCTCCTCCTGTCGCAACCAACCACTACATCTGCCTACGGTTTCTCAAGTCCATGTGCTTTCAGCAAGGCTTCATCTGCCATCAGGCTGCGCGTCTCCCCATCAGCTACGATGCGACCTTCATCCATGATCACCATGCGCATAAAAAGTTCACTGACCAGCGCCATGTCATGCGTGGAGACAAGCATGGTCAAAGGCAGGTCGCGCAGCAGGTTGATGAAGGCGCGCCGGGCTCGTGGGTCCAGCCCCGCTGTCGGTTCATCCAGCACCAGCACCTCGGGTTCCACCGAAAGCACCGTGGCAATCGCAATTCGCTTCTTCTCACCCATGCTCAGATGGTGGGACACGCGCTTGGAATACCCTGTCATATGGACAGCCTCCAGCGCTTTTGCCACTCGCGTGGAAACCTCTTCGGGTGCCAACCCCTGGTAAAGAGGGCCATAAGCCACATCATCAAACACAGTCGGTGAAAACAGTTGGTCATCCGGGTTTTGAAATACCAACCCTACCTCAGCCCTGATCTTACCCAGATTTTTCTGCTCCATCGGCAAACCGCAGACAGACACCGATCCTTCACCTTTCAGGATACCGTTAAGATGAAGAATAAGCGTGGATTTTCCAGCTCCGTTTGGTCCAACCAGAGCCACTTTCTCACAGGGGGCAATGTTCAGACTTATATCCTGCAGGGCCGGGTGCCCGTCAGGGTAAGCAAAAGATAGGTTTTCGATTTCAATTGAATGATGCATGCATTAGCCCCACAACAGGGTTCCAAATATGAGTAAAATTCCAAGAAAGAATACCCCCGCCATCAGGGTTAACCAATTCAGGCCGCTGAATGCTGGCAGAGGCAGCGTGCGCACCTCGCCATCGTAACCACGCGACAACATGGCAACATAGATCCGGTCACTACGCTCAAAAGCCCTCAGGAACAGGTTGCCTGCCATGCCGCCTGCCATCTGTGCCCGCCAGGCTATGCTTCCTCCAGGTTTTCTGCCAGGCTCTCCACTTTGACCGGAGCGCGCCATTCGTGCCCGCATCAGCCGCAGAGCTTCATCGACCAGCACGAACAGGTAACGCCATGTCAAACCGAACATGCCTACCAGTAGGCGCGGGATGCCAACTGCCCGCATGGCTTGCAGCAGCTCCGGAAACTGGGTGGATGCAGCTAATACGATGGCTGCCTGGACTGACAGCCAGGATTTTAAAGCCACACTTACAAAACGTGACAATCCCTCGGCAGAAGCCGTAAACAGCCATGCGCCAATATGAAATTCGAAGAGTACCTCCCCTTTGATGGTGAAGATCACCGGGAGTGCCGCCAGAACAAAGGGTAGCGCCAGTAGGGCACGCTTTAAAACATAACCGATACCCAACCCGGACAAAATCTCCACTACCAGTAGGACAGCCAGCAGAAAAATATACACCGGCCAGGCTGCCACGGGTGTCAAGGACGCCGTCAGGATGAAAGCCACCGTTAAAACGAATTTTATGCGCGCATCCAGGCTGTGGATCGGGCTTCGCAGGGGTCGGTAGGGATCCAGAAAGTGTATGTGCAAACTTAATCCTGCTGTGGGTGCTCGTGTATTTGATTGCTTTGGCCGCGTCGTAAGAAAGCCACGCCAAGCGCCACCCCGAAAACGAGTAAAACCCCAAATATGCCTGCCACGATGGTCGCCAGGTTCTGGTTGGAAATGCCTGGGAAGATGTAATCGGGAACGATATTATAAAGTGGCGCACGTACAGCCTCGAGAAAACCATTCTGCTCTGCCACCCACTCCAGTCCGTCGGGATGTGCCGAAGCCAGGGGGGACAGGATCGCCAGGAAGGCTGCTATTGCCAACCCTCCTATCCAGATGGCTTTACCACCTTTTGGTTCAGCTTCATCAATATGAAGCAGGTCGCGCCGCGCCGAATACAGGAAAACGAGCGCACCGACCGTGATGAGCGCCTCCCCAATTCCGATGAGCATGTGGATGCCACCCATGGCTGGAATAGCAATATTTGCCGGCGATGTGCCGGAAAGAGCAAGTTGCAATGCAGCTGCCAGCGAGGCGATCACGATCGAAAACCAGGCTGCCACACCGCCTCCCGCGAAGATACCCCACGATTTACTGCGTGCCATTTTCATGATACTGGTGTAGATGAAATAGGAGACCGTCACGCCGATGATACCCATGTTAAACAGGTTTGTGCCCAGGGCAAGCAATCCGCCATCCTGGAAGATCAGCGCTTGTATGCTGACCACGGTTGTCATCACGATCACCGCAGCCCAGGGTCCCAATAAGATGGTTGCCAGTGTTGCTCCCAGCAAATGACCGGAAGTGCCGCCTGCCACCGTGAAGTTTAGCATCTGCCCGGCGAAGATGGCTGCAGCCAGGACACCCATCAGGGGCATCTGGCGTTCACCCAGGTCCTTGCCTACACGTTTCAGGGCAATGGCCAAGGCCAGGATGGATATTACCCAGAAAATTACGGAAATCATGGTGGATAGGAATCCATCCGGAATGTGCATGGGGTGAATTGGGGAAAATAACATGAAGATCCTCCTATTGGGTTTTATTTTGACAATCCGGGCAAAGTCCGAAGAAGGTCACATGACTGGTATCCAACCGGAAGCCGGTTTCCGCTTCCAGTTGTTCATACAATTTTTGCAGCACGCTATATTCGATCTCGATGTTGATGTTGCAGGCGCGACAGACCAGGTGATGATGCTCATGCCCGGATATTTCATAGACCAGGTGCCCGCTTTCGTTCTGTGTGGAATGGATCATCCCATTTTGTGCCAGGAACTCCAGGGTACGGTAAACGGTTGCCTCGGTCAACCCCGGGATGCTTTGGGAAGCCTTTGTAAAAATATCCACCGGGGAGAGATGTGCGTTGGCATCATGCAATATCTGCAGGATAGTCTGGCGCTGGGGTGTCATCCGAAAACCACGCTGGCGCAGTTCCTGGGTACGGTGTTGGGTACAAGTCATCTAAGATCCTTATTGCAATTAGTATCAATAACAAGTATATACAATAACCAGGTTCTTGTAAATGGTTAACATTTTTCCACCAGGATGCCATTGCGAGCGAGTACCCTACGAGCTTGCCAATCTCGAACTTTCTCCTTTCCTGCCATAACGATAGCTGTTAATGAGGGTTACTACTGTATAATAACAGCTCATGTACGCAGGATCTTTATATCCCCGAAAAAAAGGTGATCGTTTGATTAATCAATTGGTTTACAAGTTCAGCACAGGAATTATCCGTCTTTACGCACGCCTGATGCTTCATATCGACATCCAATGGCAGCAGGATCTTCCGGTTGGGCCGAAGATCTTTGCTGCCAACCATCCCAGTGCCACAGACCCATTCTTAATTCACCTGGTTTCGCGCCAGCCGGTCAGCGTCTGCATCACGGACAGCGCTTTTTCGGTACCGGTTCTGGGTGCCTTTATGCGCTATCTGCGCCAGATATCGGTATCACCCGGGCAGGGTCAGGTCACCCTGGATAGGGCCAGCCAGATGATGGCAGCCGGTCATGCGGTAGCCATCTTCCCCGAGGGATTGGTCAGCCCTCATGAAGGCGGCTCCCATGCGCCTCGTTCCGGTGTCGCCCGCCTGGCGCTGGAGTCTGGTGTTCCGGTCATCCCGGTCGGTATCTCCCTGCTGCGCCATCGCAGTACCCGCATCACCTCCGGCATCAGCGGCAAAAAGACCACCGCCTGGTGGTACTTGCGCGGTCCCTACGTGGTCACAGTCGGCATACCCATCCAATTTGAAGGCAGCTGCGAAGATCGTGAGCAAGTAAGATCCGTTGGTCAGCGTTTGATGGAAAGCATCCACATCCTGGTGGCTGAAAGCGAACAACGTCTGCGCCGTAAAAAAGGCTGGTCTTCATCCCCCTTGGCTTGACATGGACTGAATCAGGTCCCATCTTCCCATCTTTTCTTAATTTTTAGCCGCGCAGGGAAGGATTAAGATCATACGATTTGTGCACCAGAAATAAAAACTGGTTTTACCAATTGCGGCGATTGGGTCGTGAAAGGTTGAAGATCACCACCAGTACGATGGAACCCAGCAGGGTTACTGCCAGGGTTTTTAGATTAAAGGGGGCTTCGATCGTTTTGATATTGAAATAAGGCGTCAGGAAGAATCCCGCCAGGAATCCACCTACCAGGGATAACAGCAGGTTAAAGATTAAGCTTGCCCGGTTTCTCATCACATCGGTCGTGATCCAGCCAACGACGATCGCAAGAATAAAATAGTAGAGCATATCCATTTTTCCTCCTTCGATGTACGTTATGATTGACTTGGATCATATGGTTTTTTTGGGAGACTCCATCCTGGGCTGGTCTTCCTTCTCCCACAGCATGTATCATTACATCTGTGATTATTCTCCTCATTAAAGTATAACGTGTTTCAATGCTGCATACAATCACAGCCGTGGTTGCCATAAGTCTGGTTTACGAATGGAAAAGGAGGGAAATCCATCCGGTTTTAGATCTGTGTCTCATCCCTGCCTTGCTTCCCTTTTAAAACCTTGTAAGCTAACGGACCCGCCATGCCGCGCAGCGTTCGCGCCCTCAAAGCCTGGTCAAGATCTGCCATCAGGTCATCCGCGTTTTCCAGTCCGATGCTGGCGCGCATGATCCCATCCCCTGCCCAGGCTCGGATCGAGTTTTTTTGAGCCGGGCTCAAATAGCTGGCAGCCTCAACATACAGGTCGCTGGGATAGTAGAACAGCAGGCTGTGGGCATGCCCCAGCGAGGTGGCATACGAAAACAATTTGATCTTTTCGGATACCGTGATGGCTGCTCCTAATCCGCCTTTCAGCTGAAAAGCCAGCATACCCCCAAAAGCGCTCATCTGACGGGCAGCCAGTTCATGCTGCGGATGACTCTTCAGTCCCGGGTGGAACACCCGGATCACCCTGGGGTGGCTCTCCAGGAATTCTGCCACCTTTTGTGCGCTTTCACAGTGCTGCCTCATCCGCACGGGTAGGCTGATCAGCCCGCGCAGGATCAGCCAGGCATTGAAGGGGCTTAATGCACCTCCCAGGTGCACCAGCATATCCCGCCGGACCTTTAACATGTCGTCTTCTCTTCCCAGCACCGCACCACCCAGGGCATCCCCGTGTCCGTTCATATACTTGGTCAGGCTGTGGATCACGAAATCTGCCCCCAGGGCAAAAGGCAATTGCAGCGCCGGGCTGGCAAAGGTCGAATCGACTGCCAGCTTGACACCCGCTTGGTGGGCGATCTGCGCCAGTTCAGAGATGTCACTGATGCGCAGGATCGGGTTGGAGGGCGTCTCCGTATAGATCATCTTGGTGTTGGGTCGCAGGGCATCGCGCACCTGCTGGGGGTCGCTGGTGTCCACCAGGCTGACATCGATCCCAAAGCGCGGCAGGTGCAGTCCGAACAACTCCACAGACCCGGCATAACATACCTCGTTTGCGATCAAGTGGTCGCCTTTGCTCAAAAAAGTGAAGATCAGCGCCGAGACAGCCGCCATCCCGCTTGCTGTCACCACCGCGCCAGCTTTCGAACCATCCACCAGACCTTTTGGTGCTTCCAGGGCTGTCAGGCGCTCTTCAAGTGCCCGCAAGGTGGGATTGCTCCAGCGTGTGTAAACATGCGGAGCTTGAGAACGCTCCAGCAGCAGTGCTTCCATCAGCTTGCCGCCAAATTTTGGCAATTTGAAGGTGGTTGCCATCTCGATCGGCAGACGCATCGCTCCTGTTTCCGGGTCGGCTGTCTCTCCGGCATGCACAGCCAGGGTTTCAAAATCAAAGTTGTCAAAGGGATCCATCGTACCTTCCTGTTGTTGTTCTATTACAAATTTTCGGACCGGAAATCCTGTAACTCAGCAGCTTCATATTTGTAGAATTCTTCGATCGGTCGCTCAGCTACCATCAAGCGGTACGCTTCCAACTCTTTTTCAATCGCCGCATCAAGTTGGCGAGGTTGGTGTTGGCTGAGTATCTCCTGGGCGCGCCTCCGTGCATTGTCCATTGCAATGATTGCGCCTTCCTTTTCCCACGATTCGTAGGGTTGCCGCACCATGAACTTGGGCATGTAATGCTCCTGGCGATAGTTCTGCATGGTGTGCTTTTCGGTGATGTAATTGCCGGAGAACCCGACCTTGCGGATCACATCCATTGCCATGCTGGTCTCATTCACCGCGATACCGGTTTTCATGCGCAAAGCCATTCCTGCCAGTTCGTCATCCATCACCAGCAGGGCATCACTTTCCAGCATCGTGCTGTCCAGCGTTCCGGCGCAGGTAATGTAATGCACGCCGGATAACACCGCCGGCAGCAGGGTTGCCATGCGTTCAACACCTGCCTGTAGGTCTTCTGTTTTAGCCTCGGTTACGCCTCCCACAGAGCGGATCGGCAGTCCGTAGGAACGTGCCAGTTGCGCCGATGCAGCCGTGATCAAACCGGTCTCGACGCCACCTAATGCCACTGTACCGTTGCGCATATTGGCGATGGTGGAAACCGTGCCATACAGAACAGGTGTGCCGGGGCGGAAGATCTGGGCCAGGGCGATGTGAGCCAGGATGTTGGCGTTTTCCTGGATCAGCAACCCGGCCAGCGTCACCGGTGCGGTCGTCCCGGCGATACCCTCGGGTGCCATTGTAACCGGTTGCCCGTAATCAGCGCAGATAAGCATGCCCTCCACTTGCAACTGGGTCATCTGCAGCGGGCTGACAGTCGAGCAGATGCCAAAAAAACGCGGCCGCCGACGGAGTTCTTCTTTTCCGCCAACCGCGATCGCCATCATGCGCATCATATCCAGGGTGGGCATGAACCCGTAGCATCCCAACCCGAAGGATTTTCGGCTGTTGTGCGCCCAGGCGGAGATGGCTTCGCTGTGGATGCTCGTCATTGGAAGGTCATTAGGCCAAACGTCCATCTGTGAACAGTGAATGTGCTCACAGCCATCGATCAGCTTGATATGGTTGAGCAGGTCAGCCATCGTGCTCGCCCGGTGCGCGCCGCTTGCCAGGTCCCGTACGGATGTGGGGGTGCCCAGGGCTGCAAACTGGACTGCATCCCCGCCGATGTCCATCTCCAGCTTGCCGTCGGACCCATACAGCTTGAATTGTTTCGGAGCTGTTGTAATGGCTTTGCGTATCAGCGTCTCGGGGATGCGCACGGCTTGTGTAACCTCATCCACCTCTGCTCCAGCATTGCAGAATAGCTCACGTGCGTAAGCATAATCCACCTTGATACCAATGGTAGCCAGGACTTCCATCGATGCCGCGTGGATGCGTTCGATTTCATCCGGACTGAGAACTTCAAAGATAGTTTTCATGGTGAATTCCTTAATGGCGTGGAATATATTGTTCAGGAAGGATTATACAGTACGGTGGAATTGTTCGGAAATTTAGCCAAATTGCAGCATATTCCCTGGGAAAATTCGCATTCTCTTGGATTTGGTTCATTGGGTTTGGTATTTTGGTTGATGGATCATCTTGATGATCCCTGTTTGTTGGAGATCAGAATTCGGTCACAGCCTGCACATCTATTTTTGGATAAATTTGGCCAGTTACCGGGGGCATGGAGTTGTAAACCCAATCCACCTCCACGATCCCGGCTTGTACGCCTCCCACACGCTGGATACCCTGGTAGGTTCCACGCATTAACACATCTTCCATCGTTAATGCCATGCCAAAAACCGCCAGGCTGGCTCCTTTAGGTATAGCTTGTATTTCATCCTGATATACCGATGTGGAAAACAGGATATGTTCTGCATCCAGACTTTGTGCCTGGATGGCAGGTATTAGTACTGGGAAACCATCCTCACCTATGTAAGCCAGGAACTTCAGGTTATCCAGTTTGTTCAGAAATTTGATTGTCCAATAATTGAGCACAGAATTCTTTCCAGGTTTCCTGCCCAGGCTGCGCGCCAGCATGGATTGGACAGCAGCAAAGATGATGCGGTTCATGGGAAGGGCGGTTTTTCCGGTCTGGGAAATCAGCTCCAGGTAGTAAACTGTGTGAATGCCGAAATAGGCATTGTATCGGAACATGGGCACATTGTTGTAATAATCATATTCTGTCCCTTCCCTGGCTGTATGCTTGAAGGTCGCCTTGCCGCGCCATAGATCCTTATCCATGCTCATGATCAGGAAACCCGTCTTGGGGTTATTGAAAATATATTCTTTCGATAATCCTTCAGTGAACTGTCCAAAGGACATCTGCTTCGGACCGCAAGCCATCAGGGTCGAGATTAATGTCACATGCGGCAGACCTTGTGGGGTTACAGTTGCCAGCAAACCTATTTTCATGGCTGGCTGGGTGCTTTGAATATCCTCAGCGGAAAAAACATCAGAATGGTTCTGGTTGCTCATGCTTGACTCCTGGATTTCTCTGGTTCACGGGTTGCGCCACTGGCGCGGATGATTTCTGGATCTACTCCGGAATGTTTGGCTGCTCGCAGGAAAAGCTCCACCTCTTCATTGGTCATCAGAGGCGTTTGGGCAAAATCCCACTCCAAGCCCAGCCGGGTGTACTGGTCCCGGCACAAATTATTAAATGCGCATAACTCCCATCGGGATATACTCCCATCCAGGTGGGTGGTAATGAAATTTCCCAGGGCAGAAATATTTTCTTGTGTGGCGGTGGCTCCCGGGATGAGAGGTGTGCGGATCCACAGGTCGATCGGCCGGGTTTGCTCCCTGATGAAGTCACGAATATAAAGTAAATTGGACAGGATGCGTGTATTGGGTTGTCCTGCATATTTACGGTGCTGCTCATTATCGAATAATTTGAGATCATACAATACCAGGTCAGTGAAAGGCAGAAGCCGCTCCAGTGTGTGGGTGGTGCACATACCGCACGTGTCAAGGGCAGTTGCAACACCTTCCTCTTTTAATCCGCGTAAAAGAGCTTCGGTAAAATCCGCTTGCAGCGTTGGTTCTCCTCCGGAAAGGGTCACTCCACCTCCGGATTTTTCGTAAAAAGTGCGATCCTTGAGGAGTTCCACCATCAAATCATCCACGGTCACGATTTTCCCAAGTGCTTCGATCGCACCTGCCGGGCAGGCTTCGCTGCAAGCCCCGCACATCTGGCAGTGTGTCCGGTCGATCACAAGTCCTTCTTGAGTCATCGTCAGGCAACCGTTCGGGCAGGTTTCCAGGCAGGTGTGACAGTCCAGGCAACGCGTGGCAAACCACTGGTTCTGGATGGCGGGAGAGATGCTTTCCGGGTTGTGGCACCATGCACAGTGCAATGGACAGCCTTTAAAGAAGACGGTGGTGCGGATACCCGGTCCGTCTTCGGTGGAGAGACGTTGGAGGTGAAGGATGCAGCCTTGCGTTGGTTGTTTTGTCATTAATAGGTTTTCTGGGCTTATTTCATCTGGTGGCTTTCGCGGGCGATGATCTCGTTCTGCAATTCTCGCCCGATGGCAGTGAAGTATGCGTTGTATCCGGTCACACGCACCAGCAAATGGCGGTAATTTTCCGGGTGCTTTTGAGCATCCCGCAGCATATCGGCATTGATCATGTTGACCTGCAGAGCGCTGCCACCGTTCTCAACATATCCTTTTAAAAAGGCTTTGAATTTCTGCTTGTGTTCGGCGTCGCGCAGCATGGATGGGTTAAAGGTCAGGGTATGGCTGCCTCCATTTGGCAGAATATTCACAAACTCATCCCAATCGCCTTTTCCGTCCGGGGCTTTGCCGCCCAGCACCTTACCGACCGAGTTGACATTGGCAGTTGGGCCGTTCAGGTCAGCACCATTGGAAGGGCATAACGCATTGGAAAGAAATTTTCCTTGGGGGCGTCCGTCCGGGCTTGCAGCCAGGATGAAACTGTCGGCAACCCAGTAGTTCCAGCTCAACATGCCGGGGCGGAATTGTCGACCGGTGGACCGGGTCTTGAGTTTCCAGGTTTCCTCGGTCCACATTTCCATCACCTGCCGCGCCAGGTCATCCGCAATATCGTCATCGCGACCATATTTGGGAGCCTTATGCAGGGCGCGTGCCTGCAATACTTCATGTCCGACCCAGTTGTCCTTGAGAGCTGTGATCAATTCACCCATGCTGCAGGCATTTTGTTCAAAAACCAGGTATTTGACTGCCAGGAGTGAATCTACAGTGGTGGCGAAGGTCACTCCTTCGATGGTCACATAACCCAGTTCAGCGCCCCCTGCGGTTATATCCTTCCCTTTTTGTGCGCAGCCTTTCACCAGGCAGGATACATAAGGTGTGGGGGCAAACCTGGCCCGGATGGATTCGCTCAGCTCATACAGGTTCACGATGCGCTGGATGATGTGGCGGGTTTGGGTGGTGTAGGCTTTCCAAAATTCTTCCCAGGTTTGAAAGCTGGTTGCCGGACCGGTATCCGCTCCCCATCGTTTGGGTTTCTCATATTTACCCGTCATCGGGTCACAGAAAGGCTGCAGATCATATCCGCCTGTCAGGGTGAGTTCAATTGCTTTCAGCAGGTTTAGATTGGCGTCCACTGTTCCCGAGCGGTCGTTTCCGACCATTGTGTTCTCCAGGCATCCAACGGGGGCATAATCGAAGACATTATTTTCATTAATGAGATGAGATTTTCCAGATCGCCTGGCTTGCAGCATCATTCCAGCCATCGAACGTTCGTCGAAGTTCATCAGGAAGGGGGAACCCTGGCTGGATGCGATCATCTCCACCACCCGCTCCAAAAGCGCTTCGGGTGTATTGCGGTGCAGACGAACGTTGGGTTTTGGTTCCAGGATGGGAGACATCTCGTCAATGACATCCAGGATGATATAGGTCAGGTCATTGGTCATATCCTGCCCTTCAGCACCCAACCCGGAGATGGTCAGAAGTTGACCATATCCTGCAGTGATGCCCTGGTTGCCACCCGTGCGGATCATGCTGTCATAAGCGCTATTGCAGTGTATCCAGAAGCACTTCAGGATTTCTTTTCCAAATTCAGGCTGCATCCCTTCACAAATGGACTTTTCCCACAGTGGGAAGAGGTACTGGTCGATGCGCCCGAACGAGTCTCCCGGACCAGGGTAGTTCTCATCTGCCATCACCAGCATGTGGGTCAGCCATAAGGATTGCACGGCTTCCCAAAAGCTTTGAGCAGGTTCCCAGGGTACTCTCTGGAGGCTGTCAGCCATCCGGGTTAATTCCTGTTTGCGAATGGGATCCGATTCAGCCTGTGCCAGTCGGTTGCACTCCCTGGAATATTCGATAGCCAGGTCGCGTGGCAGGGTGGCTGCCGTCAGCATGGCCCGAAGTTGACCGCCTTTCGGGCCGCGCTTCTCAGATCCAGAAAGGTCTGCATAACAGGCTTCCAACTCGGCATGTATCGTTTTCCAGCCTTCACGTATCACCCTCCCGTAATCCGGAATTAAGTGTCCGGAGGTCGCCCCCGAGTTCCCATAGCCGTGGTTATGGAACCAGAGCATGGCAGCGCGGCTGCCATGCGGACCGTTGATCAAATGGTCATGTTCCCGGGTTTCTTTTTTAGACAGGCAAGCTGAAGTTTCGATATTAAAACGGGCTCCTGCCAATAGGTCACCAGGCAGGATCTCCTTGGGTAGATAATGCACCATGACTTCTTTGTTGAACCAGGCTCGTCTTTCTGGCAGGCTCCATTTCCAGAAATCTGCATGCAGGTCGACGCGCTGGGCGATCTGGTTAAATGAAGAACGGAAGGTTTGCAAAAAAGCATAGGTTTCGGGGACAATGTAAAAACTCAGTTCATTATATTGAAAATCCCAATCTGTCCCGGTTGTCCAGGAGGTGTATTCGTTATTCCAGGCTCGCCTGACTCCCTGGAAATAATAATCCCGCAACCATTGGATGCGTTCGGAACTGTTGCTTGGAGACTTGATGTCAAAGGCAGGTTTTGCGAGGGTGGAAGTGACCATGAATGAGATCCTTTCAGAAATGATCAACACGTGTTAATATTCGGAAGGTTTGGTAAAATATTTTAGGCTGATAGTATTATACAATTATCTAGGTGGAAAGTACAAACCAGGCATGTTCGATCCAGGAACACCCAGGCGGTTTTCTTCAAGGATCAACCTCTTCCTGACAAGATACCCGCATCCCGCTGGAAAAAAGACAGCTACCAACTTTGATAATTCTTCCAAATCGCCTCAAAATATCATATAATGATGGCTGGCATAATGCTATTGCCGCAGGAACTGGGAGCGAGCGATCTTGTATACCTGGGAAGCAAAGGCAATTTTATGTTGTTGATAAAAGGAAAACTGCTGAAAACACTGAAGGACCTTGCAGGTTTCAGTTTACATTCAACGCGCCTATCCTTACTTTTTGTCATCGTGCTGGCTTTACTCTCCGCAGCCATGTTCTTGACCACACCCTCTCTTGCCTCTGAAACCGATCCCCCGCGCGGCGTGGAGGTGACCACAGTCACTGCATTGGCTAAGCACTGGCAGTTGCTGAAATGGTCGGATGATAAATTGGTCTGTGAACTCTTTCTGAAACACGACCATTGGCCGGATTATGGCGATGTTGTCACCTCCTGCGGTGCTGCTGTCTGGACCGAGTGGAGCAAAACCCCCACCTGTACGGATCCGGCAGCCGCCACAGATTGCAAGGGCTTGTACCTGCTCTATATCGACCAGGTGTCCATGGAGTTTGTGGAAGAAGTGCCCATGCCTGGCATCGATGTCACGCTCAGCCCTGTGAATTGCCTGCCGGGGGAATGGTGTGTCCTGCGACCCAAGGTCGAACTCAACGCCATGGACCTTCTGCCGGGCTACCAGGTCAGTTCGGTCCATTTTAAGGTTGGCGATCGCCACAAGGTCGTTAAAGGTGATAATGGACAATACACCCTTCCGCCGACAAGCCAGGACGGAGCCTGGCTGGAATACTGGGCCGAATCGACCTACGGTGACCGCAGCCTTCCCATCCGCATCAAGTATCGCAATTTCAAGTCCCTGGATGGGAGTTCGTTCCACTTTGACCTTTTGGGAGAAGATTGGAAGGATTATCTTTCGGGTGGCAGCCTCTTGTGGGGCATCTTCTCCCCGCTGGATGGCAGCATGCCGGCTGCCCTGGTCCAGCCCCGCCTGGTGGACGAATTGAATACCGCCAATTCCTACCTTTACCTGAGCGGCTACCTGATCCAATCCGGCCAGGTGAATGCCGGTTCCTGCTCGGATGGGGGTTTGTACATCGACGGATCGGCCTCGCCCTGCGGGGAGGAGTTTGCAGGTCCCCAGGCCATTGCTTGGCAAAACCAGTTTGATGAGCAGATCCTGCAGGCTGCCCGCAAGTACAATGTGCCTGCCCACCTGTTGAAAGCCATGATCGCCCAGGAATCCCAGTTTTGGCCTGATACCAAGAAACCCTACGAAAAAGGTCTCGGCTTTATCACCGAAAACGGTGTCGATATGCTCCTGAACTGGAACATCCCCTATTTTTTGAATATCTGCCAGCCGCTCTATGGACGCGGCATCTGCTCGTATGGCTACAGCAGCCTGCGGAAGGTGCGCCAGGAGATCTTGCGCAAAGTGGTCCTGGACAAGGTTGGTGGCCCGGATGAGATCGATATCCTGGGAGCCATGCTGCTGGCCAGCGCAGACCAATCCGGCCGGCTCGTCCAGAACATCACCAAGGAAGATCTCGACGATGTGACAACCTACGTGGATCTGTGGAAAATAGCCACCGGCAATTATTTTGCTGGCGCAGGCTGCATGGCGGATGCCATCGAGATCGTAGTGGCTGGTGATTCGCCGCTGACATGGGACAACATCGTGGAAGTGTTGAGCCCGGTCTGCAATCCGGCTGGCATGTACGTGCAGCAGGTCTTCGAAAAAGCCGGCGGATCCGAATGATGACTGCCCCTTCCTGTTAATCTCCATGATCTTCCTCACAACATGAGCCCTCCTTTGACAGGGTTACAACCTTCACCACCTGGACACGAAGAAACCAAGTAAATACTTTATTGTTTGTACCTTTGAACCTTTGTGTCTTAGTGACTTTGTGGTTAATCCTTTTTCCATCCAGTGAGAAAAAAATTATCCCAGGACACAAAGGCTCCAGGAAATCATTTAATTGTTTCATCCTTTGATCCTAAGTCCTGGACTTTTCTACCAGGATTGTGTCTTTGTGGTTAATTATTTTCAACCTGCACCAACCCGAAAATAACTGATAAAATCATCCTGTTCTCCAAACTCTCATTAACGGAGCCCATCGTGAGCAACCCTCGAATGAGCGATCCCCAAATGTACGACCCTGCAGACACTTTAAAACTGGCCGCGGCCGAGATGGCCATGGGTTTTGTGAAAGCGCACATGCTGCTCGGGCTGGGTTCCGGCAGTACTGCCACCCTGGCTGTGCGCCTGCTGGCCGAGCGCCTGCGCAGCGGCGACCTGCGCGACATCCTGTGCGTGCCCTGCTCGCTCGAAACCGAGAGCCTGGCTTTCAGCCTGGGTATCCCGCTCACCACCCTGGAAGACCATCCCGTGTTGGACCTGACCATCGACGGCGCCGATGAGGTCGACCCGCGCCTTGACATGATCAAGGGTGGGGGCGGCGCGCTGCTGCGTGAGAAGATCGTAGCCCAGTCCAGTCTGCGCGAGATCATCGTCGTGGATGAGTCCAAGCTCTCGCCGCAGTTGGGAACCCACCGCCCGCTGCCGGTCGAGATCACCCCCTTTGGCTGGGGTGCCCAGAAAGCCTTCCTGGAAGGGCTGGGAGCGCTTGTTGCGCTGCGCATTAAAACAGACGGGTCGCCCTACAGGACCGACCAGGACAACCTGGTCATGGATTGTGACTTCGGTCCCATCCCGAACCCGGCAGATCTGGCGGAAACCTTGTCCGCCCGGGCCGGGATCGTGGAGCACGGTCTGTTCATCCACCTGGCCAGTGACGTCATCGTGGCCGGGGCGGATGGCTGCCGCCACCTGGTGAGGTAATTGCTATGATCATCATTGAACCTTCCATCCTTGCAGCGGATATGGCCAGCCTGGGTGACCAGGTGCACCAGGTGCAGGCTGCCGGTGGCACCATCGTCCAGATCGACGTCATGGACGGGCAGTTCGTTCCCAACCTGACCTTTGGTCCCAACGTGGTGCGTGCCCTGCGTCCGCTGGTGGACCTGAAGTTGGATGTGCACCTCATGATCCTGCAGCCGGAACGCTTCATCCCCGAGTTCGTGGGGTCCGGTGCCGACCGTATCATCGTGCACCAGGAGACCTGCCCTCAGCTGGCGCAGACCTTGCAGGGCATCCGTGCCCTGGGGGTTGAAGCGGGTGTTACCATCAACCCGGACACCCCGGCTAAAGCCCTGGCGGATGTGCTTGAACTTGCCGACCTGGTGCAGGTCATGACCGTTTACCCGGGCTTTGGCGGGCAGGCTTTTTTGAGCGCCATGCTGCCCAAGATCCGGCGCCTGAAAGCCATGCTGGCGGAGCGCGGCCTGAAGACGCCCATCGCCGTGGACGGAGGCATCGACACCCGCACCGCCCCGCTGGTCGCCGCGGCTGGTGCCAGCGTGCTGGTGGCCGGCTCGAGCATCTTCAACACCCGCGCCTCCATCGCCGAAAACATGGCGGCGCTGCAGGCATGTGTAGAGGGTTAGTAGGGGCACGGCGATGCCTTGCCTGTTTTATAGAAGGTGTTGAAAAAGACCAACTGTTTTGTCATTGTGATGGATGGATGCTCTTCAAGAACGACACTTGCACCTGCATGCAAGTGCAGGTGCAAGTGTCGTTCCTTGTGGTGACAAAAATATGGTACTGTGAGTAGTTTCTCCTGACCAATGAATTCAGAAAAAAAAGAGTGAACCAATTATTTTTTTTGCATCGCTCTTTCTGTTCAATTAAGCACGAAAAAGCAACTTTATGCTGTCATAAGAACACAATTACCAAATTTTAAGTACCTGGTATTTGTAGATCAGGTTGGGGTTGGTGATCTGCGGATTTAATTTCAAGAGACTTTCCACTGTCGTGCCAAACATCGTGGCGATCTTCCTGAGGGTATCGCCCGGCTGGATGATGTAGGTGGTGACATTGACCGGGAGAGCCAGGCGCCTGCCTGCATAGATCAGGTTGGCATTGGTGATCTGAGGGTTTACTTGCAGGAGGGCATTCACGCTTGATCCCACCCGGTCTGCAATTTTGCGCAGGGTATCCCCGGGTTGAATGATATAAGTATGACCGGAAGTTGGCGGGGGAGCGACCACCGATGCGATCATTAAACGTTGCCCCTCATAGATCAGGTTGGCATTCGTAATGGCAGGGTTCAGGGTAAGTAATTTACTGATGGTGGTATTGAAGCGGGCAACCAATCCTTTAAGTGTGTCGCCGCGCGCGACGATATAGATATCATTGCCATTTGCATCCTTGATCAAAGCTCCGGGAAGGACAAAGACCTGCCCGGGGTAGATGACATTGGCATTGGTGATTTGCGGGTTGGCTAACATCAGGGCAAATACAGTGGTATCGCACCTGGCGGCGATTACCCTGAGAGTGTCTCCTTTTATCACCGTGTAATTACTTCCACAGGGCATGGAACCCGCAGAGGCCGGGATCGTAAAAGCAAAGCAGCCAGCCAATACACCCAATAGAACCAATGATCTGAATTGCATTTTGGGAAACATCATTCACCTTCTTTCTTGTCTATTGAAAGGAAAAAAATGGATCCGGTGGAACAATTAATTTCCTGCTATAGATGTTTAATAGGCTAAAAAAGTTCCCGATCTGCTGAAACCTTGCAGAGCGAAAGGTCGCAAACTCCAGCAGAATCCTGCACTGAAAGACCTCGCGGCGGGCGGAACCTGGGTCATCCGTTTCCCCGGTCTATTATTCTCCTCCCCCTCTACTTCTTGTCCCTATCCATGGCCGCCTTGACCAGCTTGACGGCGATGCTCCCGCCGGGCACGAGCATGCCGACCGCGTCGGCGGTGACATCAAAGACCAGGTCGCGCGAGAGTATGCCGCGCACCTGGCTGCCCATCTTCCTGCCCCCGCCCTGGATCTCGCCGGTGAGCGCATCGAACTCGATCACCACCTGCTTGTTCTTGGCTGCCCAGTTGTATTCAAAAGCATAGATCGGTCGGAAGTTGATGTCCAGCACTTCCACGTCCAGGCGCTCCTCGTGGATGATATCCGCCTTGACCGGCTTGATGACATTGGCCATGACCGAGCGCACCACGGTGGTGGCTTTGGCCGGGGGCGGCACCACGATCACACCTTCGGGAGCGAATTTGTCCAGCTCGGTGATCTCGGTCTTGGCGAAGGGCTGGTATTTGCTCAGGTCCAGTTGGGCACCGCTGCCGTCAAAGGTGAATTGATGGCGCTTCTCTTCCAGGCAGTGCTCCACACCCTGCAGCTCAAAACCTGCCCCGCCTTTCGGACTGTACGTGACGGGCAAGTCCTGCCCCAGGGCGGTGACTTGCTGGATCTCGGGTCCGCTGAGCGGGATGCTGTAGGTGCGGTTGCGCTCGTAGGAGGTGCGCAGGAAGACGCTGATCTGCCAGAAGGCTTCCAGGCGGCTTTCGACCGAGACCAGTTGAATGTCTTCCGGTTTGGGGCGCGAGATCAGGGAACCGAGCGTGCCGGACACCAGGTTGATCTTCTTCTGTTCCACCCGGTCGCGGGCCACCTCCAGGGTCATCTGGGGAATGAGATGAAAAGCACGTTCTTTGGTGAGAAAGATTTCCATAGGAGCCTCCCGGGGGGAATAAGCGATGCGACGAATGAATCAGTATCCCAATTATGGCACAATTTTACCCAAAAAGGCAACCCCGCAAGAGGGATCGGGATGTGTGCATTAATAAAAACACCCGGCAGGTTGGAACCGGCAGGGTGTTTTGGAGTTCAGCAAAGGGGGTTTCAGGGAAAATTGTAGGCGGTCAATTCGATGCTGGTGCTCAGGTCAGAACCAAGGTCGGATACCGATCTAACCATGCCCACTCCCACGGCGTGCCAGGCGGTGGTGGTGGAATTGAAATTTGCGGGAATATCCATGCCAGCCATTGTGATGGTCATGATGATGTTCACCTGGCAATCCACCCGGATCGCCTCGAAGGTACCGGCGGGAACGGTCACCGTTTCATAATCACCGGCGCTGCAATTGTAGGAGGTCTCGCTTTTTGAAGGGATCTCCTGCCCGTTCAGGTTTTGAATGCCTTCCAGGGTGATGTTCTGGGTCCAGGTGGTGCTGGGAGCGATGTCAGCCGGGAAAGTTACCCCATCCGAATAGGTTGTCTGGAAATCCGAATCCAGCCCGGTGGCTTGCACATTGGCTGTAAATGTCGAACCAGCACCCGGGTTCAGTGCGATCAGCGTGCCGGCATCGCAGGTCCATTGTCCGGTACGGGTGGTACCGCTGCCAAAAACATCCTGGTCAGTAAAGCCATCGGATGTCAGGGCAGATATGGATCTGGTAAATGTATCCGGCAGAGCACCGGTCATGGCATAGCTCCAGGTGGCACCCACCACGACAGGATAGAGCGGATTGTCACAGTCCCCATTGGAACTGGAGACACTTGTGGGTACGACGACAGCATCCGTCGCTGCGGGGGTGAGCATGGCCACGACCTGGGTTTGGGCTTCAGCCGGGACAAGTGTTTGCAGCGAGCCGAGCGGGTCTGCGTCACCGGTCAGGCTGCAAGCCAGTGTGGTGATCAGGAGGATTCCAAGCATGGATAGCATTTTAAGATGATTTTTCATATTAATTCTCCAATTTAATAAAAAACACTCCTCAATGACCATTCCGGTTTTTACGAAAAGAGGAGTGAGTGAATTGATGAGATTATACGAAATATGATAAAATTTGTCAATTATGACTTATTAAACATGAACTTCGCAGACTTTCGCCTGATGCAGTGCCGCACAATTATGCCTGCCCAATGCGCTCTGCTCTACAGGGAAAGGGTAGTTGGACATTTTCTTGCAGCCTGTGGGAAAGGTCGGGATGGTTCTCGAAGTGGATGTCGATCGGTTCTTCGATGTTGGTGCTCAGGCTGGTTTTTCAACAAAGACATAACGGGCAGCCGAATACCCGAGGGTGCAGGGGTGGCCGGAAATATTGATCTTGATGGTCTGGTTGAAAGGCAGCACCTCGATCACCTGCGCCTGTGCCCCCGGCAGGATGTTATTGTCTATCAAAAAACCCAGCATTTCCTGGTTGTTTTCAGCCAGTTCGTGCACCCGGCGAATGATCACTTCCTGACCGCTGTTAATTTCCGTGAGCGGGATCCAGGCGCTGGTGGCTTCTTCACAGCCCGGAAAGGGATTGCCGTGCGGGCAGACCTGCGGATCGTTGAGGATATCCACCAGGCGCTCTTCCAGCTGGGGTGAGATGGCATGCTCGATATGATGGGCTTCAGCGTGGATTTGTTTCATGGGGAGCTTTAATACCTTCAGGAGCAGCCATTCGGTCAGCATGTGCCTGCGCACCACGGACTGGGCCGCATCCCGCCCGGTATCCGTCAGGTGGATGTCCTTGCGGCGTTCCTTGCCGCTGATCCAGTTGTCGCGCTGCATGCGTTTCAAGGTCATGGCGACGGTGGCCGGGGCGACATCCAGCTCTTCTGCCAGGCGGGCTGCCACGATCTCCCCCTGGTCGCGCTCCATGACATACATGGTCATTAAATAATTTTCAACCGTGTGGGTGGGGCGAGAAGCACTGCTGTGCAATTCTACAGGTGACATTTGACTATCAAAATTGTTAATGATTTAATCTATGGTAATACAGCAAATTAGTATATACTAACTATTGATCATGCTTTGTACTAACCCATTCTATCATGCGCCAACGGGTTGTCAAGCATGTCCAATTACTATCGGAGGATAAATGCTGGCAGGTTTTCTCTTATCATTGCGTGAAGGTCTGGAAGCCGCCCTGGTGATCGGGATCGTCCTGGCTGCTTTGCGTAAGACGGAGCAGCCCGGGTTAATTCCGGTCATCTGGCAGGGCCTGGGCGCAGCCGTTGCTGCCAGCCTGGTTGCCGGGTTGCTGCTGGACTGGCTGGGAGCCGGGTTCGACGGCCGGGCAGAACAGATCTTTGAGGGAATTACCATGCTGGCAGCTGCCATCCTGCTGACCTGGATGATCTTCTGGATGAAACGCCAGGCAGTTGATCAGAAAAAGAATCTGGAATCCGGCATCAGCCAGGCAGCCCAACATAGTAATCGCTGGGTATTGTTCTGGTTGTCCTTCCTGGCGGTCGGGCGCGAAGGGCTCGAACTGGTCCTGTTCCTGATCGCAGCGAAACTGTCCAACGGCGCAGTACAGACCTACCTGGGAGCTTTGCTGGGTCTGGCAACTGCAGCCCTGCTGGGATGGTTGTTGTTCACTTCGAGCAAACGTCTGCGCCTGGATCAATTCTTTCTTGTCACCAACATCCTGCTGATATTCTTCGCAGCCGGGTTGGTGGCACATGGAGTTCATGAATTCAATGAAGCCGGGATCATCCCGGCCCTGGTCGACCCCATCTGGGATATCAACCCGATCTTGAGTGAAAAGCTGCCTCTTGGGCAGATGCTGACCGCCCTGTTTGGCTACAATGCCAACCCCTCCCTGAGCGAAAGCCTGGCTTACCTGGCTTACTTTCTTGGCGTGGGTGTTCTTTGGAAAACACTGACCGGGAAAATAACCCGATCACAGACAACCTGAAATTGTTGGAGTAGATCAGATGCATCTTTCGGATATGGATTCGGGTAATTGTGCCAGGTTCGTTGGCGTGGAAGGTGGGAGGCGCCTGTCAAGCACCCTCCGCCAATATGGGTTTTATCCCGGAGAACAGATCCGGGTCATCCGCATCGGCCCGTTTAGAGGTCCCGTTCTGGTGGAGGTCAACCAGCGCGAAATTGCCCTGGGTCATCGGGTGGCAGGCAAAGTACTGGTAGAATTGGTATCGGACCAGGCGGAAGCCAACAGCAACACAGATTGAGCTGAAAAAAAACGGTCTGCGCATCACACCATTCGACCCTTGTCTTGAAAACCAAAAAGAGGTGCAATGACCCAAAAACCCCTGCAACGTCTTTCCAAGCTCGACCGATACCTGACAGTGTGGATCTTCCTAGCCATGGCACTCGGTGTCGGTATCGGCTTTTTCTTCCCAAGCAGCGTACAAAAATTTAACACCGCCGTATCCATCGGGACGACCAACATTCCGATCGCCATCGGCTTGATCCTGATGATGTACCCGCCCCTGGCAAAAGTGCGTTATGACGAATTGGGGGATGTCTTCCGCAACTGGAAGATCCTGGGATTGTCCCTCCTGCAGAACTGGGTGATCGGTCCGATCCTGATGTTCGCCCTGGCGATCCTCTTTCTGCGCGGCTACCCCGAGTACATGTCCGGGCTGATCCTGATCGGACTGGCACGTTGTATCGCCATGGTCATCGTCTGGAATGAGCTGGCCAAAGGTGACACGGAATATGCAGCCGGTTTGGTGGCCTTCAACAGCATCTTCCAGGTCTTGTTTTACAGCGTTTATGCCTATGTTTTCATCACCGTCCTGCCCACCTGGTTTGGGCTCTCAGGTTCGATTGTGCATATCACGATCGGGGAGATCGCCAAAAGTGTATTCATTTATCTTGGGATTCCCTTCATGGCTGGTTTTTTGTCCCGCTATTTTCTGATAAAAAAGCGGGGCAAGGCCTGGTATCACGAACAATTTATCCCCAGGATCAGCCCGCTCACACTGGCCGCCCTGCTTTTTACCATCGTGGTCATGTTCTCCCTTAAAGGCGAAACCATCATTAAACTACCGCTGGATGTGGTGCGCATCGCCATTCCACTGCTCATTTATTTCGTGGTCATGTTCGTGATCAGCTTCTTCATGGGCAAAGCTGTGGGGGCGGATTATAAACAGACCGTTACGCTTTCTTTTACAGCAGCCAGCAATAATTTTGAGTTGGCCATTGCTGTGGCAGTGGCGGTGTTTGGAATATCCTCAGGGCAGGCCTTTGCTGCGGTGATCGGCCCGCTGGTGGAAGTACCTGTCATGATCGCATTGGTGAATGTGGCTTTCTTCTTCCAGAGACGCCTGTATGGTATGAGAAGATAGAAAGTGAAAAAAAAGGAGTAGGGGTCCTGTCTGTCCGTGAGAATTCCCGCCATCACTGACTTAAATTTTGGTATCAACATGTTATTCTGTTAAAGTGCCTCCCTCCTGCGGTGGTATAATTTTTCAGTAAAATTGGACCTATGCCTGGGATTGAATGAGACATTTTTGCTTAACCGGTAAACCATTTCTTGGTAATGGCATCCTATGTGCTTAAACTGGATTGTATTCCACGCACTACTCCCAATCCTTTGGATCCAGCCGATTTGCACGACCTCAATTATTGCCAGACAAGCTTCCAACGATGCGATAACCTTGTATCATTCGAACAACAACAGTTCAAGATACGACCAGGACTGTTGTTGTGCGCTTTAAGGTGTGCTTAAAATTGTACCAACCAAAAAAAGGACAATTCAAAAATGTCTCCTCAAGGATTAGGAAAGATTGGGGATGGAAAGTGTGGGCAATCCATTTACCAACCCGCTCCTTATTTTTATAAGAGATAAATTATTTTGGAGCAAAACCAATGAGTTCAGCCCGTGTTCGCACTTCCTCGTTTCTCGACCGTTTACAGCCTTCCACGACGACCATCCTGATCATTTCTGCAGTTGTGGTTGGCGCTGGGACGGGTCTTGGGGCAGTATTTTTTATCAAACTGATCTCCCTGGTCGAGCAGGTATTCTATGTCAACGGGGCGACGGTTTTTGGCTTTCTCGGTATTGGTTTGTTCATTGTCGCGCCAGTGATCGGGGGACTATTGGGCGGTCCGGTGATCTCCTTTTTCGCCAGAGAAGCCAAGGGTCATGGCGTACCCGAAGTAATGCAGGCGATAGCATTACGGGGTGGACGTATTCGCCCGCGCGTGGTGGTTGCCAAGGTAATCGCATCAGCGTTGTGCATCGGCAGCGGAGGCTCGGCTGGTCGGGAGGGACCCATCGTACAGGTCGGGTCAGCGCTTGGTTCATCGATCGGGCAATGGCTGCACCTCTCGGAGGCACGCTTGCGCAACCTGGTTGCTTGCGGTGCAGCAGCGGGGGTTGCGGCCACATTCAATGCCCCCATCGCGGGCGTTATCTTTGCAATGGAGATCATCCTGGGAGAATTGCACCTGGGTGACCTTGGCAATGTGGTCATTTCAGCTGTTACTGCCAGTACCGTTGCCCGGGTCTTCCTGGGTGATCACCCGGCATTCACGATCCCCAACTATGCCATGAAAACGCCGTGGGAGGTGGTGCTGTATATCTTGCTGGGTATCCTGGCTGCCCTGGCTGCAGTCGGGTTTATAAAATTATTGTACTGGTTCGAAGATCGTTTCGACAACTGGCGTTTTCCAGATGCGCTTAAACCTGCAGTCGGAGGATTATTGCTGGGTGGAATGGGTTTCTTGTACTTGCTTGTCATGCAGCAAACCCAGGGCTTGACAACTTCGGATGGTATGCCAGCCATGTTCGGATCTGGTTTTGCAACCATTGAAGCTGCCTTGCTTGGGAACCTCCCCCTGGGATTGATGCTTGGGCTGGTGGTCTTGAAACCCCTGGCAACCTCGTTCACGCTTGGTTCGGGGAACTCCGGAGGCGTTTTTGCTCCGGCTTTGTTCATCGGTGCAGCGCTTGGTGGTGCTTTTGGCTGGCTGGTCAATTATTTTGCGCCGGGTATGACAGCCGGTTCCGGTGCATTTGCAATTGTCGGAATGGCGGCGGTCTTTACCGGGGCTGCTCATGCTCCTTTTACTGCCATCCTGATCGTTTTTGAGATGACCAATGACTATCGCTTGATGCTGCCTTTGATGACAGCTGTGATCGTGAGCCTGATCGTTTCGAGGCGCATTCACCCCGAGTCGATCTACACGCTAAAACTTGTCAGGCGAGGCATCCATTTGAAACAAGGTCGCGACCTGGATGTATTGGAAACCGTGCGGGTAGATGAAGTTATGCTGGATGAATCCGTCACAGTACCGGTTGACATGCACGTCTCCCTTTTGCCTGGTGAGTTCCTGGAAACCGGGCGGCATGGTTTTCCGGTCCTGGATTTGGATGGAAGCCTGTTTGGGATGGTCTCTCTTGAGGATTATCGTCGCGCCATGCACGGAAAATTGAATTCCGCTCCCAACCTGGTGGTGCGGGATATTGCCACACAGACGATCATTAGTGTTTTTCCTGATGAGACCGTAGGTGTTGCTATGCAGCGTATGGCTCCACGGGATCTTTCAAGGCTACCCGTTGTTGCGCGTGATGACCCGCATAAACTGGTGGGTGTCGTGCGACGAAATGATATTGTCCGGGCATATGACCTGGGTTCTGTGCGCCGCGAGGAAGCCCGCCACCAGGCAGTGCAAAACAGCAGCGTAAACGATATCCATGCCCAGTTTACGGAGATCAAGATCAAATCAGATTTCCACGCTTTGGGTAAAACAGTGGCAGAACTGACTCTGCCACGCGCGGCAGTCATTGTTTCTGTCCGCCGTGGGCACGACTTAATAATTCCGCACGGGGATACACGTCTTCTGAATGGAGACCAGGTGACCGTGTTATGTGAACGACAGTGTATGGACGAGGTTAAAGCTGCTTTTAAGAACAAGGACAGGATCGGGATCATAGGCAAAACTGATTGATGTTTACAAGTTGAAGATATACTATACTTGTGTGGTAAATAACAACGGGTTGGAAATCAACTAATAAAAAGTGTAAACCAGGGTCCAGGTAAAAAAAGTTGTAAGAATTTTTTTGCCGGAGGAATAATTGGAATGATCAAGGAATGGTTTCAACCACTTAAAACTGCACGCAAAGCCGAAGTTCTGGAAGAACTCAACCAGGCATCATCTCCAGGTTTTGATTACTTCCTCCTAGTCATGCTGTCGTGCAGCATTGCCACGTTTGGACTGGTCACGGATTCCCCCGACGTGATCATCGGCGCTATGCTGGTGGCACCTCTTATGTCTCCTATCCTTGGTCTTTCGCTGGCAACAGTGACCGGTAAAGAGCAGCTCTTCAAACGGGCTGTAATGGCATTGGGTGTCGGCATTCTGCTTTCATTAGCCCTGTCCACCCTGTGGGGATGGCTGGCACGCGTTCTGCCATTCGACTTGCTGGTCAATCTGCCCGGTGAAGTCATATCACGCACTCACCCAACCCCCTTTGACCTGGGGATCGCCCTGGCTGGCGGGGCTGCTGCAGCTTATGCCCTGGCAAACCCGCGCCTTTCGGCTGCCTTGCCCGGGGTGGCGATCGCCACTGCCTTGATGCCCCCGCTTTGTGTAATTGGCGTCGGACTTGCCACTGCCAACTGGGATGTGGCTTTTGGTGCCACGCTGCTATTTGTTACCAACCTGGCAGCCATCTCGTTCGCTGGTATCGTGGTTTTTATAGCGCTCGGGTTCCATCCCCGGAATTCGAGCGTGTTGCTTTGGAAAGGCGTGCCGCGCAGCCTGGTGATCTCGGCTGTGCTGGTACTTTTAGTGACCGTGCCACTGGTCCTGCTGACCCTGCGCCTGGTGGAACAGGCCCGTTACAGTAAACTGGTACAGGATACGGTGGCAGCTGAGATCGCAACATTACCCGATGCCCAGCTCCTGGAAGTGGACCTGGATCAAATCGGTACTGTATTGAATATCAAAGTAACCATACTGACCACACGCCCTCCTGTTTACGAAGAAGTAGTCAGTCTGCAGGAAGAATTCGCCTTGCAACTGGATCAACCGGTTGCCCTGCAGTTGGTGGTTGTGCCCGGTACACGCCTGGATCCGTTGATCCCGCCCACGCGCACACCGACCCTGACATCAACCCCGACCGGACTGCCTACAGCAACACAAACTCCAACAGCTACTCTCACCCCCACCAGGACACAGACGCCAACACCTACTTCCACTTTCACACCCACTGCCGTCCTGGCATATATTGCCAACACGGGTGGAAAAGGTGTGTTTATCTACGATTCGCCGCAGGGCAAGATCATTGACTCATTGCCCGAAGGTTGGCCGATCCAAATCCTTTACCGGCGTGAAATGGTCAATGGTTACGATTGGCTGGAGATGCGACAACTTGATGGCAAGGTTGGATGGGTACCGGCATATTATGTCAGTATCCACCCCTAGTATTCGGTTGTTATGCTGCAGGATTGATCTTGCCTGGAAGGCTGATTGTCTTCTGGTAAGATCAAGTTTGCCAGTGAGGTGAATTGTATGAATGAGATTAATTGGGTCTTGCTCCTGCTTGTCTTTTTTGCACGTATTGTGGATGTATCGCTCGGAACTTTGCGCATCATCTATCTTGGTAAAGGTATGCGCCTGCTGGCACCTTTGCTGGGTTTCGTGGAAGTGTTCATCTGGATCGTCATGGTCAGTCAACTGGTTAAGAACGTATCCAATTTGGCTGGATACCTGGCTTATGCGGCCGGGTTTGCAGCCGGCAACTTTGTAGGCATGGCGATTGAGAACCGGCTGGCAATTGGCACGCTCATGGTGCGGGCGATCGTGTCCGGGGAAACAGATGCCCTGATCGGGTCCCTCAGAGATTCCGGATACGGAGTTACATTTTTCGACGCCGAAGGTGCCAGCGGTCCGGTCAAGGTCATCTATACGGTCATCAAACGCAAAGAACTGAGGGATGTTGTGGCGCGCATGCAGGTTTCCAATCCGAATGTTTTCTATACCATTGAGGAAGTCCGCCAGGCAAATAAAGGTGTTTTCCATCCCTCTCAAATACTTACATCCCATAAATACCCGGGGCTTAAGGGAAAAAGATGATGGATTGGATCACCTGGGCCAATTTTGCCTGTCTGATTATTTCTTCCCTGCTTTTTCTGTTTTATTATATGCGCAGCGTAAGTCCAGCGACCCTGGAAAAAATACTTGGTCCCGGTGCCTACGAACGCTGCGCCAGGGATCGTATTGTTGCCTCGTTCTTTGAAATGGTTTGCGTGGTCAATTACGTGATCTATTTATTCCACCCGCTGCCCGTTCCCCTGCCTGAAAGATTTCCGTGGACCTGGTGGATCTCCATCCTGATCGCCCTGGCAATTGCCATTCCATCGGTATTAATGATGGTTCTGGGCTTGAGAGATGCTGGTGAGGAAGCTCTGCGCCCCAGGAAAGAGCACGGTTTGTTTGGCGGCATCTACACAAAGATTCGTCACCCGCAGGCTGCCGGTGAAGTATTCTTGTGGTGGGTGTTTGCTTTTTTACTGAATTCCCCTTTCCTGGCGTTGGTTTCATTCATCTATATTCCCATCTTTATCATGTTGTGTTTTGCTGAAGAACAGGATCTTCTCTGGCGCTACGGCGATGCCTTTGCTGAATATCGTAAACGAACAGGCGCAATCTGGCCAAAAAAGGAACGCTAGTCTTGCCTGAAAAATTTAAAGAGGTAAGGTCTCCAAAGGGTTTCAGCCGCATGGGATTTCGGCTTCCGATCTGGTTCTACCGCCTGGGATTGGGTGGTCTGTTGGGGAAACGTTTCTTGTGCCTGACACACACCGGACGCAGATCCGGTCAGCCGCGCCAGACGGTTCTGGAAATTGTGCGCTATGAGGCAGCCAGTGGAGCTTGCGTGGTGGCAGCTGGTTTCGGGGAAAAGTCGGACTGGGTACGCAATGTGAATCATGATCCGCATGTCAATATTACTGTTGGCAGGTTAAGCAGACCTGCGCTGGCTGAAAAGCTCGATGCGGAGACCGCCGGGCGTGAACTGGTGAACTATGCCCGCCTGCACCCGCTGTCGTGGCGCGAGTTAACCAATTTTATGGGTTACAAACTGGATGGGAGTGAAGGGGATATCATGGCACTTGGAGAGTTGATCTCCATGTTCATCCTGCAGCCGATCTGAATATAACCTACCCGGGATAAAAACTGTATCACGATAGTGCATCCCTCTTCATCTTGAAGAGGGATGCTTTTTTATTTAATACTCTCATCCAGCATGACCGGTTCGAGCGGCGCATCCTGTGCCAGCAGGCCTAGTGTGGCTTTGAGGACACGCAACTGCTGGGCGGTATCCTGCGGGAGACCTAGCGTGGCTCCACGTCCCAGGCGGGTAAAGGTGGCGCGCGGCGGCAGGAGGCGGCGCGTGATGCCTGCGCTCCAGGATGTCAGGGTGGTGGCGATGCCATTCAATTCCAGGGCACGCCCGATCAGTCCCACGGACTGACAACAAATGGGTCAGGAAGGCACCAGCAGGGCAGCCTGGGCACCTTCATCCCGGGTAATATTCAATATCTCTGGAATTGTCTCTTCAATCAGGCGGGAAACATCCGGCTGGAAACCCATGAAGCTGACCACATTAGTCAATTCGCCGATATCCCCCTCTGAAACCATCCTGCGCAAATGTTCAAGCGGCAGAAGCACCTGGGGATCGGCATCGATTGCGGTGTGATCATAGTGTTCATGGGAGTACGCTAATTGATCGAAGGGGGTGGTCGCTGGAAATGAACGGATCGAATAATCACCCAGTGGGTTTCCAGCATCGAAAGGCTGCTGGGAAGCGGGAAGATAGCCACCCGCGGAGGAGATGAAAATCAGACGGCTTGTTTTTAGATCCCGACCGGAGCCTGAGACAGGGTTCTGATTCCTGGGGCGATTGTAGATGTCCCAGGATTCCTTCCCTGTGCGCTGAAAATGTGCCAGCCAGCCCTGTGTGAAATCTTCTTTCCATTGAGCACTATTTTCCAAAATACTCATGAATCTCCTGTTGTTATTATGGTGAAGGGGCTGTTCATGTGATTTCCGAGCAGCCCCTTACCGGCAATTGCAATCCTGATCAATTATTCAGGATCATTGACGGGGAATTAAATATACAGATCTCTCCTGGCATAGGTCAGGTAGGCTCCAAACATGCACGCTGCAATGATACCCACCGATAAAAACACAAAATTGATATCAATGTTTGCTTTGTGCAGCATATCTGCCGGGTTGAAATATTTAAAGGGTGAAAAGTATTTCAGGAAATCCAGCTTCTCATTCAAGCCTGATATGATATAGATGAAAAAGGTTCCCAGTAATATGGAAACAGCCAATGAGCTGGCCTGTTTGTAATGCTTCATGGCAGAGCCGAGAAATACGCCTATGGCCAGGAAGATCATCTGCATGATGAACATGGCCAGCGAGCCCAGGGCGACAAAAGTATAAAATTTGCTATCAGGGCTATAAGATGCTGCAGCTACAATTGTACTCACCCAGGTCACACCTAACAGGGCTATGCAATTTACCACAGCAGCAAGGGTCTTGGCAGTGATCAACCTGCCGCGGGTGACCGGCAGCGTGAGAGAGAATTCGACGGTCTTATCACGTTCTTCTTTTGAGATAGTGTCACTGCCCAACATCACAGAAGCGATGGAAAGCATCAAGCCAAAGTAGATATACATGATGCCATAGAAGCCCGTGACTGTGGTCAGGTTAAACGCCTTCATATTTAACGCATCCAGAATGGCTTTTGGCATGGAATCCAATATGACCAACAATTCAGGATTGTTGGCATAGGCGGAAAACTTTGAAAACCCGATCAAAACAAACACGAACACGATGCCACTCCAGATGAGCAGGGATTTGAAATTTGCTTTAAGTTCTCGGATAAATATATTCATTTCTTCTCCTTCTCACGTGGCAGAGTTAATATTTCTTTTTGCATACAACAGGTAACTGCCGGCAATTGAAATAAGGATAACGGAGACACTGATAAGAACCAGCGGTATATCAAGAGCCGCATTCGCGATGATATAGTTTGGCTCAAAGTGTTTAAAGGGTGTGATAAGCTCCAGCTTGACGTCGCCAAGCATGCCACCAAACGCGCTAATGACATACATCCCAAATGCCAGCGCCATGGAAAGCGGGGTTACGCTCCTGACTTTTTTCATCAAGAGTGAGACCAGGATGCCAACTGTGAGGAAGAATAATTGGAACAGGACGATGCTGGACAACAACAGGAACAAGCTTCCGGTGTCGTAAGCTCTCTCGCCTCTGAATAGACCAATAAACCCAAAACTGCTGATCCAAATAACGATATTGGTAATGGTAAGACCGGTAAACGCAGCCAGCAGTTTGTTGGTTAAGATATGAGCCCGGCTGACCGGTTTTGCCAGCAGGAAATCTGCGGTCATATCCCTTTCCTCCAGCGAAACCAGTCCAAAACCGTAATTGGATGCCTGGACAGCCAGGCAGACCTGGCAGAAAAGAAAGGCGAAACTATAAAAACCGAGCACGGTTGACATGTCAATTCCTGTCATACCAAATGCCATCAATAATTCTTTGGGAAATGAAGCCATGGTTTCATTCAAAATGGCTGCATTCTCCGCAAAGGCTGAAAAAAGGGACATAAAGGTCAAAAGAAGCAGGGAAATTGATATTGACCAGGTGATGACAGAATTGCGGACCATTTTAAATTCATGCTTGTAAATATTCATGGTCCGCCCCTATTCGTAATAATGCAGGAAAATTTCTTCCAGGGTGGGCTCTTCAATGGTCACATCCGAGACTTCCTGTCTGCTGATCAATCTCAGTACCACATTGATATCCCCCCGATAAAAGAAATTGACCGTGCCATTCTGCTGCTCGAGCTTGCTAACACCCTCTACCACGAACATCTTTTCATCAAGGTCGGATGCTGTAACTTTGATCTTTTTATAATTTTCGTTCTGCATGGATTTGATATCTTGGAGGTTGATGATGCTGCCTTCTTTGATGATGGCAACCCGGCTGCACATTTTTTGTACTTCTCCGAGGATATGAGAGGAAAAGAAAACGGTTGCGCCGCGTTTGTTCTCTTCCCGGATCAGGTTGAAGAACTTTTGCTGCATGAGCGGGTCCAGACCGCTGGTGGGTTCGTCCAGCAGGATCAATTTTGGCTGGTGCAACAGCCCCTGCACAATACCGACCTTCTTTCTATTCCCATAGGACAGGTCGTCGATTCTGCGCTTCAGGTCGAGCTCCATGATGTCAGCCAGTTCATGCAATCTCACGCTGCAGTCTTTGTGATAAAAACTGGCGGAGTATTTGAGCAGATCAATGACCTTCATGCGGTCATAGTAGAAAACCTCAGAAGGTAGATAACCGATCTCCTGTCTTATTTCCGGACCATGTTGAATACAATCCTTGCCAAAGATCTTTGCATCCCCGGAGGTGGGATGAATTAAACCCAGGAACAACCTGATGGTGGTTGACTTTCCGGCTCCATTGGGTCCAATAAAACCAAAGATCTCGCCATCCTCCACGTTAAAGGAAACATTCTCAATACCCCTGGCTTTTCCGTAAAATTTGGTAAGTTGTTTTACCTCAATAATGCTCATGGATTTGCTCCTGTTTTAAGGTTGGGTTTCACCCTCAGAAAATTGTGCCAATTTTGCCAGACAATTACACTATGTTACTACTGAAATATCTTTTCTGCCAATAATTCCAGGAGGGGGTGAGACATGTGGATTTACAGGAACTGATAACCTGAAAACTGCCCAGATCAGCTGCCAATTGTTTCTCGTGGAAGAGAAAATGTACAAATCCACTGGTATTCAAGCAATCATCACTTGAATCTTCCGTGTAAAATTTTAGGGGATGATGAGGAACAAAACTTGTTTATGATCTCAGGAAGCGGATAATTGCCGGATCAACTCGCCCGGTGTTGTGACCGGTTGAAGGCAGACAAAACCCTGGCAGACATAGGCTGTGGGTTGACCATCCAGCAGGGGACGCCTGGCCAGTAAAGCAGGCGCTCCATCCGGCGGCGGGAAGGAACTGGCAGCCACAACCATACTGGGGTGGTAGATGTTTCGCACCACGTCTTGCAGTGCCTGTGTGCGTTCATCTGCAGGGTCGCCAAGGATGGCAACTTGATCGACCTTGCCCAGGGCGAGATCTGCAATGGAAAGCCAGCGCCCAAAAGAAGTGGGGAAGCGGGGAGCCATGTCTGCAACCAGGTTGAGGGCGGTTTCAGCCGTCTGGCGCCAATCAGCTCTTTTGGTCAGTGCAGCCAGACGCAGCAAGGCTTCAGCAGCCAGCGCGTTCCCGCATGGAGTGGCATTGTCCTGTAGATCTTTCGGGCGGGTCAGTAATTTTTCTGCATCCCGGGCTGTATCAAAGAAACCGCCGACCGGATCGCTGAATCGTGCCAGCATTTCTTCGGTCAATCGGCAGGCTTCCGTGAACCAGCGCTGGTTGAAATCGCTCTGGTAAAGTTCGAGCAGTCCCAGGATCAGAGCTGCATAATCTTCCAGGAAGACTTCCTGCCCGCTCTGACCGAGACGCCAGGTGCGTCGTAATTTGCCTGCCACCTGCAGGGAAGTCAACAGAAAATCCGCATTTCGGCTGGCAATTTGAAGATAGTCAGAGTTGCTGAACACGCGCCCGGCTTCGGCAAAAGCGGATAACATCAGCCCATTCCAGGCTGTCAACACTTTATCATCCGTACCCGGGCGGATACGGGTTTCCCGGACTAACAGCAGCCTGGCATGGCAATCTGCCAATTTTTCGGCAACCTGGTCGGGGGTCAAACCCAACTGGCTGGCAAGGGTGGTGTCATCCACTGCACGCTGGAGAACGATCTTTCCCTCCCAATTCCCTGCTGCATAGAGGCCATAAGCGTTTTCGAAAAAGGGGCTGGATCCAGTCAGCGTGCTGCGCAACTCATCCAGGCTCCAGGTATAGAACTTGCCTTCTTCGCCCTCTGAATCGGCATCCAGGCTGGAATAAAAACCACCTTGTGGTGATAACATTTCGCACATCACGAACCCAAGTGTTTCCTCAACCACCTGCCGGAAGAATGGCTGGTGGCTAACCTGCCAGGCATGCAGGTAAACCCGTACCAGCTGGGCATTGTCATAAAGCATTTTTTCAAAATGTGGAACAAGCCAGGCATTATCGGTGGAATACCGAGAAAAACCGCCAGCGATGACATCATACATACCCCCTCGTGCCATGGCATGCAGGGCGTGCAAGGCAGGTTTGAGCGTTTCGGGATGACCGGCATGGTGGCGACGCAGTAGAAATTCGATGGCCATTGGCTGGGGGAACCTGGGGGCTTTTCCCCAACCGCCATGCTGCCAATCATAATTCTCGAGCAGGCTGGTGAGGGCAGATTCCAGTGTTTCAGTTTTAAAAGACCCGGATGGATTAACCTGATCGGAGCGCTGTTGCAGATGCAGGCTGATCTGCCAGGCAGAACGGGTGATCTCTGCCCGGCGCATTTGCCAGGCTTCCGATAGGTACAGCAGGAGTTCCTTGAAGGCCGGCAATCCATGTCTGCGTTCGGGTGGAAAATAGGTGCCCCCGTAAAAAGGTTCCAGTTCGGGGGTCAGGAAAACCGTCATTGGCCAGCCGCCCTGTCCGGTTAGGGATACAACAGCTGCCATGTAGATGCTATCCAGGTCGGGGCGTTCTTCGCGATCGACCTTGATGCTGATGTAACCTGAGCGCAGAATAGTGGCAATTTCAGGGTCTTCAAAAGATTCATGCGCCATGACATGGCACCAGTGACAGGCAGCATAACCGATGCTCAGGAAAATAGGCTTGTCTTCCAGATGGGCTTTTTCCAGGGCTTCCGGACCCCAGGGATACCAGTCCACCGGGTTATTGGCATGCTGGACGAGATAGGGAGAGTTCTGGTTTGCTAGTTGATTGGGCATGATGGGTCCAGGATCTTTGCACTATTAAGATTGCTCCTGGATTATAGCCTTAAAGCCCCCCTAATTCCGGTAAACTGAATTTAACCCTAACCCTTCTTTTGTTTATCCAAATACATACTTGCGTCAGCTTGCTTGAGTGTTTCTTCAAGTGAACCCGGCTGCTCCAGGGTGCTTGTTCCCATTGACAGGCAAATCATGGCGGTGGATGGGTCAGAATTACTGACCTGAATATTATCTTTTATGCGAAGTATCGCTTTTTCTGCAATTTCAGTGCTGGTGGCAGGCATAAGGATGGCAAACTCATCTCCGCCGATCCTGGCAACGATATCTTCAGACCTGAAACTGGCGAGCAAAACCTTGGCAGTCTGTTTCAACATCTCATCACCAGCCATGTGACCCTTTTGATCATTTGTCTCTTTAAGATCATCCACGTCGCTCATAATGATGCTGACAGGGAATTGGCGCCCGCGTTCAAGCCGTTTGAGGGCATCATCAAAATAAGCTCGATTATAGAGACCGGTCAGACCATCGTGGGTACTCAGATAGGTCAATTTGAGCTCATTCTTGCGGCGTTCGGTAATATCGATCATGGTTACGATCACTCTTGAAAAATCGTGTTCGTAACCGGGCTGTACCGACCAGCTCATGCTGATCTCCATTTGTTGACCGTCCAGTGTTTGATTGATCGTATCCTGAAAGAATTCCAATCTGCCTTCTGCCAGGGCGACGAGTTCATCCTGGAAAAGGACATAGGATTCATCACAAAAAACCAGTTGGAGGTTATCCAATAGATCTGCTTTATCCCTGGCTTTAAAAAGTGCCACCGTTGCATTGTTAACATCCAGGATTCTAATTTTTGCAGCACATTCCAATACCACTTCCTGGTTGGAAGCCAGAAATGGCCGGAAATCTTTAATGCCTTGTTGCCGGTATGATTCCAGAATTTGTTTCGCTCCCGAAAAATCTTCTTCCCACAAAGAAATGGGAGATTCTTCAAACAAGCGGTAGTAGCGTTCATTGCTCAATTTAAGTGTTTCGTCAGCTTTCTTGCGTTGAATGGTCAGGGCAACCTGGGAGGAGACAAATACAAAGAGATCCATGTTATCTTGAGTAAAACGTATATTTTCCGAGTAGCTTTGTACTCCCATGACACCAATAATTTCACCCTCTACTTTGAGCGGAACCCCCAGCCAATCAATGGGTAGGGTTCCCACCAATTCCACCTCACCTTGTCGGATTAGATCGTTGAAGATATCGGTGTTGGCGAGCAGAGGTTTCCCGGTACGCAAAACATACCCGGTCAATCCATGCCCTGGTTCCATGGCAGAAGGCTTTTCGTCATATTGATCTATATAATAAGGAAAACTGATCATTTCAGCTTCCGAGTCATAAAGTGCGATATAGAAATTTTCCACGGAGACCAATTCTCCCAGGATTTCGTGAATGGATTCATAGAGTTCATCCATATTTTTGGTGGAAATGGCTGCCTGTGAGATCCTGTAGATGACATCCTGGATCTTTTGGGATTGCTTATGTTGGATGATTTCTTGTTCCAGTACCTGCATGGAATTTTGCAATTGACCTGCCATCAGGTTGAAAGTTCCCGCCAATTCACCTAACTCATCATGGCTGCGTACCGGTACAGCCTGGTCGAACTGACCGTTACCCAATCGCCTGGCTCCGATCATCAGATCGTTAACCGGCGATGTCAGTTTTCGTGATATCCAGGAGCCCAGCAGTAAGGATAATGGAACTGTCACCAGGAAGATCAACAACGCAATTTGACGAGCCCGGGCTTCCTGGGCAATAACGTTGTCTGCGTTGATGTCAATGACCAGGACACCATCCAAATTGCGAAATTGATCGTAAATGGGAGCGAAACCGCTGAGATATGTGCCGCTTGAATCGGTAGAAAATTTATCTTCCACCATAGGTCCGGGCATGGCTGCCAATTTTTCATAGAGATCCGGGATGGGTCGTGCATAGTCCTGACCAATATTGAAGTGCTCGATCAGATCATTGTGCACGACATATACCAGGCGCCCGTCTTCCAATTTACGCAGGGTGTAAATTCGCTCGATGATGGGACTGGTATCCCGGATGGAATTTAATCGCAGGGATAAAACACGAAAAAACGCGCTGTTTTCATCCTCGGGCAAACGGATCAGGGAATGATAATCTCCATCCACCAGCGGCGCCGAAAAACTTAAAATATCCCGCAAGCGCTCATGGATCACCAGGCGTTGTGTGGTGCGTATATGCAGGTATAAGCCAAGTGTCAACATCCCGGCTACAAATAAGATCGAGATCGAATTTGCCAGGGTTAACTTGGTGCTTAATTTCCAACTCTTACTTAATTTATTCATTTATACCCATTTCGCCGGTGCAATCAATTACAGAAAACCAGATCGGTAGGAGAAAAAACGACCCTAATGACTAATCCTCCACAGTTGGTAAAAGCCAGAATTTATACAATTGGTCCAGGGTGCCATCCTGTTTCCTCTCATTTAAACAGGTATTGATCAGCCCAAGCAACTCCGGGGAGTTTTTTTGGACAGCAATCCCCAGTCCAGCCTGCGAAAGGTAGTAAACCTCGCCTGACTGGTTCGTGATGATCCGGATTTCAGAGCGGGTGTCTTTGATGTAAGCCAGGGTGTTGAGATAATCGTTAAAGACCACATCCACCCGACCAACTTCCAGGTCCAGAAACGAGGTAAATGTATCCTTGTATTCCACGATCTCCAGGTTGATGCCTTGCGTGACCAGTTCCTGGGCTTTTTTTGCGCCTGTGGCACCGATCTTGACGCCAACCCTTAAACCCTCCAGGTCTTGAACTGTCTTGATCCGTACCTGTTGCCCGGGGAGGGCAGCCATCACCAGGCCGCTATCCAGGTATGGTTGCGCAAAATCGACCAATTTTTTCCGATCATCAGTGATGTACATGGCTGCGATGGTCATATCTACCTTGTGATCCTGCAGCGCCGGGATCAGATTTGCAAAGGGCATTTCCACCAATCCCAGGGTTACTCCCAGGGATTCAGCGATCTCGCCAGCCAGGTCAATGTCGAATCCGACCAGGTCGTCTGTAGCAGGGTCATGAAAAACGAAAGGCTCGGTTATGGCTGTGCCAACCATCAGCACACCCCTGGCCTGGATCTGTGCCAGGCTGGATAAAGGGCTCTGTGTTGGATCGGCTGTAGGAGAAAATACCTGGCCGGGAGTGTTCAATCCGCTGCACCCAAAAAGGGCGATGATCAGAATGGCGGCTGATAAAAAAAAATTGGGAGACTTGGTGAACGCTTTCATGCT
>Ga0172371_10000402_pt1 | contig 66406 bp, 58 predicted proteins | sample Lak12m_FD_114543 | JGI IMG/M metagenome (GOLD analysis project Ga0172371, IMG submission 114543) | Freshwater microbial communities from Kabuno Bay, South-Kivu, Congo - kab_022012_12m | ecosystem: Environmental > Aquatic > Freshwater > Lake | place: Democratic Republic of the Congo: South-Kivu... | reverse complement strand
AGGCGCTTCGGCCCACGTGGGGGGTGGCAAGCACCAAGCGGCGACCGACGGGAGCCGCCAATATATTTAAAGTTTTTGGAAAGGGGGTGCAGGGGGAGGACCTTTTTTCAAAACGGCCTCCCCCCGCAGTCACCTTTTCATAAGGACCCTATCGCAGAATCGCGCCCTGGGCGGCCGACGTCACCTGCGCCGCATAACGGGCCAGATACCCTTCGGTCACCCGCGGGACGGGCGGCCTCCACGCTGCTCGACGCGTCTCGAGCTCTTCGGCCGATACGTTGAGGTCGATTCTCTTGCCCGGAATGTCAATGGATATCTCATCGTCGTCCTGCACGAGCGCAATGGGGCCCCCGTGGGCCGCTTCCGGAGAAACGTGGCCGATGGCCGCACCCCTCGTTCCGCCGCTGAATCGTCCGTCCGTGAGGAGCGCTACGGAACGATCCAGTCCCATGCCTGCCAGAGCAGACGTCGGATTGAGCATTTCTCTCATCCCGGGGCCGCCTCGTGGACCTTCGTACCGAATAACAACGATATCTCCGGATCCGATGTCACCGTCCAGGATGGCCGCGACAGCATGCTCCTCGGAATCGAAGACTCTGGCCCGGCCCACATTCCTCAGCATGGACGCATCAACGGCCGACTGCTTCACCACCGCTCCGTCGGGGGCTAGGTTCCCACGAATGATGGCAATACCACCGAATGGGCTGTGCGCATTCTCGAGAGCGCGGATGACCTCGGCATTGCGAACTTTGACCGATCCCAGGTTCTCACCGAGCCGGTTGCCGGTCACCGTAAGGACTTCGGGATCAGCCAGCCCTCCGTCCACCAGCACCTTGAGAACGGCTTGAACTCCACCCGCCGCGTCGAGGTCCTCAAGGTGGTTCTCACCGGCCGGGGACAATGAACAGATGTGCGGGGTCCGCGTGCTGATCTCATCGAAGAGATGAAGGTCGATTCCGATTCCTGCTTCGGCCGAGATGGCCGGGACGTGGAGGACTGTGTTCGTCGAACAGCCCAGAGCCATATCCACGGCTATGGCGTTGCGGAACGCCTCCAGAGTGGCAATGTCGCGCGGTCGAATGTCCCTGGACACCAGCTCCATTACCTTCATCCCGACTCTCTTGGCGAGCCGAATGCGGGCCGCTTCCACCGCGGGAATCGTACCATTGCCGGGCAATCCCAGTCCCAGGGCCTCGGTGAGGCAGTTCATGGAATTGGCGGTAAACATCCCCGCGCAGGAACCGCAACCCGGACAGGCGCATTCCTCCAATTCAGCGAGCTCTTCCATGGTCATGGCGTCGGCCTTGACCTTGCCCACCGCTTCGAACACGGTGATGACGTCCGCCTTGGCCCCGCGAAATCTCCCGGCCATCATCGGCCCGCCGCTGACGACTACTGCGGGGATGTTCAGTCTCAGCGTCGCCATGAGCATGCCGGGAACGACCTTGTCGCAGTTGGGAATGAGCACGATCCCGTCCACCGGATGCGCCTTGACCATGATCTCCACCGAGTCCGCAATGAGCTCCCGGGATGCCAGCGAATACTTCATCCCTTCATGGCCCATGGCAAGGCCGTCGCACACGCCGATGGTGGAGAACTCGAGGGGTGTTCCGCCGGCCACCCTGATGCCGGCCTTCACGGCATCCGCGATCCGATCCAGGTGGATGTGGCCCGGCACGAATTCGTTGGCTGAATTCACTACGCCGATAAGCGGTCTGGCCATCTCCTCGTCGGTTATTCCCATTGCCTTGAGGAGCGCCCTCGACGGCGCCCTCATGAGTCCCTTCGTCATTGCATGACTTCTCAAGATGTCCTCCCGAGTTTCTCTACCAGATCTTTTCCCTTCCGAAGACGCGTGGTGACCGAATCTTTCCCGAGAACTTCGAGCATTTCAAAGAGGCCCGGTCCCACGGAAGTCCCCGAGACCGCGGTCCGCGCGCCGTTGATGAGCAGGCCCGCGGGCACCCCCTTTTCCTCCGCGTATGCGCGGAACACCTCTTCAATGGTGTGAGCCGAGAAATCTGCCTTCGAGTCGAGCCGGTCCGCTATCTCAGGGAGATACTCGCTCAACCTTGCATCCTTCCCGAGATTCTTCTTTACGGCCTTTTCGTCGAGCTCGAAATCGTCGGAAAAGTAGCACCGGCCTCGGGTCGAGAAGTCCTTCAGCGTATGAAAGCGGGCGCGAATCAATTCGATCGTTCTGAGGAACCATTCGCGCTCGGTCTGGTCGTACGAGTCTTTCCAGAGGCCCGCTTCGCACAATTCGTCCCTGACGTACGGGATCAGCTCTGCCAGCGGCATTGTCCGAATGTACGTGGCATTGAAGTGGATAGCCTTCGGGTCGGTCCAGTTTTTCGGGTCTCCCGGAACGTAGTTGAATATCGAGTTGGCCCGATTTATCCGTGAAAGGTCAAACGCTTCAATCATCTCTTCCGGCGAGAAGAATTCCCGAGCATCCGCCGAAGACCATCCCAGCAGTGCCAGGAAATTGCAGAGCGCCCAGGGGAGAAAACCGTGCCGGCGGTAGTACCCGATAGTCACCACTTCTCCATGGCTTCGCTTGGAAAGCTTGGCCTTCTTGTTGTCCAGAGTCAGGGGCATGTGGGCAAACAGCGGAGGCTCAATGCCCAGGGCCTGATAGAGCAGAACCTGCTTGGGAGTATTGGCGATTCCGTCGGCCCCGCGGATGACGTGCGTGATCCGGTCGATGGCGTCGTCCACTGCGTTGCTCAGGATGTAGAGCGGGCGCCCGTCCGAACGAACGATGACGAAGTCCTCGATGTCCCGGCCTTTTTTCTCGACCCTGCCGTATACCGCATCCTCGAAAGCGATGACATCGGAAGCGTCCCGGGGGACGCGAAATCGGACAACGTACGGCAGCCCCTGGTCAAGATTCTCGGCAATCCGCTCGGGAGAGAGATCCCGGCAGCGGCCGTCGTACATGAACGCAACCCTCTTTGCTTCAGCCTCTTTTCTCTGAGCTTCCAGCTCCTCTTTCGTGCAGAAGCAGCGGTACGCGTGCCCCGACTCCAGGAGCTTTTCCGAGGCTTCGAGGTGTTTGGAGGTGTTTTGGGATTGAAAGAACGGTCCCTCGTCCCATTGGAGCCCCAGCCAGAGGAGGCCGTCCAGAATCTCCTGAACCGATTCGTCCGTGGAGCGTTCCACATCGGTATCCTCGATTCGGAGGATGAAAACGCCGTTGGTCTTTTTGGCCCAAAGCCAGTTGTACAGCGCTGTGCGCGCTCCACCCAAGTGCAGGTACCCCGTTGGAGAGGGAGCGAAGCGTACTCGCACCTGGCCTTGCGAATTCGTGTTAGTGCTCGTCATACAAGATTGATTCCGTTTCTCTCAGGTTAGCGCCGCGCAAACGCGGCATCGAATAAGACTCTCGAGGAGACCTTCAGGTGGAAATGCACCGGGAAGGGACTTTTTGCAAAAAGTCCCTCCCCGGCCCCCTCTTCAAAAACTCCTAATATATTGGCGGCTTCCGTCGGTCGCCGCTTGGTGTTTGCCAATCCGGACTCGGGTGCGGTGGCGGCGCTTCCATGCTTCGTTGTGCCCGATAACAGGCATGAACCCTGCCGAAGAGGACCGAGACGGGAATCCGTGCAGAAAGCCCATCCCCGGCGTATTCTCCTCAAGCGGCTCATCGGTCCGTGGGATGGAGCACCACCACAGGGACATTGGAGGCTTTTCGAAAGGCTTCTCTGTCGTCCAGGGTTCCGACGATGTCTCCGCAGTGCATGGGCACCGCTACCTTGGGGCTGATCTTCTTCACCGCTTCCGCCGCCTGGTGAACCGTCATCGTGTACGTTCCGCCAACCGGGATTAGAGCCACGTCTGCCTTGACGCTCGCCATTTCCGGGATCATGTCGGTATCGCCGGTGTGGTAGATGCGGACGCCGTCGACCGTGACCACGTACCCGACCCACTTCTTGGCTTTGGGATGGAATTCCTTGTCAGTATTATACGCGGGAACGGCCTCGACGGTGATATCGCCCACCGCGAGGTTGCCCCCCGGAGCGATCGTCTTGAACGCGTCCCCGAACCCGGCTTTGCAATCTGCGGGGCCGATAATCACGGTGGTGGGTTTGCGAATCCTCGCCACATCCGCCTCGGAAAGGTGGTCGTAATGGCTGTGGGTTATGCAGATCACGTCTGCCGGAACGGCACTTTGCAGTTTCCACGGATCGATGTACACCGTGGAGGTCGAGCCGTCGATTCTGAAGCTCGCGTGCCCCAGCCAGGTGATCTTTTCCTTTACAAAAGACTCCAGATCCATGGTCTCCTCCTCGTACAATGCGTGCACGGCCGCGCGTGAGTCATGACACAGGCCCCCGATTGCAGTATACTGCTTCGACATGCTTCGAGGGAGACTTAGTCACTGAATGACTGCCAGACGCGACAGCCCGAATCCCAGTGCGACCAGAACGAGCCAGGACTGGATAATGATCCTCCTCGGCGTCGCGCTGATCCTTTTCTTTCTGGGAGGCGGATACCTGAGCCTGAGGGAAACCGAGAGCTCGACCCCCAAGTTCCGAGGGCCGGTGAAGCATCCCACGCGCACGGGCATGTCGCATGGATCCGGCCCCCTTCCGCTGTCGTTGACGGTCGGAGAGAGGCCGGGCACACGCTCCCCCGCAGACGGGCTTACAGGGCAATCCACGCCGTTACCTGACAGGGGATAGGAAAGTTGAACGATCATTATAACCCACCGCCTCCTCCAGCGGTAGTGTTGAAGAGATTTTTTTCTTCCAGTTCCACGGTTTCTCCCAGACCGTGCAGAAACCCGAGAGCTTTTTCGTCATGAGAGGATTTGCCAGCGCTCTGCTTCGATTCTTCGTGACCGGAGTGGCCACGTTGTTGCCGTTCGTCGTGACGGTGTTCATCGCGGGGTGGACGGTCAAGCTTGCGGATGCGTACGTGGGACCCAGCAGTACGTTCGGCCGGTTTCTCCTCACCATCGTGGGGGACAAGTACAAGTACCCGGGCTATCTTGTGGCTTACCTCGTGGTGGTGATACTCATAATATTCCTGGGATTCCTCGTGAACCGTGCGACCATATCGAGGTTTCAGGAAGCGGTCGACAATCTGTTCGCCCGGATTCCCGGATTCGGCAAGGTGTACAAGGCAGTGGGGCAAGTGGTGGAGCTGTTCGGAAGCAAAGGCCAGAACGGGACCGACCGATTCGGAGGTGTCGGCGAGGTCCGGATCGGGAATGTGAAGGTCCTGTGTCTGCTCACCTCCGGCGAGCCCTATGTCCTCGCTGACGGCAAGGAGTATCTGCTCGTGTTCGTTCCCAACTCCCCGATTCCCGCCACGGGCTTCAACCTGCTGGTTCCCGTGGAGGACTGCCGAAGACTCGATTTGTCCACTGAAGAGCTGGTGAAGCTGCTCATGTCCCTCGGACTCCTCGGGCCGCAAGTGCTCTCGAAGACGCCGGCCACCCTCGAAGCGGAGAAGCCCCCAAATGAACGACGAACTGCGTGACGACCTCCTCCAACGCTGTCAGACCGAGCCGTACAGCCGCATCCTCGGATTCGAGGTGGTGCTGATCGAAGCAGGAAGGGCCGCGGTGAGGATGCGCGTCCGCCCCGAATTCCAGAATATTTTCGGCGCAACTCACGGAGGCGCGCTCTTTTCTCTGATCGACGAGGCATTCCAACTGGCTTGCAATTCGCACGGGGTCTTGTCGGTTGCCCTCAATGTCAGCATCACCTATGCTGCCGCGCCGAAAGCGGGGGCAGTCCTCGAAGCCCGAGCTGACGAGGTTCACAAGACCAACCGCACTGCGTCCTATTTCTGCGACGTTCGTGAAACCGAAAGCGGCAAGATCATCGCGACAGCCCAGGCTCTGGCTTACCGCACCGGGAAGGAGATCCGGTAATCGTTCAGCAGGGTCATTTTGCTGCCTTTCCGTGAAATGAACCGATAGCGCACCTACGATAAGGCAAGGTTATTGGTAGGGGCCGGCGTCCCGAAACTGTCTCAAAACCTCCGACTGAATGGAAATCGTGCTACGAGAATCGACCAACTCGGCTTTGGGTGGCCCGGACGTATAACGTCCGGGCCACCCCGCTACTCGTTGGCTCCGGATCGTGCCCCGATTTGGACTCGAAACTGAATTCTGAGACAGTTTCTCCCTGCCGGCCCACTCGTGGTAAAAGAACACCCGCATTCCGAGAATGGCTGAGCGGGCGGGGATAAACCCCGCCCCTATCGACCAATCGTGCTACGGTGTCGGCAGGTTCAGGCTTTTTGAGACAGGTTCGAGACGCCGGCCCCTACTGAGTGTGGCACGAGCCTCTTGTTCTAACGCCCATAGGGTCCCGCCCCATCCCCGTTGCTCATCTCGTCTTATTTGCTCTTACCGGCGGGGGGCGTCGGAGGGGCCGCAGGCGCCGCTGGCGGACCGGCCTCCTCCATCCCCTTTGTCATTTCCTGAATCTTGGGCATAATTCGACTCACCATTTGCGAAGTCAATTCCATGCTGCGCTTCATGATTTCCGGCTGCTTCTTGATGAAGGCCTGACCGGAGGGCGATTTGTAAAAGGCGATTATGTCTTTCAGCTCGGGCTCGGTGAAGGTCTCTGAATAGAGATTGATGTACTGCTCCTTCATTTTGTCCCAACTGAGCTCTTTGGTGATCATGTCCATAATCTTTTCTACCGGTTCGGCTGCTTTGGCCGCTTCTTCAGGAGTCCTGGCGGGGGGCTGCATCTTTGCCATTTGCTGTGCGAGCATCTGTTTGAACATTCCGAGTGACGTTTCAATGTTTTGCCTGGTGTTCATCAGGTTCATCAGCTCTTCTGCGAGCGCTTGCCGAGACTGATCCTGCGCGTTGGCCGCCAATCCGCACATCATCACTATTACGACGCCGATTACGGCAACCATGCCTCTCTTCATGCTGTCTCCTTTCTCTTTTTCAACGATTGATGGTTCGGTTCCCTTTTACACTCATTCTCCTGTCGAGGTTTTCCTCAGCTCCGGCGAGCATTCAGCCCCGAAATGATTCACCACCACCTCGCGGACCTCATTGAGCCACGCCTTCCTCTGTTCCGGACTGCTGGTGACGATCACGCCGAACATCAGCCGATGAAAGCGAGTTACCCCACAGAGCCGGAAAATGCAATCCTTCCATAGAGCCTCGAGGGGATCCCCAAAGACCGTCTTCTCCCTTTTCCGGGGCGTATTCGACGTATTGAGTACAATGGCCGTTTTCGCTTTCAACAACCCCACGGGAATGCCCTCGCCGCTGTCTTCCTCCAGAAACTCATACGCTACCCCAGGACGAAAGACTCGATCGACCCAGCCCTTGAGGATTGCAGGAGGCTGTCCCCACCAGTTCGGGTGAACAATCACCATGCCGTCCGCTTCCGTGAGCTCGGTGCAGTGCCGCCGGATCGCCGGGCCGAGGGAAGCGGCTTTGGGGATCTCTTCGTCCGGGAGGAGAGGATCGAATCCTTCCTCATAGAGATCGTGGAATACGACCGTGTGACCGCACTCCTTCAGGGTCTGAACAGCCGTGTCCGCAATCGCGCGATTGAAGCTCGCGGGATTTGGATGCGCAACGACGACCAAGATGTTCATGGCTACTCCTTACTTTCGTCGGTCTTCTCTTCATCTTCCGGAGAACGTTCCGAGAATTTCAGCCGCACCCAACGGCCGCTCGGCGCAATGGAAATCAGCGTCACGACGGTCCCGTCTATGGTGATGTCCTGCCCGGGCTTGAGTCTTTCCGTATCGGCAACTTTGCCGTCACCGTCCACATCGATGCCCATGGGGTCGTTCGAGTAGTCGCCGTCGGCGTTCCCATCAAAGAGAATCAGCGGATAGGTCCGGCCGTTCAGATCGATTTGCCCGTGCCAGTGGCACGCAGGATAGAATCTTACTCCACCCATGCGGCTCAAGAACATCCACATCCTGTACGGAACCCCGGTCTCTTCGTTCGGGTACGGCAACTGCACCGTATAGTGATTCGGCACGAGGCCGGATTTTTCTCCCATAAAAGGGCCCGGGTCGTCCGTCAGATCGCCGTTCCCGTTCGCGTCGAGATAGAACTTGGGAGGATCTGACGCTTCAGTAATCACGCGGAACGTGCGACCGGCTATTCGGAATTCGTCATAATACATCTTCGCTGCCGTCTCAGGGGGCAACTTCTTGAATCCCTGATCCGGACCGGGAGTCTCGAACAGATGAAGAGCGAAGCCTTCGGAAACCGGAAGTCCCAGCGGGAATCCTTGATCGGAGAATTGCAATTCCACCCGTTCCCCGGAGTAAGGGTCGATCTCCGTCTCGGTCGGGAACTTGGTTATCGGCTCGGCTCGAGTCGCCTCTCTGAGCCTGACGTCTTTCGCGACGATCGGTGGCTTTTCCCGCCCCTTCTGTCCGGACCGTAGTATCAAGAACCCGCCGACCGCCATGAGGGCGGCGATGCAGCAGAGTACCACAGTCCATCCCTTTCTGGGACGGATAGTGGCTTCCACCACAAATATCGGCGTCCCCGTTTCAGGTTTCTGCCGTGCGAGGAATTTGGAAACAACTACGCCACAGGCCGGGCATTCGGGAGCTTCAACCGAGGAAACGGCATTGCATGCCGGGCACTGCCATTCCGTTGTCTTCGGCCTCCCGTACGATTCAGCCACATCCGCTTCCGACCGAGAACGATTGAGGATTTCGGCCTCGGTCAGGACTCCGGCCTGCACGAGCTTGCGACATACCGATGCCAGCGCCGCGTCGGAGAGGCCGTACCGACGCTTCAGTTGGGAATCATCCATGCCCGAACGGATGTCGGCCAGGATTTCTCGCGCGCTGATCTTACGCTTCTTCGATTCGGTCACGGCGAATCCATCAACGGTACCGCTCCCAACAGCTTTCCGTCGCAGGATGTCCCAGGAGTCGGTAACCGACCGGGAAAAAATAGGATTCCCCCGCAGAGAACGCGGAGAGCACAGAGGTAAGAGTGCTTGAAGGCTCGGCGGCCGATTCCTTCACCAACGCGGGAGCCGGCAAGCGATGTGAAACTTCACCACGTAATTTCTCGGAAAAGAATGAATTTCTCTGCCCTCTCTGCGCGCTCTGCGTCCTCCGCGGTGAACGATTCCCGGAGTTATTGGTCCTTTTTCACTCCATGGAACAACTCGCTGCCCGCGCCCGGGTAGATCCGGCGGTCTTCCGGAGGCGTGGGGGACTCAACCGGCGGCCACTTCGCCGGTTGGAGCTCGGAACCCTCCCGCGTAACCGCTGAAGGGCTGGTATCCGCCATGACCGGGGTTTGGCGAATTGCCCTTCCATCGACACTCCAACTGAGCTCGATGGGAATGTTGTTCGGATCAAACGAGTAGATGGAGTGAATAAACCCGTGATCCACCACTTCCGATACCCAAAACCCCGCGGCCGAGAGCTTGTCCATGAGCTCCCAGAGCATCTCCTCGCTTTCCACGCCGAAAGAGACGTGGTCAAAGACCAGTGGCCCAATGACAGGCGACCCGTGATCCTTTTCCGGGATAGGCTCAACGCCGGGCCACTCGAAAAAGGCTAGGAGATCGGTCTCTGATATTTCGAAAAAATAGTGCCGGTATCCCGGTCTGCCGAGACCGGCCACCAGCCGCATCCCCAAGAGATCCCTCCAGAAACGAATCGTGGAGTCCATGTCTCGAGTGGCCATAGCCAGGTGGTTGATTCCGTTAAACTTTATCATCGATTCACTCCTCGGATCACGCTGGAATGGTACAAAAGACAAATTGGCCGGCTCCACCGTTATACCCCATGGAGTCCTCCTCGGTCCACCACCTCGGAAAGCGACGACGAGGTGGGACGTTCGCGCTTGGCGCGAGTGGGAGGGGCGCCGAATATCGCGCGATTCACGGAGGGGGAGATCGGAGCACAAACGCCGCCATGGCGAGTCCTCATACTCACAGGGAGATGGATGGGGGGGGATGAAGGCACGCGCACTTCGTGAGCTTGGCACGATTTGGATCTCTTTCCGAGTTTTCAGCACGTTTCTGCGGATCTGCCCTCGAACCAAAAATCCCTCCGGCCGGACGCCAAAAGTCTTGACATCGCCGAGAGAGCAGTGTATTCGTAAGACTTTGAATTCCTTGCCGCATGATCGCTTACTACCGTAAAGGGCTGCTACAAACAGGGACACATAAGCCTCTGACTATTGGAGGTCCGGAGTCCAGACGCGCGGCCGCGCCTGGTCGAGCGGCCGTCGGAGAGACTCCGCGGCCGGGTCTTGCCGGCCCCCTGTGGGTAAACGACTCTGCGGAGTTCCGATGGGCGAGAAGGAGCGTATGGGACACCTGAAGCGGCCGTTTCCATTCATCCGCATCAGGCAATCCCATTGAACCGGAACGGTTTCACGGTGAATCACACTCAGATGCTTTACGAACTACTGGTCAAGAACAGGACAGCCGTCCTCAAGCGTTGGTTCGACCTCACGGTAGGTGGGTACCCCGCGGACAGCCACCGATTCCTCACCACCAACCGGAATCCTTTTTCCAACCCCGTCGGCGCGGCAATTTCCCAGGGTGGGGAAAAACTCTACGACCTTTTGCTCGAGGGTGCGGTTTGCCACTCCGAGGACTGCTGCGCCGCCATGGACAAGATAGTGCGGATCAGGGCCGTTCAAGACTTCTCCGCGAGCGAGGCGGTCGGATTCGTCTTTCTCCTCAAGCGGGCCATTCGGGAAGTCATGGACCGGGATCTACGGAAACACCAGCTCTTTGAGCAGCTCGTGACGTTCGAGGGCCGGATAGACGAACTTGCACTCCTGTCTTTTGAAATCTACATGCAATGTCGTGAAAAAATTTACGAAATCAGGGCCACCGAGATCAGGAACCGCACGTCCCGCATGCTTCAAAGGGTCTGTGACAAATACGGGATCAGCGAGGAGTGTTAAGATCCCGAAACAAGTGATCAAGTATCAGTAGTCGAGGTGATGGCATGAACTCATGGTCTTCCCTAATCATCGCGTTCGTCGCGGTAATAGCCCTGGCCCTCATTTCCTACGTTGGAGTGAGTACGCTGCACCTGAGCGCCGTCTTTGGGGTGTGGATTCCCTATTTGGCCGGCGCGATTTTTCTCATCGGGGTCGTTTACCGGATCGTGCGGTGGGCTATGGTGCCTGTTCCATTCCGGATTCCCACAACCAGCGGTCAGGGGTATTCGTTGCCGTGGATCAAATCGGCCTACTTCGATAGCCCCCACACCACGGTGGGGTTAATCGGACGCATGGCTTTGGAAGTACTCCTGTTCCGGTCGTTGTTCCGGAATACCAAAGCACAGTTGAGAGGGGGTCCCAACGTCTCGTACGGTTCCAACCAGTGGCTCTGGTTGTTCGGCATCCTCTTCCACTATTCATTTCTCGTCATCGTGCTGCGGCACCTGCGTTTCTTCATCGAACCGGTCCCCGTGTTCGTGGAAATGATCACGTCAGTGGACGGGTTCTTTCAGATTCTCCTTCCCACGCTCTTCTTGACCGACCTCGCTTTCCTGGGGGCAGCCACCTACCTCTTCCTGAGGCGAGTGGCTCTACCGCAAATGCGGTACATATCGCTTCCGGCAGACTACTTCCCGCTCGTCCTCATTCTCGGGATCGCAATCACCGGCGTGCTGATGAGGAATGTCTGGAAAGTGGACCTTCTTTCGGTCAAACAGTTGGCGATGGGAGTGTTCACCTTCCATCCTGCAGTTCCGCAGGACATCGGTTCGATTTTCTATATTCATCTTTTCCTGGTGAGTGTTCTCGTCGCGTACTTGCCGTTCAGCAAGATCATGCACGCAGCGGGCGTCTTCTTGAGCCCCACGAGAAACATGCGTAACGTCAACCGGATGGAAAGATGGGTCAATCCCTGGAATTATCCGGTAAAAGTCCATACGTATGAAGAATACGAGGACGACTTCCGAGCGAAGATGAAAGAGGCCGGGATCCCGGTGGACAAGGAGTGAATATATGTCCCTAGATAAACTACCCAAACCCGAAGCTCTGATGGACGTCGATCTGAACAAGATGCCCGCCAAGGGGTGGATGGACGTCCCCGCGAATTTCAGAGATGGCACGTACAGCTACCCCGGTGTGGCCAAGAACCTGAAGTACCTCGGTATGGCCAATCCCAGGGAATGGTCCCCCACTGATAAGGACTGGAAACTCCCTGAGAATTGGCAAGAGATCATCATGAAGGGTCTCAAGGAGCGCCTCGACAAGTATCGATCGTTCCGGCTCTTCATGGATATCTGTGTGCGCTGCGGCGCGTGCGCGGACAAATGTCATTTCTTCATCGGCTCCGGAGATCCCAAGAATATGCCCGTGCTCAGAGCCGAGCTCATTCGGTCCGTGTATCGGAACGACTTCACACTCCCTGGAAAGCTCCTGGGCAGAGCGGCGGGAGCGAGACCCCTGACCATCGATGTGCTCAAGGAGTGGTTCTACTACTTCTTCCAGTGCACGGAGTGTCGCCGCTGCTCGGTTTTTTGCCCGTACGGCATCGACACGGCCGAAGTCACCATGATCGGCAGGGAGCTGCTCAATCTGGTCGGGCTGAACATCAACTGGGTCATCGAGCCGGCTGCCAACTGTTTCCGTACCGGTAACCACCTTGGAATTCCCCCCCACGGGCTCATCGACATGTGGGAATTCATGGTGGACGACATCGAGGACATAACCGGGGTCCGGGTTGGCTTGCCCGTCAATAAGAAAGGTGCGGAGATTCTCTTCGTGACGCCTTCCGGCGACTATTTCGCCGATCCCGGCACGTACACGTGCATGGGATACCTCATGCTCTTCCATGAGCTGGGACTGGATTACACGTGGAGCACGTACGCGTCCGAAGGGGGCAATTTCGGTCTGTTCACCTCCCATGAAATGATCAAGCGGCTCAACGCCAAGATCTACGCGGAGGCGAAACGGTTAGGGGTCAAGTGGATTATCGGGGGTGAGTGCGGCCACATGTGGCGGGTGATCCATCAGTACATGGAAACCATGAACGGCCCGGCCGACTTCCTCGACGAACCCGTTTCACCTATCACCGGGACCAAGTTCGAGAACTCGAAACAGAGCAAGATGGTCCATATCACCGAGTTCACTTCAGACTTGATCAAGAACGGGAAGCTCAAGCTCGATCCGAGTAGAAACGACCGCTTCCGGTGCACCTTTCACGATTCGTGCAATCCGGCCCGGGCAGCAGGATTGCTCGAGGAACCCCGATACGTCCTGCGCAACGTGGTCAACAACTTCTTCGAGATGCCCGAAAACACCATCCGGGAAGAGACGTTCTGCTGCGGTGGCGGGGCCGGCCTCGGGAACGACGAAAACATGGAAATGAGAATGCGAGGCGGGTTCCCCAGGGCCAATGCGGTTCAGCACGTCCGCGATCAGCATGACGTCAACAGACTGGTTTGCATGTGCGCCATCGACAGGGCCACTCTGACGTCCCTGATGCACTATTGGGCCCCGGACGTGGAAGTGGGCGGCATCCATGAGCTCCTTGCCAACGCGCTCATCATGACCGGAGAACACGAAAGAAAGCTCGACCTGAGAGGCGTGCCGTTCACGGGCGAAGAGGAGGAACAAGATGTATAATTCAGGCAAGATCATCATAGGAATTATCATCTTCCTTGTTCTGTTCACCTTCCCTGTCTGGCGCAACCTGGGAAAGTCATCCGCTCCACCCAAGCTCGTAGTCGGCACGACCGAGAAGAAGTGCGTCGAGTCAACGCAGTTCATGAAATCCTACCATATGGAGCTGCTGAACACGTGGCGCGACGAGGTGGTCCGATACGGCAAGCGTGAGTACGTGAGCACGACCGGCAAGAAATTTGACATGAGTCTTCAGAACACATGCACCAAGTGCCACGCAAAGAAGACAGAGTTCTGCGATCGCTGCCACAACTACCTCAATGTCTCTCCCAACTGCTGGGATTGTCATTTGCCGCCCGTCGAACCTCAGCCACAGAAACAGGCCCTAAGGAGTGAGAAGTAATGGATGCGACGCGAAGAACTTTCCTAAAGATTGCCGGCCTTTCCGTGCTGGGGCTCGGAGCCCGGCCGGCAGTGGAGGCCATCGCGGAAAGCGGTCAGCCCCAATATACCGTCGCCGCGGAGGCCCTGAAGGGAAAACGATGGGCTATGGTTCTGGACCACAAGCAGTGTCTCAAGGCGAAGGAAGGCTGCAAGAAGTGTGTGGACGCCTGCCATCACGTGCACAATGTGCCTGATTTCCCCAACACCAAGGATCAGGTGAAGTGGATCTGGCAGACTGAGATCGAGCATGCCTTCCCGGACCAGGTAAATCCCTACATCGAGGAATACGTCAAGGACAGCGTCAAGGGTTTGCCCGTCATGGTCTTGTGCAATCACTGCGACAATCCCCCGTGCGTGAGGGTTTGTCCCGTCAAGGCCACGTTCAAGCGGGAAGACGGTATCGTGATGATGGATTATCACCGGTGCATCGGATGCCGTTTCTGCATGGCCGCATGTCCCTATGGGGCCCGCAGCCTGAATTGGCGCGATCCACGCCCCTTCATCAAGCCGGAGTTTCTCAACCGCGACTATCCCACCAGGACGAGGGGCGTCGTCGAGAAGTGTACCTTCTGCTTCGAGCGGCTCGCTAAGGGCCAGCTTCCCGCGTGCGTCGAAGCGTGCAAAGAACAAAAGGCCCTCGTGTTCGGTGACCTGGAGGACCCCAATTCCGAGGTGAGGCAGCTCCTTCGCAAGCATCCGGGGATTCAGCGGAAACCGCAACTCGGGACTCGCCCTCAGGTCTATTACATCTTGTGAGGTTGCCATGCTAGAAAAGGCATTAACTGGGAGCAAGAGCTACTTTATATGGGTGGGATTTCTGGCGCTGCTCGTGGGGATGGGTTTCCACTTCTACCTGAAGCAGTTGGGATTCGGCTTGGGCATAACCGGTATGAGCAGGGACGTCTCGTGGGGTCTCTACATCGGGATGTTCACGTTCCTCGTCGGGGTGGCCGCGTCCGCGGTCATGCTGGTCCTCCCCTTTTACCTGCACAATTACAAGGCGTTCGGCAAGATCACCATTCTCGGTGAGTTCCTCGCCGTGGCCTCCGTGACCATGTGCTTGTCCTTCATCGTGGCCGACCTCGGAAAGCCTGACCGTGCTTTCAACGTCATCCTGTACGCCACGCCCACTTCGGTCCTCTTCTGGGACATGATCGTCCTGAACGTGTACCTCCTGCTCAACATCGTCGTAGGATGGACGGTTCTGGACGCGGAGCGCAAAGGGGGACCTCCGGGGAAATGGATCAAGCCGTTCATCTATCTGTCAATCCCATGGGCCTTCAGCATCCATACGGTTACCGCGTTCCTGTACGCGGGCTTGCCCGGAAGGCACTTCTGGTTGACGGCCATCATGGCGCCCCGATTCCTCGGATCTGCATTTGCGGCAGGTCCCGCGTTGCTCATTCTGCTCTGTCTTTACCTCAAGCGTTTCACCAAGTTCGACGCGGGAACCGAGGCAATCCAGACCCTGGGCAAAATCGTGACGTACGCCATGACCGCCAGTGTCTTCTTTGTCATCTGCGAGCTCTTCACCGCCTATTACAGCACCATTCCGGATCACATGGTGAGCTTCACCTACCTCTTCGTCGGTGTGCACGGCCACTCGGCCCTCACCCCGTTGATGTGGCTGTGCGTGGTGCTTGGCCTCGGCGGACTGCTGATGCTCTACTTCCCGAAGGTTCGGCATAACGAGAGCACCCTGGCAGTGGCGTGTGCTCTCGTGTTCTTCTCGCTGCTCATCGAAAAGGGAATCACGCTGGTCATTACCGGGTTCATCCCCAATCCCCTGGAGCAGTTCACCGAGTACCGGCCCACCGGTCCTGAACTGGGCATAACCATCGGCGTATGGGCCCTGGGTTTCCTGATTTTGTCCATCCTGTACCGGGTGGCCATCGCTGTGAAGACCGAAACACCGGGAGCAGAGGAAGCACACTAGAAGCGTAGCTGAAAGAGCGAATACGGGGGGAGACCTTTTGGGAAAAAGGCCTTCGCCCCGCGCCCCCCTCCCAAGAACTTTCAATATATCGGCGGCTCCTACTTGTCGCCGCATGTTGCTTGAGGACGCACCTGTGGGCGCCTCACATGCGTTTTCTGCGGGAAGAGCTGGGGACGATTCATCCAGGTGGATCGTCCTTTTGTTTTTGGTCTCAAGGGATTCCAGCGGCAGTCAGCGGTGTTGCTTATTCGAACGCGCATCGGCATAATCCGCGGCCATGATGCGCCTCATGAACAACGGACCCGGAACTCCCAACCTGCCGGAATTTCTCCGTGACACCGTGCTACCGGCAATTATCCAGGATTGCCCGCACTCCGCCCTTGCGGTGGGAAGCGATCTCGACAGACTTTACCACGCTGCTCTGGCCCGATTGGTGGAAGCGCTCATTGACCTCACGCAGCGGCCGTCCACCGCGGAACCTCGGCCTTCAGTAACCCGCAATGATCCGTTGGTCGAGGGGGTGCTCGGTGCGGTCGGTCCGCTCGATTCACGTGACATCGGCCTCGCATACGAGTACCTCCGGGGATTCAGGTTGCAGTTTGACAAGAGCGGTAATCCGACACTTGCGCCAAGCCCGGGAACGAGGCGGAATCAAGGCCTCTTCTACACGCCGCAAGCTATCGTTGGCTACATTGTCGCAAATGCCCTGGACGCACTGGAGATTGCCGATCCGACCGATTATCTCGATCTACGAATTGCCGATCCCGCGGCAGGAGCGGGCGTGTTCCTTGCCGAGGCCCTGGAACAGATTGCCCGGCGGGCCGTGGTCGCGGAAGGGAACGGCGCGCGAGGTCCGGAATCTCGGATCTCGGCGATCAAGGAAGCCTGGGAAGATGAATCGCGAGCTTTTGGACTCAACATGGATCTCCCGGATAATGTGGCGATTCGCCTGCACGTGCTCCAGGCATGCGTGCACGGGGTGGACCTGGACGAAATTGCGCTGAGAATAGCCCGAGCTTTTCTCCTTGAGCGAGCTCTAGGCGAATTTCCCATGATTCCCGGTATCGAACCGAATCTCGTAGCGGGCAACGCCCTCGTGGGGGAAATCTGCGGCGGACCTGAGAGCTTGGCCGAAGATCGGGCGGATCGCCGGCACTTCGTCGCGTACTGCGGCAGGGAGCCCGCAGATGAAGATGACATACCGCGCTGGCGCTCGAAGACCAGGCCCGTACACTGGCCGGTGCAATTCCCGGGAATCTGCGGACCGGGAGGCCGCGGGTTCGACCTGATCCTCGGCAATCCGCCCTATGAAGTGCTGTCGGCACGGGAGTCGGGAATCTCGGAGCGGCGAAGGGAACAGAGCTACTTCAGGAGGACGTACCGGACATGTCGCGGAAAGATCAACACCTATCGTGTCATGCTCGAGCGGGGGTTGGCGCTCCTGCGGGACGGAGGCGTGCTCGGCTTCATCATGCCCGCGACCTTGCTGGCGGATTCCACGGCACGGGACCTTCGGAGCATGATGCTCGAGGAATCCGACGTGATCCGAACCGTGGTCATTCCCGAGAGCGCCCGAGTGTTTGAGGGGGTCACCCAGGCGCTCCTGATCCTCGTCACCCGGAAAGGGAAGCCTACGAAAGCCGTGACCCCGGTCTTCTGGAACGGGAGCGGATCCATTGACCACTCCGGAGGCATCGAGATTTCATCGGAGCTTATCCGTAAGACCGGGCGAAGAATCCCCCTCCTGAGGAGCCGAAAGGAGAAAGAGCTTCTCGAAATCCTCGCCGTGAGCCCTCCTTTGGCAGGCAATAAAGATATTCCGCCCGCGGGGACCATTCATCAGGGAGAAATTAACCTCACCGTCCACCGGGAGTTTGTGACCGCGACACCCACGTCGCGGCCGCTGATCAGGGGTGAGCACATCATCCCGTTCGCGGTGCTCCACCCCTGTTCGCCTCGGCAGCGCCTCGATTGGCTCGCGCCGGATTTCCCACCATTGAATACTCTCGCGGCAGGCACGTCTCTCCAGGCTCTCGGGGAATCGCGCGCGGGCCGCTCTCCGAGGGGCCGGCCGTGGCTCCGTCCCCGCATCGTCCTGGCCCGTGTCGTGAACATGGCCACCTTTCGGCGGCTGAAAGCGGCCGCGGTCCCTGCGGGGTGGTTCCTGGGAGACATGACCAATTACATCGACAACATGACCGTTCCTTGCGATTATCTCCTGGGCCTGCTCAATTCTCGGCTGTTGAACTGGCGGTTGCGAATCACCAGCACGAACAACTACATTTCCGCCGCGGAGATCGAGGCCCTGCCGATCCCGAGGCCGTTTCCGGAAGAGCGCGATGAGCGCATCATGTCGCTGGGACTTCGGATGATTGACGATCTGCTGGGAGGGCCTTCGGAGTCATGCGCCGAGCTCGTGCGAGACCTCAACCGTCTCCTTCTCCCGCGACCACCTGAACAAGCGGCATTGCTCCTGGCAAGCATGATCGAGGCGTTTGCCGGACACTTCCGCGACAGATCGACGGCATCAGCGTGCCCGGACAAAATCGATCCCCGGGCCCTGAGCCTCCTCGACGCCTTTGTCCTGAAGCTGTACGGAGCAGAAAGCTACATTGACGTTGTGGATGGGTCTGCCCCTACAGGAGAGGAATGCTATGGTGCCGTCAAGGATATCTGATTGCACTGGGAGAACCGATAGGGACTCTTGGCAAGGAGCCCCTCCCGACAGATTACGAAAGAACTAACGCCGGCGCCCGGAGAACAGCCATTGTGAGGGCCGATCTCGCTAGAAATGTCGTGTGCGTCATGCTTGTGGCCTGCGTGGCCTTGACCGCCCTGATCGGGGTGGCCATGCGCTACGAGAACGAGGACCTTTTCCTGGCGTTTGCCGTGGGCCGCGACATTCTGAACGGCAAGCTGACGGCGCCCGATCACTGGTCGTTCACGTGGCCCGCACATCTTTGGGTGAATCAGGCTTGGCTGAGTCACTTGGGCTTCTATCTCTCGTATGACACTCTCGGCGCTCTCGGCCCGGTCCTCATCAAGGCAGTACTCGTGGCGGCCTGTCTGGGGCTGGTTTTTGGACGGTGTCGTCGTCTCGGGGCTTCGGCCGTGGTGTCTCTCGTCGGCCTGTATCTCGGAGCCCTCAGCGCGGCTCCGTTCCTCGGGATCAGGCCGGAGAACTTTGGGGTTTTCTTCTTCCTCTTGATTTCCACGCTTCTAACGAATCGCGAGTTGTCCCCGCTGGTGAGGCGGATCGGAATTCCTGCGGTCCTGGCAATCTGGTCGAATTGTCACGGGTCCGCGATGCTCGGCCTCGCTCTGCTCGGTGCGAAATCTTTCCTGGCCACAACTGAATGGGTTTTCCGCATGAAATCGGGCTCCTCCGAAGGCAACTCCAGCGTCCATCCCCTCGAGTGGTGGCTCGTGACTGCGGGCTCTGTTGTTGCTGCCGCGGTTTTTTCGCCTTTTGGAGCGGACAACCTCCTCATGCCGTTCAGGCAACTGGGAACCGAGGAAGTCACGACTCATTCGGCAGACTGGCTCCCCCTCCTGAGCTTCTACCAGTTGGACGAGGGCCTGTTTGCGCCCGGCAGCGTCTTTCCCTTTCTCGGCTTTATCGCGATTGTGACGGTCGGTTTGCTCATTGTCCTCGTAAGGAGGCAGGGAGCACAGGTCTTTGCCCCCGCGCTGCGAGGCCGGCCTGCCGGCGATCTGCTCATGGAGGCCGTGATCGCTGTTGTTACGGTGGTTCTGGCTTTCAAGTTCAGGCGCCTGGCGCTCTTTGCCTCCTTCTCGCTGGTTCCACCGGGCGCCGCAATCCTTTGGGCTGCGATCCATCGGACGCGTTCCGGAGAATCCGATTCAGCAGACCGCATCGACATCCGTGGGGTGGCGGGCTTGATTTCGGCCACTCTCCTGACCCTGTTCACCGTGTTTCTCTTTTGCCGCGCTGCCGTGATTCCGTACGTGCCGAGCAACCCGCTTCGGGGCGAGCGCTCGGTGGTGGAAGACCTGATGAGTTACGGAACCATCGGCCCGACTCTTTCGGACTTTATGAAGCGGAACCGCGTCGCGGACCAGGTATTCAGCGGGTGGACCGTCTCGTCGTACCTCATGGTTCACCTTCCCACTCTTCAGCTCTTCATGGATCTTCGAGATCAATCCTATTACCCGGCTCCCATCATTCGGGATTACTTTACCATTCTGGGGATCAGGCCGGCTCGAGCCGAGGCCGCTCTGGCGCTCCTCGACACGTACCGGGTCTCCACGGTCGTGCTGACCACGAATCCCATCGACTTCAATCTCGCAAGCCGCCTGATGCAGAGCAAGAGATGGTCCCCACTCTACGCGGACCATAAGGCGCTGGTGCTCGTCAGGAGCGATTCGTCCGCCTTCGGCCGAGCCCTCCGGGAAGAGGACTTGAGAGGCATCTGGTACCCCAACGCTGATGCCCGTCTGTTGACCCGTGCTTTTCTCGATTACTTTCAGTCCGGACGCGTTTCCCATGAAATTGCCGAGGAGTTGAAGCGCCTGGCCCTGAACAATCCACAACCCAACCTCTACACCTTCATCGCTTCCGCGGACGCGTCCGGATCGCTCTGTCCGAGCAGAGAGACCCTCGAATATTTACGATCGGAGGCTGTACGCCTTTCCCTCATGGACCCCTGGATGAAGGAGGGCCCGCAGAGAGCGGAAGCCCTCGAGACCATCTACGGGATTCTGAAAACAAGTTCTGCCAAGTGCGGAGACCCGGTCAGCGCCAGGCGTTTCGGAGAAATGGAACGGGGATATGGCGAACAGTACCGGCAACTGCGGCGGTTCTACTTGGGGGTGGTATTTTGATGCCGGTGCGGGGGTCTTTTTTCGCCTCGGCGCATTTTGCGCTTGCATTTCCGGAGGCCATGAGCAAAAAATATCCGGTTAACACACACATCCCCCCATGTCGGGTCGACCTTGACAGGGATCGTTCCGGGGGATGGCGGATCAACCCGAAAAGGAGAGCTTCTTTGTCACTCATCACCATGAAGCAATTGCTGGAAGCAGGGGTCCATTTCGGTCACCAGACCAGGCGGTGGAACCCCAAGATGAAACCCTTCATCTTCGGAGCCAGAAACGGCATTTACATCATCGACCTGCAAAAGACCGTTCGACTCTTCAAGAAAGCCTACCAGTTCGTTCAGGACACGGTCGCAGGCGGAAGCAGCGTCTTGTTTGTCGGCACCAAGAAACAAGCCCAGGACGCCATTCATGAAGAAGCCACGCGCTGCGGTCAGTACTACGTCAATCAGCGATGGCTCGGCGGCATGCTGACCAATTTCAGCACGATCAAGCAAAGCATCGAACGCCTCAACAGTATATCGGCAATATTGGATAATCCGAAGGACACCAATTTTACCAAGAAAGAATTGGGCAACTTGTCCCGTCAGTTCGACAAACTGAACAAGAACCTCGCAGGCATCCGGGAGATGCGCAAACCCCCGGGCGCTATCTTCGTCGTCGACCCCAAGAAAGAGAATATCGCCGTCAAAGAGGCGAGAAAGCTGAAGATTCCCATCGTCGCCATCGTGGACACCAACTGCGACCCGGACGAGATTGATTACCTCATCCCGGGAAATGACGACGCAATCCGCGCTATTCGCCTCTTCTCGTCGAAAATGTCTGACGCCTGTCTCGATGGTCGAGCGATGTACGAGGCATCCCTGAAGGAGGACATTGGCGAGGCGCCGGTCCCGGTCGTGAGACGAGGGGCTGAAGAAGCGGGCGCCGAACCCGTCGCAGCGAGCGCGGAAGTCGAGCATGTCGCTCCTGAAGGGGAGCAGCCGGCAGCCGGTGAGGGGGAAGAAGTCGCCCGCGGCTGAAATCCTCCGAACAACAACCGTACCATGACGTGATCTCGCCGAATGGACCCGGCTCGCACGGAAAGCGGAAGAAAGGGCCGGGCCTTCGGAGAGGGGCTGACGACAGGGCTGAGCCATGGACTTCTCCGCTTTTCCGGAGCGTTCGGGCCGCCGGCAGGGCTCTGCCCATTCCCTGAACCCGACGAACGATACCGTTGATTCGCCGCCACGCTCACGTCCACGTCGGAACCCCAGACATCGACAACAGGAGACAACTGATGGAAATTACGGCAAAGATGGTGAAAGAGCTCCGGGAGAAGACCGGTCTCGGGATGATGGACTGCAAGAATGCCCTGGTGGAAGCGTCAGGGGATTCGGAAAAGGCCGTGGAGCTCCTTCGAAAGAAAGGCGCTCTCAAGGCTGCGAAGCGAGAAGGCCGCGCGACGAGCGAGGGCAGAATCGGCTCGTACATTCATATGAACGGCAAGATCGGTGTCCTGCTGGAGCTCAACTGCGAAAGCGACTTTGTTGCCAAGACCGATCAGTTCGCGGAACTGGTCAAAGATCTCTGCATGCACGTTGCGGCAAGCTCGCCCCGATGGATTGCCTCGACGGACATACCCGAAGATGTGCTGGCCAAGGAAAAAGAGATCTATATGGCTCAGGCACAGGAAGCGGGCAAACCTGAGAAGATGCTGGAAAAGATCGCTGAAGGAAAGCTCAAGAAGTTCTACAGCGAGGTCTGCCTGCTCGAGCAGCCGTTCGTCAAGGACACGGACAAAACCGTAAGTGCGCTGATCCTGGAGAAGATCGCCCAACTGGGAGAGAACATAACGGTCGGGCGATTTTCCCGTTTCCAGCTCGGGCTGGAATCGTAGGCCATGGAAAGCGTCCGAGGGTACCGTCGCGGCCTCATCAAGATCTCCGGAGAGGCACTTTCCGGAGATCGAGGCTTTGGGCTCGATCCGATCAAGACAGCGTGGATTGCCCGTGAGATTGCCGAAGCCCGCGCCGGGGGCCGGGAGATCGGCGTCGTCGTCGGCGGCGGGAATATCGTGCGGGGCGTTGACGCCGCGGCCGTGGGAGTGCCGCCCCTGGTCGCGGACCAGATGGGCATGATAGCGACGCTCCTCAATGCCCTGGCGCTGGAGGCGGCTCTCCATTCCATAGGAGTTTCAGCCCGGGCCATGTCCGCCTTCCCGGTGGGAAGGATGATCGAAGTTTTTGAACGTGAAGCGGCGCGGGCCCATGTGGCCCGTGGCACGGTGGTTATCTTTGGAGGGGGAACGGGCAACCCCTGCTTTACGACGGACTCGGCCGCTGCCCTGAGGGCCGTGGAAATCGACGCGGACGTCATGGTGAAGGCAACCCAGGCTCGAGGGGTCTTCGATAAGGACCCCAAAAAGTACCCTGATGCCGGCATGTTTGAGTCGATCAGCTTTGACGAGGTGCTGGCACGCCGCCTGGGGGTGATCGACGCCGCGAGCGTGGAGATTCTCGGGAGAAAAGGTATGCCGGTCATCGTCTGTAATCTCCATGAAGAAGGAAACATCCGAAGGGTCCTGGCTGGGGAAAGAATCGGGAGCGTCATCCGATGACGGCCGAGGGATTGGGTGAGAGAAGTATGGTCGAAGAAGTGCATCAGGAAATGAAGGCGTCGATGGAAAAATCCATCGACATTCTCCAGAAAGACCTCAGACGAATTCGAACCGGCAGGGCTTCCCTGGCGTTGCTGGACGGGATCATGGTCGACTATTACGGTAGTCCGACACCGATTAACCAGTTGGCGACCCTTTCGATCCCCGAGCCTCGACAGATCGTGATCCAGCCGTGGGATTCCCATGCAATTCAGGACATCGAGAAGGCTCTGCTCAAGTCTGAACTGGGTTTGACGCCCATGAATGACGGCAAGGTAGTGAGAATCGCTCTGCCGCCACTTACCGCGGAAAGACGCAGAGATCTGGTCAAGATCGTCAAGAAGTTGGCCGAGGAGTACAAGGTCCAAGTCCGCAACCATCGGCGAGATGCCAATGAAATGCTCAAAGAGCTGAAAAAGGACAAGACCATTTCCGAAGACGACTTGCACCGTGAACAGGAACGAGTCCAAAAGATGACGGACGAATACGTCGCCAAAGTTGAGAGCATCGTCGCGGACAAGGAAAAGGAGATCATGGAAATCTGATGCGCCTGCCCGCGGCGGTATCAAGGGACGTGGCTGTGCCGGTCATCGGCAGCCAGGAGAAGCATGTGGCCTCACCTTCGGAATCATCATCCCCGGTGCCCCGCCACGTTGCCATCATCATGGACGGGAACGGGCGGTGGGCTCGTCGACGCATGTTGCCCAGGTTGGAAGGCCACCGTCAGGGGGCGAAGGCGGTTCGGAGAGCCGTGGAGTTTTGCCGTCGCGCGGGAATAGGTTTTCTCACGCTCTATGCGTTTTCCACGGAAAACTGGCAGAGACCGCGCAAAGAAGTATCCGGGCTGATGAAGCTTCTTTCAGATTATATCGAATCAGAACTGGAAGAGCTCCACGCCAACGGCATCCGTCTGAACACCATCGGAGACATGAGCCGCCTCCCCGCAGCCGTTGCTGCCAAAGTCCAAGCCGCGAAGTCACGCACCCGGGACAATCGGGCGATGACCCTTACCATCGCCGTCTCCTACGGCGGACGCCAGGAAATCGTCAACGCGGCGCTACGCGTGGCCCGAGAGCTGCAAGACGGGGAGCTCAAGGACGACCAGGTGACCGTCGACACTTTCGCGGAATTCCTCGACACCAGGGGAATGCCCGACCCGGACCTGCTTATACGCACCGGTGGGGAAGAGCGGGTGAGCAACTTCCTCCTCTGGCAGTTAGCCTACACGGAGCTCTACTTCACGCCGCTCCTCTGGCCCGATTTTGATGATGCGGCCTTCACGGAGGCTCTGGAAGCGTTCAGAGGCCGCCAGCGACGATTCGGCAGGACCTCGGAGCAGATCCAAACCGGGGAAGGGGGATCTTGATGCTGCTAACCCGGATCGTGTCGGCTCTCGTGGCGATCGGGATTCTCGTGCCCATCGCCGGGTGGGGAGGGATCAAGGGAATTTCCTTCCTGGTGGCGCTCTTCGGCACAATTGCCGTCTGGGAGCTCAGTGGGAAATTCTCGGGCCTTGCAGCCTTTCCTCGCAGGGCGATGACGCTGCTGCTCAGTCTGGCGGTGGTTGCGGCTTTCCACTCGTTCTCACTGGCGGGGGTGGCCGCGGTCGTCGTCTGGTTGCCCCTCATCGTTCTTCTGATTCACCTCCTCCTGTACAACGTGGTTGAGAATACCATCGAATCTTCGAGCCAGATGATCTTCATCCTGGCCTATGTGTCGATCCCCCTGGCCCATGCCATCCTGCTGAGAAGGCTCGATTTCGGGCTGGCCTGGGTGTTTTTGGTGCTCGTGGTGATCTGTCTCGGGGACGCGGGGGCATATTTCGCCGGAAAGTACCGCGGACGACACCGCTTTTCATCCCACGTCAGCCCGTCGAAGACCGTCGAGGGTCTCCTGGGCGGAGTTGCCGGAAGCTTCGCCGGAATGCTGAGCATCAAGCTGATTGTCCCGGACCTTGCCCCTCTGGGGACGCTCGCCGAATTGACCCTCCTGCTGGCACTGGCCGGCCCCCTCGGCGATCTCGCCGCCTCTGCGATCAAGAGACGGCTGAGCATCAAGGACTTCGGAACCATCTTTCCTGGGCACGGCGGAGTGTTGGACCGTGCCGACAGCCTCATTCCCGCGTTCCCTGCCGCGTATTACTTCCTGGTGCTGAGCGGGCTCACGGTGATGTCTTGAAGGGGGTTTCCATCCTTGGCTCGACCGGTTCCATCGGCGTACAGGCGCTCGATGTGATTCGGCGGCATCGGGAGAGATTTCGCGTCGTGGCCCTGGCTGCCGGGTCGAATCTTGATCTGCTCGATCGTCAAATCCGCGAATTTCAGCCGGGCGTGATTGCGTGCAAGGACGAGGTATCCGCGGTCGAGCTTGGACGGAGGCTGGCGGACTGTTCGTTCCCCTTTCACCTCGGTCATTCGAGTGAAGGGCTGGAGGAGGCGGCATCAGCGTCCGAGGTCGATATCGTGGTGGCGGGGCTTCCCGGCAGCACGGGGCTCAGACCGACCTTTGCCGCGGTCGAGGCAGGCAAGGACATCGCTCTGGCCACCAAAGAGGTGCTCGTCATGGCCGGGGACCTGTTCATGCGCTCGATCGCGGAGAAGGGCGTGAAACTCCTCCCGGTGGATTCCGAGCAATCAGCGATCTTCCAGTGCCTCGAGGGGAACCGGGGCCGTGAAATCCGTCGGATCCTCCTCACGGCATCGGGAGGGCCTTTCCGGGATTGGCCGGCAGAGGAGTTGAATCGGGTCACCCGCGAACAGGCATTGAATCATCCCCGGTGGAAGATGGGCCCCAAGGTGACTGTTGACTCCGCGACCCTCATGAACAAAGGTCTCGAAGTCATTGAGGCGAAATGGCTCTTTGACGTGGCGCCTCCGCGCATCGAAGTGGTCATCCACCCGCAGAGCATCGTCCACTCGATGGTGGAGCTCACCGACGGCTCGATCTTGGCCCAACTCGGCGCCACGGACATGCGAATTCCCATCAGTTACGCCCTCGCTCACCCCGACCGGATTTGTTCGGGCACGGATACAATCCATTTCCCGGCTCTCGGAAGGCTTACGTTCTTTGAACCGGACACCGTGAAGTTCCCACTCCTGCGAGCCGCGTATCAGGCACTGGAAGAGGGGGATGCTGCGTGCATCATTCTCAACGCGGCAGATGAGGTCGCGGTGGAGCTCTTCCTCGCCGGTGAAATCCCGTTCGGCCACATTTCCCGCATCGTAGCCGAGGCGCTGGACTCCGTCCCCCGCGAGAGCCCGGAGACCCTCGAAGAAATCGTGGATTTCCATGAGCGAGTTCACCGCAGCATCGTGGAGTCGTTTCGAAAAGGGGAGAAGAGGGGCTAAGGGCACTTAAGGGCACTATGGCGCTATTACGGTGACATATTCCGAGACCGTGTCACCAGGTGAGGTTGACCTTTCAACCTCGCCGGCCTTCTTTGTGGGACGGGCATCTTGCCCGTCATTCTCGGGTAGGAAACACGCGGTTGGCCTGGACGTTACACGTCCAGGCCAACCAGGGGCTTCATATTCGTCCCAAGCAATCGCCACGGCCGCGAATTCGTCACCGCATTTCGGAAACGCAGTACTAAGAGTTCGTCCCGGAAGGCGCGGTTAGCTTTCGGCCAAGGATCGACTCGAGAAGCTCCCTGTACAGGGGGTATTGATGTTCCCAGGAGAGGGCCGCGGCTTTCACCCGGGCGTTGGCAGCGAGGCGCTCCATCAATTCCGGCCTTTCCCACAACTCGACAACCTTGTCCGCGAACGCCTCGGGGTCCCCTGGAGGCACGAACGCGATGGCATCGTCTCCGAAGAGGTCCTCGAGCACAGCGAGCCTGCTGGCGAGGATGGGCAGCCCTACGGCGGCCATTTCCGGGATTTTCAAGGAAAGGGCCACATTCATGTGACAGTCTGGCAACGCGGGATAAATCCCCACGTCGGCCCGTTTCATCATGCCGGGCATCTCTTCCAACGGCGCCGGAGCTCCAACCTCAATCAGATCCGCCACCCCGATCTCTCTCGCCACACGCAGGCAGTTCTCCAGCCCAACGCCTTCTTCCCGGATCTTGGGAATGATTTTGAACCGTATTCCCGGAATCCTCTCCCTGATCCGTTTCAAAGCCCTCACGCAGACCTCAAGCCCGTAGCGCACGGCCACCGTCCCAACGTAGAGCAGGGTAAACATCGCCTTTTCTCGCACCGGTCCCGGCTCGGAATCAGGGCGGAAAAACCGTTGGTCCGATGCATTGATGATGACGGTGATCTTCGACGCGGGCACGCCCCTGGATTCGAGGATTTTTTTGAAATACGGAGTCGCGGTAATCACGTGCGTGCTGAATCCGGCCGAGATCGCCTCGATGAAACACTGAGCCCGCACCAGAGGATGCCGTTGAGAAAAGTCCATCTTGGAGCGCGTGAGCTCCGGCACCGGATCGTGGACGTTCAAGAGAACCGGGCAACCCCGAAGTCTGGGGGCTAATGCACAAAAAACCAAGAAATCCGGCATATTGTGGACGTGGACCACGTCGTAGGGCTGTCGAATCTCCAGCCGTGTCAGGGACAGAAACATGTTTGCGGCAATCCCAAGCCAGTCGAGCATCAGGCCGAAGCCCTCGCGGCGCCGTCGTGTGTACGGGAGCGGGAACACTCTCACGTGGGGATGCCGCGACTGATCCTCCCCACTTTCGGACGCGAGGCAGATCACATCTACGAAGTGACCGTCCGCGGCAAGATAGTCCGAGTATCGGCGTATGCGCGCGTCACGCTCGAAGATGCTGTTGGTGAGCATGCACACACGTATGGGACCGAGATATTCCACATTGGCCCTTTCAGAGAAAAGGTTTACAGGTACCGGTACACCCACTTGGGAATATGGAATTCCCGCTTGTTCAGCACCACTCCTAGGATGACTCCCCCACCGGACCGAATCTTCTCGATGGCTGAATCGACGACTTCCGACCTGGTGAGATTGGACTCAACGACCAGGACGACCCCATCTGCCATTCCGCAGACGATAGCCGCGTCCACGAACGGGATTACCGGCGGCGTGTCGAGGAGGACATACCGGTACTTCTTGCGCAATTCAGCGAGGAGAGCGCTCAAATGCAAGATCATGGACTCGCCGGTTGCCGGTTCGCCGCCCCAGTCTCCCGCGCCTGCGGGCATGACCGAGAACCCCAGGTCCTCAACTTTCTCAATCGCCGCGTCAATGGGCTCGGTTCCCGCAAGGACACCGCGCAGGGAGCCGCGTGTCCTGATGTCCATGATGTCCTGAAACGACGGTTCCCTGAGATTGGCCTCCACCACGAGGATCTCATCGGGGTCGAACTGACCGGTCAGGACGGAGGCGAGGCCGAGGGTGATCGACGTGACCCCCTCCCCGGAGTGGGACGAGGTGATTTGAACAACCCCCGATTCGAGTGCCTCTTCCCTTGAGAAGATGGAACGTTCCAACAAGTGGAACTGGTCGATGAAGGTTGCGGTGAGGCCTCTGAGGGTTGGTTCGGTTCTTTTATCAGTCATAATAGATTGTTACCTCCATTGATTCTTGAAGTCAAGGGGCTCGGGTCGGAGTTTCGGTGGTATCATATTAGAAAAACCCTATAGAGCTCGATAATTGAAAATCATATTCAGACATCTTTTTCAAGAAATTAATTTTATCCATTGATAATTCAAGATATTTTATGATATAATCGGTTCGGCATGTGGATTATATCCATTGATAATCACTAGTTACTAAAATTAAGATAAAAACAACATGAATAAATATTCCTATGTGAGTGTTTCTACACAGGAATCGTTGGAGACAATCTCTCAGGGCACCCCCCGGCCAAAATCCCTCGTCAAGAACCGGCATCCTGCTCTCGAAAGGTGCGCGGCCTTTGTCAGATGGCAATCCCACTCGCGGAAGAGCGGTGGCCTGACTCCATCGCAACAACGAGCAACACTCCGCGAGTCTCTCCGGAACGTCCGCAGTTGAGGTGAATACGAGATGAGAAACAAGGAAGGAATCCCACGGTTTGATGCTCAGCATCGCTCTCCCTACGGGAGGGAAGCCCGTTCCGGCGTCTCGTCCATGCAGCGGTCGGACGGGAACAATCCTCGGTTGAATGGGCATGATCTCGTCCTTGACCTGGACCAATTCACGCTCGTGGAATCCAAGCGAACGGCCGCGGACCCGAGTGGTGCGCGCACCCGCGATGAAGGCGTGTCGTTCTCCGAGGCGAATCTGCCCCTTTCAAAGGCGCCCGGATCGGGATCAGGGACGGCCGGCAACGAGCCTCTTTCGGGTTTTGACATTCTGATGGAACAGGCTGAAAAGGAATTCCCCATATCCACCGCGAAACTCTCATCCGACGCCTTCGAGAACCGCTCCCCGAGGCGCGACTTGCGCAGCGTCTTCCGCTCCGCGTTCGGAGGGTCCGGTAGCGTCGCGCTGAGGAGACCGGTCCTCAAGACCGCCGTCGTACTGGTCTTGACGCTCTTCATTGGGGTTCTGGCGTACCACTTCGTCGGGACGGATCAATATCGCGTCGAGACCAAGCTCCTTTTCTTCTTCCGCGATCAGGATCAGAAGAGCGCGGCGAGTTGGCCTCTCGAACGGGAGATAGCGATTCTCAAGAGCGCGGATGTGACGCGGGCGCTCGCGCAGGAGATGGCCTCGCGGATGCGTGGCTTCTCCGGCTGGGCCGGGCTGCCGAGCAAGCCTTCCAATGCCGTCGAGCTGGCCGACTGGCTCGCGGAGAATCTCAGCGTAGACTCACAGGTTTCCGGTGGCATGGCGAAAGTCACTCTTTGCTTGCACGGTGAGGACCCGGCCGTGCTTCAAACCGTGCTCGATTCCTATGTTCCGAAGTACGTGGAGTATCGGCGCAAGCTGGAGGCTGCTCCCGGAAAGACTGCACCGCAACCCGTTGTCAAGGCAGAGCCGATCAGGGACGACAGGCTCGTGGCAGCGATTACCGACCAATTGCAGCGAATCGAAATGCAGCAGCACGGCTGTGAACTGGCGCTCCAGCTCTTCGATGCCGGTTCCGGGGTATTCAGCGGGTTTGTCCCCGACAACAGCCTGACAGGCATAGCTTCGCTCGCCAGTTTCCAGGAAAAAGTCGTTCAGCTTGCGATCAAGAAACAGGCGATGGCGGTCAAATTCGTGGCCGACAGCCGAGAGGTGCGCGCTATCGACCAGGAGATCCAAGGCGTAAAGGCTGCGATGCGGGAATGCATGGTCGCGCATCTTGAATTCCTCCGAAAGGGAAAGGCGCAGCTTCTGGCCCAGAAGATGGAGTTCATGCGTAAGGCCAGCCACATCGGCAAGGAGCCCACGCCCCCGCGAGTCCAGGAACGGGTGAGCGTCCAAGCACCGGACGGCAACTCATGGTTTCTGGTGCGAGACGGCCTGTACATGCTGCGGGACAAGCCCGCCATCACGAAGAAGCCCATGCTGGTTCGGGCCGGGGAGATGAAGAACGCTGTGCTGTCCTACGTTACACCTTCACATTCCTGGACAGCGATCAGCACCCCGGAAGCCGGAACAATTACGATCGGCAGACCCCAAGCTGGGAAGAAGTGCTCAGAAAGTCGGACGGGTCTGTTCACTCCCGACCGAGGGCAACACTGGCCTCAGAGCCCTGCCACCACGTTTTCGGGAATAAGCGCCAGCGGCGGTTTCCGAACCGGGCCCTTCCAGCCTCGGGTCCCGGCTGATCTACCGGTCAAGTGATCCGGGGGCCGGCGACCATGCCAAGTGAAAGCGCAATGGGTGAGACGATGTCGATCTTGCAGAAAGATACTGACGAAAGATGGATACCAAACGTGGCCGTGGTCCTGGCTCTCGTGGTGGCAATCCTGTGGATGCCGGGGATGGGGAAGGCGGAACCCCTGGACACTCCGGGGTTTGCCACCATCGGTTTGGGATGGTTCACCGGCAGGATGGAAGGGAGGATGGGATTCGAGCGTCAGGCGGGGGGCTTGGGCACTTTGAACGACTTCAGCGCGGATTTGGGTCTCCCCAGCCAAAATCAGACCTTCGGCCTGTTGTTTTCGGTGCGTCCGCTGGAGCACCACCTCCTGAGGCTCTACGGGACCATGCCGGAGATTTATAAGAGCGAACATCGCGTCGAGAGGCAAGTGAGGACTCACAACAACGTCTACGAAGCCGGGACCGAAGTCAATTCGGAATTGCGGTACGCGACCTTCGGCTTCGGGTACGACCTGGATTTCCTCGTGGGGTCGAGATGGTTCGGAGGATTGCACGGCGACTTGCGTTACATCGACTTCTTGATGCGAATTCGCGGTCCTGGGACGGGAAGGGAAGACACGATGACGCTGACTGAATTGACACCGTGCGTGGGAGCTCATTTTCAAACGAGAATTCCGGTGCCGATCGCCCAGATTCCCGGTCTGGGCGTGGGCGGCTTCGGCAGGATAACCTACGGAATGACACCGAATTTCCTCAGCTATTACGACATGTCGGTCGGCGTTGTCTCGAGTGTCGCTGCGTTTGGCGGCGTATGGCTGGACTTCAAGGTCGGGTATCAACAGGAGGCCTTGGCCCAGCAGAACATCAACGGAAGAGACCTGGAATTTCGCAGAGATGGCGTCATGCTTTGCATCCAAGCGGCCTACTGAAAGTGAACCGATCCCCTCACCGTGCAAAACGGGAGAAGAGGCATCACCCGAGAGAAGGACTATTCGGGCGCTTGGCCCACATAGGAATGCTCATGATGAAAACGCAACAGTCCCGCGCACATCGTGGCAGGGCCGTTCATCGAGTCCTGATAATCCCCGTCATCGTGCTGATGCTCGGAGGATGTATGATTCCTTCGCAGCGGGGCGTCGTGAACGAAACGCCGCCCGCCATTGCCAACCAGGTTACCCAGTATTTCCCGTCTTCACTCTATCGGCTCGCTGCCGGGGATGTCGTCGAGCTGCTGTACCTCACCATACCAACCGTTTCGGCCCAACCGTACCGCCTCCAAGTCAAGGATTCGATCGATCTGGAATTCACCTTTCACCCGGAGATGAACCGCACGGTAAGGGTTCGTCCCGATGGAAAGATCAGCATACCGAGAAAGCTCGACGTGTCCGTCGTTGCAAAGACCGCGGATGAAGTCAAGCGGATGCTTCAGCAGACGTATGCGGACCTTCTCAAGGAACCTGACATCACGGTTACGGTCCGGGAGTTCAACGCGAAGCTGGACGAGATTCAGCGGGCCATGGCCACGGCGCCCAACGGCCAGGCCAGGCTCGTCACTCTTCGTCCGGACGGTTTCATCTCCGCTCCGCTCATCGACGAAATCAGGGCCGAAGGCCTCAGCGTGCCCGAGCTCACCAAGCTGGTGAACGACAAGTATCGGAGTATCGTCCCGGAAATGAAGGTCTCCGTGTTGCTCAAAGAAATCGTGGGGAACCTGATCTTTGTCGACGGAGAGGTGGCCCGGCCCGGTGTGTTCAACGTGAAAGGCCCGCTGACCGTTCAGCACGCTATCGCCTTGGCCGGCGGAACCAAGGAGACCGCGGAGCCACGGACGGTCCTGGTCGTTTCACGAGGACCCGACGGCAAGTTCATCGCCCGTACCACCAACCTGACACGGATGACCTCGGACTCGGACTACCGGCTCAACCGCAATGATCTCGTGTACGTGCCGATGAGCGCCATAGCCCGGGCGGACATCTGGGTCGATCAGAACATCAGACGGCTCCTCCTGTTCCAGGGCTGGTCGCTCGGTGTGAACGCGGATCTGGGCAGGACTTCGGCAAGAACCTTCTAGACCAGTTGCCAAAGGTAGTGTCGGGTTCAAAAGCGGCGGGAGCCTCGGCCTTCCTTCCATTGAGATCGGGACCAGGGCTTCCTGCCCGCGCCAGCAAAGGACGGGCCGGATCGCGAAGAGCGAGGAGGCGGGGAGGTCGGCGGAAAACAGGGTCTCGGGACGAAACACCCTCAACAAAAAGGAGGACGAATCATGTGCCAGACGAACCAAGGAGGTCTCCCGGAACAATCCTTGCTCCGCATCCTGTTGCTGGGCGGATTGTGCGAGCTGGCGGACAGGATCGGTTCGCGACTGCGCGGCTTCAGCGGGCCGCCTCTCGCGGAGCACGCGGCCGAAACCGGCATGCCGCGTGTCTACCAGACCGCTGATGCGGCAGGCCGGTCCGCGAAATCGTGACAGGGATTCAACGTGTCACCGAGGGCACGGATCGAGCATCGTTTTCATTGATATCGGCCGACCTGGTAAAGCTCCCAATGTGGCGGGGGCTCCACAGGTCCTAACAATCACGCGGCTTCTCCGCGTGATTTCTCCCCGCACCGGGTATAATGATTGCGTGGAACGGCACGAAATCGACCGAGAGGGGAGAAGACATGAACGGAATAGGCACAAAGAAGGTTGCCCTTCTGGCGGCTGTCGTGGTGGCGGCGCTCGTCTGGCATCCCGGCCCGTCCATGGGCGGCGGAAACATCACCGTGACCGGCGACGCGGAAGTCCGAGTGGTCCCCGACGAGATCCTCTTTACGCTGGGGATCGAGAATTGGAACAAAGACCTGAAAGAAGCCAAAGCTGAAAACGACACAAGGGTCAAGAAGGTGCTCGCTGCCGCGGCCCAGCAGGGAATCGCGCCGCGCTACCTCCAGACCGAGTTCATCCACATTGCTCCGAGATATGAGCACGAACGCGAGAAAAGAAACTTCATCGGCTATTTCTGCCAGAAGACCGTCGTGATCACACTCAAGGACATACCCAAGTTCGAGGACGTGCTGTCCGCGGTGCTCGAATCCGGCGTCACCCACGTGCATGGGATCAGGTTTCGTACCACGGAATTACGAAAGCATCGGGACCAGGCGCGGGATATGGCTTTACGCGCTGCTTGTGAGAAGGCGAATGACATGGCCCAGGCACTGGGTCGAAAAGTCGGAAAGCCGAGGTCGATTCAGGAGACGCCCACCTTTGTGTTTTCCTATTATGATGCGTGGTGGGGTTCGTCCCGGGGATTCCAGGGAGCCCAGAACGTCGTGCAGAATATCGGCGCGGACAGCCTGGCCTCGGAGACGACCCTGGCGCCGGGGAATATCAGCGTGACAGCAAAGGTCACGGTGAATTTCGAGCTCGATTAGCACTGATTGCGGGGGGAGGACCTTTTTCCAAAGAGATTTCTCCCCGCGGTCGCCTTCCCATAGGAATTCTTCCTCGGACCGCTTCCCCATTACAGGCAGTTGTATCCCCCGTCGATGACAATTGCGTCGCCGGTGTGGAATGCGCTCGCGTCGCTGGCGAAATAGACTGCTATGCCGCCGAAATCCGCGGGCGCTCCCCATCGACCCATCGGAATGCGGGGGAGAACCGCCTCTCGGAACTTGTCCCAGCCGAAGAGGCGCCCGGTCATTTCCGTGTCGGTCCAGCCGGCGAGGATTGCGTTCGCCCGGATGCCGTCCGCGGCGTACTCCGAGGCAATGCTGCGAATCATGGCGACCACTCCAGCTTTGGTGGCCGCGTAATTTGCTGCCCTCGGCATGCCTTTGACCGCGGAGAGACTGCTCGTCACCACGAGCGAGCCCCCGCCGCGGCGCACGATCATGTGACGGATCGCAGACCTGAACGTGAAGAACACGCCGTCCATGTTCACTCGGAAGACGCTGTGCCACTCCTGGCGGCTCATCATGTGAAAGCGAGCGCCGGAGCTTAAAATGCCGGCGTTGGCATAGCATGAATCGACACGGCCGAGCTCGGCAAGGGTGCGTTGGAAACACCCTTCGACCCGGTCTTCGTCGGAGATGTCGCAGGCTAAGGCCATGACACGCCGCCCGTGGACCAGCAGCCTCCTCTCGGCCTCCCGGTTTCTTTCCTCGTCGCGGCCCCAGATGCACACGTCCGCCCCCGCGCGGGCGAGCGCCTCCGCGATGCCAAGACCGATGCCGCGGTTGCCTCCGGTGACCAGAGCGACTTTCCCTTCCAGATCAAACGTCGGATCAGACAAGGAACGCCCCCTTGCGCAGGTTGAATTGAATGGTAATATGCTCTATACAGGATCGCGCCCGTTCTGGTAAGGGGTGATTTCCGGTCTAAGGCAAGTTCCCTTCCGGACATGGAGTGAGCCGCGGATTTCGGTCTGCCGGCCGCTGCTTGCTGCAAAGTCAAGTTTTTCTCTGTTGTTGGAACGAAAAAGATGGTATAATAGAGAGATGAAAGCCAACATGTTTTTTCGTTTATGTTTTTGGGTGTGTGTCGTTGTCGCGGTCGCGGTGTGCTCGACAACTCCCGCGTGGAGCCAGGACATCCGGGGACAATGGGTTGGGAACGCCAAAGGCACCATTTTTGGGGCGGAAGGTCGTGTGAACATCACCTACCAGGACGGTGAAGACATCTTCGGCATCGTGGAAGGGCAAAACACCTTCGGCAAGGCCAAGTTCACCATCAACGGTAAGGTTCGGGGCAATCAAATATTCGGGAGCAAGGATGGGCATACGTTTCAGGGCCTTCTCTACCCGGACGGAACCATCAGGGGCCACTTCACCGCCTCAACCGGGGATCGGTACGATGTTTTTCTCCAGAGGCCGAACAACCAGTGGGGCATGCCTCCGGGAATGCTCAACCCGTACTGAACGGAGGTGAGCCCGATGGCGCCGAGGCCCAGTGAAAGTTCCATACCGGCGCGAGCCCGTTTGCCGCTGACGGTGAGAACGGAGAGCGCCGACTCCTTGGGCTCACAACACTGGGAATGCCTCCGCAGACCATGAAATTCCGTGAAGCCAGTGGCAGCCGACTGCGGGTTCTCCTTCTGATCGCCGCGTGTGTAGTCGGCGCCATGCTCCTGACCCTGTTGGTGAAGATCTCGACAAAACAAACCCTGCACGGATTACTGATCGACTTGGAGCTCGGCGACCCTAACCCGTCTCGACACGGGGAATTGCGCCGGGCCCTCACGCAGAGACTTACGGACGAAGTCGCGTTCCTGCGGAGGCTGAAGGTTACCCTCGATTACGTTCACTATAGCGAGGCAACCCGGGAATTACTGAACACGGAGCAAGTGGATTTCGTGGTGCTCAGCCCCCAGGTGACGCCGTGGTATATGTATCGCGGAAACGCCGGCACGGAATTGGAAGCGCTCAAAGACCGAATCCGAGACTTGATCACCCGGACGAACAAGCCGGTGCTCGGCATTTGCGGCGGTCATCAGTTCCTGGCGATGATCTTCGGAGGAAAGGTGGGGTTCATCGATCCCGCGTTCGAAGGCAAGACCCCGGAGCGATATCCGAAGGAAGCAGCTTCGGAGCGTGGGGTGACGATTCTCGAGACAGTCTCGGCAGATCCGATTTTCGCGGGGCTTGCGGACCATCCGGGCAGGTTCAGGGCCATGGAGAGCCACTACGAAGAGGTGAAGACCGTTCCGGCTCCGTTCGTCAACCTTGCGAGGAGCTTGGTGTCAGAAGCACAACTCATCCGCATTCCCGGCCGAACCGTGTACGGGATGGCATTTCACCCCGAGCGAGGCTGGGACACTGACCGGCAGCGCGATCTCCAACCCGAGGGCGGCAAGCGGGTGCTGGCGAATTTCTTCGTCATGGTTGCCGCTCAGAAGCGTGGGGCGCCACCACGGCAAGAGGTGACATCATGGACGAGGTAGAAAAGAGCAAGATCAGGTTGACCCACTGGATCGATCACAATATGGATCACCTGAAGGGTTACGCAGAAGTGGCGGAAGTCCTTGAACGCGAAGGACTCAAATCGGCCGGCGAGCGGATTCGTCGAGGAATGCGCCTTATCGAAGAGGCAAATGCCGAATTTCAGAACGCCATTGCGGAGATCTTCACCGAGCGGAAGGACTCGGCGCCCGGTCCCTCGAAACAGATCCACGAAGATCCGCACGATCGTCCCCACACCCACGAACATATCCGTGGGCACGGAGACACCCACAGTCACGACCACGGCCACACGCACGGGCACGGGGACACCCCGCACACCCATCCCCACTCCCACGGCCATGGCGGCCATAGCCACGAGCATCACGAGGAGTGTTCACACCCTGACAAACATGACCATGACCACGAGCACTCGTGATGGGTTCCTGTGAAAATGCACCGGGGAGGACCTTTTTTCAAAAGGTCGCCCCCGCAGGCCGCTTTCATGAGAGCTCCCAATATATTGGCGGCTCCCGTCGGTCGCCGCCCGGTCCGTCACCGGGACGCTGCGAGTGCCTGGTCCAGATCTTCCAGGATGTCTTCCACATCCTCAATCCCCACCGAAAGGCGCACCAAGTCCGGCGGCACGCCCGCGGCTATTTGCTGTTCCCGGGTCAACTGCGAGTGCGTGGTGCTGGCTGGGTGAATGGCAAGGCTCTTTGCGTCTCCGACGTTTGCCAGGTGCGAGAAGAGCTTGAGGTTGTCGATGAAACGCTCGGCCGCGAGAGCATCTCCCTTGGGTCCGAAAACAACAACCGCACCGCCGAATCCGTTCCGGAAGTACTGCTGCGCGAGGGGGTAAAACGGGTCCGAAGGCAATCCCGGATACCGGACCCAACCGACGTCCGGATGGTCAGCCAGGAATCTGGCGACGGCCAAGGCGTTCGAGCAATGACGCTCCATTCTCAGAGGGAGCGTTTCGAGCCCCTGGAGAAACATCCAGGAATTATCGGGACTGATGCACGCACCCAGGTTCCGGAGAGGCACGAGCCGCATTCGTAAGATGTAGGCCAAATCCTGGAGTGCCCCGAGATCGCTGCCGAATCTGAGCCCCCCATAGGAAGGCTCCGGTTCGGTGAAGAGCCGAAATTTGGGATCGGTCCAATCGAACCTGCCCGCGTCGACGACGATTCCACCGACGCCCGTGCCATGTCCGCCGATCCATTTCGTCAACGAGTGAGCCACGACGTCCGCCCCGTGCTCGATCGGCCGAAACAGATACGGGGTGGTGAAGGTGGAGTCCATGATGACCGGAACATGCGCGTCTCGCGCCACTTCCCGGATGGCTTCGAAATCGGGAATTCCTAGCCGGGGATTGCCGATGGTCTCGATGAATAGTGCCCGTGTCCGCGACGTCAAGAGCTCCCGGAAGCTCTCGGGCTTGCGATAATCGGCAAACTTCACCGTGATGCCGAGTCTCGGAAGAATGTCGTGAAACATGGTGTACGTTCCGCCGTAAAGGTTACGAGCGGAAATGAATTCATCTCCCGCCTCCATGAGGTTTATGAGCGAATAATAGATGGCGCTGGTCCCCGAGGCCAGTGCCAGAGCAGCTACCCCTCCGTCCAGAGCGGCCATTCTCTTCTCCAGGACGTCGGTTGTGGGATTCATGAGGCGGGTGTAGATATTCCCGAGCTCCTTCAACGAAAAGAGATTGGCGGCATGTCGGGAATCCCGAAAGACATAGGATGACGTCCGATGAATCGGGACCGCCCGGGCAAGGGTGGACGGATCGGGCTCTTGGCCCGCATGAATGGCTAAGGTACTGAACCTGGGTTTCTTGCCGCTTGTTGTCAATTTGTCGACCTCCTGGCGGGGAATTCCTATGAAGTACCTCAATCCCGGCCCCTTGGCAACCTTTTGCACGAGCTTTCCGGTGGGGAATCTCCGCACAGACTCCAGAAGTGCCTTTGACGAAAATGGGAGTGGTAATTCTTGACGAGACCACTATTCCCCGGTAACCTTGTACCATGGGAGCCGGTATTTTCCCGAAGAACGTTTTCCGGTCCGTTTCGCCGGCGCCACCTGAAGTGACGGGTCCCGCAACAATTGCGCCACCCTGGGGAGTTCAGCCGGTTTAGGCCACCTGGGGGACGGGACCCGATGAAATTGCATCGAACAAGCACCGGATTCCGGGAGAAGGGGGGATCGGACAACCGAATTTCAAAATCGGCCTCTTGATCCTTCGGATGGGGAGAACCTCTTTTCAAAAGAGTAGGTCGTCGCGCCGCGTATTCTGAGGTAGTTCAGCGTAGCGGAGTCCGAAATGGCCGTGTTGAGGGCCCTTCAGGGGGAGATCCGGGGTGAAAGGCGCCGACCGGCCGTGTCGAGAGGTATCGAGCTCCCAGCCATTATGCTTTGGCTGCCGTGTGCGGAACCGGGCCGGCGCAATCGTCGTGGGTCAGTGCATCCCACAGCCATTTTCCGGCGGAATGAGCGCCTGAGAGACTCTCGGGACCGCCCCGAAGCAACGACCCGGACCATCTGTCTCCGACCCGGGCCTGACCTCCCAAGAACAAGTCCATGACGTCACGGCTCGGAGAAAAAGTGTGCGACATGGGTTCATCAAGAGTTCTGATCGTCGAGGATGAGCACATTGTGGGCGAGGACCTCAAGAGGACGCTCGAGGGGTTCGGATATGAGGTGCCCGGCGTCGTGTCCACCGGGGAAGAGGCGTTTCGGGGGTGCTGCGACTTGCGACCCGACGCGATTCTCATGGACATCATGCTCCAAGGCGAGTTGGACGGCATCGAAACGGCCGAACGCATCAGGTCCTCGCTGGACATTCCCATCATTTTCCTCACCGCATATTCCGACGCTTCATTCCTGGAGCGGGCAATGCTCACATCACCGTTCGGATTCCTCATCAAGCCGATCTCCGGCGAGGAGCTCCGCTCGACGATCGAGACGGCTCTCCACCGGCACCGAATCGAGAGAAAGACGGTCATCGAGCTTCAGCAAGGTGTCAGGGACCGGGCGGAGCAACTTGCGGCAATCAACGTAAAGCTTCGGGAGGAGATTCGCGAACGCAAGCGGACCGAAGAGAAGCTGAGAGAGAGCGAGGCCCGTTTCCGCGCGGTTTTCGAGTCCACCAGTGACTGCATCCTCGTCTGGGATCGGCACTATAACTATCTCTATGCGAACCAGGCTGCAATCGATCACGTGGGAGCCACCCGAGACAAGGTCATTGGCAAGACCATCGTCGACGGCCTCGGCCATGTGCCCGATTTCATGCGTCTCTGGACGGAACGTGTGGACACCGTTTTCGCCACAGGCCGTTCAATGCGCGTAGAAGATGCTGTTCGTCTCGGCGATCGGCTCGTCCACAGTGAGTCGGTTCTTTTTCCCATCAGGGACCAAGAAAGCAACACCCTCGCCGTGGGGGTGGTGTACCGCGACGTCACCGAGCGAAAGAAGGCTGAAGAGGCCCTCAGAACGTCCGAAGAGCGCATGAGGCTCCTCATCGAATCCGCACCGATTGGGGTCAAGATTGTGAGCCACGGCGCTTGCGTGTACGCGAATCCCGCGCTCGCCGCCATGTTCGAGTACGATACCCCTGAGGAAATTCGGACCATTGGTGTGGAAAACCTCTACGCCCCCGAAGAACGCGATCTCGTCAGAACCCTGCTCTTGAACAAACCGGAGCCTCCTCAGCACGTCGAGTCCCACGCGGTGAAGGGAATCAGGAAGTCGGGGCAATCGTTTGACCTCACCGCGTGGATCACGCACACCGAGTACGCCGGGGCTCCGGCCGCGTTGTGGTTCATGGCCGATGTGAGCAAAGAGAAGAGCCTTGCCACCCAACTTATGCGCGCACAGAAGATGGAGGCCATGGGAGCGCTCGCCGGAGGTGTATCACATGATTTCAACAACTTATTGACCATCATCCAGGGCTATTCCGAATTGCTCCTCATGGGCGGGACCCTTACGGATAGCGACAGATCGGACCTCCAAAAGATCGCTCATGCCGCTGCTCGAGGCGCTGAGCTCGCCCACAGGCTGCTCACTTTCAGCAGAAAGGTTGAACCTCGGTTCCAGCCCGTGGATTTGAACGAGCACATCGAACAGGTCTGCACGCTGCTCTCGCGCACCATTCCCAAAATGATCGATATTCGGTTGGCTCTCGACGCGGATCCATCGACCACCTACGCGGATCCGGGCCAGATCGAACAGGTTCTCATGAATCTCGCGGTAAACGCGAGAGATGCCATGCCCGGAGGCGGAACGCTGACCTTCGAGACGAGACGGACCTGCGTTGACGGGAAAGGAGAAATCCGCCGCCCCGGGGTGGAACCAGGGGAATACATTCTGATCGTGGTTTCCGACACTGGCCACGGTATGAGCCCGCACGTGCGCGAACGCATCTTCGAGCCCTTCTTCACGACCAAGGAGCGCGGTGAAGGAACAGGACTGGGCCTGGCCACGGTCTTCGGCATTGTGACGGGCCATCGAGGATTCATCGACTGCGAGAGCGAGCCGGGAAAAGGGACTCGTTTCTTCCTCTACCTTCCTGCTATGGAGAAGGGGAATCAGGCGGATGAGACGCCTCGATCGGAGACCTTCGTCAACGGAACCGAGACCATCCTCGTTGTCGATGACGAGAAGTCGGTTCGGGACCTTGCCCGCAAGATCCTGGAAAAGGCAGGATACCGAGTACTGACCGTACCGAGTGGGACACAGGCCCTGAAAGCGTACAAAAACCTCAACAATCGGATATCGTTAGTCATATTGGACCTGATGATGCCCGGAATGGGCGGCATGCGCTGCCTCGAAGAGTTGCGGGGAATTGATCCCGAGGCCAGAATCCTCATTGCCACCGGTTTGGACGACATCGCGGCCGAAGAAGCCATCCGGGCCGGCGCCAAGGCATCCATCAAGAAGCCGTATCGAGGGGCCGACATCCTCGAGGCCGTGCGCGGCGTCATAGACAGGGGAGACTGAGTGGTTGGTTGCTTTAATACGGTCACGGATTTCCGTCGCGCTGGGATTGCTTCGTCGCTACGCTCCTCGCAATGACACTCTCGTAAGTTGTCATTGCGAGCGAAGCGAAGCAATCTCGGCTGAAGACGAAACGTCACCGTATTCATAAAACCAAGCACTTAATGACCGGCATCGAAGCCGGCCCTGCAAGCAACAGCGCGCAACCTTCGGAGCACGTACGATGAGCTGTGCAGCTCTGGTCACCGCGGGAGGACTGGGAAGAAGGATGGGTGGTGCGATCCCGAAGCAGTACCTCGACCTCAACGGCGTGCCGGTGCTGGTCAGAGCTCTGCAGGCTTTCCAGCGTCACCCGTTCATTAGCGCTATCGTCCTGACTGTTCCTCCCGGTGACGAAGAGTACTGCCGGACGAGGATGGTGGCCCCGCACGACATCGACAAGGTCATTCACGTGGTCGGGGGAGGCTCCACCCGCCAGGAGTCGGTCTACAACGGGCTGATCGTTTTGGAAGAGATGGAAATCGTGGCCATTCACGATGCAGCCCGACCGTTGGTCTCAGCCAAAACGATCTCCGCAACCATCGAAGCGGCTCGATCATCGGGAGCGGCCTTGGCCTGCGTGCCGGTGCGAGAGACGGTCAAGAGGAAATCGGGAGCTTTTCTGGAAACCGTTTCCCGCGCGGACCTCTGGCTGGCTCACACACCGCAGACGTTTCGAACCGAGCTCATCCTGGAGGCTCATCGGCTGGCCCGGGAATCGGGATTCGACGGCACCGACGATTCCGCGCTGGTGGAAAGGCTGGGCCACCCCGTCACCATTGTGCCCGATTCCGAGAATAATCTGAAAATTACGACGCCCGAGGATCTGAATCGGGCCGGAATGCTGCTTCGGCACATGGGTGTCGGGGCGCCTGACACCACGTGATTCCAGCGGGGCCGAACCCCTCATCGGGGCGACCGCCGTTCGCCCCTACAAATGGCTCTCGCTGCGAAGAAGGAGGCTGCACTTGAAACTCTACCTGATCGAAAAGGAATTTGGAATCGAGGAGTTGAAGTTCACGGAACGACCTGAGCCCCGGCCGGGTCATCATCAGGTTCTGGTCAAGATGAAGGCGGCGTCGGTCAATTACCGGGATTTCCTCATGATTACCGGGAATTACTCGAGGAGCCTCCGCTTTCCGCTCGTGCCGTTTTCCGATGGGGCCGGTGAAGTTGTGGAGGTCGGCCCGGACGTTACTCGCTGGAAGACAGGAGATCGGGTCGCCACGACATTCTTTCAGAATTGGACGGCGGGATCGATCGGCAAGGAGGCTGCTCAATCGGCCCGGGGTGGAGCAATCGACGGAGTGCTGGCCGAATACCTCGTCTCTCCGGAGGACGGCCTGATCGAAGTGCCCGAGCACCTTTCGTTCGAAGAGGCCGCTTGCCTTCCCTGCTCAGCTCTAACCGCGTGGCATGCCCTTCACGCGGGGGATCTCGTCTGCGGCGAGACCGTGTTGACGCTGGGCTCGGGCGGGGTGTCCGTGTTCGCGCTCCAGCTCGCCACGGCCGCGGGTGCGCGTGTCATCTCCACATCGAGCAGCGAGGAGAAGATGAAACGCCTGCTCGAAATGGGTGCGAGCGATGTAATCAACTACAAGACCCGACCGGATTGGGAGAAACAAGTCCTGGAGCTCACCGGAGGGATCGGAGTCGACGTGGTGGTCGAAGTCGGAGGAGCGGGCACGTTGGGGAAGTCTCTCAAGGCTGTCCGGATGGGGGGCCACATCAGTCTCATCGGAGTTCTCACCGGTTCCAGCGGAGAGGTCAACCCCCTGCCGGCCGTCATGAAGAGCGTGCAGATTCACGGCATCTTTGTAGGTTCTCGGGAGATGTTCGAGGCCATGAACAAGGCTATCACGCTCCACTGCATACGGCCGGTCATCGATCGGATCTTCCCGTTCGACGAGGTGAAGCAATCCCTGCTCTATCTCAAGAGCGGTGCTCACTTCGGGAAGGTCGTTATCCGGATCGCTTAAGAAGTGGCCGGGGGAGGACGAACGATGAGGGCGATGGTATTCGAGGGCAAAGGGCGGCCATTGCACGAGCATGATGTCGCGGCGCCAAAGCCGAATCCGGATCAGGTTCTTCTTCGGGTCCACGCTTGCGGCGTCTGCCGCACGGACCTGCACATCGTCGACGGAGAACTGACCGACCCGAAGCTGCCGCTGATTCCCGGTCATCAAATCGTGGGCACGGTAGTGGCTCGGGGTACGATGGTGGATCGATTCGTTGAAGGGGATCGGGTCGGGGTGCCGTGGTTGGGGTCGACTTGCCACCAGTGCCGCTTTTGTCGGGCCGGCAAGGAGAACCTCTGCGATACGGCGAGGTTCACCGGTTATCACCTTGATGGTGGTTTTGCAGAGTATGCCGTGGCAGATCACAGATTCTGCTTTCCGATTCCCGCGGGGTACCCCGATCTCCAGGCTGCCCCGCTCCTGTGCGCGGGACTGATCGGATACCGGTCGCTGTGCATGACGGGGGATGCGGAACGCCTCGGCCTGTACGGATTTGGCGCCGCAGCCCATATCGTGGTGCAGGTGGCGAACTGGCAGGGACGGAGAGTCTACGCCTTTACCCGCGCCGGCGACGAGGAAGCCCGGAGATTCGCTCTCGATATGGGCGCTACCTGGGCTGGAAGCTCGTCCGAGGCTGCTCCGGAGGAGCTCGACGCCGCGATCATCTTTGCTCCGGACGGCAAGTTGATTCCAGCGGCTCTGAAAGCCATTTCAAAGGGAGGAACCGTGGTCTGCGGCGGAATCCATATGAGCGACATCCCGTCGTTTCCGTACGAGATCCTTTGGGGCGAGCGAGTGGTCAGATCAGTGGCAAATCTCACCCGCAAGGACGGGGAAGAATTCCTCCGCATCGCTCCGCAGGTCCCGGTCCGCACCGAGGCGCACCCCTTTCCGCTCTCGAGAGCCAACGAGGCGCTTGCGGAAATCCGAGGGGGCGGCCTCAGCGGTGCGGCGGTGCTGGTAGTGCAGGAATCGGCAGAGTAGGGCGTGTGATGTTGGGGCGCATCACCCGCCCGCTGAATCCAGCCTCACCAACGTGTATTCCCTGGTCCCCAGGCCCAGCTTTTCCGCGTAATCCAACTGGTGTGCCCAATCGATGTCCGGAAAGAGCGCCCGGAACTTGTCTTGCCCCGGTTCCAATGCCTTTTCCAGGCTCGACAGCGGATTGCCGGGAGCCGCGTTCACGAGGTCGACCGACGCCTGATCGATCGCCACAGGGTCAAGCGACGCCAAAATTCCCACGTCGGGAACGATTGCGCGATCGGAGAACGGGGTGCAGTCGCACAGGGGGGAGACATTCGTCAAGAAATTGAGGAACGCGACTTTTCCGGTCTTGTGGCGGAGGACGGCCGCGGCGTACTCGACCAGCTTCTCCATGAAGCTCGGTATGGATTCATTCCACTGAATGCGAACCGCGGCCTGAGGACAGGCGAGGATGCACTCAGCGCACCCGATGCAGTTCTCGGGAGTAATGTGGGCCTTTGCCGTACCGTCCTCCTGCTCTTGAAGCTCGATCGCTCCACCGCGGCACCAGACGACGCACTCACCGCATCCGATACACTTCTTCCGGTTCACCTTCGGGGCAATATTGGAATGCTGCTCGAGTTTACCCTCACGGGCCGCGCACCCCATGCCGAGGTTCTTCAGTGCGCCACCGAAACCGGACAGTTCGTGCCCTTTGAAATGGCTGAGCACCACGAGCCCATCCGCGTGATGTATATCCGCGGCCACGTAAGCTTCCTTCACGTGGTGTCCCTCGAGAGGGACCGCCACCCGATTGCTTCCGCGCAAGCCATCGGCTATGATAATCGGAGCGCCCGTCACCTCCCTGGTGAATCCGTGATCGAAGGCGGTGACGAGATGAGTCCAGGCCTCGGTCCTCGATCCCACGTACAGAGTGTTGGTGTCAGTGAGGAACGGTTTGGTTTCCAGGCTCCTGAGTCGTTCCACAACCCGGCGCACATACTCGGGCCGAATATGGGCGGTGTTCCCAGCCTCACCAAAGTGGATTTTGACCGCGACCATATCCCTCGTGTGGTAGAGATGCTGTGGGGTCAGCAGATCGAAGAGCTCGGAGACTTTTGCGGGAACGCTTTTCTTCCAGCTTGCCGACAGGTCGGTGACGTAAACGGTTGAAGGCAACAGACGTCCTCCCTCGGGCTGACTCGGTTTGAAAGTCCGAATTATCCCGCAGGCAAACCGAAAGCTCAAGCAGAAATTTTTTGAAAAAAAGTCGTCAGCAAGGTAATATAACGTATCGGCTGAAGCGTCGAGAGACGACGGGGGGCCGAAACGAGTTGGGATGCGACGTTCGGTACGATGGAGGCTTCGAGGCTGATGAGTGCGCGCTTCGATTCCGTTCGGCCAGTCCCGGCTCCGTGCCGAAGAGCAATTGTTCATGACCTTGGCACCACGAAGATGTAAAAGAAGAGCGACATGAAAGACAGAATAGGTCAAATGCTCCTGAGGGCAGGGATCATTGACGAAGAGCAGTATGAAAAGGCCCTCGAATACCAGCGCAATCAGGGAGGAAAATTTTTCAGCGCCCTGGTAAAACTGGAAATTCTCGATGAAGACGATCTCGTGGAGCACCTCTCGCGGATGTTGGGATACCCCAGTGTCTCTCTGGAAGAAGTGGACGTGGATGGGGACGTCGTCAAGATGATCCCTGCCGAAGCAGCCCAGAAATACATGGCCATACCCTACAACCGGGTGAATTCTGCCATCCAGGTGGCCATGGCCGATCCCACCGACCTCGACGCCGTGGACCACATCAGGTTCAAAACCGGCCTGACCGTAGAAGTCAGCATATCCACCGAATCTCAGATCAGAAAGGCGCTCGACTCGTATTATGATACCGGCATGCACGTCGGGGAAATGCTCGACGAGTTTCAGGACGACGAGCTGGAGGCGGTGGGAGGCGAATCGACCGATCTCGACGTGGCCGACTCCGCAAGGCTTGCGGAAGAAGCCCCGGTGGTCAAGCTAGTCAACTACGTGTTACGAGAAGCCATTTCCAAGAAGGCAAGCGACATCCACGTCGAACCGTACGAGAAGTCTCTCCGGTGTCGACTACGGATCGACAGGTCTCTCTACGAGCTCCTCAAGCCGCCACTCAGGCTCAAGAACGCGATCGTGAGCCGGCTCAAGATCATGGCCCGTCTCGACATCGCAGAGAGACGACTTCCCCAGGACGGCCGCATCAAGCTCAAACTGGGCAAGGGACGCGATATGGACTTCCGCGTGTCGGTCCTCCCCACCCTGTTCGGCGAGAAAGTGGTCCTCCGGTTGCTGGACAAGTCCAACCTTCAATTGGACATGACCAAGCTCGGATTCGAGGAAAATCCGCTAAAACATTTCAAAGATGCCATCCACAAACCCTTCGGCATGGTTCTCGTTACCGGACCCACCGGTTCGGGCAAGACCACGACCCTTTACAGCGCACTCTCAGAGCTCAACGCCCCTGATGTGAACGTCTCGACCGCGGAAGACCCGGTCGAATTCAACCTCCACGGCATCAATCAGGTACAGATGCACGAGGAGATCGGACTGACGTTCGCGTCTGCATTGAGGTCGTTTCTGCGGCAAGACCCCGACATCATCATGGTCGGAGAGATCCGGGACTTCGAGACCGCTGAGATAGCCGTCAAGGCAGCGCTCACCGGGCACTTGGTCCTTTCCACGCTTCATACCAACGACGCGCCCCAAACTATCAACCGGCTGCTCAATATGGGCGTTGAACCTTTTCTCGTGGCCAGTTCGGTGAACGTCATCGTGGCTCAGCGGCTCGCGCGGAGAGTCTGCGCGAATTGCAGGATGGAAATCGATCCTCCGGCGGAAGCCCTGCGCGATCTTGGCGTCAAAATGGAAGAGATCGGAACGTTTCCCGTATTCGAGGGCTCCGGCTGCCACATCTGCAGCAATACGGGGTTCAAGGGGAGGGTTGCCCTGTATGAGGTCATGCCGATCACCGATGAGATCAAAGAGCTGATTCTGGCCGGGGCCTCCGCCATGGAGCTCAAGAGAGAGGCTGTCCGGCTGGGAATGCTCACGCTGCGCATGGCAGGCGTGAACAAAGTGAAAGAAGGTGTCACCACGATCACGGAGGTGGGGCGCACCACCATGGCCGATTGATCGGCCCCGCAGTGCTTCCATGGGGACCTGCGTCCTAATCGACGGCACTGAGGCCGCGATCTGCGACCGAAACGGGAAGCGAGGCTTCCTGTTGTGAGCAATTCCTCCGAAAGGAGTTACATTTGGCCAGCCTGCATGATTTTCTGAAGGAGATGGTTGAACGAGGCGCCTCGGACCTTCACATTACGCCTGGCGTTCCCCCGATGATTCGGGTTCGTGGTGAGTTGGTCCCTCTGGATTACCCACCCCTGAAGCCCCAGGAAACTCGCCAACTCTGCTACAGTATTCTGACCGATGCCCAGAAGCATCGCTTCGAGGAAAACCAGGAGCTGGATCTCTCTTTCGGCGTGCGCGGCCTGAGCCGATTCCGGGCCAATATCTTCAATCAGCGAGGTGCGCTTGCCGGAGCATTCAGACTCATCCCCTATCAGATTCGCACCTTCGAGGAGCTCGGATTGCCTTCGGTGGTGAACGATCTGTGCTCCAAACCGCGAGGCCTCATTCTCGTGACCGGACCGACCGGTTCGGGGAAATCCACGACCCTGGCGGCCATGATAGACAAGATCAATACCGAGCGGCGGGAACACATCATAACCATCGAGGATCCCATTGAGTTCACCCACCAGCACAAGTCCTGCATCATCAATCAGCGCGAGGTTCACCAAGACACCAAGAGCTTTCATTCCGCGCTTCGCTCGGTGCTTCGCCAGGACCCGGATGTGGTCTTGATCGGTGAGATGCGAGACCTCGAGACCATTGAGGCCGCCCTGACGGTCTCCGAGACGGGGCACCTTACGTTCGGCACCCTGCACACCAATTCATGTGTCCAGACCATCAACCGGGTCATCGACGTTTTTCCCGCTCATCAACAACCGCAGGTTCGGGCCCAGTTAAGCTTTGTGCTCGAAGGCGTCATGTGCCAGACGCTGATCCCGACCCTCGATGGGAGGGGTAGGGCCCTTTGTCTGGAAATCATGGTGCCCAACGCGGCCATTCGGAACTTGATCCGGGAAGACAAGGTTCACCAGATCTATTCGCAGATCCAGGTCGGCCAAGCCAAATCAGGCATGCAGACCATGAACCAAGCGCTGCTCATGCTCTATCAGAGGCGCATCATCTCCTTCGACGACGCGATGATGCGATCCCCCGATCCTGACGAATTGAAACAGATGATGGCAGGGGCAGCCAAAGGGATTAAGAAGGGTTTCAAATCTTGACGCGCCGGCTCGCGCTTCTTTGCTCCGACCGCCCAAGGAGGGTGACTGATGCCTGAATACGTCTGGAGAGCCAGGTCGACGGCTGGAAACATCGTAAAGGGGGAGATGACCGAGGTCAACGAGTCGGTGGCAATCACGAAATTGCGCAAGATGAATTTCACCGACATCAAGGTCAAGAAAAAGCCGAGGGACGTGTTCGAGAATATCGAGTTTTTTCAGCCCAAGGTGGGCACCAAGGACATCGTCATCTTCACGCGTCAGTTCGCCACCATGATCGACGCGGGACTCCCTCTGGTTCAGTGCCTCGAGATCCTCGCGAGTCAGCAAGAAAACAGGACGTTCAAGAAGATCCTCGCCCAAGTGAAGCAGAGCGTCGAGGGAGGGAGCACCTTTGCGGAGGCGCTCAAGAACCACCCCAAGGTCTTCGACAACCTGTTCGTGAACCTGATTCACGCGGGTGAAACCGGCGGTATCCTGGACACGATTCTTCGGAGACTTTCGGGGTTCCTCGAAAAGAACGAGGCCCTGAAGAGAAAAGTCAAAGGCGCCATGGTGTACCCCGCGGTGGTCATCACGATCGCTGTTGCGGTCGTGGTTGTGCTCCTGGTGTTCGTCATTCCCGTGTTCAAAGAGATGTTCGAAGGCGCAGGCCAGAGACTGCCGGGCCCGACCCTTTTCGTGATGAAGATGAGCGAGTTCGTCCAGAAATACGTGGTCCACATGCTGGTCATCGTCGGGATCATCATTTTCGCGTTGCGAAGGTTCTACCATACGGAAAAGGGACGAATAATCGTGGACCGAATTCTCCTGCGAACGCCGGTCTTTGGGATGCTGATTAAGAAGGTGGCAGTGGCTCGCTTCTGCGCCACTCTCGGCACGATGATATCCAGCGGCGTCCCGATCCTCGATGCCCTCGAGATCACGGCTAAGACCGCGGGCAATGTCATCATAGAAGCTGCGGTAATGAGGACGCGTACAGCCATCGCGGAAGGCCGCACCATTGCCGAACCGCTCATGGAAACGGGCGTCTTCCCCGGAATGGTGGTCAGGATGATTGCCGTGGGAGAGGCCACCGGGGCGCTCGACGCGATGCTTGCCAAGATCTCGGAGTTTTATGACGAAGAAGTGGATGCCGCAGTGGAAGCCCTGACCCAGTTGCTGGAGCCGATCATGATTGTGTTTCTCGGAGGAGTGTGTGGCGGCATGGTCGTCTCGATGTACCTGCCGGTCTTTTCCATGGCTGGAGCCATATCCGGAACCAAGTAACAGGCGTTTCCCCGACCTTGTCCCGGCCCCTCGGGAGCCGGCGACCACAAAGATGGAGGCCTTCGCGGCTTCCTTTTTTGTTGTACTCCGCTAAACCTCTCCCGCAGGTTGCAGGTTCGGTCTGAGACCCGCAGCGCACTTGACTTTTTGGGGGGGACAGGATAAAAAGCCCATCTGATCCTGGGAAAGGGCAGGAGAGCTCAAACAGTGTCCGACTCACAATCAAAGCCCAAGAAAGCCCACACCTCGTCGCTGATGGATGCGCGACTGCGGAAGGTTCAGGAACTGGAAGCCCTGGGCATAGCTTGCTACAGTACCGGCTTCGCCCCTGACACCAGTTCCGCAGCCTTCAAAGTCAAATTCGCACAGGTCGGATCCGACAGCGACGCAGCAGACGTCGTCCGCATGGCGGGTCGGATCATGGCGCTGCGCATGATGGGAAAGGCGTCGTTTCTCCGCATCAGGGACACATCGGGCGATTTCCAGGTCTACGTGGCGCGAGACACCCTGGGAGCGGAGGATTACGGTCTCGTCAAGAAACTTGATGTGGGGGACATCATCGGTGTAAGCGGCAAGCCGTTCAAAACACGGACGGGCGAGCTCAGCATCCTCGCCGACACCGTCGTGATCCTCACCAAGTCCCTCAGACCGCTCCCCGAGAAATGGCACGGCCTCCACGATGTGGAAATGCGATATCGTCAGCGGTATGTCGATCTCATCGTGAACCAATCCGCTCGGGAAATCGTGGTGGTCCGCAGTAGGATCATCGACCACCTCAGGCGCTATCTCACGGAGCGGGAGTTTCTGGAAGTTGAAACTCCTATGATGCAGCCGATTCCAGGCGGCGCGACCGCCAAGCCCTTCGAGACCTTCCACCACGCGCTCAATCGGCAGCTTTACCTGAGAATCGCTCCGGAACTGTTCCTCAAGCGGCTTCTCGTGGGCGGTTTTGAAAAGGTGTTCGAAATAAACCGCAACTTTCGGAACGAAGGAGTGTCTACCCAGCATAATCCCGAGTTTACCATGCTGGAGTTCTACCAGGCCTACAGCACCTATGAGGACCTTATGAGCCTCACGGAAGACATGCTGTCGGCACTGGCGCAGGAGATTCGCGGATCTCACCGGTTTTCCTATGGAGACCGGGAAGTGGATCTCGCTCCCCCCTGGCAAAGAATGACCGTTCGAGAGGCCCTTCTGCGTTACGGCGCCCTGGCGGAGGATGAGATCGATGACCGGAACGCCGTCTTCATCAGAGCCTTGGAGGCCGGCCTGGAGGTGAGTAAGGACGAGTCGCTCGGGAAGCTCTGGATGGGCCTGTTTGACCAGGTCGTGGAATCGCAACTCTGGGGGCCCGTTTTCATCTACAAGTATCCTGTGGAAGTCTCCCCCCTGGCGCGGAGAAACGATGACGACCCTACGGTCACGGACCGGTTCGAGCTGTACATCTGCGGGCGTGAAATGGCCAATGCATTCACGGAATTGACCGATCCTTTGGACCAGAGGAGTCGATTCGAGCAGCAGGTTCAGGCTCGAAACGCAGGGGACGAGGAAGCCCATTTCCTTGACGAGGATTTCGTGAGGGCTTTGGAGTACGGAATGCCGCCGGCAGCCGGAGAAGGAATAGGCATCGATCGACTGGTGATGCTGCTGACCGATTCACAATCGATCCGGGAAGTGATTCTCTTTCCCCACATGAGACCTGAAAAAGGGGTCGGATGAAGCTCCCCTTCGAGATCATGCTGGGCCTGCGCTACATGAGAGCGAAGCGCAAACAGGCCTTCATCTCAGTGATCAGTGCTTTCAGCGTTCTGGGCGTGATGCTCGGAGTCATGACCCTGATCATCGTTCTCGGAGTCATGAACGGCTTTGAGAAGGACCTTACGGAGAAGATTCTCGGGACGGTCTCCCATCTCGTCGTCATGAGCCACTCCAACCGGACGGTGACCGGCTGGCGAGGGTTGATGGACCGAATCCTGGTCTTCGATGGGGTCAAGGCCACCACTCCGTACGTCTACGGACAGGCGATGCTCTCTGCGCGAGGCCGCGTGAGGGGAGTTGTCGTGCGAGGCATCGACGCGAAGACGGCAGGTCAGGTTATCTCCCTGCCCCGATACCTCCAAGCGGGTTCGATCGGCGACTTGAGCCAGGTCAAGGACGGTCTGGCGGGAGTCGTTGTGGGCAAGGAGCTTGCCATTGCGAATTCCCTCGCGATGGGCGACACGGTCCAACTGGTCTCTCCACAGGGCAAGAGAACTCCCATCGGCGCTATTCCCAAAGTCCAGAATTTCCGAGTCGTCGGGGTCTTCAAATCCGGAATGTACGAGTTCGACGCCAACCTGGTGTACATGGACTTGGCTCAGGCCCAGAAATTCTTCGAGATGGGCGAGGGCGTCACGGGTATTGAAGTGACCCTGAAGGACATCTACGACGCGCCGAAGATCGGGGCTCGAATCGAGGCCATGTTCGGGGCTCCCTTCTGGACGAGAACCTGGCAGGACATGTACAGAAATCTCTTCAGCGCCCTGAAGCTGGAGAAGATCGCCATGTTCGTCATTTTGACGTTCATCGTGCTCGTGGCAGCATTCAACATCATCATTTCGCTGATCATGCTGGTCATGGAAAAGAGCCGGGACATAGCGATTCTCAAGGCTCTCGGAGCAACCTCCAAGCGCATCATGCGGGTATTCGTGGTACAAGGAATGATCGTGGGCGTGGTCGGTACCTTTCTCGGCGCCGTCGCGGGCGTAGGCGGGTCGGCCCTCCTGGCACGCTATCCGATCATCGAGCTGCCGCCCGATATCTATACCATCTCGACCCTTCCCGTGGCGGTGGAGCCCTTTGACGTGGCGGCCGTTTGCGGCATTGCCCTGACGATTTGTTTCTTGGCCACGATCTATCCTTCCTTACGCGCGGCTCAACTGGAACCGGTGGAGGCTCTTCGTTATGAGTGACCCACTCCTCTATGAGGTGACGGATCTCTGGAAAAGCTACTCCAATGGAACCAAGACGGTGGAAGTCCTCCGCGGGGTGAACTTCTCGGTCCGCTGCGGGGAAAGTGTGGCAATAACCGGTCCGTCAGGGGTGGGGAAGAGCACGTTTCTGCACCTGTTGGGCTTGCTCGATCGGCCGGTCAAAGGGGCGGTGCGCCTCAATGGGGTCGACGCCGATGCACTCGACGAGGCGGACCGCGCACGCCTGAGGAATCGAAAAATTGGTTTCGTTTTTCAATTTTTTCAGTTGCTGCCTGAATTTACCGCCCTGGAAAACGTCATTATGCCTGGCCTCATCGCCGGCGAGGCCGTCGAGGCCCTCCGGGAACGGGCTGACAAGCTGATCGATGACGTCGCGCTCGGCCATCGGAAAACCCATCGACCCGGTGAGCTTTCCGGAGGCGAGCAGCAGCGAGTGGCCATTGCTCGGGCGCTCATCATGGACCCCGACGTGGTGCTGGCGGACGAGCCCACCGGAAATTTGGACCCTGACACCGGACAGGAAATCGAAGCCTTGCTGAGGAAGCTCAACCTGTCCAGGAACACGACGCTGATTGTCGTCACCCACAAGGAATCACTTTCCAGGGTGATGGATCGGCGAGTGGGACTCGTCGGCGGAAAATTGGAGGAGCTTTCGTGAAGAAGCTTCTCAACGTTCCGGCGATCCTGCTCCTGCCCGTTCTCCTGCTCCTCCCGAGCCTTGCGTTGAGCCAGCAGGAAAAGGCAAAGAAGGTCGTGATCCTGCCGCTGAAGATGGTGGTTAAGGGAGACCCGGACACCTTCAGCAACGAACTGGCCGGCGTGCTTGGTTCGGACCTCGAACGAGAGGGCGATGTGCAAGTGATGTCCGGACGGGCCTTTCTGGATGCGGTGAAAGAACGGACAGCCGATCCGGGGCGAATAGCCCGGATAGCCGAGCGGGCCCAGGCCCAGTTCGCGATCTGGGGAAGCGTCACCAAACTGGATGACGGCTATGCTCTCGAATTGTCGGTGATGGAAGCCGATCCTCGGAAGAAGCCGCGATTGTTCTCTGCAACCGGCAAAGATATGGAAGACCTCCTCAAGCGGATACAGGACCTTTCGGTGGAGATCGGGGCCGCGGTCCTCAAGAGGCCCATGATCGGCCAGATCAAGATCGAAGGCAATCGGAGGATCCAGCGCGACGCCATCCTCAACAAGCTGGACATGAAGGCGGGAGCGCCTTTCCGACGATCAGGCATCGGTGACGAAATCCGGGAGATCTATTCCATGGGCTATTTCGACGACGTTCAGATCCGCGCGGAAGAGGCCGCACCTGGCACCGTGGATCTTCACATCGTCCTCAAGGAGAGACCGTCACTCCGTACCTTAGAGATACAGGGGAACAAGTTGTTCTCCAAGGATGAAATTCTCGACACCCTGATCACAAAGTCCTTCTCCGTGGCCAACCTGGAAAAGATCCGCGATGACATTGAAAAAATTCGGAAGATGTACGAGAAGTCCGGTTATTACCAGCCGAAAATCGAATACGAAATCAAAGAGCTTTCCCGCAACGAGGCGACACTGATCTTCAAGATTGACGAGGGGCGAAAAAGCTTTCTCACTGACATTGAGCTCGAGGGACGAAAGAAGGTCGCAGACAAGGATTTGAGGCAGGCCCTCAGCGTCAAGCCTAAGAGTTGGATCTGGTTTCTTGACGAGAGCGGCACCTTTACTCGGGAGAAACTCGAGGAGAACAGGATGAGGCTCATGCAGTACTATCTTGACCAGGGCTTCATCAGTGTTCAAATCGGAGAACCGAAGATGGAGATCACGGATGGCAGGGTGAAGGTGACATATCCCATCAGGGAGGGGAGTCGGTTTCAGGTCAGAAAAGTGGATGTGGAAGGCGACCTGATCGCACCGAAGGAGCAGTTGATTGCGATGCTCCAGACAAAGCCGCGCACGTGGTTCAAGCGGTCGTTGGTGGCAGACGACATCAAGGACCTGATCAGGCTCTACAACAATATGGGATATGCATACGCGGACGTGGAGCCCATCCAGAGAGTGAACGACAAATACGATTTCATCGATCTGTCGTACCGGTTACACAAAGGTGACCGCGTAACCATCGAGCGGGTCGACATCGTGGGAAACGAGCGGACTCGTGATAAGGTGATCAGGCGTCACATCTCCATCAGTGAAGGAGATCTCTACAGCGCGGACCGGCTTGAATCCACAAAGAGCGCGATCGAAGGCATGGATTTTTTCGAAGCGGTCAAGCTGAAGACCTCGCCCGGCTCGAGGGCGGATACGGTGAACGTTACCGTTGAGGTCATGGAAAAGAAGACGGGCTCCCTCACCGCAGGATTCGGCTATTCCTCCCAGGAAGGGGCCATGGCGAACGTTGACCTCAAGGAGAGGAATTTGTGGGGCCTGGGGATCGTGGGAAATGCGAAAGGGAACCTTTCCGGGCGTCGGAACAGCTACGAGGGGAGCCTCAGCTACCCGTGGGTGTTCGATCTACCCCTGACGAGCACGCTTCGGGCCTACAAGGCCCAGCAAAAGGAAACATTCTATCTGAGAGACAGCGATGGTTACAGCGTCCATCTGAATTATCCCATCTACGGTCTGTGGCAGATGGAGACGGGGTTTGCCCGAGATTCGAGCAAGTTGAGTGGAATCGAACAAATGTTCGCACGGTCGGTTGTGGATTATTACAGACCGTGGGGTAAGAACCCGAAATTCTACTCGAATCTCTCAGAGAACTCGCTTTCGGTTCGATTCCTTCGAGATACTCGAAATAACGGAATGCTGCCGTCCGCAGGGGCTCGCATGCTTTTCGGCGGCCGATTCTCCGGGTTCGGAGCTGACGTCGCTTTTTCGAGCTACAACGCGGAGGCAACCTACTATAAACGGGTCTTTGGACTCGCTACGATGAAGTTTCGGACGATAGGCTGGCTCCTTGCAGAAACCGGCCACGATCCGATTCCGATGGACCGCAGAGTGATTCTCGGAGGCATTCAGAGCCTCCGTGGCTATCAGCACGGCCAAATCGGACCGAAAGACCGGTACGGCAACATTATCGGTGGAGACAGAGGGCTTGTTTCGACCGTCGAATGCCTCTTCCCGGTGATACCGGCCATGAAATTGTTCGGGGTCGCTTTCGCCGATGTCGGCAACGCCTGGAACGTCTCCGACAGCCCATTTCTGCAAGAAGTCAAGGCTGGAGCAGGATTGGGAATCCGGTGGGTTTCTCCCATGGGACCGTTGCGCGTCGAATACGGTTGGAAGGTCACCCCGCAGCGAGGGGAGGACCCAGGGGCCTTGGGGTTTTCGATGGGCCAACTCTTCTGATCCGACCATCCATTTGAAACATTAGCCGGCAGGCAAACGAACAAAGGAGAACAGCTATGAAACGTCTTGTGATTACCTTCATAGCCGCCACGTGTGCGGCTTTTTTGGGTTTTGGCAATTGTGCGGCAGAGAATATGAGCGTTGGATTCGTTGATTTCCAGACCCTCCTCCAGAAGTCCAAGAAGGCCCAGGAAACGCAGAAGAAGCTTCAGCTCCTCGTGCAAAAGAAGTCCGCTGAACTGGACGCCAGGAAGAAAGAATTGTTGCAGCTTCAGGATGAACTTCAGAAGCAGGGGCCGATGCTCAAGGAAGAGACCCGAAACGAGAAGATCAAGATCATCGGCATGAAAGAGATGGAGTATAAGCTCGCCGAGCAGGAGGCCAAAAAGTCCCTGCAGAAGGAGCAGAGGGACGTTGAGGAAGCCTTTCACCGTGATATAACCAAGATCATCGGCCAGATCAGGCAGCAGAAGAACCTGACCATGGTTTTCAACGCGGCCGCGCTCTTGTCCGTGGATGACAAACTGAATCTCACGGAAGAAGTCGTGCGCGTATATGACGCAGCAGCTCCCGCTCCGGCTGCCGCTCCTCCGGCCGCCACTGCGCCTCCGAAAGCCAAGACGCCGCCCGCACCGGCTCCTCGCGCTCCGCGCTGATGAAGGGCCGAGCACCTGAAACCGTGTCTTTGGTGTACATGAGACCTCGCACAGTGCGCCGCGGATGTTTGTCCGTGGCGTTGCTCGCGCTTTCCCCACTTTCTCGTCGGATTGAACGATGATCCTCACTCTTCAGGAACTGGGCGACTTCCTCGGCGCGGAATCTTCCGAGCGTCCGGGCCCGGCCATAGCCGGGGTTCGGCCGGTGGAACACGCTCGCGAGACCGACATTACCTACGTGACCAGCCCGCGATTCCTCGACGAACTATCCCGGAGTTGCGCTTCCGCGGTAATCGTTCCGCCCGACCTTGACCCCGGTGGGCTTCCCCACATTCGGCACCGGAATCCGGAAGCGGCGTTCGCCCGCTTGACCGCGCTTTACTTTGCCCACGAGCCGTCGGATGCAGGCGTGTCAGCGCGGGCGGAGGTTCATCCGGAGGCTGTGCTCGGCAGGGAAGTCTCTGTGGGGGCGTTTTGCGTCATAGGCAAGGGAGCCAGGATCGGGGACGGTTGCGTCATCCGGCAGAACGTCGTCATCGGTGAAAACGTCGAGATTGGGGCGCACAGCACCCTGTTTCCCAACGTTACGGTCTATCCGCGTGTGCGGATCGGAGACCGGGTGATCATCCATTCGGGTACGGTCATAGGCGCAGACGGCTTCGGATTTGCCCGCGACGCGGATGAGACGGGAGCTCCCGTGTACATCAAGAAATACCACAGCGGAACCGTGGTGATCGAGGACGATGTGGAGATCGGGGCGCTTTGTGCGGTCGACCGGGCCCTCGCGGGAGAAACGCGGATCGGAAAGGGCGCCAAGATCGATAACCTCGTCCAAATAGCGCATAGCGTTCACGTGGGAGAAGGCACGGTCATCGCAGGCCAAGTCGGAATCGCGGGGAGCTCATCCATCGGCCGGTTCGGAATGGTTGGCGGCCAGGTAGGTGTCCGAGACCACGTGAATGTCGGTGACGGTGTGGTCCTGACGACCAGAGTCGGAATCTACCGGAACGTGCCGGACGGGTCGGTAATGGCGGGAGGTGTCCCTGCAATGCCCCACAAGCTCTTTCTGAGGGTCCAGCCGCTCTTCAAGAAGCTCCCGGAGATCATCGAGCGGATAAGAAAACTGGAACGCCTCGTTCAATCCAATCCTAAGGACAACCAATGATCCATCCCACCGCGCTTGTCCATTCAGGCGCCCGCATAGGACAAGACGTTACCATCGGGGCTTACTCAGTCATAGGGGAGGGGGTCACCATCGGAGACGCCTGCCTCATCGGACCCCATGTGACAATCGACGGACACACGACGATCGGCAGCGGCACGCAAATATCACAATTCGCGTCCATCGGTGGTCCTCCGCAGGATTTCTCGTACCGTGGGGAACCAACGCGGGTGGAAATCGGTTCTCGCGTTGTTATCCGTGAGTACGTAACCATTCACCGCGGGACGGTGCGGGGACGATCTGCAACGGTGGTAGGCGATGAGTGCTATCTTATGGCTTACTGTCACGTTGCACACGATTGCACCCTCGGCAACGGCGTCATCATGGCGAACTCCGCACACCTGGGCGGCCATATCGAAATCGGCGAAAAGGCTATTCTCGGAGGAATCGTCGCGGTCCATCAGTTCGTGCGGGTTGGAGAGTTCGCCCTCGTCGGAGGGGTATCCGGTGTGGCCAAGGACGTTCCTCCATTTACGTTGGCGTCCGGAGCCCGGATATACGTGTATGGCCTCAACGAGGTGGGATTGCGGCGCAACGGGTTCGCGCGCGAGACGATATCGAAGCTCAAGAAGGCCTTCAAGATCGCCTTCAGGTCGTCCCTGAAGATCGAAGACGCAGTGCGGCGAATCCGGTCCGAGTTATCCGACACCCCTGAAGCCCTGCGGTTCGCGGATTTTCTCGCGACCTCACGGCGAGGAACGGCTCGCGTCTCTTTGAGCAGGCACGCGTTCCGGTCGGCCTGAAACGTGGGCGTTATCGGGATCATCGCCGGCAGCGGAAATCTGCCGCTGCACGTCGCCGGTGAGGCCGCCGGCGCAGGCTATCGGACCGTGGTCATTGCATTTCCCGGGTTCACCGATCCTTCTATCGAAAAGCAGGGAACCGAGACGTTCTGGCTTAAGCTCGGGCAGATGGAAAAGGCGATCTCCATACTGAAGTCGAAGGGAATCGACCGGGTGGTGATGGCCGGCAAGATTGAAAAGAGCAACTTGATGCGTTTTTGGCGGTTCTGGCCGGACCGTCGCGCCCTGAGAACGATTCGCGGACTCAGGGACTGGCGAGACGACACCATCCTGGCCGCAATTGCTGCAGAACTGCTCAAGGACGGCATCGTGGTGGATGAGATCACGTCGTGGGCGTCAAAACTCATGGCGCCTCAGGGGCTCCTCACCCGGCGAGCGCCGACGGAAAAGCAGTGGAAGGATATCCTCTTCGGCCGGGAGATGGCACTGGGAATCGGTGGGCTCGACATCGGGCAAACCGTCGTGGTGAAGAACACCGCCGTGATCGCTGTCGAAGCGATCGAGGGGACCGACCGGGCCATTCGCCGCGCCGGCGAGCTCAACATTCCTGACGGAGTGGTCGTGAAGATGGCCAAGCCCGAACAGGACATGCGGTTCGATGTTCCCGGAGTCGGTCCGAACACCGTCGAGAGTATGATAGCGGCTAGAGCCGGGGTACTGGCAATCGAGGCCGGGAAGACGATTATCGCCGACTACGATGACACGATTCGCAAGGCGGATGACGCCAAAATCTCGGTGGTGGGCATTCCCCGGAGCGGGCCTCTGCCGACGCTTTGAGTGAATTCACGCCGAAACGCCCCCCAAGCCGCGGGAGAGAGCGCGTGCACATTTACAAGAGACTCCTGAGATTCCTGAGACCGTACATCTGGAGGCTGGTCGTCGCCGGGATCTGCATGGTGGGAGTCGCCCTGCTCACCGCATCGCTGGCCTACCTGGTGAAGCCCGCTCTCGATGACATCTTCTTTGCCAAGAACGCCCGCATGCTCGTCCTCATCCCCGTCGTGGTGGCGCTCGTGTACGTGCTCAAGGGGTTCTGCGATTTCGGCCAGTATTACCTCATGTCGTTTGTGGGTCAGAGCGTGATCCGGGACCTGCGCGAACAGATGTTCTGCAAGATGGCGAATATGTCCGTCGGGTTCTTTGTCCGGCATTCCACGGGTGAGCTCCTGTCCAGGATGAACAATGACGTAGCGATGGTGCAGGGCGCCATGACCAACGCCATAACCGGCATCGTGAGGGACGTGGTGACGGTGGTGGCCCTCGCGGGGGTGGTCTTTTACCGGGATTTCAAGCTGGCTCTCATCGCTATGGTGATCTTCCCGATGGCCATCTATCCGCTTCTTACCTTCGGGAGGCGGCTCAAGCGGTATTCACGACGGATGCTCGTGTCCCTGGAGGACATCACCGAGCGTCTCGACGAGACGATCAGCGGTATTCGTATCGTCAAGGCGTTTGCCATGGAGGACTATGAGCGCGCCCGATTCGCCGAGGTGAATGAAACCCTCTTCAACGCCTTCATGCGTCGTTTCAAGGTCCGGGCCCTCTCGAACCCGGTGATGGAAACGTTGGGCGGGCTCGGCGTGTGCGCGATCGTTTCGTATGGCGGATACCAGGTCCTCAACGGTGAGTCGACCCAGGGCACGTTCTTCTCGTTCATGGCCGCCCTCTTCATGCTCTACGAGCCCATCAAGCGCATCAACGAAGTCAACATCACCATCCAGGAGGGCCTGAGCGCGGGTGAGCGGATTTTCACTCTCTTGGACGCGGAGCCCGATGTACTGGACAAGCCCGGAGCCAAAGCCCTGGACAACGTCCGGGGAGAAATACTCTACGACGGGGTGACGTTCGCGTACGAGGGCCGCATCATCCTCAAGGACGTGACCCTCGAAATTCGGGCGGGTCAGGCCATTGCCGTTGTCGGAGAGAGCGGGGTGGGAAAGAGCACGCTCCTGGATCTGTTGCCTCGCTTCTACGATGTGACCTCCGGCCGAATCCTCATCGACGGTCAAGAGATCCGGGACGTAACGCAGCGCTCGCTGAGAGAGAAGATAGGAATCGTCACCCAGCAGACCATTCTCTTTGACGACACGGTGCGGAACAACATCGCATACGGCAGACCGGACCTAGCCTTGGAACGGGTGGTCGAAGCAGCCAGGGCCGCCAATGCTCATGAGTTCATTTCCGGCCTTCCCCAGGGGTACGACACGCATATCGGCGAGAACGGAATTAAGCTGTCCGGCGGTGAGCGCCAGCGGATCGCCATCGCTCGAGCGCTGTTGAAGAACCCACCCATTTTGATCCTGGACGAAGCCACGTCGAACCTGGATTCGGATTCGGAAATCGCAGTTCAGAAAGCCCTCGAGGCGCTGATGAAGGGGCGCACGACAATGGTGGTGGCTCACCGGCTCTCCACCATCAGGAACGTCGACCGGATCTATGTTCTCGTAGGCGGGAGGATAGCCGAGCAGGGGAGCCACGATGAACTGCTTGCGGCAGGCGGCGAATTCGCGCGGCTCTACAATCTGCAATTTGCCACCGAAAGCGCTTCCGGCAGACCGGCGTCGCTCACGGCCAGACCTGCGTGAGACAAATGTGTTTCCAAGAAGCATTTTCAGGGCGGGCTCTCTTGAAAACGGAATGATGCGTTGAACCAACAACGAACGTCCATCCCATCTCCTGTCCTCATCCCAACGCTCCCCTAGGGGCGCATGGCGAGCGCCCGCAAGAGGGCGACCACCGGTCGCCCTTACGAAAGAGCTTATCGAGGGGGTTCGGGAGAAAATACTTTCCAAAGAAGTCGCCGGGATCTTACCTCTTTGAAAGCGCATCGGTATGACGCCCTTTCTCGCAATCCCTGCCGCTGGCTACTATCTCGTCCAGACGATCAGGGCGCGCGCGTATCGGACGGGGCTCCTGATTCAGGAGAAAGCTCCCGTCCCCGTGATATCGCTCGGGAACATCCTCATGGGCGGCGCGGGGAAGACGCCATTCGCGATCTATCTCGCGGAATTGCTCAGGGCCCGTGGATTCAGGCCCGCGATTGTGAGTAGAGGTTACGGCGGGTCGAATCGGGAACCGTACATCGTCGTCGGACGAGGCGATGGCGGGCGGCCGCTGGTGGAGCCGTCCGTGAGTGGTGACGAGCCTTACCTCATGTCACGCCGCCTACCTCAAGTGCCGGTGCTCGTCGGGCGCCGCCGAATCCATCCGGTCGTAGCGGCCCGCCATCTCTTCGGCTCCAACGTGGTGATCCTCGACGACGGTTTTCAGCACCTGCCCCTCGCTCGGGATGTCGACATCGTGCTTCTCAACGGCTCGGAGGACCGGATGTTTCCCCTCGGCCGTCTCCGGGAACCGCTAACGGCGTTGGACCGGGCCCATCTCGCCATACTCATGGGAGATGAGACCGCAGTTCCGAGCGCCGCCGCGGCCTATCTGCGCGGGGCGCCCACGTTCCGTTGCCGAATCTTGCCTCTCGATATCGAACGAGGCGCGGCATTGCCTCCCCTTGCTGCGGGCTCCTTCGCCGGGCGGGAAGTGGTGCTGGCTTCGGGAATAGCTCATCCGGATCGGTTCCGGCAAACCGCGGAGCGCCTCGGATGGTTGATTCGGGAGCATTGGACGTTTCGCGACCACCATCGGTTCACGGATGTCGATTTGGCGGGCATTCTTTCGAAGGCAGGGGATTTTCCCGTCTTGCTCACGGAAAAGGACTGGGTCAAACTACCTGTCTGGTTCAGGGGCAAGAGTCAGGTCGCCGCGCTACGAATCCGAGTCGCTGTCGACGAAGAGGAAGCGCTGTTGGACGCTATCGTATCACGATTTCGGCCCAAAACCGACTCCTGAGACAGCCTGCTACAGTGCCGCTCATTGAAATTCGCGGCACTCTTCACATACGGGAAAGCCAGTGAGACTTCGTGGACTTTGAGTAAGATCCCCGCGAAGCGATCATCCACAACTTCTCGGAATCTCATGCTTATGGCCGACTGATAGTGGAGCGCACATCTCCAAAAGAACGTTGAACCTTCTTCGAGATTCAGCTTCAAGTTTTCCACCCCTTTCAATGCGCTCCACTATACTGCCTCCTGCCCACGGTGAAAACACTGATTTCCTGATCCGGAAACCCGTTCACGCGGGCTTCGGCGAGGATTTCCTTGACCGTGAAGCCCCTTTCGATCAGGCGCCCAAGAAACCTCGATACCACGAGACGCTTGCGATCCGTCAGCACGATTCTCCCTGCCGGAGCCAAGATCCCGTCAAGCAGACGGAGAAGGGCGCCGTGAAAGAAGTATTCGTAGAGGATCTCGGAGCCGAGGACAAGATCGAATGAGCCGATCTGTGTTGGCTGCTCCCAGTCCAGGAGTTGGAAACTGGTCGAATCAGCGGTCAGACCGTTCAACCGAGCGTTGCGCTGCGCGAATTCGAGGGCTTCCGGAACAAAATCGGTGAACGTGACGTTTGCGGCGAGCAGGGCCGCGGCTATTCCCGCAACTCCTAGGCCGCAGCCGAGCTCAATGGCCCGCTTGTTGGCGAGGGTGCCCAGCCGCGGCAGATGTCGGGCCAACGCGATCGACGCGGTCGTGATTCCCCACCAACACGACAGATGCGGCCCGGATTCTTCCTGAAGGTCCGGAACCTCGATCAAGAGGTCGATTCCGTCGAGCGGAATTGAAATCTGCTGCGAAGACATTGCCAACTTTCCGATCGAAAACTACGATCTTCCCCCGGCGCCTATCCCGGCGTCCTACGGAGGGGCAGAAGCGAGCGAATGCCGCTTACCACCGGGAGTCGAGGCACAAGATGCCTCGGGCCTTTTCTTACCACGAGAACCGTCTATACTACAAATCCATCAACGATTGCGGGTGACGCTCGTGAAACGGCTTCGAGTAAAGGCTCCGGCCAAGGTGAATCTCTATCTGGGCGTTCTCGGGACCAGGTCCGACGGATATCACGATCTTGAGACGGTGTTTCAGACCATCGACCTCTATGATCGACTCATCATCGAGGAAACCACAGGCCAAGCAGGAATTGAGGTTCCCGGGCTCCCCGACCTCGATGGTGAAAACAACCTCGTCATGCGGGCGCTCCGGCGGCTGGAACGAAGACTCCATAGGGTTATTCCGGCGAGGTTCACTCTACTCAAGGAGATCCCCTCGGCGGCAGGGCTCGGCGGCGGAAGTTCGGATGCCGCAGCGGCATTGATAGGGATTCGTGCCCTGTTCGGTCTCGACGTGACGGAGGAGGAACTGGCGCAGGAGGCGCTCGCTCTCGGCGCGGACGTTCCCTTCTTCTTGATCGGGGGCGCTGCGGTCGGGGAAGGAGTCGGAGAGAGACTTACTTCCATCGAAATGCCGACCGATTATCGTTTGTTGCTGGTGAATCCCGGTTTCCCGGTGTCGACAGCGGCCATATTTCGTGAGCTCTCCCGGACCTTGACAGGGACCAAGCAGGAAGGTACATTGTGGAAGTTACTGAGGGAGACGGCTGAGCCGGAAGCATTGCTCCACAACGACTTGGAACCGGTTGCTGTTCACCGCCATCCCGAAATCCTGGATGCGAAGCGGTGGCTGGCCTCGGCAGGCTTGACGCGATCCCTGATGACCGGGAGCGGCCCTACGGTATTTGCCCTGGTCCGGGGTGATGAGACCGAGGCAACGTCTCGCTCCCGTCCGGAACGGTGGCGGACTCTGTGGAGCCGACCGGTTCGACGGGGCGTGATCGTTGAGTGACTTCCCCCCGCGTGGAACTCCCCGCAAGCTGCATTGGGGTGTCGTCAAGTGGCAAGACACGGGTCTTTGGAACCCGCATTCGGAGGTTCGAATCCTCCCACCCCAGCCACACCATTCCAGATCCGCCCGTGCGTGGATGCGAGTGATTGAGACTCGCCTCTTGACTTGCGACACAACATAGGGTACTATCTCGTTTTTTTTATCTGACAGGCACTGACTGAAGAGGGGACCCATGGCATCCAGTAGTCTGCAAACTCGGGAAGCTCAAAAAACCCGATACCTCCAAAGCGTTGAAATACGAAAAACTGCCCTGCTCGAGAAGGGATTGGACGAAGCTGCCATCAAGAAGGACGGCCAGATCAAGCACCTGAAAGCGAAGGTCAAGCAGATAGATGGCGCCATCGGCCGCCTGGCGTTTCTGACCGACCAGACCGCCAAGCTCAAAGAGAAGAAGGCTCAGAAATTGGCGGAAGCCGAGGCCGAGAGAGCGGCTGTGATCAGGGGCGAAGTGACGGGCAAGAAGAAGAAGGAGGCCCCTCCAGCCAAGGCGGCTCCTGCCAAGGGAAAGGGAGGCGGGGCCGGCAAAGCGCCCGCAAAAGGCGGAAAGCCTGGCGATCAGAAGAAAAAGGGCAAGTAGCGGCGTCCGCGGAACCGATAGAGGTCGATAAGAATGCGCCGGGGAGGGACTTTTGGCAAAAAGTCCCTCCCCGGAGCCCCATAGGCGCTAACATAAATCCCTGTTACCACATTTGGCAAAGGAAGACGCCCCGGAATGCACGGAACGTCACCCCGGCGAAGGCCGGGGTCCAGTGCTGTCAAGCCGGGGAGAATCGGAGCGCGCTCCATTGCTCCCGCCCATCCGGGACTGGATTCCGACTTTCGTCGGAATGACGGAGCGCTCGGCTTGGTTCTGAACTGTCGGCGGGGTTGCCAGGGTTTGGGGTTCCGTACGTGACCGTATTTCTGCCT
>Ga0172371_10000400_pt1 | contig 66525 bp, 50 predicted proteins | sample Lak12m_FD_114543 | JGI IMG/M metagenome (GOLD analysis project Ga0172371, IMG submission 114543) | Freshwater microbial communities from Kabuno Bay, South-Kivu, Congo - kab_022012_12m | ecosystem: Environmental > Aquatic > Freshwater > Lake | place: Democratic Republic of the Congo: South-Kivu... | reverse complement strand
CGGTTGGGAAGCGAGTGAGTATCCCGGTCGGTATCCGAGTCAATATCCCGGTTCTGGTCCCGGTCGGTACCCGAGTGAATATCCCGGTCGGTATCCGAGTGAATATCCCGGTCGGTATCCGAGTCAATATCCCGGTTCTGGTCCCGGTCGGTACCCGAGTGAGTATCCCGGTCGGTATCCGAGTCAATATCCCGGTTCTGGTCCCGGTCGGTACCCGAGTGAGTATCCCGTTTGTCGGTGGAGCTGTCACGGTGCCCGTAGGCGGAGCTGTCACGGTGCCCGTAGGCGGAGCTGTCATGGTGCCCGTAGGCGGAGCTGTCATGGTGCCCGTAGGCGGAGCTGTCATGGTCCCTGTCGGCGGCGGTGGAGGCGGTGGAGGCGGTGGAATCGGTATAAATCCTCCTCCAGGGATGAACTCCGGTCCGTACGGGATAATCAAACCGGGTTCCGGCAAGTAATCCGGGTACCATGGCCCCAGCGGAGGAGTCGCCATTCTTGTGCAACTGGGGACCCTGTCCGGCACACAGCCCGGAATGGTGGTTCGTCTGATTAATTCCCGCAAGGTGTCTGCTGTGACTCCCATGACCCCTGAGGGCTCTCTGTCTCGTTCCACCACGACCGTCTGGCACGATCTCACAATTTGCTGCTGTGGGATCTCTTCGTTCACGTTCTTGACCATGAGCGCACCAAAATTCACAGTGATCTGGGTACGGTTGGCGTCGAGATCCTCGACGAAGAAGTCCGCCGCCTCCTCAGTGGGAATTACCGAGATCAGCGCGGTTGGCGTGAAAATCGCGAATGAGGACGGTGGATTAGTCCTGGGTAGCCGCTTGATGAATCGCACAATTCCCTGACCTACCAGCCCCGCAAATTGGGACGATCCACGCTCACGCTGGAATCCCATAAACTGCAAGAGCGAGCTGGTACCCATTAACGCGTCGGCCTGAACTTCCCGGGTACCCTTCCAGCATAGCCTGGTGTCCAGCCCGGGATCCGTGCCGATCAGGTCTTGAAGGAATATAGGTGTACCTTCTACAAGCGCCTGGAACTCGGTGTCGCCAGCACGTTGCACCACAGCCGCGCCCTGGATCCGCGTTACCTGCCCCAACACTGGTCCCGTATCCTGCGCTCCGGACATGGTCGCAAGCCCCAGGCAACCGATGAAAATTCCTGTAAGGAGAACTCCTAGTGGTCGACAATTCACATTCCTAATCATTTAGCTACCCTCCTCAGTCTAATGCCGGTTTACGGATCCAAGAATCAATTTGCGTCCAATTCGTCACAGTCAGATTCTCGTATCATTAGGAAAATGGCGTAACCGATGTTGATGCAACCTGATTTCCATTTCGAAGGCTCGCACAATTACCGAACCCTCAGACAACACGAACAACCGGAACTATTGAAATAGTGTATTCAAATCGGAATCAGCCGTACAAGAGATACATTAACTATACGCTCTGTCGAGCACATGGATTCTTCTCCGGGCTTCTTGCGCCCCCCGCCCTATTCATGTTTTGAATTTTGTACTCCATCCAAAACCAACTACAATTTCGGAATGTTAGCGACAATTGAACGTGAAATTTGTTGACAATTTGCCTAGCACGACCAAATTAACAAATATCGTAGAAACCTAAATTGCAGCTGTCAAGAGAAATGGATTTTCTTATCAAGAATTGTCTTTTTCGATTGAACATAATTGACTCAACTATCCCCGTGATCGACATAATTTTCTTTGACATGCAGATGTGCAAAGAGTTCTTCACTATTTTTTGGTTATGTCACGGAAAATCACTGCTCCTTATCATCTGCCTTCTCTAATCGCTCCAGGTTCCGCTTGGCCTCAGAACTGTTGGGATCAAGGGCCAGCGCTTTCTTGAAGTGTTGGGCCGCCTCCGGCATCTTTTTCATCTCAGCAAAGGCCAGACCCAGCGCATTGAACAAGTCGGCGCTTTCTTTGTTCAGAGCCAGGGCCTTGCCAAGCGTCGCGATCGCGTCAGGTATGCTTCCGGACACGAGCATGGCCACAGACACATCGGCAAGGATTTCGACGGAGGTCGGCTTCAATTCGACAACTTTCCGATAGCTTTCTATGGCTTCGCGATTCTTTCTGTTTTTAGATAGGCATTTGGCCAAGTCAAGATTCGCCTCTGCCGAATCCGGGTCTAATCTAACCGCGGTCCTGTAGCATTCCAGAGCATTGCTAAGTTCCCCAGCTTCCTCAAATGTCCGTCCCAGGTCTCTATGAACGGCTGCCACGTTCGGGTCGATATCTATGGAGCTCCCAAACTCCTCGATCGCTGCCGGAAGATCACCCGACTTTTTCAGCGCCATTGCCAGACTATGCCGCGCTACCGCCATTGTCGGATCGATCTCGACAGCGGTCCTGTAATGATCCGTAGCTTGCGAGATGCGGCCCAATTGTTCCAGGGCGAAGCCCAAGTTGTGGTGAATAACCGCGGCCTCGGGCTGGATGTGGAGTGCCTTACGAAATGCAGCCACAGCCTCGGGGAGGTTCCCTGATTTCTGGAGGGCTATTCCCATGTTGTTATAAGCAATGTAGGAATTGGGGTCCAGTTCCACCGCTTTCCTGTACTCTTGGATGGCTTCCGGCAGGTTCCCCCCTTCCTGGAGCGCAAATCCAAGCTGTGTTCTGGCAGTTTCCAACTTAGGATCCAGGTCGACAGCTCTCTTCAACACAACCATGGACTCATCCAAATTGACCGCTGCCCTTAACGTTCGTCCAAGGTTGACATGGGCTTCGGCAGATTTCGGGTCCAGTTCCAATGCCTTTCTGTACTGAGTTGCAGCATCCGGAAATTCGCCGGCTTCTTCCAATGCAAGGCCGAGGTTCTTGTAAGCAACGGCCGAATCCGGCTCAAGCTGTACAACCTCTCTATACAGATCAATAGCCTCCGGCAGGAATCGGCTCTTCTTCAGCGCAGCTGCCAAGGCGTTGTACGCCACTACACATTTTGGATCGACCAAGATAGCCTTCTCGTACTCCTGCATGGCTTCCATCAAATTATTTGATGCCTCCAGAGTGGCCCCTAAGTTGACGTAAATAATCGCGGAATACGGCCAGATCTCGATAGCTCTCTTGTACTGGTTTATGGCTTCCGGAATGTTGCCTATCGATGCCAACACCACACCCAGGTTCATCAACAACCCTGATGTCCTGTCAGGCTTGTCGGCAAAGTTCTTGAGCAATTTTTCGGTGGCCGCTTGATACGCCGCGCCGCGCTCCGGTTCCTCGGCAATTTTGGATATGGCCTTTTCCGATTCAGGCGTTATGTTGCATGCCTTTCCGTAAACATCAATCGCCTCGGCAAGTTTACTCGCGTTGATGAACTCCAATGAGGAATTCACGGCAATGTCGAGATACGCCACTCTTTCCAATTCCTCAGAGTATGGTGGCAGCCTATCAGCCGGAGTTTTCCAGAAGTTCAGAGGGCTCCACCTCTTGGCCTGGCCGAAGCTCACTGCGGCAAGGCATATGAGTGTGAACACGAGCGCAGTGGAGAGGGCCGGCCTGAAAACTCTCGTCTCAGTTCTTTCTGCGGCCACTGCAAAGACAATGGCCAGACCGTAAGCCACAATCATCATTATCCCGGCCATCGGTAAGATAGCCCGGTAACCGAAGAACAGGTAATTGGGGATCATTAGCGATTCAGGCATTACCGAGATTATGCAAAAGAAAATGCCAAAGGAAATTATGGGATACCGTCGGGCCAGGGCTACCCCTGCGGCGACTAGCCCGAACAATCCCCACAAAGCCAAGAGAGTGACAGGCGTTCCGAAGAGAGAACTGGAAATCGGCTGCGCCCTGATGAATTCCAACCATTGAGGAAGGGGCGCTACCATCATCAACAGGTACGAGAAGAATACACGGGGCTCAGTCAGCAACACTTGCGCAAGGGAGACGCCTCCATAGCTATATTGACCCAGGAGACGCTCAATCATTCCCTCGGAAACCTGGCTTTCAGGTCCAAAGAAACTGTTAGCCATCAGAACATATGCGGCCAGGGGCGGCGCCGTCAGCAAGGCTATCATCACAGATCTGCTGAGCAGTTCTTTGAAGCTCTGCCGAAAAAGTACGATTTCCCCCACAAGCATCATTATCGGCAAAGTTATGAGGTTTTCTTTACTCTGCAAGCCTGCGAAAAACAGGACCGCTGTCAGAATGTACCCCAAACTCTCGTTGCGGAAACGGCCTGATCTTACCCCCAAGTAGACAGCGAGAGCCGCGAAATAGAAAAGGCACGCCATAATAGCTTCCCGCTGCCAGTCGTAAAGGACCACATATGTTTGCAACGGATGAGCAACAAACATCAACCCCAGCAAGAGGCTAATGGAGAGCTTCTCTACGGGCGTTCCGGGAGCGCGCAGCGAGGGGATCGCCAGTATGACGAGGATCAACCAAGCCAGCGCCAAGCCGGCTCCAGCGAGAATTGCCGTGTTGGTAAGCCGAAAGTAGTAGGGGTCCATGCCGGTCAAGGCGTAATTGGCATACAAACTCAACATGAACAGGGCGCGCGCCGGCACAATACTGATCACCTGCGCCAGGTCGTGAGTCGCATATACTTGCTCTTTGCCGACAATCCAGGCGGCGGAATCGTACACCATATTGGATTGGTAGCCCTTGTGCAAAAGAGCAAATCCTACTGCGAAAAATATGAGGAAAATAATCAAGAGCCTGAGGGGCGTCACAATCCGTGTGGGCTGGCAATTATCCGACGTGTCGCTCTCGTAAGTTTGTGCCGTCGCGATTTCCTCAGTGGTTGTCAATTCAAATCTCCCTTCCAATTATTGAATTTAATCGCGCTGCTGTGGATCGTAATAATCAATTAATGTTGGCACGGCAATCTGAAAGTATTGGGTACACTGACCCATTTTTCCGCCAAAAAGTTGCATTTTATAAAATTATCTTGTCACAGGATAACCGAGGATACGTGCGGACGTCAAATCAGACGCCTCAAATAGGCAAAGGACAGTCCCGATGGAGCAACCATGCGCTTGACTAAACGAGACCCTGAAGATACCTTTTAACTATCTCCTGAGATGAAAAAGACCGGTAGTGAGCAATTGATTGATTGATTGGCTCCCAAGAATTAACAGCAAGGTCGGTCCCTGGACAATTATGAAAGACAACATCGAAGTTGTTCTTGTGAATCCGAACCCTAGTGGCTCCGGCCTCAATGAGGCGACGGTGCTGGTTCCACTTGGGCTGGGATATTTGGCGGCAGCGCTGGAACAGGAAGAATTTTCTTGCTCAATAATAGACGCTAATTGCCTCGGCTTGTCGCCTGAACAGGTTTTGAAGCGGATTCCCCTGGAAACGTCTCTGGTCGGGATCACGGTCAATTCCTTTACCTATAATGCGTCACTTCGGATTGCCAAATTGATCAAATCCCGTGATCCCCGGACACCGGTGATTCTCGGCGGCCCCGTGCCAACAGCGATACCACAACAGGTCTTGGATGAATTCGATTGCGACGGCATTATTCGAGGCGAAGGCGAATATGCGTTACTCCAAATAATGCGCAACCTTGCCTCCGGAGCCGCACTTTTTGACGAAAAAGTCCAAGGAGCCGCCTATCGAGATCAAGATGACGGTGAGCTGGTTATCAATCCAGCCGAACGTATTAAAGATCTCGACCGGTTACCGTTTCCTGCGCTGCATCTTTTGCCGCCGCTCAAGAAGTACAGATCGCGGGCGCGCAAAGGCCCGTCCGCGCCGATTGTCACCAGTCGGGGGTGCCAATACAAGTGCGCTTTCTGCAGCAAAGACGTGTTCGGACGGAGGGTTACCTTCAGGAGCGCTGAGAACGTTCTTGGAGAGATAGAACTCCTCGTTGATAAATACCATGTCGGCCAAATTGATATCGTGGATGACAACTTCGCGGCAAACCGGAGAAGACTGGAGCAGATCCTGGACGGCCTCATAACGCGCTACGGAGACAGCCTGGATATCAACATCCAGTCCGGCGTGCGCTCGGAAACCCTTGACGAACCGCTTCTCCGAAAGATGAAGCAGGCGGGAATATCAAAGCTTGCCTTCGGGATCGAATCTGCGGATGAAGAGGTCCTCAGACTGTGTCGGAAGCAGAGCGATCTGGGCAAGATAGCGGAATCAGCGCAATTGGCGCGCAAATTGGGTTTCACTGTATTCGGCTTCTTCATCATCGGCTTGCCGGGTGAAACCGAAGAGGCCTTCCGGAAAACCCTTGACTATGCTCGTCGACTCGGACTGGATGTCGCCAATTTCTGCATGGCCATTCCCTTTGTCGGGACGGAATTGTTTTCGATGGTAAGCGAGCAAGGTCGATTTCTCATTGATACCACCAGAAATATCGATATCGGATTTTACGGCGGTCAAGTCTTCTATGAGTATGACGGCATGACCGAAGCGGTTGTCCTTGACCGATACCGGCGCGCGTACAAAGAATTCTATACCCTGCGCAAGAAATTGGATTTGCTCCTGGGAATCCGCTCGTTCCGCGAGGCACGGTGGCTTGTGTCCGCGGGAATATCGGTGCTCAAGGGAATGCTGACGCATCGTTGAAGAGCTTTTTCCGGTCCGTCAGATTCAATAAAACCAGAATGCAGGAAGGTTATGGCTCGGGGCATGAATCGGCCCCTAGGCCGATTCATGCGAATCATTCCGTTATATTTCATTTTTAGCTGATTATTTCTTGATTACTTTTGGGGTTCTCCAGTCGGTTATCGCCACCATGACCCCTTTGTCCGGATCTGCGCGGTAGAGACGAGACATTGTCGTAGGAGCGTGGCTGGTCGAAGAGTAGGTCACAGGTGGCACGATTCCGCCGGTATCGAAATCCTTAAGAGTTTCCAATCCGTTCTTGAAGGATTCGGGTGTAAGATTTTTGCCAGCGCGTTTCAATCCTTCTGCGTAAACGGTGGCCACCCCAACACCCATCGTGTACAAAGATGTGAGCATCTTTGCAGGATCACGATCATTCTTTTTCGCAATTTCTCTCACACGTTTCATGCCGGGAGTATCATCTGCCCAGCCACCGACACAGTTAACGCCAATGTAATTTTTTGCCGCTGTTTTGCAGGCCTTTACCACCATATCGTCGCATGACCAGTTGATCCCAAAAGTTGTCGGCCAATAATCATACTTTTCTGCTGTTTTCAGAAAAGTAATGGTCGGCGGAACAAGATTGCAGGTGACTACAAAATCGACATTGTCTTTCTTTAATGAAAGCACTTGGGAACTGGCATCCACGGAACCGATATTAAGAACCAGTTCGGAAACCAGCTTCAGCCCGTACTGCTCGGCACGCTTTCTGGCGGCTTCCAAGCCTTTCTTGCCGAATTCCGTTTCAGCGTAGACAACCGCAATTTTCGGGTCTTTGGCTTTCAAGTCATTCATGATGTAATCAAACATCAGTTCAATTTGTGTTTCGTATGTAGCGCCAATGATAAAAATGTAAGGACGGTGCGGATTGAACATTTCATCCGCTAAGGCATTCGGTATATTCACCACTTGGTGTTTGTCGATTTGATCGAACAGGGCGATAGTCTGTGGCGTGCCACCACTGGTGAGGATCGACAAAACCTTATCGCGAAAAATCAGCTTGTTGAAAGCAGAGATAGCCAGGGGCGTCTTAAATTGATCATCCTCCCAGATGAAATCGATTTTTCTCCCGCTGATTCCACCTGCTTCGTTGATGCCATTGAAGGTGTCCTGTATGGCCCATCCCTCGGGCAACCCCAGAGCAGCCACAGGGCCTGTTTTCACCAAGATCATTCCGATGCGCATGGAATCGTTGGTTACTCCCCTTATTTCAGCAGATTCGCTGTTAGGAGCGACACCAAAGCAAATCATCACGCACGCTAATAACATCAAGCCGGTTTTGGATTTCCTTTTCATCTCTACTCCTTTCGATATTGCGGTGAAAGAGAATTCAGTATGTGAAAGGCCAGTTCTTGAAACTGGTCTTAATTCGAGACCAGATACCGCTGAGACCCGTAGGTTCTATGATCAGAAAAATAATGATGAGCAGGCCAAAGACCGCGACATTCCATTCCTCATCATACCGCCCTTGAAAAAAAACGAATCTATGTCCAATAAGATCCGCCACGTTTTTAATGACATCGGGCGTCACAGTAAGAAAAACAGCGCCTAAAATCGAGCCCAAGATGGAACCCAACCCACCTATAATAATCATCGCTATGTATTCTACGGAAAGCAGCAGTGTAAAATTTTCCGGGTGCAGGTAAGCTGTAGTGTAAGAATACAGGCCACCAGCAACTCCTCCATAAAAGGAGCTTATCGCAAAAGCCATTACTTTGTATTTCGTAAGATTGACCCCGATAATACCGGCAGCCACGTCTCGATCCCGAATTGCCACGAAAGCCCTGCCTACTCGAGTTCTGGCCAAATTTTTTGCTGCGATTGTCAGCAGAGCCACAAAAAAGACAGTCATATAAAAGAGTTTCCCTGGATCTCCCAGGCTAAATCCGAAAAAGCTGGGAGCCGGGACTGAGATGCCTCGTACTCCCATAGTCAGAGATTCCCAGTGCGTCACAGCGTATTCCACCACCACTCCGAAAGACATTGTCGCCATAGCCAAGTACAATCCTTTGAGCCGTAAACAAGGAAAACCCAGAAGAATCCCAAAAAGGGCGGCAACAATGCCTCCACTCGGAATGGTAATCCAGAAAGGCATGCTTAAGCTGGTGGCCAGAATTGCAGTTGTGTAAGCGCCGAGAGCTACAAAGGCAGCGTGACCTAATGAGATCTGTCCTGTGAGACCGGTAAGGATATTTAATCCCAAAGCGGCTACAATGGCTATACCTGAGATGTTCGCCATGTAGATTATATACGGATCGGCCCAAAGAGGCAGGGATAAGAGCGCCACTATGAAAAGAACCAACCAGAACCTCACCCACAGTGTCTGAAAGATCCTAATATCTTCTTCATAAGACTCTCTAAAAGTCTTGCTTCGCATAAAGTCCTCAGATCACAAAATTGCCTGCGAGATTGGGCAAGAGCTGTTGTTAAACACGCTCGATTTCCTCCTGACCGAATAATCCATACGGCCTAATCATGAGAACCAGGAACAAAATCACGAATGCTGTAAGATCCTTGACACCAGGCAGCAATTGATCAAGATAGCCACCTACCAGCGTTTCTAAGACTCCAATGGCCAACCCCCCAACAATTGCTCCGGGAACACTTTCCAAACCGCCTAATACGACCGCCGGGAATGCTTTAATAGCTACCAAAGAAAGGCCGATGTTCAATACCATGACATTGGCAAGGAAGATTCCTGCCACAGCGCCTATAGCAAAAGAAATACCCCACGTAAGAGCGAAGACCCTTTTTACGCTGATGCCCATTAACATAGCCGTATCCTGGTCATTTGCCACTCCGCGCATTGAGAGTCCGACCCGAGAATATTTGAAGAAAAGGAAGAACAAAATGACCATAAGACCCGATATGATTATGGACCACAAATGAGTGTAAGATAGCACCAGTCCTTGAAATGCTATTGATTGCTGGCTGAAGGGTGATGGAAAAATCTTATTGTCATGTCCGAAGACAATACCCGAAAGGCTTCTCAAAAAAATCGAGAGCCCTATGGTCACCATGACCACTGCGAATTGCGGTTCACCTATCATCGGTCTGAGCACCAGGCGTTCGGTAATCAGCCCGAAGATCATAGCAACTCCCATTGTAATGACAATTGCCCAGAAGAAATCAACGCCGTATAAGACGAGAGCATAACAGACAAAAGCCCCCACCATCATGGCTTCACCATGAGCAAAATTCAAAATATCTGTGGCCTTGTAAATTAGGACAAACCCAAGTGCGACCAGAGCGTACAAGCTTCCCACAGCAAGGCCGGAAATGACGAGCTGAATAAAGTAAAGGGCTCCCTCGGCCAACCGCTACACCCCTTTCACAGTTCGATAAATCTAATACATTGACTCAATAAGCTCTTTGAATTTCTTTTCTATGCTGGCTCTTTTTACTTTCATGGTGGCTGTCAACTCCTCATCGTCCTGGTCCAACTCCTTATCGAGAATGGTGAATTTCTTGATCCTCTCCACTTGCGCGAAGTTAGCGTTGGTCTTATCCACTTCGGCCTGAATCAGCTTCCGCACTTCCGGGTGAGTAGCGAGACTCTTGTAATTTGTGTAAACAATTCGATTATTTTGGGCCCAATGCGCTACATTTTCCAATTCAATTTGTATAAGGCATGACAGGTACTTTCGACGATCGCCGATGATTATGGCCTCTTTCACATATGGGCTAAATTTGAGGCTATTCTCCAGTTCGGATGGAGCAATATTTTTGCCTCCTGCGGTTATGATGATATCCTTTTTTCGATCTGTGATACGTAAATCTCCGTCTGCGTCTACTTCACCCACGTCTCCCGTGTGGAGCCATCCATCAACGATAACCTCCCGAGTAGCTTGGGGATTACCGTAGTAACCTTCAAAAACGGAATCACCCTTCTGGAGTATTTCACCATCCGCGGCAAGTTTAAATTCCACACCTGGTATCGGTTTACCAACGCCGCCTATTTTGATTTCACTATTTAGCGGCATAAATGAAATGCCGCTCATTTCTGTCATCCCGTAACTTTCGCGTACCGGAACGCCTATGCTATGGTAGAATTTCATCAGGTCAGGCGAAAGCGGCGCCGCCCCGCTGACGAAAATCCGAGCATCCAGTAGTCCCAAGTGGTTCCTCAACGGGCGAAACAAGAGTAAGTAGGCAACACCCTGCAAAATTTTCCGGAACCAAGGCACCGGTTTCCTTTTCAGTTTTAAATCGGCGACACGCTCTCCGATAGGAAGCATGGCTCGAAACATCCACCGTTTAAAGAAAATCGAATCCTGGAGCCTGATCATGATGTTGGAATGCATTTTTTCCCAGATACGCGGCACATTTAAGAATGCCGTAGGGGAGATTTCGCTCATGTCTTCTTGCAGAGTCGCCACGCTTTCCGCAAAATTCACAGTACAACCGGCCCACATCGGAAAGATCAGCGAGAACATTCGTTCGGCAATGTGACAAAGCGGAAGTGCGGAAACGAAAGAATCCTTCTGACGGAATTCCAATACCTGAGCCAGACCTCGAATCATTGCCACTACATTTCTGTGGCTGATCATTGCGCCTTTTGGCCGGCCGGTAGTACCGGAGGTATAGACAATGATAGCAACATCTTCCGATCTGGCGCCTTTTACCATATTCTCAAACAAATCAGCTTCTTGTTCGTGCAGCAATCGACCTAATACTTGAGCATCTTTGAAGCTGATAATCATTGGGTCCTTGTATCGGCGGAGTCCTTTCATATCGATGACGATGATCTTTTTGAGGCCCGGGAGATCGTTTTTAATCTCCATGACCTTGTCAACCTGCTCTTGGTCTTTTGCCACAATGAACCTGGATTCGGAATTTTCTAGAATATATTTGACTTGAGAGGCCACATCGGTTGGATATATCCCGACTGTCACCGCGGACGAGCACTGAACTGCAAGATCCGCGTAAAGCCACTCTCGGCAGTTATCCCCAAGAATTGAAACCTTATCGCCCTTATTCAAACCAAGCTGCCGCAGGCCTAGAGCGAAGAAACATACGTGATCCCAATACTCTTTCCAGGTAACTCGTTGCCAGATCCCAAGATCCTTTTCCCGCAGCGCTACTTTGTCCGAATAAAGGCGCCGATTTCTTGCTAAAAGTTTTGGGATAGTATCGGCTTCCAATTGTATGTTTCCTCTTTATTGGCCCAGGTAGGCCGCAATAACTTTTGGGTCGGATTGTATGGCTGCAGAGGCGCCCTCTCCTATTTTGGAACCAAAATCCAAAACTGTCACAGTATCAGCGATATCCATAACAACACCCATATCGTGTTCGACCATGATTGTAGTGATGTCCCTTTCCTCTTTAATGTCTAATATGAAACGGGCTATATCCTCCGTCTCCTCCACATTCATTCCCGCTACCGGTTCATCCAGGAGCAGCAATTTCGGTTTCATGGCAAGCGCTCGTCCGATTTCGACACGTTTTTGTATTCCGTAGGGCAATGTGCCGACGACCTTCTTGCGAACCTTTTCAATTTCAAGGAAATCTATGATCTCTTCAACATGGAGCCTGTTCTCAACTTCCTGCCGTTGCGCCTTACCAAAGAAGAATGCGCACGACAAGGGGCCGGAGGTCATGTGAGCGTGGCAACCCAATAACAAATTATCTACTACGGTCATATGGCTGAACAACTCTATGTTCTGGAAAGTCCTCGCAATGCCCAGTTTAGCGACTTCATATGGTTTGAGATGCGAGATGATTTTCCCCTTCAGAAATACTTCGCCTTTGGTTGGAGGATAAACACCGCTGATGCAATTGAAGAGAGATGTCTTGCCCGCTCCATTTGGGCCGATCACGGCATGCAACTCCCCCTCTCTGACTGACATATCCAGATTCGATAAAGCTATTATGCCGCCAAAATGAAGCGACAGATCTTTGATCTGCAATAGATCCATAGTTTGAATCCCGTCAGGATAGCCAACGCTTGCGTCGCTTATAGTGCTTCACATCAGCATAACTTTTTCTCTCAAGATCGTCGGTCACACCCAAGTAGAATTCCTTAACATCCTGATTTTGGAGAAGGCGTTCACTTGGGCCATCAAGTACTATCTTCCCGCTCTCCATGATGTATCCATATTCAGCGAAATTTAATGCAATCAGCGCATTTTGCTCCACAAGCAGAATTGCGGTCCCATGCTCGCGATTAATTCGTTCCAATATGGAGAAAATTTCCTTTACCAGCATGGGCGCAAGACCTAAAGACGGCTCATCCAATATCAACAGCTTAGGCTGAGACATCAAGGCACGGCCGATCGCCAGCATTTGTTGCTCGCCGCCGCTTAACAGGAGGGCTTGTTGTTTGTGTCTGCGCGCAAGTTGTGGGAAATAATCCATCACCATATCAAGATCCTGTTTAATTCCATTCCGGTCCCTGCGTGTATGAGCCCCAATCCGCAAGTTTTCTATAACGCTCAGATCACCAAATACTCTTCGTCCCTCAGGGACTAGACCGATTCCCATTCTGACTATTCTGTCAGGATCTTTTTCGGCTATGGATTGGTTCATGAATTCAATTGTCCCGTCTTCAACCGCGCCATTTTGGAATTTGAGTATGCCGCTAATGGCCTTCAGAGTGGTGGTCTTGCCGGCGGCATTGGCTCCCAGGAGGGCTACTGCTTTGCCTTCGAGCACTTCGAGAGAGATGCCTTTCAACACCATAATCACATTGTTGTAGACCACCTGGATATTGTTTACTCTAAGCATGCATCCCGCTCCAAATCGCTGGCGAACAAGTTTCCGTCTGAGGTCAGGGGGCTGCGAACCTTCCGGAAACTGTCCGTAAATCATCAGAATGGCCTAAAATCGTAGCACGAGCATATACTGTCGCCTATTTTCCACCCTCACCCCCCCCTCTCCCAAAGGGAGAGGGGGGGTACGGGGAACCGGTGGACGAGTTACCTCTCCATCCGGGAGAGGGCAAGAGTGAGCGAATGTCATGCCGTGATTTGTTCATAAGACTTTTGTAAGTCCTTTTCATTCCAAGCTACAAACGTTCTAGAACTAAAGCGAACCCCATGCCGCCCCCTGCACAGAGCGAAGCAATCCCAAGATTGAGATCATCCAAAATCATGCTGTGAAATAGGGTTACTAAAAGCCTAGATCCAGTCGCCCCAACCGGATGGCCCAAAGCAATACCACTACCATTAACATTTACCTTGTCCCGATCCAAACCTAATTCCTGCTCGCATGCGAGGTACTGAGCGGCAAATGCTTCATTAATTTCAAAACGATCTATGTCACTAAGTTGGAGATCAGCCCTGTCCAATGCGCCTTTGATTGCAGGAACCGGTCCGATTCCCATTATATTAGGGTCAACTCCCACAACTTTGTACCCTTTGATGTGCATCAGCGGCTGTAGTTGCAGTTCTCCGGCTTTTTCCAAAGTGGTAACAATAACTGCGGCAGCGGCGTCATTCATTCCGCAGGCATTTCCAGCCGTAACAGTTCCGTCCTTTTTGAATGCGGCGGGTAGTCTACCGAGCTGTTCCAAAGTTACATCCGGTCTGACATGTTCGTCAATTTCGAACTGCAAAGGGTCCTTTTTCGGTCTTGGAACAGGAACAGGTATTATCTCCCTTTTGAATTTGCCCTCCTTAATAGCTCGGGCTGCACGTTGATGGCTCTGAACAGCGAATCCGTCCTGATCTGAGCGTGGTATTGAATATTTTTCCGCGAGGTTTTCTGCTGTCAAACCCATTCCAACACCGATCGGATATTCTTGCATGCCTTTCCAAAGCAGGTCATAGGCTTCAAGATGCCTTATACGCTGCCCCCACCGCGCGGATTCCATTATGTACGGCGCATTGCTCATGCTTTCGACACCGCCGGCAAGAACAACATCCGCTTCACCGCATTGCACGGCTTGCGCGGCGCTGATGATCGCCTGCATGGAAGATCCGCATGTTCCGTTTATGGTGAAACCTGGAACATTCTCGGGAATTCCTGCCTTGTAAGCCGCATTGCGAGCGACATTCTGCTCCAAAGGGGAAAAGCAGTTACCAAAAATGACTTTGTTTATACATGAAGAGTCACCTAGTCTCCGGAGTTCCGCATCGATCAGCAATTTCGCCAATTCAGCAGCAGATAGGCTTTTTAGTGTGCCACCAAAATCCCCGATTGCGGTTCTCAATGGATTAGCCAAGACTATTTTTTCCATTTATTCCCAGTCTCCTCCCTAATCAACCGGTTCGCTTTTCCCTGGTGGAGTGTCACAGTACTGGCGATTCATCCTTATTCTAAATCGTACTTAGCGACAATCGGCACAGACACGGTTTCCTGGGCCACGATCATTCTCGTATCAGCTTGAATCCAAGAAATACCCGACGTTCAAGCCGAAATGCTTGTTAGTATGGACCTATGCGCTCTTTACGAGGCCATAGAAGAATATCTCGCGGAAAGTCCGGACATAGTCTTCACCATCGAGACTATTCCTATTGAGCACCCATTGATGAAGGACTCCGTCATGCAGAGCCATGAATGTCAAAGCCGTGATATCAGGGTCGAGTTCTTTCTTGAAAAGCCCCTGACGTATGCCTTGGCGGACGATTTCGCTTATGATCTTTCGATACTCCAGATAAGTTGCTTTAAGGGCAGGTTCGAAGTCGACGTCAGCGTTTAATTCTGTGGTCAGAAATGTCAAGAAAACACACAGATCTTGATTTTCTAACGCAAACTTTGAATTAAAGCTGACCACGCGATGAAGTTTCTGTAGGGCATTTTCGGAGAATTGCTCTGATGTGTTCCTCATCCCTCCAATGAACCGGGATTTGAATTCTTCTATAATTCTAAGTAGCAATTCACCCTTACTGCTGAAGTGGGAATAAAGAGCCCCCTTGGTGAGTCCAATCTTTTTGGTAATCGCATCAACAGAGGTCCCGTGGTAACCCTTGCGGACGAAAATCTCCAACGCTGCTCGGATGATTCTCTTTTCTGTTTCTTCAGATCGTTTCATGATGGTCGGACGCTATTGATACTAACCGGTTAGTACTCAACATCCTAGGAATAAACGGGCAGTCGTGTCAAGCAATTTCTCAAAGAGAGCGTAGCCATTCAGTTAGGAGCGGCCAAAGGTTGTCATTGCGAGCGCAGCGAAGCAATCTCGCTCCTGCAAACGGCCTGGAATAAATCCGAGATTGCTTCGTCGTTTTACTCCTCGCAATGACAAAAAGGGACACCCCGCGTGACTGAAGAGTTACAAGACAGCCGCCAATTCTTGATCGACAAGAATCCGGCCGGAATCGAAGATACCGAGCGGTCAGTATTATCTTGCCCCACCCTACCTCGTCGTCTCCGCATACCTTGCCCGCGCCGCCTCTCTCGTGTAATATGAGCCCTACGTCGGTCGCATCATCAGACTAAGTCACTCATGGCAGGTTAATTAGGAGAGATTTGAATGGAAGCTCAGTACTTGGACTTGGCCGCGCGAATCGGGCTCGGCCAATCGGAAAGAATTGCCAAACTATTTCAGATTATTGCCAACCCCGCAGAAGCTGAGTTGTTGCTCGCTCTTCCCGGAAGCGTAAAGGCAATGGCAGATAAGCTGGGGCGTCCGGAAGAGGAAGTCGCAGCGATGATCCGGACTCTTTTTGTCAAGGGCGTGGTTTTCGAGTCCACCAGAACAAATCCGCCTACGTATCGCATGTGCCGCGACCTGGTTCAGTTTCACGATGCCAGCATTCTCTGGCCGGACGCCCCACAGGAGTATTTGGATCTCTGGAACGAGTTTATGGAACATGAATGGTACGATATTGCCAAGATGGTTAGCCAGGCCGCGTCTCGGCCTTTTACCAGAGTCATTCCCGTCGGCGTAACTGTTCCCGCCAAGACCCACGTGCTGGCCTTTGAGGATGTTAAAGAGATTATCGAAACATCCCGAAATCTGGCTGTTACCAAATGCACATGTCGCCTGATTGCCCATAAATGCGACAAGACAATGGAAGCCTGCATCCAGGTCAACAAGGCTGCTGATTACACCGTGAAGCGAGGTTCCGGCCGCGAGATCACCAAGCAGGAAGCCTTTGATATCGTGAGACAGGCTGAGGAAGACGGCCTTATTCACGTTGTGGTCAATAAACAGAATGTGGATCACTTCATTTGCAATTGTTGTCCATGTTGTTGCCAGACTATGCCGGTCCTGATCAAGCACGGAATATCCGTCATCGAGCCGAGCCGCTTCGCCGCGGATGTGGACTCGGAAGCGTGCAGCTCGTGCGGCGCCTGCACGGACCGATGTTATTTTGGAGCAATCAGCCAAGAAGGTGATGATCCCGCGAAAGTGAACCAGGAAAAGTGTTTAGGTTGTGGGCTTTGTCAGGTTACCTGCCCATCCGACGCGATTTCAATGAAGGAAGTCCGCGGAACCGACTTTGTCCCCGAAAAGATGTTTGGGTAGGTTCAGGGCACCAAATCCGCCGCAGGGAGCTAAACTTGTCGAAGACGGGGTGCTGGCCTGCTTCGCAATACTCTCGTCAAAAAATCCTCGGGATCGGCACGGTGGCGGAGTTCATCAACGAGGCATCAATTACTCCGCTGCGAAAAGAGCGCTGATCGCTCCTATTTCATGTCAGGGATCGAGAAATCACGCGATTCACTTTCTATGTTGTCAATTACCAACTCTATGCTTGACCGGCGCTAGCGCTTTAAGATACATTTCGATGCGGCAGAAATTTATACCTTTTGGCCCCAAGAGCTTCAGGTTCGTCATGCGGTGACACGGGCGAGTTCGAAATCAACATCTTTCTTGACTATTTGGGGCAGAAGAGCCGGGGTGGCGCGCAAAGTCAGCCTGTGAGCCTCTGGTCCAGCATCGACGCCATGTTATGACGTGGGCAAGGGTCGCTATATACTTTAAGGCATTGACGGGACTCTTTATTTGTAAAGAGCTGTTTCAAAGAGTCCAGAGCGGGCAAGGAGCTAATCATGACATCTGAACCAAGCGTTGTACCTGCAAGTCCTATCGAAACTGGCTTGGATGTGGTCCTTGCGCTTCTGTATGCCCCTGGCGCTAGTGGGACGGAAAATGAGCCAGTTTGCGGGATTACACGCTTGCAGAAACTACTATTTCTGCTCTGGAAGGAGGGGAGATTCTACGAGGATGCTCCGAACCTCTATAATTTTAAGGCATACGACTTTGGCCCGTGCATGGACGACCTCTATGACGACCTAGATTTCGCTCAGGATATCGAGCTCATCTCGATAGAAGAGGTGCCTTCTGGGAATGAATTCGAAGAGGGAGATGAAAATGCTTTTCTGAAGGACTTTGGCTTCGAGTTAGTTAAGCCACTGGTCCGAAAAGACTTCGCCCTTACTGATGCGGGCAAAGAAGCAGCAGGAGAAATTTATAACAATCTTGATGAGCAGCGGCGAAACAGACTTAATGAGATAAAACGCCGCTTCAACTCCATGCCGTTTTTCAATCTTCTGAGATACGTGTACAGAAAGTATCCAGCGTTTGCGAAAAAATCAGTGCTGTCATTATGAAACAGTTTATCCTTGAAAATAAAGAAGCTTTGTCGTTATGCGCATCTGTGTTAGGAATACTCTTGTCGCTGGCATTTGGAGGAATTCTGTCTTGGCGTCACAAAATCTGCTTGGATTATGAAAGCCGAAGGGATGTCGCAATCAGCATTCTCCGTGACAGATTCGTTCAACGCACCAGCAACCACTACTCGGATGTTGCCGATAAACGAAAGCGGCAGAAAACAACCGTGGAGGAGATATACAAGAGGCCCGAACAACAACAGCTCATTCGAGATCTCGCCAAAGACTTGGAAGACCAGAATCGCGTGAGGCGTCTGTTTCGTTGGTTAGTCTTCGCCAGTCATGCCGCATTTGGTTTCGTTTGGGCAGCCATCATCATTGTTGTCGTCGGAATTGCCATTCTGTGGATTAGTCCACCGTTGGCTGTTTGGCTCACATGCGCAATAGTCCTAGGCTTGTTGCTGATTGGTTTTGCTACAGCCGTTTCGGTTATGTACGCACTCGATGCTCGTTTTTTCAATCTTGTTCATCGGATAATTGAACCGGAGGGTGAATAGTCTGTGCCGAAGGAGATCTCCGCATTGACATTCAAAAGAGAGGTTGATATGTATCAACCACTCCTAAAGCTCTTTTCCCGCTTTGGCATCACCGTGGCAGAAGTCCCGTTCTTCGGAAAGAGAATAGATCTGCTTTTCGGGACTCCTTCCCTTTCGAGTCTGTATGCTGTAGAGACTAAACTCCACGACTGGCGCAGTGCATTCAAACAGGCAGCGCTTAATCAGCTAGCGGCCCAACGATCATATGTTGCAGTTCCGAGTAAGCTTGCCGCACGTCTCGCAGAGGAAGAGAAGGATCAGTTTCGGAGGTACGACGTAGGGCTTATTGCCGTTGCTCTGCGTGCTAAAATTCTTGTCCCACCGAAAAAGAACGGATGTTTTAGTTTGCGTCATCATCATGTCATCAAGAATACGCTTAAGAAAGCGAAGAACCCAAAAGCCAAAAGGATAGGAGCCATTGCGGATGCCATTGCAGACCGATCTCAAACCCTTATCTTTTTACAGACTTGGGCCGACTAAGGAAAAAGAGCTCTTTAAGCGGTATCGCGATACATACTATGGTGTAGTAGTTCCCGCCCATATAGCGTCCTACTATTACAAGTTCTGTTCTGAGTTTGTGGGCTCCCTAGGTAAGCCGTATTTCATCGATCCCATGACGTACATATTTGCTAACGATCCGAGGCAGCTCAAACGCTTTGTTAAGGATAAAGACAGTGGCCGCACCAAACGGGACTCATGGGGGCAAAAGAAGAAGGGCGAAGTTAAGCGGTCTTACTCCAAACTTGTTGAACTAGAATATTCCGGCGTCATCAAGGACGCTGTTGATAATGATCGGCCACTAGTTCCAAGCGATTTATCGGATAATATGGAATTGATGGAGTTCGTTCAGAAAATTGTGGAATTCCAGAAGACTAGATTGGCTGCGATTCCAGACAAATATCGGAAATACGCGAAATATGCTAAAAAGGCCGATAAGCCATTCAAAGCATCCGGTAATCTACCTGTATTGTTAGTTGCGCCGTATTTCCCGACCACAACGTTGCATCCGCGGGGTTGGCATGCCACCAATCTTCGACTTGTTGAGCACGCGAAAGGCATGGCGGACGGGCTGCCAGTTTTCGCGGTTATCCTAGCCGACACGCAAGTGCTTGCTGAGGATGCGAAACAGATCGCCCAGGATTACTCAAAAGCCGGAGCAGATGGATTTCTCCTTTGGCCGGACGGCTTCTCAGGTTACGAGGAGCCAGCGGCGCTGCGCGTTGTCTTCAACGCCGTCTCGGAGTTCGGCAGAGACGGCAAGCCGGTCATCCTCATGTACGGCGGTGCGTTCTCTCTTGTCTTGACCTACGCGGGGCTGACGGGTTTCGCATGTGGCATCTGTTACGGCGAGAAGAAGTTGTCGACGCAAGAAATGGACGTGGAGGGCGCTATTCCACCCCGCTATTACATCCGACGACTAAAAAAGAAGGTCGTCATCGAAACCGAACTCCGACGTATTCGCTTAGGCCATTATCCCGATCTAGTCTGCAACTGCGATGTCTGCCGACGCAAACCCGATCCGGCCACCCAAGACGATATTGAGTCACGGCAACACTTTATGCTGGTCCGCGCCGCGGAAATTGAAGACCTTCGCCAGGGTCTGACTCAAACAGATTTCGCCTCCGCCTTAGACGAGGCTTTCCGGCAGCACCGCAACGATGCGCTCCTCCCCTCAGTTGGCCATCTGAGAAACTGGGCAGCATTGCTATAAGGATAATTACCGCGCGGTTCGGAAGGGAAGTAACTCACCTCACGGATCAGGGCTGAACCACGATTATATGACAAGCAGCGCTTCTGCGACGGCGACTTTTCCACAATAGAGCTGCCCCAGTCTCATATGAGACCACATGATACTCTATCATAGTGGAGTAACTACTCGTCTCTCGGGGTGGAACTTACGCAAACTCACTTCTTTTCCAGCAAAGACGATATCAGGGAAGGTATCCTATCCAGCCAGTCTCGCTCAGGAACGGAGAAGGCTTGTACGATCCGACTTGCGCTGGTGGAATTAGATTCGAAGAGGTCTGCCGACAAATCGAAAGACCCGTTACGCTTCACGACCCGAACCACGACGAGATCGGCTGGTCCACTTTCGGTTTCTTCCCGAAGGCTATAACGGCTCGCGAGGTTTGCAGGTAACCGGAACTTGAATCCGGGAATGCTCTTGCCTTCGGAATCGACAATTCGAATACGAACCGGAATGAGCGATTCAGAAACGCTCGCCGACGGCGCCGCTCCTTCGGGTTTGGCCTCTTCAGCAGTGGCCGGGTATCGCGACTTCGCAGCTTGTTTTTTCATAGGAGAAGCAGGCGCAGCAGGCTTCGATGCTCTCGGCCGCGCCAACGATTCCTTTTCGGTTTGGGGAACTCCTCCGGCAGTTGGAGGATGAGCCTTCTCTTTCATGGTCGGAGAAGGCGGAGCCTGCGTGGGCGCCGATTCGGGCCTTGGGCTGACGCGACCTACGCTTAGATGATCGGGTTTCTCAAGCCTCCGCTCGGGGGCATATCTCATGGTGGGCGCGGGCGATAACGGGGCCCGGGTTTCGCCGTGCGATCCGTCGCTGAATCTCTCATGCCTTTCCATTAACTTGTCTTTTTCCAAGTCCTGACGATATTGGTCCGTTCCCGAAGGAAGGGCTTCACTCGGTTTCTGCGAGGGCGCCTCCTGGAGCGTCACACCCAAATCAGGACGCGGAACACTCTTAAGAGCCTGCCACAGAGGAATCGAAATAATCGCCAGGACCACAACCGCCGCCGCAGTTCCGAGGGCCAGCTTCGGCATTCTGAATGGCGCGGATATCAGCGCCGCGGCCGCTAAGAGAAGCCTTTCAAATATGCCTTCGGGAGCGGCAGCAGGGCGCAATTGCTCAATTCGTCGTAATAGTCTTTGCTGCATGGCCGGAATTTTGGTCGGGGCCGCAGATCGGGCGCTAATCATTTCTTTAAGAAGCTGAACATCTTCCTGGCAATTCTCGCATGATTCCAAGTGCCTCGCGATTTCCCCTTCCGGATCATCTCCCGCGGTCACATAACGATAAAGCTGTTGCTCGTCGAGATGAAAAATGTCGGCATGGTGTTTTAGGAGAACGTCCATTTTTTGTAGGGATTCGACTTCAGATGCGCAAATCTCGCAACTTTTCAGGTGAGCTTCCAATTTCTTGCGCGCGCTATTGTCCATTTCCCTTTCTACATAGGCGAAGAGCTGTTCTTGATCCCATCCTTGGGGGCATTCTTTTTCTTCGTCAGCCACCGGTCACCTACCTCCCGGGAGCGCCAGCTTTGAATAGTGCTTGGAAAGCGAAGCCAGGCATCGCTGCAACCGGGAACGAAGCGTCACCTCTTTTACGTTGAGTATATCCGCGATTTCCTTATACGAAAGGGCTCGGTTATATCGTAAGGCCAGGAGGTCTCGACAATTTTCCGAAATAGATTCCATCGCCTTCCTTAACAGGCTTTTCTCCTGCGCTTTGATTAATGAATGTTCCTGATCTTCATCCGTAGATGTCATTGCCATGAATTCTCTTTCCGAGTCATTGCCATGAACACCCAGCGGGACAGGATTTCCGGCTCGTTTGGTAGCAGTGGCCTTCCGATGTTGGCCGATCCTGACTCTCCGCGCTATTTCCAGGATATAGGCCTCAATAGACCGAGTCGGATCGTAACGCTTCAGCGTCCGAAAAAGGCTTACGAATACTTCCTGAATGATATCTTCCGCATCATTGGCCTGCGATGAGTATCTTTTTGCTACAGATGAAACCAAGCCGAAGTACATGGTGTAGAACTCTTCCCATGCCTGCTTATCACCTCGATTGCAGCGCTCGATTAAGGACTGGAGTCCGTGCTCGGCCTCTGCCAATTCCGCCTCTTTCTCCGGTTTGGATTGGTTCGATGCGCATTGTACGTTGAATCATCCATACTTTCAAATTCAAAAGTTTAGGGACCGTCATAAAGTAAGGGCGACCCGCAAGTCGCCCATACCCTTCCGAGCTGTCCCCCTTTCTTAAAGGGGGATTTAGGGGGATTTTCACTGCTCAGGCCGAAATCCCCCCATACCCCCCTTTAGCAAAGGGGGGATTGAGTTCACTCTCCCTTTGGGAGAGCGACAGAGCGCCGAAAAGTCGTGCTAACATTTGGGCAGGTCTGGCAATTCTGAGACAGTTTGAGATGCTGGCCCACAGCAATCTGCCACTTCGCCGCGCGGGAGATTGCTTCGGGCTGCGCCCTCAGCAATGACAAATGACGGTCCTGCTAACCTGCGGGGGCCGGTTCGATAAGCCGTACCTCGGTGATTTCGGCCAACTTTGACAATCTATCAACATCCATCGTTCCGAGGACCATTTTTCCTGTGGTGGCAGTAAACAATACCTCTAAACCGGCTTCTTTTAATTTCTTCAAGACCTCGTCGGTTGCCCTTGTCAGCCACAACTGAACCGTAATTTTCCCGTCTTTCACGGTCACCTTACCTTCTGTGAAGTCCCGGGGCCGGCCCTTGCGCTCCGTGAGCGCTCGAAGTTCCGGAGCGAGCTTGTTCATGACAGCGGCCGTCTTCAGCTGTTCTTTGTCTGCAGAGTCGTATCCGTGGCCGCTCTCGCGTTCTAAGAGGGCCTGTTCACGCGGGGCTGCAGAGCGCTTCGCTAGTCCGAACGAAGGCATTCCGCCTCCTTCCGTCTTCCGGGCCTCCAGATATCTCATTGCTGTGCTCGGCATCGCCATCGGGGCCGTTGGGGCCACCTGTTTCATAATACCGGCGCTTCCAGGATACTGTTGCGCAGCCCTTGACCTCTGATCACCGAATATACCTTCCCTGCTGACTCCATCCGGCATTTCGACCGGGACGGCAACGGTGGTCGGTTTACCGCCCACGGTGACCACAGTTTCCTCAACAGCGACAAAGCTGGTGAACTGGGTCATAATCCTATGTTCCAGGGCTACTCGGATAATCTCCTCACGAAGCTCGTCCTTGATCTTTCCACGCTGAACGCCCATTAGGTCTCGGTCCATAAGATCGTCCACTTTTGCTCTGGCCCATAAAGGCCCGAGGGAGGAGTTAGCGGACTCACTTTCCGGCAGGGCGACTTCCAGCTTCTGCTCGTACGGCTTGCCTGCGCTGAAGCCTTTGATGGTGACGGTTCCCTTGCCCGGTTTGGAATATCGAGCCTTGAAAATGACAGGCTTGCGGTCCCAAAGATCGGCCACCGCCGCCGGGAACATTTCGTCCAATGTGACGCCTTCGGTTGTGACGGAAATATCAGTCAACACCGGCGCGGCAATCCGCTGATAGAACTTCTTGGCTACCTCTTCTCCCGGTCTGTTGAGGAGGATGTAGTCAACTACTCCCCCGCCGACACGAGCCATGTTATCCAGCAAAAATCTGTTGACTGAGTTACCTGCGCCGAACGGAAACCATCGGCTTTTGCCACGAAGCTTTTGGACAAGGGATATGATTTCAAAATCATTTCCCACGTACCCGTCGGTCATGAAGGTAACGATTCTCAATCGGTTTTCGGGGGACGGCGCTTTGCAAACTTCTTCGACCGCTGGGCCCATCCAGGTCCCGCCATTGGCCTGGAGAGAGTCAATATACTTGACAGCTTTGGCGCGAGTTTCCGGGCTATTTTTCTTGGGCTCGGAAAACAGCATGCGCGCCGTGTTTGCGAAATCAATAACGTTAAATGTGTCGTCAGGATTCATATGATCTATCACGTACTTCATTGTCTCTTTTGCTTTGTCCAGAGGTTTGCCGTGTTGAGATCCCGAACGGTCGATGACAAATATCATCTCCTTGGGAGATATCTGCGCGGGTTTGACTCTCTTGGGAGGAATCAAGATCAGCGCCACGTAGCCTTCCTTGTCCTCCTTATGGGCCAAGAAACCTGATTGAATCCTGTCGCCGGCCACCAGGTATTCCAAGACAAAATCCCGGTTGGGGATTTCCTTCTTGTTTTTCAGAGCGACTGTGGCGCGGTTAGTGCCATCGCGTTTGGTCGTGATTTCATGCAGCTTGGACTTAACGTCCTGAATTGGGACGCCGGCGTCTATAGATACCGTCAGATCGATGTCATGCCCGGCCCTGGTTCCTTCCGGAGTAACTTGGGGCGTAATTTTGCTTGCATCAGGGACTTGGTTAGTATCAGGCGCCCATCCGGGTCCCTCTTTTCCTGTAGGTTGGCCGGGAATGAATCTGGGAGCTACAACCATGGGAAAGACGAACTTAAAGGAACCATCGTCGTAGGGTAGCATCTGCACATATTTAATCGTAATCTCGACCTTCTGACCCGGCATAATGTTCGCCACTGATTGCGTAAATATGTTGGGTCTCTCCTGATCCAGGAGTGACGCTACATGTCCGCGATCCCGGGCTTCCTCGTAAATCCGTCTTGCTTCTTCCCGTTTCTTGATTTCCCCGCGAACTACCCGGTCGCCGACCTTCATCAGCATCTCGCCCACGGCAGCGTCATTCGGCAGCGGAAACGTATATACCGCCTCGATTTTTTCTTTTCTGGGGTTGTGGAATGTCTGAACGACCGAGACTCGAGACACAAAACCCGAGACCTCGGCTTTCACTGAAGTGTGCTCCAGCGGGCAACCCGCTCCTGATTTGCCGTCAGGTTCAATAATCGTGAGAGAGCCCTGTCCGGGCACTTCGGCCCCGGCGATTCCCGAGAACCATGAAGATCCAAAGCCAATCAACACGAGGGCCAAAACCGCGAGCGACCTGTGATATTTCATTTGTGTTGCCTCCGACCAATCTCTTTGCGACCGGAATACCGGATCTACCAATTACTTCGCGAAACCAATCAGACCGTTGCAGTCCGCGACAAGAAAATCGTCAATGCGGTAACGGCCCGCTCTTGCCTGTCCCCATACGTGACTTATAGTCATATAAGACCACGAGTCGCAGACCGAGATGAGGAAGTGAATAAATTGATCCAGCAGGTCAAAATGGAGGCTCCGCCTGTATCTGACAGACGGACCGGGAGACGCGAGCGCCGTCGAGCGGAAACCCGAGAGCGGATTGTGCGTCATGCATTACAGCTTTTCTCCGAGCGCGGGGTTTCTGCCACGACCATAGAAGATATTACCGATGCGGCTGATGTTGGCAAGGGAACTTTCTTTAATTATTTCCACAGCAAAGAACATATCCTGGCGCACATCTGCCAGTTGCAGATGGGAAAAATAAGGGAATTCGTTTCGCAAGCGATCCAATCTGCTGAGCCGATGGATCGTGTCATGCACCGGCTTGCGTTGATAATTACAGAGGAGTTCTCGCGGTCTCCGGCGCTGGTTCAAACCGTACTGGTACCGAGCTTTTCCAGTGAGTCCATGCGTCAGAAGATGGCGGATGACTTTCGAAAGGACCGTTTGATGCTGGCTGAGCTGATGGCCGCGAGACAAGAGCGAGGCGAAATTCGGGACGATTTCAATCCGATGGAGTTGGCGCGCCAATTCCAGCAGGGGCTTTTCGGGACGACGGTCGTCTGGTCCCTGGAAGCAACTCGGCCGCTATCAGACTGTTTGAACAAAATGGCCGTGATTTTGTGGTCCGGCATGCGGTCCGAACACCCGGCCACCTTGGCGCAGAGTCAAACTGAAGCTGAGGATTGAATGCTGAACGAAAGGGCTGATTAAGATGAAAAACGTTATCATGATACCAGTTGTTTTTGTCGTCATCATGGCCCTTGTCTCCGGCTGTGAAAAAAATACTCCGCCTTCGTTTGAAAGACCGCCCGCGTCCGTGTCAGCCGTTTCAACAGTGACCCAGGACGTGCCTGTTTACATTGACAGCGTCGGAAAGACAGTGGCACGCGAGGTGGTCTCAATCCAGCCTCAGGTCTCCGGGCAGATAACACAGATCCACTTCGTGGACGGCGCGGAGCTTAAGAAAGGCGACATGCTATTCACCATCGACCCTAGGCCGTATCGTGCTCAACTTGAATCGGCTGAAGCCACGCTTGCGGAGAAGAAGGCTGCTTTGGAATTGGCAAAAATGCAGCTTGACCGGTACGCGGACCTGTTAGCTTCGAAGTCCGTTTCACAGCTTGATTATGACCAGCGGAAGAACACGTACGACATAGCCGAGGCCCAAGTGCAACAGAGCCGGGCTGCTGTCGATACCGCCCGGATTAATCTCGACTATTGCTTTATTCGGGCGCCCATCGACGGACGTGCAGGTCAACGGCTCGTGGATGTCGGCAATGTCGTGACTTTTCTAGGAAATCTGTCACGCCTTACGTCAGGAGGTCAACAGAGCGCAGGCAATCCAGGGGCCGGTAACACAGGGGCGCTTTTGGTGATCCAGCGCCTGGACCCCATTTACGCGGATTTTACTGTTACGGAGAACGAACTCACGTCTGTTCAGCAGAAAATGAAAAATAGTTCGTTAAAGGCTGAGGTGCGCCTGCCGGATGACTCGGAAAAACCGCGTGAAGGGGCAGTATCATTCCTGGACAATGCGGTTCAAGAAGGCACCGGCACCGTCAAACTGCGTGCCACAATTCCGAATAGCGATCACCATTTCTGGCCGGGCCGCTTCGTCAGAGTGCGCCTCGTATTGGATACAATTCGTGGGGCGGTTCTCATTCCTGCCGCCGCGCCGCAGATGGCAGCCGAGGGCACGTTCGTCTATGTGATCAGAGATGACTCTACAGCGGAGTTGCGTCCGGTGAAGCTTGGACAGCGGCAGGATGATTTAGTCGTGGTCAATGAAGGACTCAAGGCAGGCGAGCGAGTTGTGGTCACCGGCCAACTGGCCGTGACGCCGGATGCCAAGGTCCAGGTCAGTGAATCCGGCGCTTTGGCCGCGAAAAGTGAGGCCGGATCATGAATCTATCGGAACCTTTCATTCGCCGCCCCGTGATGACAGCAGTTTTGACGGTGTCTGTTATCTTTTTCGGTATTTTCAGTTACTTGCGACTACCGGTTAATGACCTTCCCGCGGTTGACTACCCCGTCATACAAGTCGAGGTGGATTACCCCGGCGCAAGCCCCGACACAATGGCCAACAACGTGGCCACACCTCTCGAGCGATTCTTTATGCAAATCCCCGGCCTGGAACTTGTGACGTCCAAGAGCACACAAGGGCACACAAGCTTCACATTGCAGTTTGCGCTGGAAAAGAATATCGACGGCGCAGCTACCGATGTGCAGACCGCTATCACTCAGGCTTCAGGTAATCTTCCCGTGGATCTTCCGTCGCCGCCGACCTTCTCGAAGACCAATCCGAACGATCAGCCGATTCTGTACATAGCGCTTACCAGCGATTCAGTCACCCGCGGGCAGATCTACGATTACGCCAGCACTCAGGTTGCTCAGCGGATCAGCATCCTGAGCGGTGTGAGCCGCGTGCAAGTCTACGGAACCAAGTCCGCCGTACGTATCAAGGCCGACCCATCCAAGATGTGGGCCCGTGGCATATCCGTAGACGATTTGGCGGCGGCTGTCAGAGGCGGCACCAGCTACGTGGGCGCAGGCCAGTTCGACAGCCCGGCGGGCACTTCGTTGCTCAACCCCAAGGGTCAACTGGAAAGCGCTCAGGACTATGCAAATCTCATTGTTGGCGAACGGAACGGAGCGCCGGTATATCTTCGCGATGTGGCCGGGGTTCGGGACTCGGTGGAGAACGAACGTCTCAACATGCGGTTCTGGCTCAGGGGCCGCACAGTTCCTTCAGCCACCGTAGTTGTTGCGGTATTCCGCCAGGCCGGATCCAACGCGGTGGAGGTGGCCAAGAGCGTCCGCGATTTGCTCCCGATGATCGCCGCGGAACTGCCCGGATCGGTGCGTATTACCCCGATCTACGATCGCTCACGGACCATTGTCAATTCCGTCAGAGATGTGCAGGAAACGCTAGTGATAGCGTTCATCCTCGTGATCATGGTGATCTTCATGTTTTTGGGCAGAGCCACGGACACGTTGATACCGGCGGTGGCGCTCCCATTATCGCTCCTGATTACGTTTATAGCAATGGGCCTGCTTGGGTACAGCCTCGATAATCTGTCATTGATGGCTCTCACCCTGGCCATAGGATTTCTCGTGGATGACGCGATCGTATTTCAGGAGAATACGGTTCGCCGAATGGAACACGGAGAAGGCGCGTTCAAGGCGGCAATCAACAGCGCAAAAGAGATCAGTTTCACCATTCTTGCCATGACAATTTCACTTGCCGCTGTGTTCATCCCTCTGGTTTTCATGTCCGGACTTGTTGGCCGCATTTTCCGGGAGTTTGCAATTACTATTATTGTGGCGATCTTTGCTTCCGGCCTTGTGTCGCTGACACTCACACCGCTTATGTGCGCCAGAATGCTCAGGGACCGAGGACCGGGTTCTAAGCAAACATGGGCTGAACGAGTGATAGGCAGCACGGAAAAGCGTGTGCTCGCTTTCTACGGGAAGTCGCTCTGGTGGTTTCTGCGGCGTCGATGGATCTCCCCTCTGATTTGGGTTATCTGCTTGGTCGGCACGATCGCGCTCTTTGTCGCTATTCCGAAGACATTCCTCCCCGTTGGCGACAGCAGCTTTGTTTGGGGCGTCCTGATCGCTCGGGAAGGCTCGTCACCCGAACAGATGCGGGCCCTGCAAGACAAATCGGATGAAATCGCGCGCCAAGAACCCAGCATCAACGCAACCTTCACGATGACCGGCGCGGGCCGCTTCATGGCGTCAAATCAGGGCCTCTTCCTTCTCTTTCTCAAGCCGCCGCATGAACGTGCGCCTATCCAGAACATCGCGGGCGCTTTGATGGGCAAGTTGGGCTCCATTCCAGGCATGTTTCCTTTCTTGCGGCCCTTCCCTGTTCTCGAAATCAGCACCGGAGCCACTGCCCGGACCCAGGGCCAGTATGCGTTCGCCGTGTCCGGCGTAAATGAGAAGCAAGTTTTCGAAACCGCAGGAAAGCTGATGGGAAAGCTAAAGGAGTATCAGGGTTTTCAGACAGTCTCGTGGGACTTCTTCAATAATACGCCGAACCTCGATATCGATATCCGCCGCGATCAGGCAAAAATCTACGGAGTCTCAGAGGCGCGAATTTTGAACCTTTTGAGAAACGCCTATTCCGAGAACTACCTGTATTTGATTAAGAAACGTGAAGACCAGTACCAGGTTATTCTGGAAGTGGAAGATCGTGCACGCGAAAAACCGAATGATCTGTCTCTTCTGTACATCAGGTCTGATGATGGGAGAAACCTTGTGCCGCTGAATGCGCTTGTTAGGTGGAAGTCTGCGCTTGGTCCCCAGAGTGTAAACCATATCAATCAGTTCCCGAGTGTGACCTTCTTTTTCAATCTCAAGCCCGGCGTCGCGGTCGGGGATGCGACCGCCTTTATAGAGAAGGCAGCGAAGGAGATCGTGCCCCCGACCGTCCGAGCCGGCCTGCAAGGTGAGGCCCTGACATTCAGCACTACCGTCAGAGATCTGACCATCCTTATGGCGTTAGCTGTCTTCGTGATGTATGTGATACTGGCGATCCTTTACGAGAGCTACGTCCACCCGATCACTGTGCTCTCGACGCTTCCTACCGCACTTGTGGGGGGGCTGGTTACGTTGTTTATCTTCGGGGAGTTGGCTTCTCTGTACGCTTTTGTCGGAATGTTCATGCTGATGGGGATAGTCAAGAAAAACGGAATCCTTATCGTGGATTTCGCGCGGCAGCGTGTGGACGCCGGCGAACCGGCCGAAAAGGCCATACACGACGCGAGCATGGACCGATTCCGGCCTATCCTCATGACGACTATGGCCGCATTGCTTGGCGCTCTGCCTATAGCAATAGGCTTTGGGGCCGATGCGGCTTCACGCAGGCCACTCGGGCTGGTGGTGGTCGGCGGACTGATCGTGTCGCAATTCATTACTTTGTATATTACACCTGTAATCTATCTTTACCTCGAAGAGTTCCAAGAGAAGGTGCTCGATCGCTCACCCTTCTTCCGGTCAGGACGGGTACGGCCCGCTCCGGAACAAGCTCCGGTTACTCCTTCAATGGCGGCTTGAGCGACTCCACAGAACAAAGCCGCTTACGAATTCATAGTAGGACCGGCATCTTGCCGGTCCGGTCTGCTGCGGAACAATGTCCGGGGACCGGCAAGATGCCGGTCCTACTTGTGCGAGTATTCCACCCGAGACTCTTTACCCGAAGCTGATCGGACCACACCGGTACGCTGAACTATTTCTGGCGAAAATCCGAAGGAAGGGCTAACCTGATCCGTCAAGACAACGATCTGAGGACGGTGAGGACTTGAGAGATCTGCATGAGCTTACAACGCAACTTGATGCTCTTTTCAATCCCAAATCCTTAGCCATAGTCGGGCTGCCGCGGGGAAGGAAAATGGGCAAGCTCTTTCTAGTGGGGCTCTTGGACCAAGGATTCGCCGGGAAGATTTATCCGGTCAATCCGGACGCGGGTGAAATTGACGGGCTGAAAGCCTATCCAAGTGTGTCAGAAATTCCCGACCAGGTGGACTTGGCGATTATATTGGTCCCCCATACCAGCGCTCTGGAAGTGGTCAAGGACTGCGCGGCCAAAGGACTAAAAGGCGCTGTGATCTTCACAGCGGGATACAAGGAGACAGGCACTGCTGAAGGCAGGGCCCTGGAGGATGAGCTGACGCGTATTGCCCGCTCGTCCGGAATGAGGATCTTAGGGCCCAATTGCATGGGACTGTACTGCCCGAAATCCGGGCTGTCGTTTTTTCCGGAGCTTGCTCGGAAACCAGGTCCGGTTGGCTTCGTTTCGCACAGCGGCTCTCTTGCCAATATCCTGGGACGCATTGCCCCCAAGAAGGGGATTCGCTTCAGCAAAGTGGCGAGTCTGGGCAATGAGTGTGACCTCAACAGCGCGGACTTGATCGCATATCTTGGCAATGACGCCGACACCCAGGTTATCGGGGCTTACCTGGAGGGGATCAAGGACGGCGAGTATCTTTTTGAAGCCCTGAAAAGCGCCTCAAGACAAAAGCCGGTGATACTGTGGAAAGTGGGGCTAACGCCGGAAGGCAGCCGCGCTGCGATGTCGCATACCGGCGCGCTGACCGGCGCCAGGGAAATATGGAAGGCGGTGGTTCGGCAAACCGGGGCCGTTCCTGTGGTTGGTTTCGAGCCGTTGGTGGATCTGCTCATGGGTTTCTCCATGCTGCCGCGACAGCTTGGGGATCGGATAGCTATTCTTTCGGGCCCGGGCGGACTTGCGGTGTCTGCGGCGGAAGCATGCGCAACCGGGGGTTTGCGACTGGCGAAACTTTCTCCTCAGACTGTCGAGCGCTTGTCCGAATTCGTGGCGCCGACCGGCACCAGTTTGGCCAACCCGGTGGATGTGGGGCTGACCGGAGCCATTGAGATTGAAATCTACATTGAGGCGGCCCGAACTCTTGCGGCGGATCCCCAGGTGGATGCCGTGGTGGTAATCGGCCACGGCCTGACAGCAGAGGCGAACCGGTTGTACACCGAATCCATGATCCGGATGGGGAGGGATTTTGCGAAGCCTTTTGTGATGGTGAGTATTCCTGGTCGCGATTTTGAACATGCACAGACCTTTTGCGAGGCCGGAATGCCCTTTTTCGAAACTCCCGAGCGCGCGATGAGCGTATACGCGAAGGTTCGGAACTATCAGATTTGGCGGGAGAAAGAGGGTTCTTCTCGGTAATGCGCGGCCTAATCCAGTGCGCATGGGGGACATAGTCGGCGGAATCGCCTTCCAGCCCCTCCTTTTTTGGAAATTACGGGCAAGATGCCCGTCCCACCATTACGATTGGCGATGGAGGCAGAATCCATGGCGTTGTACAACCGATGCTCGCAACCATGCATAGATATGGGGGCGTGGTCTCCCTGGCCTAATCCGCCGAAGGAAAATATCGATCAACAACCTGCTCAACTTCCTCCAGCCAGCCCTGGCGCTCTTCATATGTGCTGGTGACCACAACAGTGAACATCCTCCGATAGAAACTAGGAACGCCGCAAAGGTCAAAAATACAGTTCTTCCATAGAAGCTGGAGCGGATCGCCAAAGACCTCACGTTCTCTCCTTGCAGGTGTGTTCGCTGTATTGAATACAACTGCCGTCTGCGCCTTCAAGAGACCGACAGGGACCCCTTCGCCTGCGTCTTCCTCGATGAAGTTATAGGCCACGCCCGGCCTTATAATCCGATCTACCCATCCCTTAAGTATGGCCGGCGGTTGTCCCCACCAATTCGGATGAACGATGATTATTCCTTCAGCGGACCTTATCTCATCGCAATGCTTTTGTATTTCAGGCGGCAATTCTGTTTCGGTCGGGATTTCAACCGCTGGAAGGATTGGATCGAAATTCTCCGCATAAAGATCGTGAAAAAGGACAGTGTGCCCGTTCATCTCCAATTGAGCGCCGGCAGTTCGGGCAATGGCATGATTGAAGCTACGTCGATTCGGATGCGCCACTATCACGCTGACATTCATTGGTTCGATCCTTCTTGAAGAGTTATCCGGGGAACCCTTTTTTGTGTAAAAAAGGGTTCCCCGAACCCCTCCCAAAAAACTCTAACATGATGATCCACTAATCGGCCGGACCCTATGCGCCTGATTTACCCGCAGCCTCGCATGCATTCTTAAGGTCCAGCCGAGCAACGCCTGCCCGTCACGTGTGCGAGTACTTATATTCTTATTTACTACCAGCCTGGCCGCAATCATATAAGAGTTTTCTGAAAAGGGGTCCCAGGGGGAAAACTCTTCTGCAAAAGAGTTTTCCCCCTGGAAATGCGCCCACCTATTCCGCCCCTCGCCTCAATCTTCCACGTGAGATGGATGCGAAGATCCCTGGTATGCAGAGAACCGCAAAGATAGTAAGCGCGATTTTCACGCTTTCCAGGAAAACCGGATAGTATTGCGGAGTTATTTGGACGCGACCGATGTGCAGCGAAAATACCAAAGTGGCGATTCCCATGCTAAGCATTGCTCCAATCAGGCGCACCGACCCGACAGTCCCGGACGCGACACCGTAAAATTCTTTGTCCACGGAACTCATGATCGCATTCATATTGGGTGATGAAAATAAGGCAAATCCGAAGCCGAGTAGGACCAGATCAAGCACAATAAATGTTGTGTCAGTATGAAACTGAACGGATGTCAGTATAAAAAGCCCGGTGGCTGTTATGGCCATGCCCAATGAAGCGATGTACCTGGGCTCAAATCTGTCCGAAATCATTCCTGCCACAGGCGAAAATATTGCCATTACCAAGGGCTGAACCATAAGAATCAAGCCGGCCGCCTGAGGAGTAAGGCTCTTTATGTATTGCAGATACAAGCTCAATAGAAACGTCACAGCCATTGTTCCACTGTAGTGTATGAGCGCGGCTAAACTGGAAAGCGCAAAGGTCCTATTTTGGCTGAAGAGTTCAAGATTGATTAATGGGAAAGTGGTTCTCCGTTCCCACCAGACAAAGAACCCTATAAGTCCGATGCCGATGATCATCGACCATAAGCTTTGATTAGACGGCAATGCCGAAAAACCCCACATCACAAGCATTATGCCTGATCCATAAAGGATGCTTCCCATGATATCGAGCTTTTGTCCTTGCGCCTCCGCCCACTCGCCTACGAGTTTCCAGGTGGACAAATAGATGGTGGCGACTCCGAGAGGTATCGTTACTGCGAAAACAGCTCTCCATGTAAAATGATTAGTCAAAATGCCACCGATGAACGGCCCGGACGACAGGCCGATGTAAACGGCGGCCACGGTTACGCCGATGGCTCCTCCCCGTTCCTGCGGAGGAAACACTGATGTGATTATGGCCAGGCCGGTGGAAAAAATCATAGCCGCTGCCACGCCTCCGATTACTCGGGACAACAAAAGAACGGGAATCGTCGGTGATATCGCAGTGAGCAACGAGGAGACGGTAAACACCCATATGCCGTAAATAAAGATCTTTCGGCGACCGTAGATGTCGGCGATTTTCCCGAACGGGAGGAGAAACACCGCACAGGACAGCAAGTATGCAGTAGGGACCCACGCCAATATGATCGCGTCCAAATGAAAATCAGCCTGGATGGCAGGGAGCGCCACATTTGTGGCAGACCCCATGAAGGGGGTCAGGAATGAACTTATTACCGCAACAAAAAGAACTGACCGCTTTTGGCCGGAATTTTCCACGTTGATTACCTCGATTTATCCGAATCGACAACTTTAACAGGGAAATCGAGAGGCATCAATAGGGGCGTGCCGGGCGTCGAATCAATGCGCCCACGCAGGAATGTTACAATTTCAATGCGAAATGAACCTGGAACATAGGCGGCCCTGATACCCGGGTAGGGGCGCACCTGCGTGTGCGCCCTTTTTTGGTCTGGTAGCGACCGGCCTCCGTGCCGGTCGATCGGCGCGCCCCTTGGGCGGACACATAGGTCCGCCCCTACCCTGACGGCTAAGGTTATCATGACGACCTGCTGGTCGAGCGCATAAGCGAACGATCACCGGCTCCAGTCTGTCACTAATTTTACAGATTGTTACATCGCCTGGTACCCTGCTATATTTGGATCAACTCTTATTTCCATGCTGAAGCTTTGCGACTAACCCTGACCGGCATGATGCCGGTCCTACTGACAGAATCCATGGGCATGTTACTCCAACGATCCTCAACCATCCGCAGATTGCTCACGCTCACAATCGTCACCGGCCTTGCGGCTTTCGCCGGAGCGATAGTCTACCATCGCCTGCCTGATTACAGCAACGTCACGCAGGAGCAGAAAAGGCTTATCGGGACCGCTGTCCTCGACCGCAATGGCGCCATCTTAAGGTTGTTCCCGGATGGGAAGGGGAGGATAGGTCTGTGGCGTGAGGGAGACTCTTTTCCGGAACACTTGAAAGCCGCGGTCATAGCTGCTGAAGATCAGCGATTTTATCACCACCCCGGCTTTGATCCCATCGCAATTGTCCGCGCGGCTTACACGAATGTTCGTGAGGCCAGACGAGTCTCAGGCGCTTCCACGATCACTCAGCAGGTGGTTCGCTTGATCCGGCCTCGGCCGCGCACGTTCAGATCCAAGATCGTAGAACTCCTATGCGCCATGAAAATGGAGCGCCAGCTCTCTAAAGAACAAATTCTGGAACTAGATCTGAATCTGTCACCCATGGGAGGGAACATCCGCGGGGCCGGCCTCGCTGCTCGAGTCTATTTCGGTAAAAATGTCGAAAACATAACATTGCCTGAAGCGGCTGCCCTTGCTGCATTGCCGCGATCACCCTCTCGATTTGACCCCAGGCGGCCTACCGGTCGTAAGCTCCTTCTGGGCGAAAAAGATCGTATTCTTGAGCGCATGGCGAAACTCGGCTGGATCACGCGCGAGCAACTGAAAATGAGCCTCGGCTCCACCCTGGTTTTCAAGAATCGAGCAGTTCCGGTTCGTGCGCCTCATTTTGTGGATCTGGTGATGGAGAACCGGGGCGAGGCCCCGGCAGTGATGCAGACGACTCTCGATCCGGACGTGCAACGAGGTCTCGAACAGGTCATCAGGTCACACCGGGCTCGACTGAGCAGGATGGGGATCACTCAAGCGGCCGCGGTCATTGCGTCGTGCCGGAGCGCGGAAATGCTGGCGATGGTGGGCTCATTCAGTTACGGCGAACGCGACCAGGGCTTCAACAACGGCGCCTTGGCTCAACGTTCCGCAGGTTCCACACTGAAGCCTTTCTTATACGCTCTGGCTCTTGAAAAAGGATATGGCGGCATCTCGGAGATCTCTGACACTGACCGGACCTATCAGACCCCTCATGGCGATTATATGCCCATGAATGCGGATCGACGGGAATACGGCCCGGTGAATGTGCGCTCTGCGCTGGGTAATTCACTTAACATTTCAGCAGTTAAGGTGGCCAGATGGGTTGGATTGGAGGACCTCCACCAACTGTTGGGTCGCGTGGAGATCATTACCCCGAAATCGGAATCCGCGGACCATTATGGGCTGGGATTGGCGGTGGGCAATCCGGAGGTCAGTCTGTGCCAGCTTGTCCAGGGATACATGACATTAGCCAGTGAAGGCCGATTCCGGCCTTTGCGCGGGGAATCCGGCCCTGCGACCGCGGGTTCGCGCGTCTTTTCACCCGAGGTCGCTTACATCATCACGCACATCCTTGCCGATCCGGCCGCCCGTCTACTGACTTTCGGGAACCCGGGCTATTTTGATTTCGGGTTTCCCGTGGCTGTGAAAACCGGTACCAGCAGCAACTATCGAGACGCGTGGGCAATCGGATACACTACCGACCACGTAATCGGGATATGGGCCGGCAACTTCGACGGCCGGTCGAGTCCCGGCAGAATGGGCGCGGGAGTGTGCGGTCCCATGCTGTTCGAGATAGTCCGATTTCTATACGGAACGACGCCTCCTGAAGCCTTCGCCAGACCAGCCGCCGTGCGAGAAGAAACCGTATGCTCCATGTCGGGCCTGCGAGCTGGTCCTAGTTGTCGTTACGCGGCTACGGAGATTGTCCCCGGTAATTACAAACTGATGACGTGCGATTTGCCGCACAAAGATGAGAGCCATCAACTGGGGCCAAGCTATGCAAGGTGGCTTCACCGCCGGGAAACTCAGCAGGGAATCAGCCGTTTTCGGCTTATGAAGCCGCGAGAAACCGGTTTTAGCGGCCTTGGGCACACGCAGGGTCTGGCGAATAAAAGTTTCGGGATTGAGATTATCAGCCCGCATAATCGGGACCGGTTCATCATCTCGTCATACCGCCCAAATCGTGTTGTATTCAGAGCTTTGCCAAGCGCAGTGGTCGAACATGTTATTTGGTATCTGGACGGAACGGAGCTAGCCCGCACGGGCCCGCCTTATGAGTTCTTCTGGGAGCCGAGCCGAGGCAGCCACGAATTGCTGGCGGTCACACCGGACAACGCCGCCGCAAAAGCGTCGTTCTTTGTGGAATAAGGAAGATTAGGTCTCGAAAATCATCCGGGGAAACCTTTTCTACCGAGAAAAGGTTTCCCCGGACCCCTTCCCAAAGACTTCATAATGTTTACGCCGTAGCTGGGTGGTGTGGCCGTAGGATGTGGCGCCTCCGCACTCGATGCGGGGGAACGGCATCAATCGAGGTTGTGTTGCAGGCTTTCCAGCCTGCCATTAGTTCGTGTAGTATGTGGTGAGCGGAGCGACCCGCATCAATCGGGAAAGGCCGCGACCGATGCGGGTCCCCCGCGAAACGCGGGATCACCGCATCCTACGGGAAAGATCGAAGCTGCAAGACCGTGTGGGGCAGGCTTTCCAGCCTGCCATTAATTTCAGGCTTATGCCAAAGGCCAATGCAAGCAGGCTGGAAAGCCTGCCCCACAAAGCCCTAATACTCCGCCGCGCTCTATTTCTCCAGCGGGAGCACCTTCATCATCTTGCCCGTAGTCCTGCCGAAGACATCCGGATCGTACATCAGCGAGATCCTGGATCCGCGCATCCAGAAGTCGCCTTCAGCCACGGCCCGAGCCAAGTATGCGTACCTGAAACTCCCGGTATAGGCTCGATTCTTGAATACGCGGACTCCATCATCTCGGAATTCCGAGAAATCGGAGGTGAACTGGCTGGCGCTACCGAAATCATAATCGGAATCGTCATCTCTATCCGATTTCTTCTTCTCGACGCCTTCAGTCTTCAAGTCCGGATTGATGGGGACCAGTCCGGCAGGAACCGGGTCTTCCAAAGCCAAGTAGTAAAATCCTCCCTGACCGTATCTTGCTTTGGTAGGATCCTGGAGATTAATGTCCAGCGTAACGCGAACCACGTCTCCGACTCGGATTTCGTCCTTACCATTCAGGTTTTGAATGTGTTTGCGAAGAGTAAAGCCCTTACTAAGCTTGGCCGGATCATTCACAACGTCCGAATAGGTGACGCTCAGAGTATAAGTGATCAGATGTTTTGCGTCGGACTCCAACGTAATTGCTCCTGTTTTCAACAGTTTGCTTGGGTTTATCTCTATCTCTGCGCTTGCGTCGGACACCTGGACTTCCAGGGGAGGCGAATTGTCCCCGTATCGGACTTTTACCAAAGCGGTTTTTGGCTTGTCTGCTTTCTGATTTTCAAAATACTTGCCCAAAGCAAGCAGGCTCCATCCCGTGTCGGCTGTGGAACTCCAAATTCCGTCCGGTTTCAGCCCGCGTAGGAGCTGACCTGCCAACGAATCAGCTACCACCTGCGAAGCTTTGGCCTCGGTTGTCGCCAGCAGACAAAGCGCCATTTCGCGAAACGAAGAATTGCGAAAGTCGATCCGACTCGGATCCACCTGCGGATTCAGTTTGCTCGCCATTTCGACAATCCTAGCTCGCGGCAATGCGCCTATCTTGTTCGCTGCAAGCAGCAGTAAAGCTTTGGATTGATTGCTGGCCGAATTGTACTCCCTCAAGAAAGGCTCAAGTTCCTGCACTGTCAATGCTTGATTGACCGCAAGATTGTACAAGGCGTATTCCCTGGTCCACGCATACGTTTCTACTCCTTCGGTAACTCCTTTATTGAAGAGACCTGTGCGCAGGAACCCGACGGCCTTGTCCATCCTCTCTTTCGGCACATCGAATCCGCCCTGGCGTGCGAGCGTGAGAGCAGACACCGCATACATTGAACCCCACCAGGAAGGGCTCATGTCCCCCGGCCAGTAGCCGAAGCCGCCCGACGAGGTCTGCATGGACAATAGTCGATTAACCCCCTGCTTGAGGAACCTGTCCACCTGATCCGAAGTAATTCCGGGCAGAACCCCGGACTGCGCCAGACCCCTGAGCGCGGCCAGCGGTATGACGCCGGAGCTTGTCTGTTCGACGCACCCGAAAGGATAACGGAGCAAGTACTTCAAGCCGGGTGTTATTTTAGACCATTGATTAGTGCTCAGGACCAGATTCGCCTGGAAATCCGAGCGGTTCACGTCTCCCAGGTTCATGGTCTTAAGCTCCTCAGGGAGTGACGGATCAATCCGGATTTTTTCCGTAAAGTCGCCCATCTTTACTCTTCTTGCAGGCAAGAAGCGCGAATGAATCGGTATCTTCATCTCCACTGCGTCATCGAATGCGCCGGCTTCACTCTCGAATTTGCCTTGAAAAATGAACACAGCCTGGTCGAGACCGCCCGGTATTTCGGTTCGCGTCTTGATCACCGCGCCGGAGAATGGTTCCAGTGATGGAGAAGGATCGAGAATCGACACGCGCAAATTGTCCGACCCTTTGCCTTGGATCTTTGCCACCCCTTTTCCCGAAGTTTTGTTCTGCACGATCAGCGGAAAGACAGCTTTGTCGCCGGGGCAAAAGAACCTTGGAGGAGAAGGCTCCACGAAGAATTCTTTAGTCACCACCATGTTTCGCTGACCGGACACAAAACCTGAGCCTTTGTCGCAGACCACGGCAAAAACCCGATAAGCGGTGGTCGTGTCAGGGAGCTTGAATTCGATGGTGGCCCTGCCGTCGGCGTCAGTTACCAGGCCTGGATTAAAATAAGCCACAGGCCGGAAATCCTTTCGCAGGCTCGGATGCACCTCGCCCATACCCAATCCACCTCCCGTGAGAGGTTTCGTAGAGAACATCCGGTACAGATCCTGACTGATGAGATCCAGGCGAAGATCTCCAGTGAAAACCGACAGAGGCAGATTGAACTTGGACAGGGATGAAAGTTCCGGTGTCTTGTATCCGGTCAGCGCCAGGACCGCTTCATCAACTACGCACACCGCCATTTCAGCCACTAGGCCGGCGCCTTTATGATCGGTCACCCTTAAGGAGAGCTTCTTTTGCTCAGCCGGGCGTCCCTTAAGTTCCTTAATGGTTGGTTCGATCTCCAATCGTAACCTCTGGATTTCGCTCCGCACGGAGATGTCCGCGTAGCCGAAGAACACGGTCGGGATATCCGCATCACTCTGGCTCGTGTAAACCGGAAAACCTTCCCGCCCGGCGGTGGCCAGCACGGAGACAAAGACATTGGGCAGATACTCCTCTTTCATAACGAATTCATGCGATCCCAGCGTCCCGTTCACATCGATGACTTTTGCGTCCAGCACCTGGTCCTTTTCGAGGGTGACCAAGCATTTTCGTACCGGACGATTTGTATTGAATTCGAGCCGAACAGTCTCCCCGACCGCATACTCTTTTTTATTCATGGCCACGAGGATTTCATTTTTTGACATTTTGTTACGACGATCACGACTATCTTCCTCTTCTTCGTCAGCCCATCGGCCATAATCGGACCATCCCACCTTGAACAGAGTTTGGCTGGTGTACTGCTGCCCTTTTTCCTCAAAGGTGAACGAAATCATGTACTCGCCCCACTGGCCGAATTCCATATTAAAGACAGCTTCTCCATTGCGTATCGGTTGCTGAGAGGAGACGATTTTTCGCCAGCCTTTTTCATATGAGTAACTGCTTTCTCCTTCGTCCTCCTGTCGTTTTTCTACGCGGTAGTGCGTCTCCTGCATCGTGCCGGCTGTAATCGTTCCTGAGGAGACCCGCTTGCCGGCCGCATCCACTGCGATCACTTTCAGCGGAGCGGAATAGCCCGGTTGAACCTGTTTCGGATGAGGAGCTATGCCGATGAGATAGCGAGGTTTGGGGTTATAGGTGTAAACCTCAGTAGCCGGTTCACCGTCAACGTCCAGGACTGTGGCCGAAATTTCTATGCCGTTGATTCCCGTAAGGAGTCTGCTATCCAGCGGGATTACCAAATGCAACTTTCCGTGACCGTCCAATACCGATTCGCCGGATTCCAGGAACCTGGTCGTGTTGTCTTCGTTCCCGAAGAAGAAGCCCTCAAGTCCTTTCACCGAGTTGGTGACCGGCGCCAGATTGGCCTTCCATCGGACACGACCGTGTTTCACCGGACCTCCGGTATAATAAAGCCCCTGGACTTCCACAGTCAGGTATTCTTCGGTGCGTTTTAGTCCCACATAGGCATTGGTCTCTCTCTCCTCTCTCTTCGCTGAGATTTTTGCCAAATGGCGAATCTTCTTGAATTCCTGCACCTGAAACGTGTTGGTAAAGGTCTGGTCCCCGCTGTCCGCTTTCTTAGCTCTAACTCGGATGGTATATGTGCCGACGGGGAAAAAAGCCTTGGTCTGAAGCGAATCCCAGCAGGACCCGAATTCATTCAGCGTCAATTCCTTACTGTAGTTCACATCGTTTCTCGGGCCGGTGATCTCAACATTCACTTTTTCTCCCGCTGGAGGCGCTATTCGTTTGTCTTTGTAAATCCTCGAGACAAATTTGAAGTGAACCGTTTCGCCGGGTTTGTATACTCCTCTCTCGGTGAAAACCTGACCGTTCGGCCGGGATCCGGGGGCTTCGGTTACCTTGGCGGTTTGTTTCACGGACACCGGCTTTAACTGCCCCGAATTGAGGCTCACAGCGCAGGAATCCGAAGGCGTCGCAGCCAGAACCGAACTCAGGCGCGCAAGATCGACGGGAGCGTCCACAGCAGCGGAAGCGAGCTTGTCTCTTGATACAGCAGGGAGCTTGTCGCGGTTCTTAATTTTGAGCAGGCCGTTCTTGTCTGTTTTGCCCGCGAAGTGCCTTTGCCCTTTCGAATTTACCAGGAGCACCTCAGCTCCGGCGACCGGCTGTCCTTCGTAAATCGAAGTCACCCAGACGAGCAACATTTCGGACGACAGTTTGTAGCTGATCGACAGATTAGTGATCTGAATGAACTCTTCTGTCGGCTCCGCGGAGGCTTGATCAGCGTCACTGAAGGCCAAAAGCCACGAGCCCCCTTGCTCGGGATTCTTGCGGAACGAAAGAGGTAAAGAGTAAGTCACTGCTTTGTCTTTAGCTTCTTGAACAAAGAATGCCTCGGCGTCCTCGATGACCTGACCGACAAACACCGGATTCGCTTTACTCGTGGCCGCGAACCGCTTAAATTCAGCGAGCTTGTTCTTGATTCTGACTTTTCTTTCACCTTCGGAGGTATCGATCATTTCGGCCAGATCGGCTGCTATAACGGGCGGAATTTTCACGATTTTGCAGCGAACCTTGCTGACATTGGAGACTTTAATAGGCAGAAGTTGTCTGCTCCGAAGCTCCACTATGGAATGACGTGCCTTTACCGTAATTTCAGGCCTGAGGCCCGGTCCTTTGAATCGGAATTCCCATGGTTCAAGAACCGCTGAGCCATTGCTCACGGTCTTTGGCAAGATCTTGAGAACATAGTCTTTATCGTAATCAAATTGCCCTGTGACGACGTAATTCAGCCCCCCTTCCCGCTTCAGACTCAAGTCGTCGACACCGGGGTCCAGTTCAATGGCGCCTGCCAGGTCCTCTTCCGAGACGTAATGTCCGAGGGATATTCTCACGCCTCTTTCTTGCTTGGATCTATAAAATGTTGAGTGACCGCGCACAGCGATCTTCTCCCAGGAGATGAACCTGTAGCTGAAGTCTTTGGCAAGGACCCGCCTACCTGTCGCGTCGGATATTCCTTTCGATACTGTGATCGTCACAGGAACAGGCGTCTCGCTCGATTTCGCGGGCACAAGGAGTAAGCTGTTAGAAGCAGCGGAGGCTTTTTTCAGAGAATCAGGTTCCAAAAGTTCAAATTTCACCTTGGCGCCGTCCGCCATGACCTGGATATTCTGCTCTAAATTGGATGGAAAAACCGGGTTGTTGAATCGAAGCGCGACTGACCAGAGGCCTTCTTGGGCCAATTGTTTGGAGCCGTACCGATAAGCGTAGACGGTCAATTCCTCCGCTGCTTGCGAGAGCGGAGCAACACAAATGATTACCACGAGCGCCGACATCCATGCCAATCTGATCGCAAAAGAGCTTCTCATAGCGCACCCCTGTGGATTATTTACATTGACGATTCACATGCTTGGCAAAATCCAAAAAAGCGGGGGTGTTATATTAGCTCGTCAGTCCTACGCATTCAATCAATTATTTCCCCTGAACCCCATTTGATGAAACTGCATCTAATTTAGGTAAATCTGAAGTAGTAGAATGCGCCGCCCCCCAAGGCGTGTTATTGAGGTTTTGCCATGAAAACTCACCAATACTTCAACATATTAGCGGCCCTTGTGGCGATATTATTTCTTGCGGCAGCGTCGATTCCAACAACGAGCTTTGCGGTCACGTGGAATTGTGAGCCAGCCAACGCCAAGGCCGTCAAAGCCAAGACAGCGAAGAAAACCGCGGTAAGATATGCGAGAGTTTCCAACGGTAGTTATAAGAGACAGGTTGCTACGAATCAGTCGAATACTTTGCAAAAGCCTATTTGCGTTCAGTGTTCGACCGTTTCCGGTTCCAATTGGGGAACCGCTGCTACGGCCGGTTCGGGGACAGGTCAACAAACCAGTCCTACAGTAGTTTGTAGCACATGTGTTCCTGCATGGAGCCTTCCGGCGACGTCGGCAAGGGCGCCGGCCACCAAAACGCCTTCAGAGTACCCAATCTGTGGTGTTCCGGCAGGCTACTCTTGGAGCATCCCGGCCACAGCGGGAACTTCAGCGACCTACACGCCGCCCCCGCCAGCGCCGGCCGCTCCGGCAACCACGACGACCCAGCCTTCGTACAGATGTGGAGGGTTGCTCTGCTCGATATTGGCGGTTCCCTACAATATCGGAGCATTTGTGTTTGGCGGATGTCCGATGGCGGGTTGTAGCTGATTTGGGAACTGAGACAACCACTCACCGCAGAGAACGCGGAGGGCGCAGAGTCGAAGGCAAATAATATTTGCCTGGGAGATATCTGCGGTGAGAAATAAGGATCTCGGGGATGCCGTTGATTATTGAAGTCAGAGGCGAGAGAGCGGATTTCGTTACTTCCTGTTCGCTCTTTTCCTCTCCGATTCGGTAAGATATTGCTTTCGGAGCCTGACACTGGCCGGCGTTATTTCCAGGTATTCATCCTCAGCCATAATTTCCAATCCTTTTTCAATACTGATTTCAAACGGAGGAGTGAGTTGTATGGCATCATCCGATCCGGACGCACGCATATTAGTCAGTTGCTTGCCTTTGATCGGATTAACGGTCATGTCGTCGCCTTTGGAAGCGTTTCCAATAACCATGCCTTCGTAGACTTCGGTCCCCGGATGAATGTACAGGGATCCCCGTTCCTGCAAATTATATAGTGAAAATCCTAGAGCCTTTCCCGACGCCATAGAGATCATCGAGCCGACCGACCGTCTTTTTATTTCTCCGACGTGCGATTTATACCCGACCATTCTTGAGCACAAGACTCCTTCACCCTTGGTGTCCGTAATAAATTCATTCCTATAGCCTAATAGACCTCGGGTCGGAATTTCAAAGATCACCCTTTTCTGGTTTCCTCGACCTTCGATGCTAATCATAATTCCTTTTCGCCTGCCTATCTTCTCAATGACGGCGCCGGAAAATTCAGACGGAACGTCAACAATCACCTCCTCAAAGGGCTCAAGTTTATCGCCATTTGATTCCTTAATGATCACTTGCGGTTGTGATACCTGGACTTCGTAGCCTTCTCGCCTCATATTTTCAAGCAGGATTGAGATATGCAGCTCACCTCTTCCGTAAACTTTGTATGAATCAGGCGCAAACTCGATTTTCAGACCGACGTTGACCTCCAGCTCCTTTTCCAGCCTCTCTTTAAGCTGTTTGCCGGTAACATATTTGCCTTCTCGACCCGCAAACGGCGAAGTATTGACCAGAAAATTCAGAGATATGGTGGGCTCATCTACGGTTATGGCCGGCAGCGCCTTCTGATTGGCGCTTTCACAAAGAGTCTCACCGATATCAATGTCCGAGAAACCCGACACCATGACAATGTCGCCTGCAAAGGCTTCTTGAACCTCTTCTCTTTCTAATCCCCTGAAAGTAAAAAGTTTTGTGACCCTGCCGGTTCTGGATTCTCCACTCAATTTCTTAAGAGTGAGCACGCTGCCGGCCTTAATGACGCCATCATAGATCCTGCCTATCGCCAGCCGCCCCAAAAAATTGTCGTAACCCAAATTAAAGGGCTGCAAGAGCAACGGCGCGTCATTGTCTGCTGACGCGGGACGAACCTTCAAAAGGATTGTGTCCAGAAGAGGGGTCAGATCGGTGGATTCATCGCCTAAGTGTTTTTTGGCTATTCCTTCTCTTCCTATGGCATAGACGGTCGCAAAATCAAGCTGCTCATCATTGGCGCCCAGATCGTAGAAAAGCTCAAACACTCTTTCTTGCGCCAAGCCTGGGTCAGCCGCTGACTTATCAATCTTGTTGATGATGACGATGGGTTTGAGGCCGAGTTCCAGTGATTTCTTGAGCACAAACCTGGTCTGTGGCATCGGCCCTTCCTGAGCGTCAACAACCAACAATACACTGTCAATGCACCGCAGAACCCGCTCAACCTCCGAGCCGAAATCAGCGTGTCCGGGAGTGTCAACAATGTTGATTTTTGTTCCTCGATAATACACCGAAGTGTTCTTGGAATATATCGTTATCCCTCGCTCCTGTTCCAGAGCGTCCGTATCCATGGTGACGTTTTCATCGTGCGCCATCCCGGTCTGTTTCATGATCGCGTCCGTCAAAGTCGTCTTACCATGATCTACATGGGCAATAATGGCTATATTTCTAATTTCCATATTTTTCGCGGACTCATTCTTTTCGGCGACAAAGTTTTCATTATAAGGCGGTCCATCAGACCGCGACACGCAAATGCTACTATTCATATGGATCGTCCTTCAAGTTGGCAATAACTACAATTCCGCATGCCCCTCCCCTAGAATGGAACAGGCCGGAGTTCGCAGATGCAAACTCCGGCCTGCTAATGGCTTGGAGACTACAGCCGCCGGTAAATTACCAGCGTGAGCCGCCTCCCGAGTTTCGCCGTCCGCCACCGCCACCGCCACCGCCGGAACTGGTCTTGGGGCGAGCCTCGTTCACTTTCAGGCTACGGCCGCCGAGGTCTTTGGAATCCAGGGACTGGATGGCCTTAAGACCTTCTTCCCGATTCTCCATTTCGATAAATCCGAAACCTCGAGATCGGTTGGTAAATTGGTCAACGATGATCTTGGCCGAACTTACTGCCCCGTATGTTTCAAACAGGCCCCGAAGATCGTCCTCGCTCGAATCGAAAGACAGGTTTCCAACATAAATGTTGATACTCATTTCTAGCTCCTCTAGGAAAGGCACGCCACACGATTTGCGAGAGTGCGTTTACGGTTACGAACAAGGAGTCTGGGTGATCGGGGAGGAACCGGATGAAACTACGGTAAGAAATCCTCGGCACGGACGCCTATGTCCAGGAATCTTAATCCTTGCATAACGCCGTGGTCCTTGACGCGAGGGCCTACTGGAGAAACACAAGTTAAGCTTAATGGAATAGATTAGCCCGACGTTCTTTGCTTGTCAAGCTATTTTACGGCGCCGTGTGGGGAATGCGTTGCTCGCGAACCGCTGGGAGCAGTCGGTGAGTACCATTTCACTGCCAGGAGCACAAAAGGCCAGAACAGTCGTCATTCCGGCGCTGAAGTGCGAGTCCGGGTTGTAGGATGCGGTGAGTGACGCGAACCGCATGATTCGCAAGAGAACTCGGGGGATCGTGTTCCTGTTGGCGCGCGTGCTACAGGTCCTATGATGCGGGCAAAACTTCCAATGGCTCTTGCCACCAATTTCCGTACAAGTCGGTGAGCGTTCTCCTAAAATCTTCTGAGACTGCCCTCTCAATATTTTCCAAATATTCCATCAACTCCTCTCGATTATTCAATGAGAAAACCAAAGTCCCATAGTCGAGTGAGTCACACAATGGCGCCTCTTTCAGGTACGCATGGCACTCCTTGTCTATAAGCATCGCATCGCAATATGGGAGAAGCACTGATATAGCCTCCACATCTACGCCCATGCCTCTGCTCGGTGGCCGTTTTTGTCCAGCGACAGCTTTTCTTGCCATGGCGGCGTAAAGCATCGATAACATCTTAACGCAAGGAACTTCCTTCAATTCCGGTGCATGAAAGTACTCGAAGACCTTCCGCCCGAGTTCTTCATTTGAAACCCCTGCTTCTTCGAAAGATCGTTTTACAGAGTAAACAGTCGCAACTTTTTCGAGACTTAGACTGAAGCTAACATAATTGCGGTACAGGATTTCCCCAAAAGACATGCTTTCCTCATGAAACCAGTCCTCAAATCGTCTATCTTTCTCGCCTCGCCATCGTTCAAAAATTTCGGCAAGCCCAGCATGCGAACTGTCTCTCCAGCGAATCAGATCCTGAACAACCTCCGGCCCATAGTTCAGGTTGAATTGTATGCGAAAATCTGGAGGCCATGAGTTGATATCTCCGGACACAACGGATCTCAGGTTGAGTTGCAGTGACTTATCGGGATTCCCCTTAATCCAATTCCTGGCATGTTGCACCAGTTGAAATCGCTGTATCGTATGAGAATTGTGGAATTTTACTCCCTCCGATAATAATTTGCAGAATTCTTTCAAGGGTCCAAAAAAAGGTGATGATAGCGACTCCCGAGTATGAAAGAATGAGGTCGGGCACACCAGCTGTTGCATTTTGCATAGCTTGTAAAGAACCTGAAAAAGATCATAGTAAAAAGGATCTAAGGATCCCTTCTGGTAAGCTCTCGTCTTTGGATTTATGGCCTTCATCATGTTGCTGATAGCAAACTGGTCGATGTAAATCACTTTCTTATTAAGTTCGGGGAGACTCTCCGGAGCGCCTTGATACAAACATGTCCTGCATCTCCTGTTCAGATAATGACCGCCACCGATCATAAGTGTCCCAAAAGTCTTCTTGCCACAGGACGGGCATGTACTGAATGGAGGTCTGATAAAATCTCTTGGGCCTATAGTCTGAGGTTGCATGATTTTCTTATACCAAATATGGGGTACTCAAATAGTACATCGTCTGCATATTGTATGTCAAGCGATCATTCTGGAAAATGCTTGATCGAGCACCGCGACCGATGCGGTTCGCTTCGCTCACCACATCCTACGAGAATAAGGAGTTACGTCTCCGTGGATTCAGAGGAAAAAAGAAGTTTCCGCCTATTCTCAAATATTATTCGTGCCGTTCGGGATCTCCGAACTCCAGTAGGATGCGGTGACCCCGCGTTCCGCTAGGGAACCGCATCGGTCGCGTCACTCTCCCGCGTCGATGCTCGCAGGCTCTTGATCACCCCAAGCCTCCGGATATAAGCCGCGTCTCACGTAATCATGAAAGCTGGAATGCGGCCACTCCGCTGCCCTCCGAGCCCATCCATGCTTGACCGGATTCCAGTGGATATAATCCACATGCCGATTGAAATCCTGATCATCCCGGATCAGATGCTCCCAAAATCGACGCTGCCAAATGCCGCGCTCGCCTCTTTTGGTCCGGCTTTGTGAAATCCGTTCGCTTTTCTCAATGCCACGGGAGAATTGTCCTTTGATGAGGCTCCAACGTATTGAAAAATCGGTATCATCAGGCGGCAACTTCCAAATGGTATGCAGATGATCCGGCATGATGACGAAAGCCTCCTGGTGGAAAGGATACCGAAGGCTAACACTTTCAACTGCAGCGACGAACAAATCAATTTTCTCGACCAACAGTTGATTCTCTTGCCGCCCCGCCAGATTCACCGTGAAAAACCATGTGCCTCCGGGAAGCCACGCACGACGGTATTCAGTCATCAGCGTAACCTTGCAATCCTCGAACGATGCGGTTCGCTACGCTCACCACATCCTACGGCGTTGCGCCACGGTTTGAGCATGATCAAGAAGAGAGGCCAGATGCTGCTCCACGGCTTCCCGCATATTGCGCTTGGTCTATTCGATTGTCTTACCGTTGTTGAAACAGCCTGGGAGAGTGGGGCTGTAGGCAAAGTAGCCTTCATCTTCGGGCTCTTTTTCGATCACGATTTCAAAAGAATAGAACTTCATGGCCAAGCCTCGTGAGTGCATTATGAACTCGTAACATAACCATATCATCAATCACAGTTATAGGACAGAGGAGTAGAAGATCGCGACCGATGCGGTTCATCCCGCTAGACGCGGGATTCACCACATCCTACGGGAATTAGAAACCTCTTCTTCTGGGATTCTGTGGAAAACAGCAGCCTTCGCCTATCTTTAAGAATTCTTTGTATCGTTCGGGGTCTTCGAGGTACAATGAGCAGACGTAGCGCTCGCCGGTCCAGGTCAGTGACGGGCATGGGTTCATGTAATGACCGTACAGCATAGTCCCGATTCTGCACACCATCTGTGTGCAGCAGTATCCGCATCCGATGCAAGGTAGGCTCATGAAACTACCTGATGCCGGGCCAATGATGAAAGGTGCAATTCAAGCGCTTCCTGCATGTTTCGTTTTGTCTCTTCAATCGTCTTGCCATTGCTAAAGCAACCGGGCAGAGTTGAGCTATAGGCGAAGTAGCCCTCGTCCTCCGGCTCTTTTTCAATCACGATTCCAAATGAGTCGAGTTTCACGTCAAGTTCCTCACGAAGAATTGGCATTGGGCTACCCTAGGATGCTGCAACCGCGAAATCAAGAAATCATTCACACGGGGATCTCGCAGAACGCAGCGAGAGACACTGTTTGATTTCTTCTCTGCGTGCTCTGCGATCTCCGCGGTCAGATGTTTGCTGCTTATTTTGCTCTCAATGGGTCCTTTTTGTGCTAGAGTCACCGGACAAAATCCGCTTGCGGTTTACAAGAGCATTCTCAAAAGCTTGACATAAACAACAAGTTGAGTCATGGAAACGCTATAAGATCGTTGCAATCCCATAACGCGCATCTATTGCCCCACAGGACACTAAGATGAAGAACAAGCAGAATTCCCCCAGGAATTTCAAGCGCATGAAATGGCTGATCCTGACTTGTATTCTGTGCGCTGCTCTCGCTGCGTGCGGAAGACAGACGGCAAACAACAAGAAAGAACCGCCGCCAGTGCCGGTGGATATTGCACAGGTTATTGCCAAAGATACGCCGGTTTTTCTGGAAGGAATAGGAAATGTCGTGGCGTATAACACCGTGGATGTGAAGTCTCGGGTAACCGGCGAGTTGATGAATACCTCATTCAAGGAAGGTGATTTGCTGACCGAAGGCCAGCCGCTATTCACAATCGATCCCCGTCCTTTTCAGGCTCAGCTTGATTCGGCTACAGCCACTGTCGCGGAGAAAAAGGCTGTCTTGGAATTGGCAAGAATCCAGCTCAATCGGTACACTGAGCTTTTGAATTCAAAATCAGTGTCACAGCAGGATTATGATCAAAGGAAGAATACTTTTGATATGGCCGAAGCCCAGGTGAGACAGAGCGAGGCAGCGCTCGAAACCGCTCGACTCAATCTGGAATACTGTTCCATACAATGTCCGCTGGATGCTCAGTCCGGTGAGATTTATATCCACAATTACAATGTGGTTAATGCGTATCAGGATAAGCTTGTCACCCTAAAACAGATTCGGCCGATCAAAGTGAAGTTTTCCGTTCCAGGCAAGTTTCTGGAACAAGTCAAGAAATATCACAACGAAGGCCCGTTGGAAGTAGAAGCTTCGGCGCTCGGAAATCATGCCCCCGAAGTGGGCTCCTTGAGCATGATAGACAATATCATTAATCCTAAGACCGGAATGATTGCGCTTGAAAGTATTTTCCCGAATCGGGATTCGAAATTGTGGCCCGGCCAATTCGTGCAAGTTCGCCTGAAGCTCAGTGTGGATCGTGATGCGGTTTTGGCGCCTCACAGAGCTATCTGCGACGGGCCCGAGGGCCAATATGTGTGGGTGGTCCAGCCGGACCAGACTGTCACGATTCGGCCGATCAAGATTAGTCGAAGAGACAAGGATATGGAAGTGGTTTCTGAGGGTTTGAAAGCCGGCGAAGCGATAATAGCGGACGGCCAGCTTACTCTCAGGCCCGGCGCAAAAATTGTGACCAGAGAACAAATCCGGAAAATGATGGAACAAGCTTCCCCCAAGAAACCTGGCGCTCCTGAGAAAAAGAAAAGCGCCAACAAGGGATCTGACGAATCGTGAGCGCCATTGAGCTTTTCATAAGACGACCGGTTATGACCATCACGATAATGGTGGCCATGATTTTTTTCGGCATAATCGGGTACATTAACTTGCCCGTCTCGGCTCTTCCTGAGGTGGATTTTCCGACCATATCCGTACACGCGACGCTGCCTGGAGCGGACTCTGAAACAATGGCCTCCAGTGTAGCCACTCCGCTGGAAAAGCAGTTCTCCGCGATTGAAGGTCTCCGGGAGATGAATTCAACCAGCAGCCAGGGGACCACTACAATCAATCTCCAATTCGATCTTTCTCGAAAAATTGACGCCGCTGGGATGGATGTGCAGGCTGCAATTACCAAGGCCAGCGGTTTACTTCCGCCTAACATGCCCTCGCCCCCCACATTTACTAAGACTAACCCGGCGGAAAGACCCATTTATTACATGGTTATGAGCTCGGACACCCTGCCGTTGTATAAAGTTAACGACTATGCGGAGACGTTCGTTTCCAACGCGATTTCAATGGTGCCGGGCGTGGCTCAAGTGCTGAATTACAGTCAACAAAAGTTCACGGTAAGGGTGTTCATAAAACCTGAACTCATGGCGGCCAAGCAGATCGGCGTTAATGAGGTAAAGAACGCCATTTGCTCACAACATGTAAATCTGCCATTGGGCGCTCTGTATGGTCAAGATGTTACGAGAACCCTCAAGGCCTCCGGTCAGTTGATGGACGCGAAAGCCTATGAACCGATCATTGTTTCGTACGTGGACGGCCAGCCGGTAAGGTTGGATGAAATCGCCACGGTAAAAAACAGTGTCTATGCCGACAAGGTATATTGCTATTACAAGGGGAAAAAATGCGTAGCTCTGGCCGTTCAGAGGCAACCGGGTTCAAATACGATCAGCATTGTTGATGAAATAGAAAAATTGTTGCCCGGCATTCGCGCGTCACTACCGCCGACAATCGACCTGGAAGTGGTTTATGATATGTCGGACTCAATCCGAGATTCAGTAAATGATGTAAAACTTACGCTGGTAATTGCTATCGTTCTGGTCGTTGTTGTGGTTTTCATTTTCTTGCGCAATGTTTCAGCGACCCTCATCGCGAGCATAGCAATACCTCTATCGATAGTATTTACATTCGCGATGATGCATTTCTTCGGGTTTTCGCTGGATAATCTGTCACTTATGGCGCTGGTGCTGTCGGTCGGATTCGTAGTGGATGACGCCATAGTTGTGCTTGAAAATGTGGTCCGGCATCTCGAAATGGGAAAGAAGCCGTTTCAAGCCGCTGTGGATGGCGCGAAGCAGATTGTATTCACGATTGTTTCCATGACTTCCAGCCTTGCCATAGTTTTCGTGCCGATCATGTTTATGGCCGGTCTTTACGGAAGAATACTGAATGAATTCGCGGTCACCATAACTGTAGCCATAATTATATCCGGCGTTGTCGCGCTAATGGCAAGCCCGATGCTGAGCAGCCGACTATTGAAGCCTCAGAGCAGACTCGCCGAGTCCGATCCGATATTCGGTACTATGCTGAAGTATTACGATCGGTCACTCCGGGCGGTCGTGAGACATCGAAGGCTCACGTTGTTGGCGTCTGCTGTCATTCTGGGCGCCACGATCTATTTGTTTGTGGTAATCCCAAAGGGATTCATGCCAGCGGTTGACATGAATTATCTGATCGGATTCTGCGTTGCAGGTCAGGGCGTTTCACCCGAAGCCATGCAGAATAATTTGCAGCAGTTGGCTCCGCGTGTAGAGGCCAACCCGAATGTGAAGTCGGTTCTTAATGTGGCGGGATACCCTCAGCGCAATCAAGGGTTTACGATTGCGTTTCTTAAGGACAGGCCGCCTCGAAAGACGCCTGCTCAACAGGTTATGACCGAACTCCATCCTGTGGTCAACTCGGTGCCCGGACTGCTGACCTTTTATTCCGTGCCTCCGCTGGTCGAGATCCGTACGGAGATTACTGCCAGCCCGTATCTTTTCATCATGCAGTCTCCGGATACGAAGGCTCTTTTCAAGAATGCGCAGAAATTTACATATGCTATGTATGGAATGCCTCAGATCACTGGTGTTAACTCCAATCTTTATATTCAAAATCCTGAAGCGTTCATTAGCATTAATCGAGACAAGGCGAGTTCAGTGGGCATAACTGCCGACGATATAGAGCAACTTTCTTTTTCGTCATTTGGAGATCGAGAAATCGCAAATATCTATGGAACTACAGACACCTATAAGGTCATCCTGGAAGTTGACAGGGATTTCCAAAAATATTCGGACCAGCTCTCATCGCTGTATTTGAAGAACAAAGACGGCGAAATGGTTCGACTGGATGTGGTGGCTGATATATTACCACAAATCGGCCCCTTGACGGTCAGCCACTACGGTCAGTTGCCGTCGGTGACTGTATCGTTTGACACTGCGGCGGGCTACTCACTCGGCCAAGCTACAGAGACCCTCCGAGAAATGGCCGGCAAGATGCTCCCGAGTTCCATAATGCACAAGTTGGGCGGAACGGCTGAAGCATTTGAGACTTCAATGAAGAGCCTTACGGTACTCCTTATAGTGGCGATAGCCATAATTTACATGATACTTGCGTGCCTCTACGAAAGCTTCCTTCACCCGCTGACCATTATTGCCGGCCTGCCTTCTGCGGCCTTCGGTGGGCTGGTAACCCTATGGTTACTTGGCATGCAACTGGACTTGTACGGGTTTGTGGGTCTTTTCATGCTGATAGGCATAGTCAAGAAGAATGCTATTATGGTCGTGGATTTCGCTGTGGAATCCGAGCGGGAAGGTAAAAGCCCCCTGGATTCGGCTATTGAAGGCTCTCTGGTTCGTTTTCGGCCGATCATGATGACAACCATTGCGGCCATAGCGGGCATGACGCCGATCGCCATAGGCTACGGAGCGGGGGGTGATTCCAGACAACCACTTGGTCTGGCCGTAGTCGGCGGCCTGTTGCTGTCACAGGTGGTGACGCTGTATCTTACGCCGGTCATGTACTCTTACTTGGCCGGGATACAAGAATGGCTTTATAAGCGCGGAGCTAAGAATCGCGAAATAATGGGGATTCCTGAAGAAGGGGCCTAATTACGCGCTCGTTTCTTGAAATGAGGCGCCCAGGAGCTCTCTGTGCCAAATAGATCAGGAGATTGGCTGGCCCAGGCGATTCGAGATCTTGAACAGGCTCGATCCTCTAGAACAGAGGGGCGGCATGAATGGGCATGCTTCGCGGCTCACCAAGCAGCCGAAAAGGCGGTTGAAGCATTACATCTGAAGTTTGGGCAAGAGGCCTGGGGGCATGTTGTTGCGGTCCTATTAGCTGAATTGCCTTCTCCAGCTCCGGAAAATATTGTGGAGAAAGCCCAAGTCCTGGATAACTTTTATATACCAACCCGTTACCCCAACGGACATCCCGCGGGCGCTCCCTTCGAGCACTATGGGCAGATACAAAGTGATGAGGCGGTACGATATGCCAGTGAGATCATTGAGCTCGTCAGTGCTGAAATGGCCTAATTGTGAGGAAGCAGATAGGGCAGTTCGCCACTGGGCCGTAAAATTGGTCAAAGAGAGACCGGAAATAGTAAAACTAGGATACTTCGGATCATATGCCCGAGGAGACTGGGGCGTGGGCAGCGACCTGGATCTGGTCGCCGTAATTGAGGACTGTGAGGAACCTTTTGAAAGACGTTCCCTGAAGTGGGAAATGCATCAACTTCCTGCGCAGGCGCAGGCGCTAGTCTACACTCGCAAAGAATGGGAGTCGTTCAAAGAGCGAGGCGGTCGATTTGCGCTCATTTTGGAGCGGGAAACGGTTTGGGTATGCCAATAGCGTTCAGCAAATCCTGGTGAACCGTTATTAAGGGAGTGACGAGGAAAAGAGAAAACCGAGGCCATAACTAGTCTTCAAATCCACCGAGAGTTAGATTAGAGGTGCGGTATGAAATCTTTAGTAGTCGCGATATTCTTGCTGGTCGCGTTTGTGGCGGTTCCAGCTTTGTCACCTACTGCGGAAGCACAAGGTGTCGACCGTGATGGGTGCCTCCGTAATTGTGCGTGGCTCAAGCCTATCGGCGCTAGAGACTACGGCGCTTGGATGAACTACCAAAACTGCGTTGCCGCATGTGAAAAAGAGTTTTGGGACGATTTTGACGACAAGACGAGGGAACTTGAGCGGGAACGTGACAAAGACTAAGCTGTCGAGCTTCCAATCCTATGGAAGTCTTGCGCTTGTCTGACCAATATCGCATCGACGTGCGCCTGGATGTGCCGCTCCCAATTCTTCCTTGGAAGGATTGGTTTAGCCTAGCGTTGCGTCGGTCCTTGATGTTTCCTTGTTCATCGAAGTTCGCCTGTTTTAACGGGAATGTCTGGTGGGATCAATGTATCCTGTTGATCCCATGGAATAATCCAAAAGCTGCGCGGTTTATATTCCCGGTCTCAGTTTTCCGACGATTGATTTTGACAACAGTAATGCGCTCCGTGTGTTTACAACTGTCAGGGCCTAAAATCCGGGTATCCGGAAAGATCACCATGGCCCGGTGTCATGCCGCATTGGGGGGGAGCAATGGAGGATTTAGAACCAATGGGCGAAAAGTTGACCGAGACTGCGGAGATTATCGAGCATAAGGGCGTGAAGATTCTCTTCAACGACTTTAGCGGATTACAAGGCCAGAAACTAGCGAATGCGCTCAAAGAGGTCAGCCGAGCTATGATTGCCAGGATCGCAAGTAGGAAGGATTGGCTATCGGTAAATGACTACTCCGGTTGCATATTTGATGAAGCGGCAACAAAGGCTCTGATTCGCGTTCATAAAGGCATGACAGGTTTTTTTATGGCCATAGCGGAAGTCGGTTTGAGGCAGATACAGAAGACGAGTATCATGCTTATGCATTCCGTCGCGAAATCAGATATTCCGATTAGTTTCCCCGATACTCTTGAGGAAGGAAAAGACTGGGTGGTTGAGATACATAAGCAGCATGCCAAAAAGAGGGACTAGGGTTACGTGCGTTGACCCGCCGTGAGTACTTGCGCCAGATTAAACACGGAGAGGACCGCAAATGGGCGAGAAGTTGACCAAAACCGCTGAAATCATCGAGCACAAGGGTGTGCAAATTGTATTTGACAATCTTAGTGGCTTAAAAGGCCAAGAGCTTGCGGATGCACTGAAGGCTGTCAGCCGAGCGATGGTTCCAAAAATTACGCACAAAAAGGATTGGGTTGCTGTAAACCTTTTCACTGGTTGCGTGTTTGATGAAGCAGCGACAAAGGTCTTAATTCGTGTTCATAACGCTATGATTACCTCTTGTATGGCCATTGGCGAAGTCGGTTTGAGCCCGATACAAAAATCGGGTATCGAACTTGTCCATTCGGTGGCAAAATCAAAAGTTCCCCTCAAATTTCTGGAAAGCGTTGAAGAAGCAAAAGACTGGGTCGTTTCGGTTCACAGAGAGCAAACGCGTAAGAAGTCCTAAATCACTGTAAGCCGCAAACAGCGGCATATTCGGACGATACTTTCGATAGCCAGAAAAAAACGGGATGTCACTGCTTTTGAGCCGTGACATCCCGCGTTGATACGGTCATTCATCGTCCGAAATTTTATGCTTTCTTCAGCGCCGCAAGAACAGTCGAGGGGTTCAGTGGAAGACGTCTTAGCCGAACACCTGTTGCCTTGAAGAAAGCATTGGCCACAGCAGGCGCAGTGGCAGGGACACCCAGCTCCCCTATGCCTCCGATCTTTTCTGTGCTCTTGACAACGTGGACCTCTATCTCGGGAACTTCACTCATCCGAATGACATTATAATCGTCGAAGTTCGCGGACTTTACTCCGCCATTTGCAAATTGGACCTCCTCTTTGAGAACGGTGCTCAAGGCGATTATGACGCCGCCTCGGATTTGTTCCGTGATGGGTCCCGGATTGACGGTCGGGCCGCAATCCACACCGTAAACAATGCGATGCGCCTTGATCTTACCGGTTTTCTTGTCAACCGAAACATCAGCCACGGCAGCGACCCAACTCCCAAAAGTGGCATTAAGAGCTATACCTCGTCCCTGACCTTGCGGAATCGGTTTTCCCCAACCTGCCTTTTCAGCCACCTCTTTCAATACGCGACTGGCTCGCATATTATTCTTTAGGCTCTGCAAACGAAACTCCAGCGGGTCCTTCCCTGCCGCGTTCGCCAATTCGTCCATGAAAGATTCAATTACAAAGGCATTGGGACCATTCTGGACGGCGCGCCAGGGCCAGGTCGGCATGGGCAAGTTGGACAAAAGCATTTCTATGTACAGGTTCGGTATTTCATATTGAATCCTGGCGTTCCACATGGGAGACTTCTCTTCATCCCACAGGCCCCACAAGCAATAATAATCGATCCCATTTTTGAATGCTTCAGGCGGCTTAACATCTTTCATTAATGGGACGCTGACAAGCTTGTGCGACCAGGCGACCAACTGTCCTTTATCGTCCAGCGCAGCCTCGATTCTGTGCGAAGCAGGGGATCGGAAGGAATCACCTCTTGTGTCGTCGTCTCTAGTCCACAGGACCTGAACCGGTTTCCCCAGGGCCTTTGAAACCATAACGGCTTGGGCCACAAAGTCCGGCTTGGCTCGTCGGCCCAAACCGCAACCCAAGAATGTGTTATTTACGTGAACTTTGTCCATAGGAACCCCGGAAATTTTCGAGGCTAGGCCCGCAGAATCTGTCATATTTTGAGTAGGCGCCCATATCTCGCAACGATCCGGTTTCACGTCGGCCGTGCAGTTCATCGGCTCCATGGTCATGTGGGCGACGCACGGGACGTAATAAGTCGCTTCCAGCTTCTTGGAAGTCTCACCAACCACTTTCTTGGCATCGCCCGTGTTCAGGACCGTAGCGCCCGGCTTGGCCAGGTCGTCCATCAAGGATTTTTCCACGAATTCGGTGTTCATGTCGGGAAGCGCGCCTTTGTCCCATTTCACTTCAAGCGCATCTCTTCCCTTAATGGCTGCATCAGTAGTTTTCGCGCAGACGGCTATTCCTATAGGAAGCTGAATGACTTTTACTACCCCTTTGATCTTCTCCGCAACCTTCCCATCGAACGAAATCAGCTTCGCGCCATAGGCGGGAGGTCGCGCTATGACAGCGTAATGCAGATCTTTGACTCTTACATCGGCGCCGTAGATCGCCTTTCCGCTTACCTTTTCAGGCACATCCACGCGAGGCATGATTTTGCCGATATATCTGAACTCGCTTTCTTTCTTGAGCGCAGGATCTTTCGGAACCTCCAGTTTGGCCGCTTCCTTACAAAGCTTGCCGTACGCAATGCTGCGATTGCTTTTCGTATGCTTCACCGAACCCATTGAGGCTTGGCATTCGGCTTCGGGGACTTTCCAGTTTGCAGCCGCCGCTTTGACAAGCATAACTCGGCCTGCCGCTCCCGCCTTTCGCAAGGGTTCATAAAACCCTCTCACGCTGGCGCTCCCGACAGTAATCTGCCTTCCCAAAATAGGGCTCTTGTAAGCGTCCGCAGCGGGGCCTTTGCGTATCTGAACCTGTTTCCAGTCTGCCTCAAGCTCATCCGCGATAATCATGGAATGGGCAGTTAGGACTCCTTGCCCCATCTCCGAATTGCCGATGAAGATGGTAACCTTGTTGTCGGGGGTAATGGTGAACCAGGCATTAGGCTTAAACGCCCCTATTTCCTTTTTGTCCGCGGCATTAACGATCTTATACCCGAACGGACCTACGGATACCGCGAGGGTAAGCCCGGCCAGAGAACCCTTTAAAAAGGCACGTCTCGAAATAGAAGTATTTTTCATGTCGTGCCTCCCTTCTTCGTCAGTTCAAGAGCAGTTTTGATGCCTTTCTTGATCGCAGGATGACTCCCGCACCGGCAGATGACATCATCCATCTTGCTGACAACTTGATCCGCGGTAGGAGTGGGTTTCTGGGATATGTGCGCAGCTACTTGCATAATCACTCCAGGCTGGCAGTAACCGCACTGGGCAACTTGTTCCTTAATCCACGCTTGTTTGACCGGGTGCTTTTCCGGCAGCCCTTCAATGGTCGTGATCTTCTTTCCCTTCACATCTTCAACAGAAACCGTGCACGACCTGACTGCCTTGCCGTCTATGTGGACCGTACAGGTCCCGCATTCCCCAATACCGCAGCCATACTTAGTGCCCGTAAGGCTCAGATAGTCTCTAAGAGCCCAAAGCAGCGGCGTGTCGCCGGGCACATCCAGCTTATGAATCTTTCCGTTGACATTAAGAGAGATCATATGGCCCTCCTTTCAAATGGGTTTTCGGTGAAATTCTTCTATGCTGAATCATTATGCCTCCTTTCGGTAGTGGGGTTTTCATGAAGCATGTTTAAACAGCGAAACTGAAATTCCCAATGAGGCGCCCAGGGCCACCAATTCGCCTATCGTGGCCGGAGCCATAGGTATACCGTTTTTCAACCGCTCAGTTTCCGTCTTCAATTCCGGCTCACCGGGCATCAAGATTTCGGAGCAGTTCTCGGCTTTAGCGCTTTGTTTAACATTCCTAATATAACGATCCACTTCTCTCTTAAATTCGTCTCTTCCGATAAAGCAATCCGGATCGATCGCCACAAAGGAATGACAGGTTCCTTGAATGCCGCTCTCATCTTCCTCGTAGAGGCTCTTGATTGCGGCGGTCCATTTACCGCCGGTCACTACGGCCGTGAGCATCTCGTGAACCAGCGCCATACCGTAACCTTTATGGCCTCCCACCGGCATCAAAGACCCTCCCCCTTCATAACCTTCATAGGGGTCATCGGTGGGCAAGCCCTCTTTGTCAACAGCCCAACCCAGAGGAATTTTCTCCCCCTTCTTGCGGGCAAGGATGAGTTTCCCGGAGGATACCACCCCCAGTGAAAAATCCAGGACCACCGGAGGACATTTGTCCGCGGGAATAGCATAAGCCATGGGATTGTTCCCTATTATTCGCTCTCTGCCTCCCAACGGGAACATCATGGGCGCCGAATTGGAAACAATGTACCCGATATAATCTCTGTCCAAAGCCATCATGGGAAAGAGGCCCGCCACACCGAAATGGCCGCTGTCCTTTACCGAAACCCAGCCAATGCCATATTCCTGGGCCTTGGCAATCGCCCTTTCCATTGCCCTATATGCGACAATGTGTCCCATAGACCCGTGAGCTTCCAGGAATGCTGTCGGACCCTTGTCCTTGACTGGTGTGAGTCGACACTCTTTGCGCACATATCCTTTCTGAAGCCTCAGGATGTAAATAGGTAGGCGTGTGACACCATGTGTTTCAACGCCCCTTAAATCTGACCTTGCCAGGAGGCCGGCGATGATCTCCGCCTCGTCAGCGGGAACACCTACATTCGCGTAGGCCTGGCAACAGAATGCCTTAAGGTCGGAGAAGGAAACACATTGGTTGGAATCCGTATGCATAATAGCCTCTTCACTCGGCAATACGCTAGACCTTTTTCAAAAATTTTCTACCGTTCTCACCCAAAATCCCATCAATCTGTTCTTGGGAAAGAGGCAGCTTCTTGATCTCATCGACTAATTCCTTGATAGATTGCCCATCCCGCATTTCCTGCGGGTAATCGGTGCCCAGAAGAAGATTTTCCGGTTTAAGCTCGATCAGAGCGCACTTGACCGGATTGATATTGCCAAAACAGCCACCCATATCAAAGTAGAGTCTGTTCAAGTAATTCCTGAACGGTTCTCGCGGCAATTTTCCGTGTTTTTCGTGGCTTTCCGTCATCCAGAAGACCTTATCCTGGTATGGCTCGATTCGTCCCATGAGCGCAGCGATTCCACCTCCCAGATGGGAGATTATGAAGTTCAATCCGGGAAATTCATCCAGGACACCTCCGTTTATAAGCCTTATGACCGCGAGTACCAACTGGAACTCCCTGCCGACGCTGCGTCCCAAGTCATAGTCCATATAATTTCCCGGCGAATTCAGGGATGGATGGACGAACACGAACAGGCCCAATTTTTCAGCCTTGCGGTAGAACGGCCACAACTCGGGAGCATCCAGCTCGATCTCCCCGATAAGCGAAGGCAAGGCGACACCTTTGTAACCCAGCTCGGAAACACACCTTTCAAGTTCACGAAAGGATTCCTCTCCTCCCAAAGCAGGAACGTGCGCCATGCCCTCGATCCTGCCTGAGAAACTCTCTTCGACCCATTTCAATTTGTCGTTCACCATCCGGCACTGATCAAGGTCAGGCGCCAAGCCTGCAGGGGAGGACAGAAGCGCTACGTCGACGCCGGCCTCGTCCATCGCTGCAATATGTTGTTCCAAAGCGAACAATTGCTGTTGAGGCATTTGAGTAGGGACGCCGTTAACAAAGATGGTCCGAGGCGTTCCGCCGGGTCCCAGCTTGGGCCGCACCAACTCTTCCGGTGAATAATGGATGTGAAAATCGACAATCATGGCCGTCCTCCTTCCGGTCCGTCCGGGGCCGGCGCCTTGACTGCGGCCACTCCCGCTGCGACCACCGGAGTTGCGGCCAGTTCTATTACGTCTTTATCTTCAATGCGTTGGAACCGAGAAACCACTACAGTAGAGGTGATAATGTATTGGATCTTGCCGTAAACAATAGAAGGCAAGGCCGTAAGCGGATTGAAATGCCTCAGACCAATGATCATAGCCATTGCCGCATTTTCTACGCCCACCTCGAAGCAGGCCGCTTTACGCTGGGCATAGTTGAAGCCAAAGTACTTGGGCAAGAAATATCCCAGCGATAGTCCTGCCACTGCTTGCACAACGCATATGGCAACAAGATAGAGGAGTATCGATGCCTGCTGAATCAATGTGCTCGTGCCTTTGGACATCGTGCCCATAACTATAAAACTGAGACATACGATCGCGAGCGGACCGAAAAGAGGTTTAATCTTCGTTACAGGCTTCGGAAAAATAGAACCTAAAATACTGCCAGCGACAACGGGGACGACCACCATCAGCAAGAGATCTTGAAAGATTGCTCCAACATCGAGCTTAACAGCAATCCCTCCCGCCAGCAATAGAATCAAGAACGGTTGTAAGAAAGGCGCCAAAATAGTGTTGACCGCTGTGGCCGAGACGGACAAGGCCAGATCGCCTTTGCTGATGAGTGTAAGCGCGTTTGAGCCGCCGCCGGTTGGCGTCGTGCCCAAAACAATCATGCCGATGGCCAAAGCATTTCCCGTAGGACCTGGAAGAAGGTGGACAAACACCAAAGAAAGCAAGAAGGCAACCAGGGGCATACAGGCCCATCTCAGCAGCACTGCGATCCCTATTACTTTAGGCCTTTGGGCCATGCGCATCCAGTCCTGGAGATTAATTGCCAGGCCCATAGTGAACATGATAACCATGAGAAGATACGGTCCGATAGGTGGCACAAAGCTTTTCACAACAGAAGGATAGAACAGGTAACCGAAAACAATTCCTAGAGTTAGTAAAAGCGAAGGCTCAGATGAGACGAAATTCCCTAGTCGCATCCGAAAGGAAAGTGTTTCAGGCGGCTTAGCCGTTCCGATGTAAGCGAAATAACGAAGAAACAATCCTATGATCCATAACACGATTGTGGCCACGCTTACTATCGGCATGGCGCTTAATGACATGCCGATAAAATTTGAAGCCAAGAAAGGAATGAGAAAACCTATTATGAAGCAAGCGCTGGATATGTACTTGAGTTTCTTGGGTTCCATGGTCGTTACTCCTGTCATGATTCAGACCTGCGGCGCCTCGATTTCTTCAGTCACGGTCTAAAGAAGGCCGATACCAAGATCAAAGCCCAGTGATTCAGTTGTGAAGAGAAAACTGTCCTCTTACCTGCCGGGAAGTATGCTGCATTCCTTTATGCAAGTGACGCGTCCGGAATCTTATTCGATTCCGGCCAGCCGCTTTGCACAGGCCTTCTTGTAGTCAGTGTCCGACTCTCGAAAGAGGGTCAGACGGTGGGCAGCGGGCGAACCTCCCCCGTGAATATCGGAGATCGTGTCCGCGCTTTCCATCACCATTTTTTCTACAAGGCGCAACATCTTGACCCGCTTTTCCACGGGAATTGCTGTTGCCCCTTTGAGGTATTTCTTCAGTAGGTCTCCGATCTGAGGGTTCTCAAAATCCCTTTCAGAAGGCAAATCAGCAACAAACCCGCCACTCAGATCAATGAGGAGGCGCATCACCTCGCTCATCTCTTTACCTTCATGGATTTTGGAGGCATTAGCCAGAATCGGATCTATAAAGAACGTCCCTGACGGTTCCCTCTTGCCTTCGTAAGAAGCGGCCAGGCTACACCCGTACAGGGTTTCCGCAGTATGGATCATATCGACAACCTTCTCCTTGTGATGCCCTACCCTTGCAGTTCCGTTGTATTCCATCATAAGGAGAGCGGCTCCGGTCATAGCGTCAATCTTACCTGATTTGCAGCCGCCGTGGGATTGACGGTGAAAAGCCGAGAATCGACTCACCATTTCTACTGCGAATTCCGACTCTCGGAACATGAAAACCCGTTCCCAGGGCACGAAAACGTCATCAAAGATGAGAGTCGGGCAGTACTTGCTATAACGAACGTTTCCGCAATCGACTCTCTCGATTTCACGCGTGTCCATAGAATTTCTTCCCACGACGTGAATGAGTCCTTTCGCATCCGAGGGGACGGCAAAAGCAAGGGCGTAATCTTCATCCCCTTTCTGCATCGCCCGAGTGGGAAGCACAATAATCTCGTGGGCGCTCAACGACCCTGTCTGATGCGCCTTGGCTCCTCTTACGATGATCCCTTCCTTTGTCCGGTCCACAAGACGGAGGTACATATCCTTGTCGTCCTGCTCATGAGGACCCAGACTGCGGTCTCCCTTCACGTCCGTGACACTTGCGTTCCCGGTAAGGTCGTTCTCTTGCATATATTTCAAGAATTCGGTGAAACGATCATAATAATGAGTCCCATACTTCTTGTCGATATCGTAAGTGACTATGGACAGCGTACAGAGGCAATCAAGGCCGGTACACCTCTGGTGACAGGTCCCTACGTATCCTCCGAGTATCCGATTGATCTTGACTCTCTTCACCAAGTCTTGGATGGACTGTGGCGTCAGAGTGAATCTGTTGATTCGATCTCCCGTGACCGGAGAAATTGCCGTGAAAAGTTCCTGATATTTTTCTTCATTCGCCAACTCATAGGTAGCGCCTGTCGCGTTGATACCTGCCCGTATTCGCGGGTTATTTATCGGATCTTCTATCTTCTCTCCGAACATGTAAGCGGTCGGTCTCAACTTCTTCAAGCTGTCCATATATTGTTCAAAGGTCTTCAACGACATGCCTCCTCTACTCTCGGACGCCCATTTCAAGACCTCTTCGAAACGCCGCGATGTTCAACGTCTTGGCCTTGGGCGGAACTGAAAATTCAATTGCCTTTTCCATCGAGTCTATTGACACAATTGGGCTTCTTTTTATCAATGCTCCCAATAGGATGAGATTAGCGACAATTGGATTACCCATCTGCTTCTGGGCAATGGTGGTGGCGGGAATCCGAACGATTTCGTAATCGCCCTGCTTCGGGCCTTTCACCATGTCCGAGTCAACGATCACCAGACCTCCCGGTTTCATCTTGTCGATATCGCGAGGCAGCGCCTCTTCAGCCAGGACGACCAAAACATCAGCCGTTCTGACCTGGGGATCGGAAATTGGCTCCTCGGAAATGATCACCTCAGTCCTCGCCGAACCACCCCTCAGCTCTGAACTGTAGGATTGGGTTTGAACCGCCTTCTTTCGGTCGAAAACTGTGGCGGCGGTTCCCAAAAGTATCCCGGACAGGACTACCCCTTGGCCTCCGACACCACCCACTATAATTTCCGTCCGGTTCATTGAGGTCTCTCCCCGGCTCTGGTTCTCATTTTCTCTATCTCTTCAACCATCTCAGGCTTTTCTATATCTACAAGCTCTCCCACAACAATTCGCTCTTTCAACTCCTCCTCAGTCAGCTCGGTTGCTTCTTCGACCCGGATGGACCTCTTCCGATAATCCTCCATCATTTGAACCGATCCGCTCATGCCGGATTTACGGCCGAACTGCACCGGGCACTGGCAATAGACCTCAACAAACCCGAAACCTTTCTTCCGGATGGCCTTCGTGATTGAGGTGGTCAACTCTCTGGGATGCGCCGTAGTCCAACGGGCCACAAAAGACGCTCCAGCGGCGATAACCAGACGTGAGATGTCAAAAGAATTTTCAAAGCTTCCATACGGCGTTGTGGTGGTTCTCACCCCCGAAGGGGTGGTCGGTCCGGCTTGGCCTCCAGTCATACCGTATATTCTGTTGTTGACACAAATAACGGTCATGTCCACGTTGCGCCTAGCATTATGGATTAGATGATTTCCTCCGATGGCCACGAGGTCCCCATCTCCGCTCACAACCATGACGTTCTTGCGGGGGAGGCCCATCTTTATACCTAATGCATAAGCAATAGGTCGTCCGTGAATGGAATGAAGCACATCCGCATTAAAAAAGGGGCTCGGTATCCAGGCAGCGCACCCTATTCCCGAAACGAAAACGAAGTCATCCATGTCCATTCCAAGTTGATCGATGGACCGTAAAATACTCTGGACAACGATGCCGTTGCCGCATCCCGGGCAGTTGGCGCTGGAGGTGACCGAAGGCCGGATAAATCGGTGAAGGGGATGGACTATCTCCTTCATTGGGCGACCTCCTTGATCCTGCTCAAAATGTCCTGCGGGTCCTGTAACTGCCCAACCAATTTGGGAGCAAGAAAAGAAACTTCGGTGAATCGAGCGGCAGCGGCCTTTATGTACGGATACATTTGCCCAAGATTGTTTTCCAGTACTATTACATGCCTTGCTATTCTTGCCATCTTCTCGATTTCATGGTCCGGAAAAGGCCAAACGGTGACTAGCCGCAGTGTTCCCGCTGGTATGCCGGCTTCCCTAGCGAGTCGAACCGCCGCGGCCCCAGCCCGAGCCACGGGCCCATATGAAACCAAAACGACATCTCCTTTTCTGTAATTGT
>Ga0172371_10000399_pt1 | contig 66755 bp, 69 predicted proteins | sample Lak12m_FD_114543 | JGI IMG/M metagenome (GOLD analysis project Ga0172371, IMG submission 114543) | Freshwater microbial communities from Kabuno Bay, South-Kivu, Congo - kab_022012_12m | ecosystem: Environmental > Aquatic > Freshwater > Lake | place: Democratic Republic of the Congo: South-Kivu... | reverse complement strand
ATTTGGCAAATCAAAAGCTAGATGATTCAAAATAAGCCCCGTTTTCGCGGTATGTCAAGTATAATATCGCGTTGCAAAACGGGGTCCAGAACTGGATGCCCGCGAAAGCGGGCATAATCCTGGATTCCGGCTTTCGCCGGAATGACGGACAGCAAAGGGTCCAGTTGCACCCCATGTCCGAAGACTCCCATATGATTGTGGAGAAGCGTGGCCTAGCGAGGGGTTCATTACCCGCCAGGGAACTCGAGGAGCATATTTAGGAGTTCTTTGCGGGGGGGGGGGGCCGGGGGGCGGCTTTTTTGCAAGAAAGAGCCCCCCGGCCTCCTGAAGCTTAGAACGCGGGCGCACGGACGTGACAGGCAGCAGCGTGCCCGTCGCCAATATCGTGCAGTGGAGGGTCCACTTCGGAACAGATGGGAATCCTTAACCAGCAACGAGGGTGAAAGCGGCACCCGAACGGCGGCTCAATCGGGCTCGGCACATCGCCTTTCAGTATAATTCGCTTTCGCGTTTGGCTCGGGTCAGGAATGGGCACCGCGCTCAGAAGCGCTTCGGTGTAGGGGTGGAGCGTGTTTTCATAAATGCTCTTTTTATCCCCAATTTCAACTATCTTGCCGAGGTACATCACGGCGACTCGATCCGAAATATGTTCCACCACGGAAAGATCGTGAGAGATGAACAAATAAGTGAGGTCGTACTTGTCCTGCAAGTCTTCGAGAAGATTCAATATCTGCGATCGAATCGAAACGTCCAGAGCGGATACCGGCTCATCTGCCACAATCAAAGAAGGGTTCAATGCCAGCGCTCTCGCGATCCCGATTCTCTGTCTTTGCCCTCCTGAAAATTCGTGCGGGTATCGCTTCAAATGGTCGGGGCTCAAGCCAACGTCATCGATCAACTCCAGGACTTTCTTCCTGCGTTCAGAGCGAGTTCCCAATTCATGAACGGTCAGTGGCTCCATAATAATACTCTGAACAGTTTTACGGGGATTAAGCGACGAGTATGGGTCCTGGAAGATGATCTGCATTTTCCGCCGGATGCGCTTCATCTCCTTCCGGCTGATGGTTGCGATATCAATTCCATCGAAAATTATTCGACCGGAAGTTGGCCGCTCAAGTCTCAAGATGAGTCTTCCCAGAGTGGATTTGCCGCATCCAGATTCTCCGACCAGCCCAAGAGTTTCGGCCCTGCGTATTGCGAGATCTACACCATCCACTGCATGGACATACTTGGCTTCTTTTTGAAAAAGAACCTTTTGGACCAGGAATAGCTTGACCAATCCTTCGATACGCAAGAGTTCTTCACTGGGTTCAAAATTACGAGCATGGGATACAGCGGTCGCATTCATATCTTATGTTCTCCTAAACCAGGAGCAGCTTTTGATCTTATTCCCAACGGAGAGTCTCTCCAAAACCGGTTGTTGAACAGGGCGCCGTGGAGCTTGGCTCTCGCGTGTTTTCGTGTTATACGGACGCCACACATCAAAGTCAATGCGAGGTGAACATCTGGACGCAGTTTATCCTATCCTTGGTCTAGCTCCCGGAGCCGCATGGTTGATGTACTTTCGTCAGAAGGAACGACATCAACCGAAGTCTTTTTTGAACCTGTTGCGGGTTTTTTTTTGGGGCTGTGTCCTTACTGTTCCTGTAGCCTTAATCGAGCACGCCGCCGGGGCGGGACTCATGCAGCCCAACTTGGCGATGGCCGCAGGGGCGAGTTTCTTGGTGATCGCCCCTCTTGAGGAGTTCGCCAAGTTGTTGGCCGTGTGGATTTCGGTGTACCGGACGCAGGACTTCCGTGAGCCGATCGATGGAATTATCTATTCTGCCACCGCGGCGCTTGGTTTCGCCTGCATCGAGAATGTAATTTACCTGGGTCTTATGGGCCCGAGCGTGTTGGTATCCCGAGCCGCGTATGCCACGCCGGCCCATGTGATGTTTTCCGCTATGTGGGGATATTCTATGGGCGTGGCCCGGTTCAAACGGGAGGGAGAGATTGCAATAATTTTGAAAGGATTCCTAATTTCTGCGGCCCTGCATGGCATTTACAATTTCGTTGTGGCGGTCCGTCCGAAACTCGCAGTATTTTCGTTGCTGCCTCTCATGCTTTTTATGGGTTGGCTGATGAACAGGCGCATTAAGGAATTTCGCAGCAGCTTTCCTTTTCCCGAGTTGGGAGAAGGCGCGCTGATCATATGCCCTGGTTGCGGAGCTTATTCGCAGGCGGATTCGGATCAATGTTCACGCTGTGGCTTTTCCACACCGCTCATGGCAACGGACACACCGCGTTTTTGCAGCAAATGCCGGTCTCGTTTGGATCCGTGCCGTACCACTTGCGCGTTATGCGGCCAACCTGTAAACTTAGCTAAATATTGCGCTCCCGGGAGAGAGCGGAGCCTTGCAACTTAAGTATCAATAATCCTTGTTATTTTGAGTTAATTGCCGCTTAACTGGAACAATAGGGGCCTGTCGCGGAGAATTCGCTCCCGCTCTCGCAATATCGGGTGAAAATTTTGGTTTTTTGGAGCGGAGCTCTTTCAAATTGGGGATCTTTTTTCCTTGACAACGGACAGTAAAAAAAGACAAAAAAGAACGCTTAAGTTCAATTCTATGGGGCTTTCGCCTCGAGACGGGAAGATGATCCGGAAAAACGCCAACCGAATATTTTCAGGTTGTTTTGGCGATGAAGTTTGCGGCGCCGGTTCGGATTCCCACGCTTTTCTTTTCGATTCCACATCAACAAAATCTGTGACAGGAGGGACCGGCTTAAGCGGGGAGATTTCTTATTTCCTCCTCGCGAAGTTAAGACCCTGAGCTTTCGAGCTTGGGGAAGTTCGCTTCCTCAGACCTTCGACCGCGCGTCCCCGGTCTCCAGTTTTGAGCCGGGTTGATTATCGGTCGAGCACTGTCGGCAATTGGGGCTGTCAACTAGTCCGGCTCTTTCTTATATGAGTTCGGAGTAGTGGCGGCAATCATCAGTTGTGTATCTTCGAGAGGCGCAAGCCCGCTCGGTACGGGGGATGACGATGAAAGCTCTAGGTATTCATCTTCTGATCGAGTTGACATCCTGCAATCGGCAAAAGATCGACAACCTCGATTATCTAGAGGGAATCATGGCTCAAGCAGCGGAAACCGCAGGAGCCACGGTTCTGAAAACGGCTTTTCAGGATTTCAACCCACAGGGTGTCTCGGGAGTAGTAGTGATCGCCGAGTCACACCTGACAATTCATACATGGCCCGAATACGGCTATGCGGCGGTGGACATCTTCACTTGCGGCACGAGAGTCGATCCGTGGAAGGCTGCGGATTTCCTCAAAGAACAGTTGGAAGCAGGTGAGATTCAGGTGCGTGATTTTCGCAGAGGAATCCCGGCAGAAGACGAAAAGAGTCCGGCTGAATACAGGTTCATAGAACATGCTTCGTGCGGGGGTGCTCACAATTAGTGACCGTTCGTCTCAGGGGCTGAGGGAGGACGCTTCCGGTCCTCAGTTGGCTGAAATGCTTCGTCAACACGGAATAGAAGTAGTCCGGACCGCAGTCGTACCTGACGAAGAGCGTGAGATTAGTCAGGCGCTGAGCCGATGGGCCGATGAAAATAGCGCTGATTTGATACTGACCAGCGGGGGGACAGGTTTGTCCCCTCGAGATGTCACACCTGAAGCCACAATGGCAGTTGTCCAGCGATTGATCCCCGGCATGGCTGAAGCAATGAGAGCGGCGAGCCTGTTGAAAACTCCCCACGCTATGATTTCAAGAGCGGTCGCGGGGGTGAGAGGCAAGACGCTAATTATTAATCTGCCTGGAAGCCCAAAAGGAGCAATCGAGAACCTCGAAGCGGTTATTCCCGCGCTCAAACACGCTATCGCCAAAATCCAAGGCGATCCCTCCGAGTGCGGGGAAGCAGTTTAGGAATGGCCGGGGAGGGACTTTTTGCAAAAAGTCCCTCCCCGAACCCCACCCCAAGAACTCCTAATTTATGGATGTTTAAGCAAGAATGGGTCAAAAATTTGGCTTTTGACGCAAGGTTTACTGGCGCGGCACAGACGAGATAGGAATAGGCGCGGATCAGATACTTCGTTGCTGAAAACAAAAAATGTTAGAGTTTTTTGGGAAGTGCTCCCCAAAGAACTCTTAGGAATTCCATGAAAACCAAAATCAAATCTACTGCAACGAGCGTAGGCTCGGTGCTCCGAGAGGCGCTTCAGCGCATGGGGTTGGAGGCGCCTCTTGCCCGGCATAATATTGCTCGGTTGTGGCCGAAGATTGTCGATTCCGCGATTGCTCGGCATGCCAAGGTGGAAAGTGTCTCCGGTTCCACTCTTTTCCTGGCCGTGGATTCATCCGTCTGGATGAATGAAATGTCTGCGATTAGGAACCTTCTCTTGGAGAAGGTCAACGCAAGCTTGCCACCCGACGCCGCTCCGTTTACTGAAATCCGGTTCGTGCAGCGTTCCTGGGCCAAGGCGCCGGACCCGAAGCGCCGGACGCCTCGGCCACCCGAGATGACCGACCAGGAGAGCCGAGTGGTGGGCAAGATCCTTGAACCCGTCAAAGATCCCGACCTGAAAACAATCCTGCAAAAACTCCTCGATCAAGACCGCAAACTCAAATGGAGGCGGGGCTCCGAGGAATAGGCTCGTTCTTGCTACGGCCTTTGAAACGGACTTATAACCTGATTACGATGCATCTGGGAGGTCTCGCTACGAATGAAACTCACTGCAATCATCGAGCGCGAAGGCGCCGGATACGTGTCACTATGCCCTGAATTAGATATCGCCAGCCAAGGCGACAGCGTCGAACAGGCTCGAGATAATCTCCAAGAGGCCTTGGAGCTGTTTCTTGAAACAGCCTCCCCGGAAGAGATAGAGAATAGGCTTCATCAGGAGATTTTCGTAACCCAAGTTGAGGTCGAACCGCAAGCGAGCGATGGGGCCATTATTCTTGGACGTATGACTGATGTCCGTTCCGAGTGGGAAGAGGCAGCCAAGAAAATGCGGGAGCGAGATGAAGATCGGTTACTCGATTCTGTCACCTCCACCCGTTTTGATGAGCAGCAATGGGACTGGTGATGACTGAAGCCTATCTCAAAGTTGATCCACAAAAGTCGGGCACGCCCTTCAAAAAGGCAGTATAATGCCTTTGAAGATCTATTCAGATATTTATTCTTCGGGGTCGGTTCCTGAAGAGTGGACTCCAACGAAAGGCGGCACGATTAAGTATCCAGTGCGAAATCCTGCCGTGCGTTGGCATCTGCACAGGTTATTGGCGGGGAAATGGCAGAAAGTCATCAAGAACGGCTCCACTGGTGAAGTCCACTACTTTGAACACGCTTCGGGGAAGGTCGCTGGGGTCAAATTCTTTCGCAAGCATGGAGTGCCATGAGAAACAGCATAAATCTTCAGACGTTACTATCGCAAGCTGGAAATAAAGATCAGCAGGTCACTTCCTTCGCTTTGCTCTGTCTGGGCGTCATTGAGTCACTTACGAGTGGGTCAGTAGGCGTAGGCGAAGCATTTCGGTTATTCTTCCATGCTGAGAATTGTTTGTTCGTCCGAAAGACGTTGAAAGAAAAAGTCGCTGATCAGATCATGAGCCACGGAGTTCAGTTGCCGGACCTATTTAACGTCCTGCCGGCGGAAGAGGCTCAGCGACAATTTCTGCATGAATTGGCCAGGATGCACGCGCTATGCTTGAAGCTTCTCGAAGGTAAAAGAATCGCAGCTTAATTCTTGTGGATTGGAAAGCAAGAAATGGCTAGGGAACGCAGCCCATCCGGTTAAGGATGGCTTGCTTTATCCAGTTCGGCCTTCTTTAGCCACTCGCGCAGGGCCTCATTTATGCGGGTCTGCCAACCGGGGCCGGTCGTCTTGAAAGCATTCAGCACGTCAGCATCCAAGCGGATATTTACGTGCGTTTTCGTCACACCAGCTTTCGGGCGGCCGCGCGGTCTCAGCATTCGAGCCGCAGCCTCCCGCCCGACAATCTCGGGGAGCGCTTCAGCGGCCGGCCTGGCACGGCGGAAGTCTTCCTCAGTCCACTCCGGGTTCTCTTTGTCCACGAGTTCAGGGTCCGGTTTCTTTCTCATATCGCAACACCTCTCGGCGGTTGGCCTTGCGGAGGCTAATAACCCTGGTCGCTCCCTCGCGCGGGGTAAAAACCAGGGCATGGAGACGATTTTCAATGAAACCGAAAGCCCGGTAACGTGGCTCCCCGTAATCCCGGCGTCTGTCCGCGACAATGAGGGCGCCTTCCCACTCGAACCGCGCCGCATCCTGCAAAGAGATCCCGCGCAGCTCTATGTTCCGGACGTTCTTTTCGGGATCAAATTCGATCTCCATGGTAATTATTGTATCCACAATAATTCAGACGTCAAGGTGTTTGTCCACAGTTCGTAGGATGCGGCGTCCGTAGGGAACCGTCCCGCGGGAGGCGGGATTCGCAGCCTTACAAATCTTTGCTCGGTGCGATAACAGGGGAGGACGTGAAGCGCATCACATGGGACAAGAGCTCGACCGATGCGGTTCCAGTTGGTCACCGCACCCTCCGTGCTGTTTTTCACAACAGCATTCGCGGAAGAAATTACAATTCAGACAATATCCTTAATTACGAGTCTTCTTCTTTCGTGTTTTTGAGTCCGGCTGGCCGGGGTTTCCGGACGCTGAAACGTTCTCTTCCAAAACCCGGACCATCCCGATCCCCGATGCGCCTCCGGTAAAAGGCAGAAGGACCCAAATATGGTTCTGATCTCGCTTTCTTATAGGGAGTATATGTGATACTCGCTGCGGCCGCTCCGGATCATAGATAACCATCCCCTCGTCGGAGAGTTCCCACCGAGCTTCAGCGGGCCTGAAGAGATTGACCATCCTCACCGTTCCATCCGGATGTATCGACATGAAGGCATTGCCTTTGAACGGCCTAACTTTGGCCTTGGCTTTGTCGGTTATACCCCACCTGAAAAAGTCGTCAGAACATTTCCATGTCCCGACCATGAATTGAGCCGAGATCGGCTCTCCCATGCCAAGAAGGGCCAGGGGCGACAAGGCGACGCCCTCTGACGCCGGAATCGCTCCGGAGAAAAGAGGAATCAGGCTCAAGGCAAGCACTTGCAGGTTCAGCAAATTGGTTACTCCTTATAAATTCGGAAGCTACTTTTATAGCAGAACAACTCCAGGCACGCGAATTAAAATTGAATTTTCGGAGCAAGCATTCAGTTACGTGCGGGATAAGTGTCTCCCCTACAGTCATGGTCGCTCACTGGAAGTTCTTACCCATCCCCCGATTCCTTCCCCAAGTATGGGGAAGGGGGAGAGAAGCTTACTTTCCATCCTTGGAGAGGGGGTTGGGGGTGAGGCATTCGAGGTCGCTTGCCCCACATAACTGAAATGTTTAGTTTTCGTACGCCATTCACATGAGACAATCTGCAAACGCCGGACAGTGCTTCAACCGCTTTTGCGTTATCCGGGGTGAAGCCGGGGGCGTCAAGAACGAGCAGCCGCTCCAGCTCAGGAGCGCTTGACATGCTTTTGACGAATGTGCACTTATAATGGTAATTGTGTTGGAATCGACTATATAATTCGTGATGCAACGTGCACAGAAAAATTGTTACCACTTAACCGGAATCTGCAATTAATGAAAAGCCGAATTTATTGAGATCTATCGCGAAAATCGCTTTTCATATTTCGTGCAAGGCTGGGGAAAGAGTAAATTGCCGCCTAAATTGAAGAACGATTCTAAATTGGTCTGACGCGGCAAAAACAGGAGACCACATGTCAAACCAACCAGGAAACCACGAGCCTTTTGCCGTAAAAGACAGTTCTTTGTTAGCCATAGCAACAGGGACTACCGCGGAGAATCTCAAAGAAATGAGATACTGTCTGATCACGGTCCACCCCGGCAGCATTTATCACCACTTCTGGGGCGCTCTGATGCGGCCGCGCTTTGTTGAACCGGAGTACAATAATGATTTTGCGAGATGGGTTAATCGCGCGCTTGGTGACAAGACCTTGGCCGAACGTCTGGCTGTCATCGATCCGACCGATTTTGATCTGGAATCCCTTCGTCAACATTTGATTGAGACAATTGAGCAGCGATTGGACGAAATCCATTGGCTTGGCTGGGCGGCGCCTGAAAAGGCTTTTCACTTCATCAGATCGCAAGTTATCGTATTCGACACGAGGCGCAGAATTGTTAAGCCGGAGGACTTTGCGGAGGTGATCCCGCAGATGTCACTGGGAAGCATTTTCTATCATTTTATTGACGCTCGTCGTCGAAACGACAGCGGCGAAGACGATTTCCGGGCATGGGTGCCAGGGTTCGGCGATTCCCATACAGGCGTTTTGAGTGAGCTAGCCCTAATAGATCCTTATTTCAACACTCTTGCGGAATTACGTGAAAAATTGGCGGAAGTATTTCAGAATCATTACGGGAGACCTTCTACATGAGATCCATTGACGACTATGCTGCTGTGGCGGGCGACGAGGTAATCGATCATTTGCGCCAATTGGCCGCGCCATTAAAGGGCATGAAATTGGTTCATGTTAACTCAACACGCAGTGGTGGGGGAGTAGCGGAGATTTTGGCTTGGCTTGTGCCACTGCAGCAGCAATTGGGATTGGATGCGCGATGGGAAGTTATCAGAGGTGAGGAGAATTTCTTTACCTGTACCAAAGATTTCCACAACGGTCTGCAGGGAAATGCGGTTCCTTTATCCGAATCCATATTCAGAACGTACGAAGACACTAACGCTCACAATGCGGAGGAACTCCGAACTGTTCTCGAAGAGGCTGATATAGTAATTATCCATGACCCGCAACCGCTGCCTCTTCTAAAATTCTGCCAAGGCAGAAAGGGACGCTGGATTTGGAGATGCCACATCGATTTAAGCCGCCCCTTTCGCCCAGTCTGGAAGTATTTGCGCAATTTTGCCGAAGAATATGACGCCAGCATCTTCTCGTTAGCGGATTTCGCTCAGCCTCTTCCGCATACGCAATATCTGATCCCGCCCAGCATCGATCCGCTGAGTGAAAAGAACATGGATCTTGACGAAAGCGAGGCGCTTGGAGTCAGGCAGCAGTTCGGTATCGACCCGGAAAGACCGATGATGCTCCAAGTGGGGCGCTTTGATAGATTTAAGGACCCGATCGGCGTTATCCGTTCCTACCGATTGGCAAAAGTGTTCGCTCCCACTTTGCAGCTTGTGCTCGCAGGGGGTTCGGCCACCGACGATCCGGAAGGAAGCGCGGTTTTGAATGAAGTCCGGGAGGAAGCCGCCGGCGACAAAGACATATTCATCCTGCTCTTACCTCCTGATGCCCATCTAATCATCAATGCGTTGCAGCGCACCGCAGACATTGTGCTTCAGAAATCAAAAAAGGAAGGCTTCGGCCTAACCGTGACCGAGGCCATGTGGAAAGGCAAACCTGTTATTGGAGGCGATACCGGAGGTATCCGCCTCCAAGTGGTGAATTATCACACCGGTTTTCTCGTGAGGACGCCTGACGGCGCGGCCTTTCGCATCCGTTATCTCCTAAATCATCAGGAGCGGGCTAACAGGATGGGTTACACAGCCAAAGAATTTGTCCGGACAAATTTCCTGCTCACCCGACATTTGCGAGAGTACTCAAGTCTTATCCTGGCGTTGATCTACGGAGATCATGAAAGAATAGAGCTGGAGATGAGCACAACGAACGTATAGCCGACCGGAAAAGCAGTTTAACGCGCATCAACGCAGATAGGCTGTGGACACAGCAAAATTCACATATCTGGTTCCTCGAGATATCGTCATGCGCATTCCAACGGCTACTTACCGTATTCAATTCAGTCCTTCATTAGGTTTTCGGGCAGCAGGCGCGATAGTCTCATATTTGGCCGATCTAGGGATTTCGGATATTTACGCTTCTCCTATCTTCCGAGCCAAAAAGGGCAGCGCTCACGGATATGACGCAGTTGACCCGAATCAGTTAAATCCCGACCTGGGCAAGCTCGAGGATCTCGAAAGCCTCTCAGAAGAAATAAAGAAGCGCGAATTGGGATGGCTGCAGGACATCGTTCCGAATCACATGTCGTTTGATCGGGAAAACCAACTGCTGATGGATGTCCTCGAACACGGCGAGAGTTCAAAATATTATCGTTTTTTCGACATTGACTGGGATCATCCTTATACAAGCATGAAAGGGAGGCTCCTGGCGCCTTTTCTCGGCCAATTTTATGGAATCTCTTTGGAAGGCGGGGAGATCAAACTAAAATACGGGCCCGACGGTCTGACGGTCGGGTATGGTCATCTCCGATTGCCATTGCGAATAGAGTCATATTTGAACGTTCTCACTCTGAAGTTGTCCGGGTTGAAGCTGAGACTCGGCCAAGACAATCCGGATTTCAGCAAGCTTCTGGGTATCCTGTATGTCCTAAAGACGCTTCCGTCCAGCGAAGATCCACAAGAGCGATACGATCAAACAAACTTCATCAAGCGTACACTGTGGGAGCTATATAGTCACAACAATGACGTAAAAAAATTTCTGGATACAAATATAAGAATTTTCAACGGAATCAAAGGAAATCCGGAAAGCTTCAACCTTTTGGACGACCTGCTCGTCCAGCAATTTTTTAGGCTTTCGTACTGGAAAGTGGCGACTGAGGAAATAGATTATAGAAGGTTCTTTAGCATAAATGAACTTATATGCCTCAGAGTCGAAGATAAAGATGTATTCAATAAGACACACAAACTTATATTCAAATTAATGGAAAATGGCGTTATTTCTGGATTGCGAATCGATCATGTCGACGGACTGTATGACCCGACAGCTTATCTCCAGCGATTGCGGGAAAAAGCGCCCGAAACTTACATTATAGTGGAAAAAATTCTTAACGCCTCGGAAAGCTTGCCGCATTATTGGCCCATACAGGGGACTACAGGTTATGATTTTACCAATTATGTTAATGGATTATTTTGTCAGAAAAAAAACGAGAGGAAATTTAACAGGATATATGCCGCTGTCGCAGGTTTAACAACTCCGTATCACGATCTTCTACGCGAAAAACGGCGGCTCGTAATCCAGGAGGATATGGCGGGGGATGTGGATAATCTTGCCCAGTTGGTGAAGGAAATCGCAAGCCTGGACAGGCACGGAAGCGATATAACACTCTATGCGCTGCGAAGAGCTTTGACGGGGATCCTGGCGGTATTCCCGATATATCGAACCTACATTAGTCCCACAGTCTCTTCCGAGAGCGACAGAGCATATATTCGACAAGCAGTGGAGTTAGCAAAGCTAAACAATCCCGCGCTGCTTAATGAACTTATGTTTATTCAACGTTTTTTGCTGCTGGACTTCCCTGAATATTTATCCGATGAAGACAAACAGCGCTGGCTCAAATTCGTAATGAGATTTCAACAGCTTACCGGCCCGCTGATGGCGAAAGGGTTCGAAGATACGACTCTTTACATCTACAACAGACTCTTGTCCCTCAATGAAGTGGGAGGAAGGCCGAATCAATTCGGTTGCTCAATCGAGGAATTTCATGGTTTCAATGCCAGAAGACTAAATATGTGGCCCGATTCTTTGAATGCCACATCAACTCACGACACAAAGAGAGGTGAAGACGTCAGGGCAAGAATAAATGTGCTAACGGAGCTTCCGGAGGACTGGAAGCGACATGTCGCCAACTGGACAAGAATAAACAAAAGTAAGAAGAAACGGATCCGAGGCTCACAGGTCCCGGATAGAAACGATGAATACTTTCTTTATCAGACCCTCCTGGGGGCCTTGCCATTCGATGAATCAGCGCACCCTCAATTTGTTACCAGAATCAAAGAATATGTCATAAAAGCGGTCCGAGAGGCCAAGGTTCATACCGGGTGGATCCAGCCGGACACCGAGTATGAAGAAGCGTATATTTCTTTTGTTGAGGAGATTCTCAGACCGTCCGATCCAAACGCCTTCCTGCAAGATTTCATTCCGTTCGGGAAGAGGATAGCGCATTACGGGATATTCAATTCTTTGTCACAGGTTCTTATCAAAATTACATCTCCGGGAGTTCCGGACTTCTATCAAGGGACGGAATTGTGGGACCTCAATCTCGTCGATCCGGATAATCGCAGACCCGTGGATTTCAACAAACGTAAGGCCCTGCTTCGGGACATAAAGAAGAGAGCTGATTCAAATGTCCTAGAGCTGATCGGGGATCTTTCGTCCAACAAAGAGGACGGAAGGATCAAGCTGTTTCTCATCTTTATGGCGCTTCAAGCCAGAAATCGGCACAAAGAAACCTTCCAAAGAGGCGACTATGCCCCTCTGGAGGCTGCAGGCAGATTCAAAGATCATGCCGTGGCTTTTGGCAGGAACTACTTGGACAACTGGGCCATAACAGTTGTCCCCAGATTTGTGACTGGTTTGGTAGCGGAGGACCAATTCCCTCTGGGAGACGAAGTGTGGCAAGATACGAAAGTCAATCTGCCACCCGGCTCTAGTTCTTTGTGGAAGAATATTTTCACCGGGGAGATACACGCGGGCCGGAATTGGCTGTTGATGGGAGAAATTCTGCGACATTTCCCGGTCGCGCTGCTTATCCCGGAGCATTCTAACGCGCCCTGAAAAAGTCAATCGCCGGACGGGCGCCATCCGGTTACCCAGGGAAGAAGGAAGAAGAGGGCGCATCGCCATGCGCCCCCGCACTCACGCCCGATATAGTGCAGTCGCAAGGCTTCTCATTCCTTGGACGGACACACAGGTTCGCACCCTACATAAGCGTCAGTGCTACCGCCAGCCATATAGGAGTTTTTTGCGGAGGGCGCCGGAACCTGTCACCCCGGACTCGATCCGGGGTCCGGATGGTTGCCCGCGAAAGCGGGCAATTCCTGGATTCCTGCCTTCGCAGGAATGACATGTGCAAAAAAGGGGCGCCCGCATTTTTTCCTCTCTCCCTTCTCTGCGCTCTCCGCGTCCTCTGCGGCGAACTGTTGATCGGAACCTTCTTCGTCTTTGCCTGTCTAGTTTTGCTAGATTGTGTATCTACTCAAATTGAAAGGAATTAATCATGAAAGCGCTCAGTTTAATTGCGGTGTCTATGGCGATTATGCTCACATGGGCGGTCAATTTGACTTTCGCTCAGCAGCAACCGGTCACGAAACAGGATGTTAAGAATCAAGCCGTCGAGACCATGGAGAAGGCAAAAGTCTATGCGGAACAGCAGAGGCAGGAATACACCAAGCAGGTTCAAGCGACACTTGACGATCTTTCCAAGAAAATCGATCAGCTAAAAGAACAGGCAAAAATCGCTAAAGGCGAGGCCTTAACGAAGATCCAAGGCGCCCTGGCCGATCTGAAGGTAAAGCAAGATCAGGCCAAACAAAAAATGCAGGAGTTAGGTTCATCCACGGGCGCAGCCTGGGAGCAAGTAAAGGCGGGAGTTGACAAAGCCGTAACCGATTTGCAGAAGGCCTATAACGACGCCTCTTCGTATTTTAAATAGAAATAGGTCCTGCGCGATGTAGTGTGAGCGTGGGCCATGATTTTGAACATGGCTGAATGCCGGACGTGATGTTTTAAGCTCTAAAACAATCTGTACACGAGTTTCTTCTCCGGGCGGATTGTCGGCTAAGTCGATATCCGGATTGACCCTTGGATCAAAAGTGAAATGGCACAGGGTCCGATTCCGCTCAGGGCTCGTGGACTCGCGATGCTTCCGCTCCGCAACACGAGCAGGTTTGGGCTGTGTTCTCGTAACACTGATCTCCGGATTTAGACCTGGTCATCCACTTGCTTCGCAGCCCTAAACAAGACACCTTTGGTAATGGGAGAGCTATTAAATCCTGTTTCAGAGACCATCTCGACCTCTGCAAAACCTGCTTGTTTCATAATCGCCAGGAAATCCTTTCCCGGTATGGCTCCGCCCATTCACTTGGCCCAGTTTTCAACCCGTGCTTTGACATCCTCCGATAAATATCCGGAGAGAACCTGGTCAGCCATCATAAACCTTCCACCGGGCTTCAGTACCCGGAAGACCTCCCCAAGAGCTTTCAATTTATCCGGTACAAGATTAAAAACCCCGCTGGAGATGACTACATCGAATTCGTGGTCCGGGAAGGGCAAATCCTCAGCAGACGACTCCCGGAAGGAAACATTTTTGAGATTAGTAAGGCTAAGATTGTTCTTTGCCCTCTCCACCATCTCGGAACTCATGTCTATACCAACTACTCTGCCCTTGGGTCCAGCCATGGTAGCGGCAAGCATCGAATCTACACCGCCTCCACACCCGATATCCAGGACGCTCTCTCCCTCGTGTATTTCTCCCAATGAGAAGGGATTTCCAACGCCGCAGAACGATTCCAAGGCAGTGTCCGGGAGGGATCGGAGAATGTCAGGATCGTACTTCAATGCGTCAAGCCCCGCTCGCCCAGTCGGGTAACTGAATAGTCCTTCAGGATTGACTGCAACCTTGGCGTATTTGCCTCGTATGCCCTCCTCGATCTTCTTTCTGTCCTCAGCAGTAAAGTCGTTTTTCATGGTGAAAAGTCCTTTACGACAGAATGTCTATCTTCATCTGTTCAAATTCTTCCTTGGTGATCTCGCCTTTCGCATATCGTTTCTTCAAGATGTCCAAGGCGCTCTCTGAACCCGGACGGTCCCCATAGGGATGCCCCCGGTCCTGCCAAGGCGGTCTGATTCCCCCTCGTCCAAAGATCACGAAGACCACTGTCAGCAGGACGATGATCATTACAATGGGCATAATCACTGGGAATACCCACATTCCGTGCATCCAAAAATATTCGGGTCCCATTGGTTCATTCTCTCCTTGTTAGATAACAAGCTAATTTCACTTATCTTTGACGGTCATTTTAGCTTCTCTTTCTTTTTCAGTCTCGCGACAAGGAATACGCCTCCCGATTCCGACAGCCCCAGTTCATCAGCGAGACGAATCGGGTTTATAGAACCGGTTTTTTCAACAACTTTAATCGCCTCTTCTTCCAGCCTCTCAAGCCAATCTTGAAATAAAATAAGGATTCCCGGGTCAGCCTCGGACTTTAGTTGCTCGGACTCCTCCATTTTGTCCATCAGCCCGCGGCACATCTGTACAGGGTCGATACCTTCGACCACACAGGTAGCCATTCAGAGATGAACCAGGCTGGACTCTTTATCCTGAGGGCTACCTTGCATCAGACCCTTGAGGAAATCTATCCGAGCATCCTCTCTCAAATGTGAGAACAGTCTTCTGATCTCGTCACCCATCTGAGCGAGAGCTTCTGTGGGAGACATGGAATCAATCAGTTGGTGAAGAGTTTCGCTGCTCATCAGATCATCTCCGAGATCTAAAAGTTTCTTCTATCCGCCAACAAATCATCAGCGAGTTCAGCCAGAACCTCGATCACCTCCATGACTCTTTTGTCAGCTATCTCGTAATAGACAAAGAGTCCTTTCCGCTCGACTCGTACCACGAGAGATCGGCGTAACTCCTTCAGATGATGGGAAACCAGGGACTGGGAAAGACCCACTTTATCAACGATCTTTGAAACGGTCTTCTTACCGTTGCTCAAAGTCAGGAGAATGCGAAGACGGTTTTCGTCGGATAGGCTCTTGACTACAAACGCCACTGCGGCAAGGCGTTCATGGAGTTTTGCAAGTCTGTCTTGTGCAGCTTGAGACGATGATTCCATCTTTCTTAATCTACTCGGGCGGCAACTATATGAATGATCGTTAATATATTGATACAGCGGAGAGGTTTGTTTGTCAAGAAGGACTTCTTGAGTGAGAAAAAGGAATTTTCCTCAATGGTTATATTGACTGGCGCTCTTGCAAGCACGATCGTAACAGAAGTTGTTTCGCGCTTTGGGGGCTTCTGAGTTGGATAATGGTAAATAAAAAGGCATATAAGGTTGTTATATCAATTAATTAATTCTATATTTTAATTTAAATTTGTCTGCCTCGGAACAGAAGCCTATTTTCGATGACTAATAAATGTTAGACCATGAGTACAAGAAAGATGTAATATTCCAACTCCAATTACGAAAATATAAACAGCGGCCGACATACTCTTCTTAACGTTTTTTTCAGTCGGAGGTGTAAGCGCTATGACTTTCACGAAAACCAAATTGGCCCTCGCGTTAATATTGCCGATAATATTCTCCGGTTTTGCCAATGCGCAAGACGCTGAACTGAGAGCGAGCGTGGAATTGCTCGAGGGGACGGCCCAGGCGTTAACTGGAGCGGAACCTACTCAGGAAGAACTCCGGACCGGGAGTCTCGTCAGACCCTGGGATTCCGTAAGTGTCGATGAAAAGAGCAAACTCTTGTTAAGCTGGAAAAACGGACTGCTCGGTTCCATAGGCGAGCTTTCCGACATGTCGTTGGCCACGGAAGAAACGCAGGGCCAAGAGGTCCCGAGTATTCAAGTCATAGACGGTATTTTTCGCTTCACCACGCAGCAAAGACGTAGTCCTTTTTTTTCCGTCAACACGCCTCTTGTTTCCATTTATCCAGCGACCGATGAGCCGGTAGATTTTTCAGTCGAGGTTTACACCCCTGAGAGCACCCTGGTCACGGTGTTAAGCGGTCAGGTGGCGGTCAAGAAATTGAATGGTGAGGAAACAGTGGCCCCAGCTTGCCATAATATCTTGATTGAAGAAGGAAAAGATACTTCTGATCTTGTGGCGATACAACCTGACGATATCAAGAGACTAGTCGAAGCAACGACCATTCCGGGGACAATTGCGAATCTAAATGAATGCGGTATACCGGGTACGGCTGAGGCCGTCCCTGTCGAGCCGCCTCAAATGGCTATCGCCACCGACTATTACATCGAGGACTGGGGCGCCATAGATGAATACCCATTCTATGAAGTGAGCGTTTTGCCGCCTGCTTATTCGGGAGCGGATTATATCGCTATCATACCGGGTATAGGACGATTCGTAATAGATATCCCCTTCGCCGTGGATCCGGCAATTGTAACTGTTTACATTCAGGAGGTTTTCTTTCAACGAGGGGTCTTTTTTTGTCGGAATCACCTGGCAGGTATGCGTCTTCGGCATAGGGAACTTGCCAGGCTAATGTCCCTGGCGCGGATGACCGGAGACATCAATTTGCTCAGGCAAACCCAGCGAAGACTCAACGACCTGACTATTCGAGCCAACTGGGCTGCCGGGCGCGTTAACAGACTCGAACGAAGATATGCTGCGATTCTACAACAGCAGCAGGGTCTGTCAACGAGATTGCCTCGCGGCGCGAATCTCTCCGGCGTGATTTCAGCTTCACTCAATTCTCCAGCTAATTCGGCTGCAGACCGAAAGTTTCAGGATAGACTACACTCAGACACAAACGTGCAAACCCGACTTGCAAATATGGCAGGGCAGGAAATTGGAAATCTGCGCCAGCGAATTGCCAAAGAGCCGAATCTTGGCAAACGCTTGGCCATGCGACAGGAATTGTCGCGAATTCAGGGTGATGTGGCGAGCGGGAAAGCGCTTATCCCCCGAAATCAGGGGCAAGTTGATACTCTTCTGAAGCAACTGGCTAAGAGTCAGGACCCGGACAAGAGAGGCCAGCTAGAGAATCAGTTGGCCGGGCAATTGAAAAGATACGAGACCCCCGAGTCCGGCGACTTCGCCACCAAGGAACTTGCTTCGGTTAAGCGAGATTTGAACAAAATTCCTAATCAGCAGGGTCGAGAGGTATTTCAGAAACGCGCTGCCGCTCTGGAACAGTCAATAGACGCCCGAAGGCAGGCGGAATCCAATGCGGAGCAAACACACAAGAATATCCAGGATCTCTCGAAACAGGCAGCCACGGAACGAAATCCGGAGAAACGCAACGAGCTGATTGGACGATTAAATGATTTAACCAAATCCCTGTCCGCCGCGCGACCGGGAAGTCTTCAATTCCTTGAGAAACAAAAGTTTGGCAAGCCGCCGGCTGTTCAGACGGAGCCTCCGGCAATAACCGGGACCCCGCAAATTCAAAAACCCCTGGAGCGGCAGCCGCTGGAACGGGCTCGTCAGCAGCATCAACTGGAACGTCAAAAACAGACTGAGCAGCAGTTGCAGCAAAGGCAGTTGGAGCGACAAAAGCAAACCGAGAAACGTCAGCAGGAACTCCAAAAACAACAGGCCCGCCAGCAGGAGTTGCGTCAACAGCAAATGTTGGAGCGCCAAAAGGAGCTGCAGCAACCGACACGTCAGCAGCAATTTCAGCAGCGACGACTCGAAGGCGAGAAACAACCTAAGACACGCCAACAGGAACTGCTGAAACAGGAGACACGTCAACAGGAGCTGCGTCAACAGCAACTTTTGGAAAGGCAAAGAGACGCTGAGAAGCGTCAACTAGAATTGCGGCGCCAACCGACTCGAGAGCAGGAGCTGCATAAGCAGCAATTGGAGCATCAAAAACAACAACAGGAATTGGAGCGGCAACGGGCTTCCCGAGAGCAGGCTGTGCGACAACAGAAGATGTTGGAGCAGCAACATCAGCAGCAGATCAGACAGCAACATCAGGAGCAAATTAGACAACAACAGCTTCAACAGGAGCAGACTCGTCAGCGTCAACTTCAGGAACAGCAAGTTCGTCAGCAGCAACAGCAGGAGCGGCAGCGGCAAATGCTTCAGCAGCAGCAGCAGCAACAACAGAAACAGCAACAGCTTCAGCAACAGTTGCAGCAAAAGCATGCGCCGCAAGTAGTCCCGAAAAGGCTGGAAGACGACAGGAAACCCAAATAATTGCTCCGCCCGGCCGGTTCATATGGACCGGCCGGACGTGATTGCGTGAAGCGGGAATCGAGTTTTCGGGTCGCGTAGTAGATCAAGTGGTTGGTCTTTTCATGAGCGTACTTTGTCAGGCGTGATTTGCTCTCGGCCCAAAGGGGAGCGGACGTCCTGAACAATTCGATCTATGCTTTCGATGGTCCTGTCGATGTCTTGTGTAAGTTTCTCAACGGGCTTGATTTCTTCTCGGTCGAGCTTTGTGAACTGATCACGGGCCCTACCAATCACACTGAGCAAGTTGTCCAATTCGCGTCGCAGCCGATCTCTCTCCTCGCCCTGGGAGGAGTTGATCCGTCGGCAAAGATAGATCGCGGTAACGCTTGAATTTGCGAGAGTTTTATACAGATCGCCACGCTCTTCGCCGGCCGCGACCGAGGCCAGTGAGTGGGACTTGAGCGACCGTTGAAGGTCAACAATCATGGCCATGACCGATTTTATCGATTCCCCATCCTGCGTGTCCAATCTTCCTACGATCTCCGAGTACTGGTTCGAAAGGTCGATCCATCGAACTGCATCAGGATTAATAGTAGCCCCGCGTAGCAGAGGCGCTCGCCGGCCGCTTCTCCAAAACGCCCACGCGAACGGAGAACCGGCTCCCAGCAAGAACAAGATGAACCCAGTCAGGCCCTGAGCCAATGCGGCCACGATCATCAGGCCGGCCCCTATTAACAGGCCGGGATTCCAAAGGCTTTGGAAGAATGAGCGTCCTCCTGCATCCCGGATGAGGCGACCGTCGACTTTCATCGACTTCAGGACTTCGAGCAAACGATTTCCGGATTGTTCGTCAATCCCGGTTATGAGTGTCCTCGGTCCCTCTCGAAGTTTGTTTTCGACTGCGATGGGATCAATGCCGGGGAACCATTTCTTCAATTCATTGAGGACCTGATTGCGAATCTGCGTGGATGGCACGTCCGGAACTTCGACGGCAAAATGACCCAGGGCCAACATATTCGGCGCGATTTTGCCGCACTTCAAGCAAAAAGGGTCGCCCTCTCGAAGTTCACCTTGGCAGTTATCGCAATTGAGGTGAGTTTCTGGCGCCATGTCACATCCAAGAAGGACAGATTAGTGAATTGCGGAAAGCCGCCCTAGGGGCAGGTTTAAAACCTGCGTTGTTTCGATCATCCTACCAAGGTCGGGTTTCAAACCCGCCCCTACACTTCACCGTGCCCGATTTTGGCAGACTAGATAATTCCGAAACATTTTCCGGAGGCCGGTCTCACTGACACGACAAAGCGAGGGCGCTAAATCTCGATACTCTTCTGTTCCACATCGGCTATGAGAGCATCCAGAGGTTCGTCAATTCCCATAGCTTGAGCCAATCGCCTCAGTTCCCCCATTTCTTGTGATGATACCGTATCGTCCGCCTTTGCCATCAAAATGCAGGTTCTGAGGAACGTCTTTCTCAGGAAAAGCGTGTCGAGGCTGACCAGCAGGCCTTCGAGTGAAAAAGGGATTCCGGCGAGTGTTTCCAGATCAATATCCACGCCGCCTTCTCTGAGGAATTCCTGCAGGAGAGCTTTTTCACGCTCGGTAACCCCTTCGATGAGCGCCAGCCAATAAAGCCCCTGCGCCATAGCTCGCACCTGATCGGGTCTAAGTTCGCTCGATTCGTCTCGCTGAATGATCATGCGATTACTCCTGATCTAGTGGCCTCACGGCAGTTGAACAGTTTCCGGAAACGTCTAATCCAGTCGGCCCCGCACAAAAAACCGACGGTTATTTGATCCGTTGTATAACCGAGACGCCTAATGAACGATGTCTTTGCCTATGGACAATTCCATCTGAGTCGCGCTTCTCCACCGGCGTCCCGGGTCTTTTTCCAAGCATTTTAGTATCATGGTGTCCAGCCAGGCAGGAACAGTATACCTGTGAACGCGAGGCGGTATCGCAAACGTCTTCAGATGCAAGAAGCTATACTCGTCCAAACTGTTGCCCGCAAAAGGGCGTTTTCCCGTAACCAATCTGAACAGGACAACTCCCAAAGCATAGATATCGACCGCAGTCCCTTTGACCATCTTGCCACTCATAACAAAAGCCTCAGGCGCGAGCGCAGAGAGACCCACCATGGGTTCTTCCCAGAGGCGCTCTAAATGACCTCTGACTTCCACTTTCGACCGCCAAACACCACAGTCCGCGAGTTTGACGATGCCTTTATCGGCGTCAAAAAGGAAACCGGACGCGTTCAGGAACATGTGAGGCAATTTGCGAACGGCTCCGTTTTTGCTTCGATGCAAGTGAGTATATGCCACAGCGTTCAAAATTTGAGGAATCAATTTATTCGCCAAATCCAACGGTACTCCGTCGGGCATGTCGCGGATCAACGCTTCGAGATCGGTGGGCATGAATTCGTGTAAGAGTACTCGCTTTCCATCCAGGGTGGCCGAACCGATCAAGCGGACGATATTCGAATCATTCATTCCGCTTTGATAGTCAATTACCCTATCCAGGAAGTCTGAAAAGCCGGCTTGTATCGAGGGGTCGGCATTATACATCCTCACGGAGAGAAACGGGCCTTCTCCTGAAGCCCTGGCAGCCTTCAGGGCCGAAGCTACTGCATCGCTGCCAATGATGTCCGTTACCACATAGTCCGCTCCGTTAAAATTCTGGTTTGAGGAAATAGTTGAAAAATCCTTCAATTTGGCGCCGAGCATCCGTTCCAATTCATCAGCAGTTTCGCCGGCTCTGCGAGCCAATCCATCGATCTTGTGGTCCGATCTGTCCGCAGCCTCAGGCTGCTGATCAGACGCAACGGAGGCCCCGCAGGCGGGGCAGGTGGTAAAAGGGATGGGCTGTGCGTGGCTGCAATGCGGACAATGGTGAAGAGATTTAAGGAAATCGCTTTCCAGGTGCGCATCGACTTGCTGTATTTTACGATTGCGCTCAAGATACTGTTCGCGCGAAATAGTGCCATTGCTTAGTAATTTCTTTACGATCGCAGCTAATTCTTTTGCAGTTATATTGTGCCGGGCCGCAAGATCCTTGTCCTTGATCCCTTCACAATAATCGCCGATAAAAGCCGAAAGATCGATTTTGATTTGCATCGAGACTGACTTTCGGAATCTGCGGTCTATTCGCGGCGATCGCTCAACCGCATTAATGACCGAGAAGCTGATGCTTCCACCAATTGAGATCCGTATGCATCATCGCCGAAGTATCATTGATTTTTAGGATACTGTCGATCCATGGTAACGATGTTTCCGGTGGATGATGATAAATTAGGTCCCACTGGTGAGCGGCCGCAATGCCCAACAATAGCAGTGTGACCACCGCGTTCGCAAAATCTTCCGGAACCTCTCCCGGAATGCGCAATTGGCGGTCGGACCGCATAGACGGTAAATTCATGGATTGTTTCTTCATCATATTATCGGGCCAGGTCCCTCACTCGAGTTGTCGGCTGACATGCCCGGATAGCCGGCTCGGCCTCCGTCATTCCCAATTTAGACAGCCGGAGAGCTCAAGCTGATCCAGCAGGTCGCTTCAAGAAACAAATCAAGCCCGCGATGATCCCAACGAAGAAACCCAGCCAAAAACCCCAATACAAATAATTGGTAAACAAATTACAAGAATAAGATGAGACGCCGGACGCCTGAATCACATTTTGAGCGATAAAAGATTCCATGTTCGTGCTCCCAATTGCTTCAATTATATCCGCTCGTTAAAAGATAAATCCTTCGTTCTTAGCCTAAAGGGCCATATTCCGAGTCCCCAATAGCTTATTAGCGCAGTCTCGGCTTACTTGGGATGAAAGCCCTTGCCGCTCTCTTTATCCTCGATAATCGTTGCGGTGTAGACAAAAACTTGAGCGGTCGGGCTTTTCCAGCCCTGCCAACCAAGTCCCGCCTTGTCACTAGCGCAATGCCCTAAGAATTCCTCCAGGGACCATCCGGTTTCAGTCGCGACCTGCGGTAAAAAGGTCCCGCTTCGACCCTGGTCCTGGATCACTATACCATCTCGGCCGAGTTGAATCTCTTCCAGTGGTCGAGATATTCTGCGCAAAGGGGACAGCACCGAAATCTCTATCTGCAATTGGGGAATTTCCGCTGCCGAGATGGGATTATGCGAGAATCGAGTATCCCGTGTCGCGGAAGAGACGGCAATCTCGCGAACCGTTTTCCACAGCGGCTCGTCAGACGTGAATCGCCCGATGCAGCCCCTAAGCGCTCCATTGTTCTTCAGTGTGACAAAGCAGCCGGCCTTGACCTGCAGTTCAGGGTTATCCGTGGGATCATACGAGACCCAGGACCCTTCGACCGCGGCTCTGGCGGCCGACCGGGCCATGGCGAGCAATTCTTGCTGGCTTTTCTCCCCGAAAGTCAAGGTTAACGGAGCGCCCTTCGTAGCCCCTTGTTCGGAACCGGTGAATATCATGGCTCCATACCCCACTACCCGACGGTCATCTCCACCGGACATTCCGGAGTTCGTATAATTTACCACGCGCGCCTCGGATATCCCAAGCCGAGGAGCGGCCCTTGCCACGCACACGGTCGCTTCCAGTCCGCACATGGTAACTGACAGTCCTGCATGGCCGGCTTTCAGAATTTTCCTGTTTTCTTCGATGATAGCCGGCGCACGCAAAGACTTGATCGCGTCAAGAATCTCTTTATCCACATCCTCCGCTGTGGCCTTCGACGGATAGTGGCTCAGGTCGGATGAAATCACAATGAGTGTTCTGGGACTTGCCACCTCCGCGAGCGCCTGGGCCAGAATTTCGTTGTCAGCGGGATCGGGGCTATTAGTGAGCGCCCCCACGATCTTGAAGGGTTTGCCGCCGGACGCCGCTATGAGATATGGAAGTTCCACTTCGAGGGAATGCTCTTGGACGTGAGCGTTATCGTCAAACTCTATTCTGCTGTTCTTGGCCACAAGCGCTTTTGCCAACCCAGTATCCACGGGAACGAGTCCCAGAGGTGTTTCCCAGGCGTCCGCGGAACTTACCGCGGCGGCCTTGGTTGGAACCCTATGACTTGGACCTATCAGAATCACAGTATCGTAATCGAACGAAGGACCTTCGATCTGTTTGAATGCCGACGCCAACGTTACCCCGCAGTACTGGTATCCCGCGTGAGGCGCGAGTATGGCCTTTATAGGCTGCTTGAAGTCCTCCTTTGTAGCCGATTTCAGCGAGTCGCTGACCATCCGGCGTAATGTCTCTGCATCGGCGGGGTAGAACATCCCTGCAACAGCCGGACGCCGTATCTTTTCATACTTTGTCGCCGCGCCAAGGGGCTCTGAGGCCGATACCGTCGCCGTCTGCCCAAGCGCCATCAGAAACGCGATCAAAACGGAAAAGAGCAGAGTCGATGTTTTCATGTATCCCTCAAATCCGGCGGACGAACATAGCCATTCCGGAAGCGCCATGAACTCGCGGCCGTTTCCGGCCCCGGCAAACAAAGCCGAGAGGAGCGGCGGCCATCGCCATGAGAAAGACTCTCCGATCGAAAATCGCCCCTAAGTCGTTGGCAGTGGTCCCAGGTATTTCCGGACAGGAGAGCGCCGGTAGGAAAGAGTTCGTCGCGGAATCGCATATGATTTCAGGCAGCCGTCGCCCGTTATCTTCAGCGGCGACGCCCGGACGGTCACGGTCTTTGCTCTTCATTACCCCATACTCCCGCAATTTTAAGGCCGCATTTCGGGCAGCTTCCGTTGACCAGATTGTTTTCAGGGATGGAATAGCCCACCCTTTTTATAAGGAGTGTTCCGTCACTGGGACAATAGGTGTTTTCGGCCCCAGTCCCAAGAACATTTCCGACGTATACGTATCGCAACCCTATCTCCAAGGCTTCCGCCCTGGCCTTCATGAGAAACTCAACCGGAGTGGGAGGCAAGTTTCTCATTTTATACATAGGATAGAATCGGCTGAAATGCAAAGGGGTGTCGGGTCCGAGATTTGCCAGCATCCACCGGCACATTTTTCTTATCATTTCGAGATCATCATTGAAAGTAGGAACAACAAGATTCGTCACCTCCAACCATACTCCTCGCTCTTTCATAATTACCATGCCATCCAGGACCGGCTTTAGGCTGGCGTCGCATAACTCCTTATAAAAGGTGTCACTAAACGCTTTCAGGTCCGTGTTCGAGGCGTCAGTCACTCGACAGAGAAGTTCCATCGGCGCGCGATTGATGTATCCCGCGGTGACGGTTACGTTCCGCAACCGTTTTTCACGCGCCAACTTGGAGGTTTCGAGGGTGTATTCGTAAAAAATCACCGGATCCGTGTAAGTATATGCGACTGAGAGACACTGCTGCGCGAGCGCGGCCTCGACGACCTTTTCAGGCGGCAGGTCCACACTCCGAAGATCTTCGGGCGCGACCTGGGAAATAGTCCAATTCTGGCAGAACTTGCAATGGAGATTGCAGCCTGCTGCAGCCAGCGAGAGAATCCGCGTCCCGGGCAGGAAGTGGAATAGTGGTTTTTTCTCCACGGGGTCAACGTGGATAGCGCACGGCCGCCCGTACGTGATTGCTCGCAGCTCGCCGTCCAGGACTATTCGCGATTTGCAGTCGCCGCTATGGCCCTCGGTAATCCTGCAGTTCTTCGGGCAAAGCTCACAGACAAAGACATCCGTTCGAGCCATGATTCCTCACGCGACAGGCAGCAGTAGGGGCAGGTCTTAGATCTGCCCGTTTTCTGAGAAACGCCACCAAGGGCGGGTTTGAAAACCCGCACCTACACCTTATCGTGCCATTCCATAGTAAACTGCATTAAGAGTAGCGCTTTGGCCCTTAAGCCAATAGTCCCCCTCTCCCTTCCCTATCCCGCTGGGGGAGAGGGTTTAAAATCCCCCTCCTTTGACGGGAAGGCGTAGGGGGAGGGTGGCTTTGGAGCGAAGTTCAATGCAACCCACTATAGCAAATCGTGACGATCCGGTCTTTGCCTTACGTCATTCCGGTATGAACCAGCCGGAAACCTCTTTGCCCTGATCATCCTTCCCTCTGAAGGGGACCATACGCTTGAGAATTTCGGCAATTTTCCTCGCCTGTTCGCATTCCCAGTCATCGCAGGTGTAGCCCTGCTTGCAGGGGAGGCAAATCCGAGCGTCTATCCATTCGGCCAACTGTTTTGTATCCATTGGAATCTCCTGACGTGCAGGCATGACCTTGGCGTCTCTCCTTGTTAATGGTAGATACTATTTTAGCTCATTGAAATCCTGGAGTGAATTCAAAATAGATGGTTGCAGCAAGTATTCAGCTACGCGCGGGATGAAGACTGGCTGGCGGCGGGACTGCTGTGCGTGGGGCAGGCTTTCCAGCCTGCCATGATCGGCCTTTCATGCATGCAGGCTGGAAAGCCTGCCCCACAAAGACAACTCGTGCGTCCGAGAGACAGTATACTTGACAGTTGCATTCATCCAGTCAGTGGCCGGCATTTCGCAAAGGTTAACAATTTGTTGATTTACTGGATATTTTTTGTTTTCGGTCTGGCCTCGCTTGCAGGCCAAATAGTGCTGCTTCGCGAGATCCTGGTGATTTTTCACGGCACCGAGATCTCCATTGGGATATTCTTGGGGACCTGGTTGGCCGGGATCGGCGCAGGGGCGTCAGTCGGCGCTTTTCTTGCAAGGAGGCTGGATGCCGATTTCAGGCGAATCTTCGTCTATAGTCTCCTAGCGCTGGGTTTCTCGCTGATTTTTCAAATACTAATAATCCGCCTGATTCCTGCTATCTTCAGGATATCGCCTGCCGAACTCGCTCCCCTGAGTGGAATTCTCCTCGCGGCGCCGGTGGGGACGTTTAGCGTAGCCTTCCTGACAGGATTTCTTTTTCCTGTGGGCTGCAAAGCTGCGGCGGGACCGGATGCTCGTTTTATTGCGCGGATCTATGCTTTTGAAGCCTTGGGCAGTCTTGCCGGCGGGCTGGCCCTGACAGTTGTTTTGTTGCGGTTTCTGTCACCGATTTCTGTCGCTGCGCTGATGGCCTTTCTCCTCGCCTTTGCCGCGATTTTCTACAGCGCTCGACTTAAGCTGAAGCGGCCTATGATCGTCGGCGCCGCTCTAATGATCGCCGCGGCGCTGTTGCTGTCACCGGTTGGCGGCCGTGTCAGCGATTGGTCAACCGCCTTCAGATGGGACACCCTGCATCCCGGACTCAAGCTGGTGGCCTCGAAATCAACTCGGTATCAACAGTTGGAGGTGGGTCTTCTGGGGAAACAATACTCCCTGTTCGGCAACGGCAAAATAATAGCGTCATTCCCCGACCCGCACACTGCGAATCGATTGTCCGCGTTGATTGTAGCTGAAGACCCACGGGCAAAAAGGGTCTTACTGATAGGCGGTGGAATAGGCAGCCTCTTGGGGTCATTATTGCAATACCCGGTCGAGCGCTTGGATGTCGTCGAGCCTGATCCAGGCGCTCCGGAAATTGCCTCGCGATATTTCTCGGATTCCGAGAAACAGGCGCTTAAGGATCCTCGCGTCCGCGTGATTTTTTCCGATGGCAGGTTCTTTGTAAACCGGCTCGGGGCCAACGAGTACGATGTGGTCATCTGTATGATTCCGGATCCGGTCTCGTCATTCTGGAACCGATATTACACCCTGGAGTTCTTTCAATCGGTTTTCAGAACTTTAGCGCCCCGAGGGTTTTTCGTTACTAGTGTGACCTCAGCAGAGAACTTCTGGGGAGCGGAAGTGGCGTCGTACGCAGGATCGGTCTACCACACCCTGAAGAGGGTATTCCCTGTGGTTGAAGGGACGCCGGGGGACACCACGATATTTTTCGCCTCTGCCGCAAAAGACCTGATCAGCCTGGATCCCCAAACGCTCAAGGCTCGCTATCTGAGTCTGGGCAAGACTTTCTTCGACCCGGAAGCTTTTGCGACGATTCTTCCGAAAGAGAGAACAGAATTTACGCTCAAGGAGTTGGAGCAATCCCCGGATTTCATAAACACTGATTTTTCCCCGATCTCTTCATCTCTTGCCATGATTCTCTGGGGACGATTCTCAGGATCCGATTGGATGGGGATGCTCAACACGATTCGGGGCGCCGGACTAACTATCTTTCTGATTCCTATCGTTTTCTTCCTATTGGCCAGAATAAGCTTCCGAGCGCGGTGGGGTCCGCGAGCCGGAGCAGAGACGAGGTTCCAGGCTTTACTCGCGATGTCAGCGGTCGGCGCGGGCGCTATGGGAGTCCAGATTGTCCTCATCTATAGCTATCAAAGTCTGTTTGGATACGTCTTCGAGCGGATAGGTCTGTTAGTCGGAGTATTCATGGCGGGCCTGGCCGGTGGCAGCTACATTGTGGGGGAGGCTCTGGTTCGTATACGGGCCAAAGATAAGGCCCTGGTTCTGATTCTTATTCTCTTTTCTCTCTTTTGCCTGCTTCTCACACCGACTTTGCAGCTACTGGAAGGTCGCGCGCCCTGGTGGATCGAAATCGTCATATGCCTATTGGTGTTATTCTCAGGCGTGCTCACAGGCGCTCCTTTCCCGCTGGCCGCGGCCAGACGCTTGGAAGCGTCTTCCAGCGTGCCGGAAACTTCAGGATGGACAGACGCCGCGGACCACTTTGGAGCGGCGTTGGGAGCGATTGTCACAGGCGCAATCCTGTTCCCGCTTTTCGGGGCGGAACGAGCGTGCATTGCGCTTGCCACAATACTTATCACTCCTGCGATCCTGATTGCGGGCGAAGCGCTGTTTCGACTGATGGATCCGATGTTGGAGAAGCGCCGACTGCGGGCTCGCTCATCCTTCCCTTACGTTAGGCTTTCGTGGTTTCTCTGTTTTGCCGTGGTAGCCGCCATGACGTGGCATCTTACCATCGGCGTCCCAAGCGCGAGCCCCATTTTGCGCTTCTCAGAAGAGGAACTCAAAAAGATTTCCGGTTCCGAAAGCTTCACCTTCGTGGACAAGCCGTATCCTCACTACATAGGCAAATCGTCGACTGAACCGGGCTTCACGGTCACCTTGAGCACAATGCCGGTAGCCGGAGAGGTGAGGGGTTACGGTGGGCCCATGAATTTGCTGCTGTCCGTCTCCGAGACCGGCGCAATCCGCGGAATCAAACTCGTGCAATCGAAGGAAACCCCTTCCTACATCAAGGGGATCGAGGCCTGGCTTGCCCGATTCCACGGACGCTCGGTATTGGAGCCGCTGAATGAGGAAGTGGATACGCTGACCGGAGCGACGATCAGCGCACGGGCTGTCTCCGATATTCTCAGGAAAACCGGGATCCGTATTGCGGCGCCGCTGCTGGGCCTTTCGGGGCCCGCTCCATCGGAAGAGCCGGTGGACCTGCTTAGCAGTACGATAAGGGACGTAAGGCTCTGGGCGGTCATTTTCATGCTGTTGTTCTTCGTGTTCGCCTTCTACTCAGGATCTCGCAAGGTTCGATTCGCGGGCCTGGCCGCCTCCATAGTGGTACTCGGCTTTTGGCTCAACGCACCGTTCACCTGTCTGGATACGGTCGCGCTGCTAAACGGCGAGGTCCCCGCGCGCGGAATTCTTTGGCGGAACCTTCTATTTGTGGCCGTGATTGGGATTTCAGTTTTGTGGGGACAGGCCTTCTGCGGCTTTCTCTGTCCTTTTGGAGCATTGCAGGAATTTGTCTCTGTTAGGAGCCTTCGACGCAGAGCTTCTTACGCGCTGGAACGGGCAGGGCGGTATGTCAAATTCGTGGCGTTGGCCTTGTTGCTGAGCCTGGCCCTGGTTACGAATGACACTGTCTGGTTCTATTTCAGCCCACTTCAGCATTTTTTTCGTCTCAGCATGGATTATTGGGTATGGGCATTGGCCGTGGTTTGCCTTGCGGCGTCCACAATCTACTTTCGATTTTGGTGTCGTTACTTGTGTCCCGCGGGCGCGTTCCTGGCAATCTTCAACAAGATAAGCCTACTTAAAAAATGGTCGCCTCGGCCCATCCCGTCTCGGTGCGATTTGGGGGTCCGTTATCCCAACGATCTGGATTGTATCCGGTGCCACCGGTGCCTTTTCAAGGATGACGGAGTGAAGCAGGAGTGACTAAGGATGAATTTCTTGCATTGGCGTCAAATCCGGGAACGACCTTTTGATCTGCTCTTTATTGCGGCAATTGTTTTGTCCCTGTTGATAGCGATCGGCGCCTTGAGCGGCGGCCTGGAGCGACGTGATGCTCTGCTGACGCCAGGCGCGGCGCGTAAAGTCGATGTAGTCAAGATCCGCAAGCAGATTTCCGATGGAGATCTCTCCGCGCATAAGGCGCTGTTTTATAGGAAGCTTCCTGAATAATCAGAGTTTCTGGGGAAGGCGTTCTTGCAAAAAGTGCTCCGCGCACGGCGATAAATGAGCTTCAAGCAGGGCCAATGTTGATCAACGTCGTGACGTTTACGGCGCATTACTGGCCCCACGCCGAGTGGCCCAGACCCCTCCTCAAAAACTCCTATATGGCTGGCGGCAAGGACAGCGTGTCAGTAGGGGCGGACCTGCGTGTCCGCCCAGAATGATAGTCAGGACCGCCGGGATCACATCGAGGCATGTGTAGGGGCGACTGGCGAGGCGCCCTCTTCCCTCCCCCCTTTTCTAAAGAGGGACAAAGGGGGATTTTTGTGGGTGCGGCCCGTCCGGGACTGGCGACAGGGGCTGACTTTGTGGAGCAGTCTTTCCGGCCCGCTTTTTCTGAAATGCTGATCATGGCAGGCTGGAAAGCCTGCCCCACACTTTGCGATCCTGCCATCACCGAGCTTTCATTCCCCCTCGCAAGAGAAAGGTTGCCTCCAAATAAAATTCCTGTTGACCGATCACAAAAAAATGGATCTTAATTTATTTATATATTAAGATAGTAGCAGATTGTTCCCGGCGCCTCCGTTGAACCTCGGCGAAAGCTTTATACAGAGCCGTCTAACGGAAGGCCAACGCATTTCCCTGAAAACAAAAAAGGAGGAAGCCATGATAGGCAGAGGACTGGTCGTGCTCACCTTGCTGATGGCCCTGGCGGCCGCGGCGCAGTGGTTGTCCGGCGACGCTATTGCGCAGGATAAGTTGCCGTCCAAATCTGATGCGAGCTGCTTGAAATGTCACCAATACGACAAGATGGACAACATCCTTGCCGGTAAATGGGTCGATGTCGCCATGAAAGCCAACGCCATTCAGCTCGGCATTGATAAGGACAATGAAGTTATTTATTTTGACGACTCCACGGTGCTGAAGAATGCTCCAAGCATGAGGGAAGTCCCCAAGCAGGAGTCGGTCAGGATCGTGTACATCAAGAAAGACGGAAAGAATTTCGCCAAAGAAATCGAAGTAAAGAAGGGTATAGAGGTCCCCAAAGAGCAACTCGCTTCGGTCGAGGAAGTGGCCAAACTCGTGGCAAAGGGGACTGAAAAAGGCAAGTATGTGCTCTTGGACAGCCGCCCGACCCCGATGTACAACGAAGGTCACATACCCACGGCTGTGGCCATGCCGTTCTTCGAGTTCGACAAACTGGTGGAAAAGGCACTCCCTAAAGACAAGGAGGTCCTGCAAATCTACTACTGCGCGGGATTCTCTTGAGTGATGAGTCCATTAGCCGCCAGGAAGGCGGAAAAACTGGGATACAAGAAGATAAAAGTCTTTCACGCGGGATTGCCTGCATGGAAAAAGGCCGGCAACATAACAGTCTCCAATATTGCAGCTATAGAAAACTACGACAAACAGGACCTCTCCTACATACTCCTCGATCTCAGGCCCGCGAAGCAGGTCGAAAAGGGCCATATGCCGAAGGCAGTTGCTCTTCCATCGGGCGGGCTTGATAAAATCAAAAAGCAGTTCCCGAAATATATGGCAGCTCCCATCATCCTGCTCAACCAGGACGGCAATTTGAAGGCCGCTCAGGACGCGTTCAAGAAGATGTCCGGTTGGGGCTACAAACAGGTAAGCGTCCTGTCAGGCGGTTTCCAGGCCTGGGAAAAAGCCGGCAAACAGATCGCCAAGGGTCCGGCCGGGACGAAAATAGCTTATGTCCGCAAACTCGCTCCTGGTGAATTCGATCTTGCGGCGTTCAAGGAGTTGTTGCTAAAGCCTTCCAAAGACGTGACGATTCTCGACGTCAGGAATGCGAAGGAGATTGAGGAAGGCGTGCTGCCCGGCGCTGTGAGTATTCCGCTGGACGATCTGGAAAAGCGCCTGGCGGAAGTTCCGAAGGACAAGCCCATTGTGGTCCATTGCTCCACCGGCGTTCGAGCTGAAATGGCTTATAATCAGCTTAAGAAGGCGGGAATAGACGCAAAGTATGTCAAGGCAAAGGTGGAATTCGATAAACAGGACAAAACCAAATACGAAATTGAAGAATAATCTTGCTTGAATCAGGAGCGGGCCCACATGGGCTCGCCCTGTTTCTTTTGCTCCGCAAGCTGTCCGGGGGCTCTTTCTTGCAAGAAAGCCGCCCCCGGACCCCCGCAAAGAACTCCTAAATATGCTTCTACAGGTCGTATGCGGGCAAGCTATCCTGTCGTTGGCTCGTGGCCACTCCGCAACCATTTAGAAGTTTTCGGAAAGGGGGTCCAGTTCCGCGAGACGCGGGATTTTGCAAAAGGGTTTTTCCCCTGGCGGTCCGCTTTCTGAAAATCATTTTTCTTCCCACAACTGTGTTGTCTGTTTCCGTCTAGCACGTTGGCGGGTGGCTTCTCCAGCCTTTCTGAAGAAATCAATAATTTCTTCTGCAGACTTCCCTGCCAGCATTTGCGCCTGCTCATCACGAATACGCCGCGCCATTTCAACCGCTTTGATCTGAATCTTCTCTCTCACAGATTCCCCAGGCTAACCCGCTGTCTGTTTCTTGGAACGGACGGTTGACCTCTTCTTTGCGCGTGCAGTTTTCTGTGCCAGCTCAATGAGCGACTGAAGCGCATCATTGACAGCCTGTTCGTTCGGAAAGGCTTGAGCTACTTCCGGCCTGAGCACAACTACATTTGATGATTCCAGCAGTCGTTTTGCATATGTTCTCCGCCAATTAGTTCCAGAAAAGCTTCGATAACGTCTCTATTTCCCAACCTCATCGGAAGGGTCAGGCATTCGGCGAGAGTTATAGGAGAAGCAATGGCCGTCAATGCCCCTGCCTCGGATTGCGTGAAGATGGGTTCGAGCATTGAATAATAAATGGGGTGCCGCTCGACATAATATATGACCGGCGCAGAATCCAAGAAAAGCCGACGAATACCGCTTAATGGGCTCATTTCTACGGCCTCACTCGGTCAGTCAAGCTGACGGGTGTCGTCTGATTCATGGCGAGAGCGAGAAATATACGTTTGCGCATCTTCTCCACAAGCGGGATAAGTCAACATGCCGGGCAAATCCGACCACTTCCAACGGGATTTAGGCTCATGAACGGTCGATCCTCGGACTTTCTCGGCGAGGGCCACAATCAGGCGAAGCTGCTCTTCAGCCGTGAGAAGACTGGTTTTCTCAATAAGTTCTGTCAAAATCTCTTCTCTCATAGTCCACCTACAAAAGGTCGCTTAGCCAAGTCTTACTGCTTCCGCGAAAAGTATTTGGGCAATCCAAACGAAAGGTAATCATTTCCGATGTCCCGGGTCAAGGAGCTTTTTTGGGCTCAATTGAGCCTTCACGCGTTTGCGGGCTGTGATTTCTTTCGATCCGTAGGTCGGCGGTAACGGGGAGATCGAACATCTCGCTTCGCAGCAGTCGCGTCGAGAAGAACAGCACCTCGATGTTCTCTATCTCACCTGTATCCGGATTGAGACGCGCGATGACTTCGTCCTCGAGCTCCTCCGATTCCTGTTCGGAATAGGGTGGGCACTTGTCAATATGGAGAATATCGGCCTCTCGGTCGTATGTGAATTTCAGTCTCGCTTCCATTCGACGTCTCCCTCTACCAGTCTTTTGCCTGACGATTTGCTAACTTGTCAAGCTGTTCACGGCATGATAGTTTTTTGTAATCCGATGACCGACGATCCCCAAAGGGAGGAGAAAATCATGGGTATCCTGGACTTTGTGAAGAGCGAACTTATAGACGTAATAGGCTGGCTCGATGATTCCGGAGACACCCTTGTCTGGCGGTTCCCCGACCAGGACCACGAGATCAAAATGGGGGCCAAGCTCACCGTGCGGGAAGGCCAGGCCGCGGTATTCGTCAACGAAGGCCAGATCGCGGACGTGTTCAGCCCGGGCCTGTACAGCCTCACCACCCAGAACATGCCCGTGATGACAACTCTGCGGTCCTGGAAATACGGATTCGAATCTCCGTTCAAGGCTGAAGTCTATTTCGTCAGCACACGCAACTTTCTGGACCTGAAATGGGGCACACAGAATCCGGTTATGGTGCGTGATCCCGAACTCGGCGCCGTGCGACTCAGGGCCTTCGGAACATACGGAATACGGGTCACAGACCCAGGCGTTTTCCTGAAAGAGGTGGTTGGGACCGACGGTCTGTTCACCACGGAAGACATCGAGGGACAGCTTCGCAGCATGTTGGTGTCCGCGTTCACGGGGATGCTGGCCAAGGCTCAAATCGCGGCTTTGGACCTGGCCGCAAACTATCCGACCATTGGGGACAAGGCGCAAGCGTCAATGGAACCGGAATTCCAAAAGTACGGCGTGTCCTTGTCCAGATTCGTGATCGAAAACATATCCCTGCCGCCGGAGGTGGAAAAGGTGCTGGATGCCCGTTCCCAGATGGGACTTGCCGGCGATTTGGGAAGATACACTCAGTTCCAGACGGCTCAGGCGATCCCCGAGGCGGCGAAGGCAGGCGGAGCGGGCGACGCGATGGGATTAGGGGCCGGCATCGCGCTAGGACAGCAGATGGCCGCTTCTATGGCGGGGAGTTTTTCTCAGCAGCAGAAACCTCAGCCAAGCGAGACTCCTCAACAAACCACTGGCAAAGCCTGCCCGAAATGCGGCTCTGCTAATCTGGCCAAGGCCAAATTCTGCTCTGAGTGCGGCGCTGCGCTCCAACAGGATTGCCCCGAATGCGGTAAACCCGTCGATCCCGGCGCCAAATTCTGCCCCGAATGTGGTAAGGGATTGAAGTGAAGAAAGAATTGAGAAGAAATGTTGGAGGAAACTTTTTTGCAAAAAAGTTTCCTCCAAACCTCCTTCAAAAAACTCTTAATAATGAATAGTTAAATCCTGTGGTTCTATTCAAAAGACGATGTGGCGCCCGGAGCGAACCGCATCGTTCGAGAAAAACCTCGGATGTCCCGGATCACCACATCCTACGGAAGTGGCACGGGTAAGAATTTTTGCAGAGGACAGATTTCGCATAACGGTCGTTTCTTACAATAGTGATGTCCTACCGCCACGAATTGAGCGTGGAAATCATTGAATAAAGCCACATCCAGGGGCAGATTGGAGTGGAACAGACGCTGAACTGAATCGTAATCCGCCTTTGCGGGAATGAGTCCATGGCGCTCCAGGACTCGTTTTGTGTATGCGTCCACCACGAAGATAGGCTTCTCTGCTGCGTAAAGTATGATGCTGTCAGCCGTTTCTTTGCCGACACCTTTGATGGATAACAGCTCCTCCCGAAGAGGCGCCACAGGAGCAGAAAATAACGAATCCAGGTCTCCAAGATGGTACTCAACTATGTGGGCTATCAAGTTCCTTAATCTCGCGGCCTTTACGTTGTAGTAGCCGGCAGGCGTGATTAACTGAGCCAATTCATCAACAGGCGCCCGGTAGATGACGAATGGATCCAGGGCCGAGGCACGCTTGAGGTTGTCTATCGCTTTTACGACATTTTTCCACGCGGTATTTTGTGTAAGGACCGCTCCTACACATACTTCAAACGGCGTATCAGCAGGCCACCAGTTGCGATGACCGAACGTGGCTTGCAGTACGGCATAATAATCCACGAGCAATTTTCGGGCGCTGATTTTCTTTTTCGCCATTCGGCTCCTTGGGTGTTGCTGAAAATAGCGGCGGGGCCACGGTACGGAATCTACTCTGCTAGGCATTCCATGACAATGCTGGGATAGGGTATCCTGACCAGATCGTCATCTATGGTAGACTTAACCGCCGGAAATATTTCCCCGGCAAGATTTTCATACTCAGGGCGGGTCCGGACGAATCTCCCGCGATCTCTGGCCATGAGAAACCGTGAAAACGCCGATTGTCCCTCCACATAACAGCAGTCCCATGTGACAAGACGGCCTCCCGGCTTCAGACTATTTCGCGCCAGCCGGAATAGCGCCACCGCCTCGTCATCCGTAAGGTGATGAATTACACCGGTCGCCAAGACGAGATCAAAGCGCTCTAATGTCGAAATTGCCTGCTCATTGACCGGAGCGCAAAAAAACTGTCCTCTTCCGCCGCGCTTCCTTCTTGCAGCCTCGATCAGTTTGGAGTCAATATCGAATCCCATGTAATCCACCGTCGGCATTTCAGTCAGGATATCGGCCGGGCCGCAGCCGATGTCCAGAACGCGATTCCCGGGCTCAGGTTTGACGTATCTTGTGACGAACAGGTAATTTCCTTTTCCACGAACTAACTTTTGGGCAAGACTATATACGAACGGAATCCCAAGAATTTCTTTGATATCAGGCAATTTCATAGTGCTCTCAATTAATGCCCGTGCAGTATGTGTACGAAATAGTCCCTGGTTCCGGGAACCAATGCCCAGGCAGGGGCGGAAGCGTTGCCGAACCTGGCGTCTTTCACAACAATGGCTTTGATGCCGTGCTGTCGTAAAGCCGCCATACAAGATTCCTTCTGCTCGGTCGAGGCCGACAGCGCCTGATCCGTGTCCGGCGCTTCGGCGACGATTCTCACACCGGCCATTCTGGCCCAGTTGACAGGCGGCGAGCCGACGACGGCTATCTCGTCTCCTTGGACGATGCCTCGCTTTTGCAGGAAATCTTTCACTGCAATGTCTTCCTCAAAGGCTTCCTTGTATGACAATTTGCCGCTTCCGGCAAGCAGCGACCGGCAACTCTGGTCCACCAAAGAATAGGCCACCAGGCCCATGAGAAAAAGGGCCATCGCAATAGAAGAGCCCAACATGAGCCTGCGGGATCGGGGCTTGCGCTCGGGCAATCTAATGGACATTGCGAGCGCAACGAATCCCAGAAAGATGAATGAAGCTATATAACGAAGCTCGACATTGAGCAGGCAGTAGAGAGCGATCCCCGCAACGGAAATCGTGGACAACGCAATAAAAATCGAGGGCGGCCTGAGAGGGCCGATTCTGATGTTTCCGAGTCTCCACTGAAAAACATACCACATGCCTATCAGCAGCAGCCACGGCGCTTGGAGGAACACGCTCACCACATTCCTGGCCACGATGGGCGCATGAACGCTGAGATTAAAAACGGGCCTGAAGCCTTCATACCAGTAGCAATTGTCAAATCCTGAAGGTCGTGTGCACTGTACATCGTATCTGTAAAGAACCGTTTTCGGATCTTCATTGATCACTTTTGGATGAATCGGAATACCGGCGCCGGAAATCCATAAAGCATAAGCATGTCTGCCGAGTTCGCCATAGGTGAATCTCCCCAAACGATGAGATAGCGCTCCGATTAAAGGCGCACTGACAATAAGCATTACCAAAACCGCCGCCAGGATCCTTGGCGCCGCTCGCCGGACTGATGCTGAACAGGCCGCAGCCAACACAAAGAAGACCGGCGAAAAAACAAAGAAGAAAGACTTCGAAAGATAACCGATGCCCGTGATTAGTCCCAGGGCCGCATAGCGGCTGTATGCGTCCGGCGCCTCTCTGATGCGGAGGATCAACGCTGCGACAACCAACACGAGCGCAAAAATCAACATGTCCGGATTAATCAATCGCAGCCTGACCAGAGCTAGACTCGTCACCAAAAACATGGAGTAGCAAAGAGCATTGAATGCCCAGATCGGAACGGGGGTTTCGCCCGCGAACTCGCATCTCTTCAATTCTTTTCTCACCAACGTCATCAGGGCTTCACACGCAGCCATTCCTAACAGGAAACAGAAGAAGTTTACAATCTTAAGCGTCTGAATTTCATTTAAGGGATTTGTCTTCAGGATATATTGAGCTAAACCAAGCAGAACCGGGTATCCCGGGCTGTAGGTCAGGTTGGCCAGAGCGGAGAATCTCCCGTTTATGACCGATTCACCGATCTCGATGTAGGTCATGGCGTCGCCATTAATAAAATATCGGGTTGTGTACGCAAGCGCTGCCGCAGCCAATGGGCCGATGATCCAAAACGCCATGCGTATCCGACCGTGCAAGCGATCTGAATCAAAGCTTTCCAATGTGCTGAGACCTCGTTCTCGTCTTAGACTACCCATAGAGACACTCCGCGCACGAATGCCGTTCGGTCATCTGCGGACGCAAGCATTGCCACAGGTGAGGGAATCTGCCACATCACTTCACAACCACGACCGAACCATGTTCCTGGTATTCAGGAAAAGCTTTTTCATCAGAAAAGACATGCTGTAATGACGCATCAAGTAGCCCAAGATTCGAGGATTTCGGACTATCAAGGACGCGTACATAGTGAGCACGAATTTTGAAAAATTGAAGTTCTTGAGCTGCCGTGGGGTGTACGAACGAGCCCCATCTGAGTAATTAAAAATGTTCACCACGTCCGGAATCTCCCCTTTGCAACTCAGTTCTTCAAAAATTTCCGTGCCCGGAAGCGGCTGAAAATTATTAAAATAAACAAAATCAAAATCATTTCTGAGAATTATTGCTCTGGTCTGGGCCAAGTCTTCCTCTGTTTCGCCCGGATATCCCAGCATGAAGAAACCTTTGACCAGAAGACCGGTTTGTTTGATATCACCAATAACCTTTGGTAATTGATCCAATTGCGCATCTTTTTTCATTAGCTTCAGCACACGATCGGAGCCGCTTTCAGGAGCAATGATTGCGAATTGCCAACCCGCTTGTTTCATCAAGCGCCATAGCTTTGGATTCCCCTTGCTCATCCGAATTCCATTGCACGTGCTGAAGCCAAGATCACGGAACTTTAATTCAATAATTTTTTCGCAGAATTCCGCTGCATAATCGGGATGAAAGGTGAAATTGTCATCAATGATGTTAATCCAGCGAATCCCTTTCTGCTTATATAAATCCGTAACCCATCGGAGGAGGTACGCGACACTATGCTTTCGAATGGCCTTGCCATTAATTTTCGGCGCTGAGCAGAATGCGCAGCGGTATGGACATCCGCGAGTCGCCCATATGGGGGCATTTCTAGCTGTGGGCGAGTCCAAGCGATAACCGGCCGCAATGTAACCTTCCAAATTCACAAAATCGTAGTCAGGAACTCTTACCGAGTCCAGGTCTTTAACCCGAGCCACATCCCCGATGAATGGCGTGCCATTGGGGGAACGAAAACAAAGGCCCTCTACCGCCGGCCAGCTATCGGCTCCTTCGCGAAATGTGTCAAGAAACGTCGGGAACGAAAACTCGGCCTCTCCCCGAAAAACAAAATCTACCTCTTGCCGTCTCAGAAGGCTTTCCGGATAACAAGTAGCATGGCTGCCTCCCACAATTGTCGCAACTTCCGGGAGAACATTTTTGGACATCCTCAGGATTGCCAGCGCCTCGGTAATGACAGTGGACATCGCAGAAATACCAATTAGGTCGGGCTGAAAATCCCTGATACGGTTTTGGAGTTCACTTGAATCGGAGCGCAGATTTTCTAACGTACAATCAATTAGCCGGATTTCATGCTCTGGGCTGGTGATATTGCTCTTCAGATAAGCAAACGGCAGTGGGATCGTGTAATATGAATCATACCCTTTGGGCCAAATGAATAGTATGCGCACAGGAGTCCCTTTCAGACCATTTCGGCAAATTTCCGATGAAGTTTCAAAGCCCCCCGGAAGAGCTTTGCGTCAACCGCCCAGCCGGAAATGCTTGATCTCGGGTATTTCCTGTGAACATGAATAGGCATTTCGAAGACCTGGAAAGGCAGTGCGAGGATTGTCGAAATCAGTGAATAATCATCGCCTCTTACACCATCTGGGGATTGAGAAAGCAAAAGCATTGTAGTGGATGCTCAAGCAGGTGTAAAGAAGGAAGGCTGGACAGTTAGAGAAGACACTTTATTGGAGGCGCCTATAAATGAATGATGTCGTACAGGGGTCCAGTTGGTTTGAGCGGAACCCAAAGAAAACTATAATAATGGTTGTCGTTGCATGTTGGATTCTGCTCGATACCGCGGCTGCTCAACTATTTCCACGACGGGAAATCGGCACGCCATCGCGGTACTATCATCACGATTTGAAAAAGTCGTTCAAATTGACTCGTCACGTGGAAGGCAGGCAATTTACTCAGTATACAAATTCGCTGGGGTTCATAGACGTGTCCAATAGGACTGTTCCTCCGAAATCGGATAAATTCAGAATCCTCTTCATAGGTGATTCGTTTACGGAAGGGATAGGATACCCTTACGATCAAACCCTTGTGGGGCTGATTGCAAAGCAAACGGATCCCGCGACAGTGGAATTACTGAATGCGGGCGTCCGTTCATACAGTCCGAAACTATACTATCTGAAAACGAAGTACTTGATCGAAACTCTCGGATTAAGATTCAATCACCTTTATGTCCTGATAGATATATCGGATATTCAAGACGAAATAACCTATGAGAACTACGTCCCAGGTGATTTGAGCTACCGTCTGGCTCGTTGTGACGTGTGGCTGAAAGACCACTTCATCTCGTATCGTCAGCTTAGTGAAAATATTTTTGGTGAAGCGCTCTCGGAGATAAGACAAAAATTGTTCGGGACCGATGACATGATTCACGCGTGGGGCTCACGTAGGGACCTCTGGGGAGACATCATGGATTACGTGCATGAGAGGGGCGCATGGCTGGAGGATAAAACTGTCTATGCTAAGTGGGGCCAAAGAGGCGTTGAACTGGCGCAGCGCAATATGTTCCTGCTCTACCAGCTTTGTAAGAGTAACGGAATAGGTATGACTATCGTGGTCTATCCCTGGCCTGCGCAAGTCATGCGTCACGAACTCGATTCCATGCAGGTGACCATCTGGAAAGACTTTGCGGAAAAACATCATATAGACTTCATCAACTGTTTTCCCTATTTCATGGACCAGGGTGATCCCATGGCAACTGCCGGAAAGCTCTTTCTGAGGAATGACGTTCACTGGAATGAGAATGGTCATAAGCTGATGGCCGCAATCATAGGGAAACACATCCGGAAGATTATCCCTGAAAAGTGAGAAGCCTTCACAGCGAAAGCTCGAGGAAGTCAACTACTGTCCCAGGATTGATATCTACGCAAGAGTGTCGCATACGCATAGTGTGCGGCTAACTAGTTAATATAACCATAGTTTGCGTACCTAAACGCCTGGTCATTTTCTAAGCCTGCCGCAGCCAAAGGGCCGACAATCCAAAAAAGAATGCGGAGGCGTGATTGCAGCCAATTGGCGTCAATCATGTCTATTCTTGCAAGAATTGGGTTTTCTTTTGATCGCATCCGAGGTCCCGGCATAGTCGATGTATTTTACACAATCGCGTACGAAGGACAACTACCAAGCGGAGAAACAGTTTGACACCTTTTGAATGATTTTGACTCTTGACTATTTTTGTAGGATATGGTTCCCAATGAGTAAGCGATATTCAACGGCCCCTCACTAACATTTAGCGACTAGGATTACTTCGGCGCTGGAACAATTTGATTCTTGGTTACTCGTTCATGCTTAGGAAGAATCCCGACGAAGAACGCATTCTGAACAGGCGCGATTCCTTAATGCGCTTTTTTGTTCGAGTCGCACTCCTGGTGGTAATTTACGTCTGGGTCACTGCGGCCTGTGCGGCGCCAACTCCCGAAATTTTGGGAATTCGCCTGGGCATGAGACATCCTGAGGTTAAGGATATACTTCAAAAGAGCCACATGCCGCTAACCGAAAGCTCGTCTCAACTGATGTCAGTGTGGCCCCCACCCGCGTCCGAGGATGGAATCAAGGGCGTTCGATTTTTCTTTGAAAAGGATCTTCTTTATAAGATTGCGGTGTTCTTTCAGATACCTGAGCGGGAGCCGACTGCGGCGAACCTCGTGGCTCTGTACGCCCGACGAAATGATCTCTTGACCGAACAATACGGTCCTCCGAAACAGTGCATAGATGAAATGAAAGCGCCGGCTCCTGAACAGCTCCATGAGTGGATCGCTCGCGGGCGAGCATACCGGCAATGTGTCTGGGAAGTCCCTGATCGGGCGCTCATAAGCCTTTGGCTTTACGGAGAAGATTCAGGTATTGTCCTTTCAACTGTGTATGAAACCTTCAAGAAGCAGTAACAGGTCCTGACGGCATTAAGCACCTCAAGGAGCAGGAATTATCAAACTGCTGCCTGGAGTCCAGAAGCTAGGAGGGTCAGATATGAAGCCAAGCGTTATTATTCCAGTCTCTCGCCTGCTCTTGTGTGCGTTCCTTTTGATTTGCATAACATCTTGTGACCGGGGAAAACCCTTATCACAGATGGGGCCCGCCAAGTACGTGGGTTCGGACAAGTGTGTCGAGTGTCACAGCCGGATCTCGGTGACATTTCGCAATACTCTGCATTCCAAGGTCATGCAGGATGCGAACAAGACGCCCAATGCCATTCAGGGGAACTTCACCGATCCGACCCCCCTGCTGGACTTCAAGAAACCGGACGTTGTCCTGACACACGGTGTGCAGTGGAAACAACGCTATGTAGACAAGGACTGGCGCGTTCGAGTGGCGCAGTGGAACTTCGAAACGGAGAAGTGGTCCCCATACAATCCCGTGGGCTGGAAAGAAGCGGATTGGCGGGCGAAATGCGGATATTGCCATGTGGTGGGATTCGATAAAGAGAAGCTGACCTGGAGCGAACTAAGCGTGAAATGCGAAGCTTGCCACGGTCCCGCGAGCAATCATACGGACGCGAGACTAGAGGACAAATTCAAAACCATCGTGAATCCGGCCACATTGCCTTTCAGAGCTGCGTCGGATGTTTGCGGGCAGTGCCACACTCGGGGTAAGAGCCCTGACAAGAAATGGGATTTTCCGGTCGGATTTAGTGTTGGCGACTATCTCGGCCCGCAGCACTTTATTATTGTGGATAAATCGGACAAATCAGCCTGGTGGCCCAGTGGACACGTTAAGCAACATCGGCAGCAGTACCCGGAGTGGAAAGAGAGCGCCCACGCCAAGGCCGGAATCGGATGCAGCACTTGCCACAGCGTTCATCAGGCCAAAACAAAGTTTGCCACGAGCATGAATCCCAACAACCTTTGTCTGAGTTGTCATGGGAACGTCAGCACAGATCCGATAAGGGGCCATGCGCCTATCGCCAGGGCCCCTCAACATTCTGACTGTATCGGTTGCCACATGACACCCACCGGCCAGAGCGCGACTCGAGGCGATGAGAGAACTCACAGGTTCCGTACTATTCCTCCAAAGGTCACCGTGGAACTCGGCGGCGGAGATCCCGGTAAGCAGCCGAATTCATGTAACCATTGCCATACCCATAAGAACCATAAGCCGGCAGACCTTCAAAAGGCGCTGGATGACGGAAAGAAAGGGCTCGAAAAGTTGGCGGGGCTGGGTTCCGGCCCCCAATGAAAGAGGTTCTCAAATGGCGATAGCTAAGACCTTCGGTGTGATAGTCATCGTCGGCATTCTGATTTTCATTGGAGTGGTTACCATTGGAGGGATGGCGGTCTATTCTAAGCAGTCGAGTTTCTGCGCCAGTTGCAAGGTCATGCAGACTCGATATGTTGGCTGGGAAAGGTCTACTCACGCCAAGTCCGTTCATGAGAAGGCGGATTGTATCGACTGCCATTCTGAACCGGGTCTCGTCGGCGAGTTTAGAGCTCACCTTAACGGAGCGCGCTACGTAATTGTTCGACTCACAGGGGAAGGGGGAGGCGCCATTCTCAGAGGGAAAGTGTACACCAAAGGCTGCACGCAATGCCATCAATGGAGTGATATTGTTTCCAAGAATCCCGGCCATCAACTCAGCCACACTGCGCACATGGCGCATGGGCTGGATTGCTTTCAATGTCACAGGGACATCGCGCATGGGACTCTGCTCGGGCAGCCTAATGTGGGCCCAATGGAGACCTGCCCATCGTGTCACACTCAACAGCAATTTCAAATGGCAAAATGCAGTCTGTGTCATTCTGCAACGATGATAAACAATCTATTCTTGATGGCCAGGCACATTAAATCTCCCATGTAAGATCCCTGTTTGTTCAAATATTTCTTGACCATACGTGGCGCCTCCGGAGCGTATTCGGTGAGGACATGGCTTGGCCTCACCATGCCTGAGGTATCATGATTTCATGTAATTATCGCTTGCAACGGGTATTGGCATAAGATATGACGACTGTGGAAACGGAGCATGAAAGCGCAAGGGATATCCACAGAATTCTATCTCATTTTATTAATAGTATGTGTTGGTCTTGTCGTTTTCCTTCTACTGTGGGGAGTGATTCAAGGTATATACCGTAAATACCGCAGGAGATTCCGTCGGCGCCGGCAAAGAGGACCGTCAAGAATTTAACTTCGTCGGCCCCGTTTACCCGATTAGTTCGGGGACATAAGTTAATCTAAAGAGATCGGACGATAAGCGGCAGTAGCTTTTGGCAGATAGCGTATCCCTTCATGAGTCTCCTAATAGTCTTGCAAAGAATCTTGTCCAATTAGTTGGCTGGTCGGTTTTTTCTATTGAAGGCAAAGAGGAAAGCCGTTCCGACAATTTCACGCGCCGTTTTGTCCACGGCTCTGAATCTTCTCCTTTATCCAGCAGTTTATCTGTTCTCCTTTAAAATAGAAAACAGTAACCAACAGAATACATATAACGATTAATGTGATCACTAGACGCCAATTTTCGTTGTAAAGCGCTGCCCCACTGAGTCCGAGCAAGACCGTCCCGGGAATTCGTCCCAGCCCGCATATGAGGATAAATTTGAGAAACGGCAGTGGAGTTAGGCCAAGGAAATATGAAAGCACGTCCTTTGGAAACCCGGGAACCATAAAAAGCGCCAATAAGACCATTTCGCCGCGAGGTTTCGCGAGGAACTCAAGCTTTTGGAACTGATCCGGCCGTACAAAAAGTTTAACAAATGGAAGACCTATGAGCCTCGCCAACATGAACGCGACAGCCGAGCCAACAGTAAGTCCTAGCGACGAATAGACTACCGTTCGCCATGTTCCAAATAGAAAACCGCCCACCACCCCGGTGAGTTCGCCGGGAATCGGGGCTATGACTACTTGCAGACCCTGTAGGACCATGAAAGCCAGGGGGGCCCACGCGCCCCAACTCGCCAGGTATATGCGCATGTGCTCTCCGGACCCTACCATAAGGACGAGCCGCCTTGTGATCTCCATCAGGTGGCCCGAAAGAGCGAGCCATATCGTCAAGGTGGCCAGTATGGCCAGAAGGATGAGCCCGCCAATCAGACCTCTCCTATCCCTCTTGGTCAAAGGCTGAATTATGGGCTGCTTACTTGGGGAATCTGTCTTGCCCATTTCAACTCACTTCGTCTTTCTCAGAGTCCTCTTTGTACAAATCCGACGATCCCGGCGCCGCCGCTTTCGCTGAAACATTGGTGAATGGCGAGGCCGCGATCGCTTCGTGGATCCTGCGGTTGGCAATTGACCAAAAAATGGGCACGAGAACCAGCATTCCCACCGCGAAGAGTGGACCTGAGAGACACACAAGATTGAATACGCCATGCAACCCGATGGCAAGAAGCATGCCTTTTACGACAAGTTCTCTACCGCGTTTCGCATCCGAAAACTTGGCAAATCCCAGCGCATAGCCCCACATAGCCGACCACAGAGCATGCCCTGGAACGCTGAGGAAGGCTCTTATTACGGCCAGGGTCGCCACTGTCCCGGCGCCTGTTCTATACGCTTGAAACAGATAAAGCACGTTTTCTACAGTTGCGAATCCAAGGGCGGCTGCCGCGGCGTATACTATGCCGTCGATCGGCTCGTCAAACTCGATGCGCTCATAGACGGTGAGACGTACGATCCAAAACTTTATCAGTTCCTCAATTATGGGCGCAACAAAGACAAATTGCCAAAAAGACGAAACAAAACCGAAAGAAAGCTCGAGAAAACCCGCCGGGACAATGGCGGCCATTCCCCAAACAAAGCACTTACGAATCAAGTGTAGAGGTTCCGGGTGTACCTTATCCTTTTTGAAAAAATACCAAAGCCAGAAAAGTCCCGGAGCAAAGGCCACAGCGGCTATGATTAAGAAATCCATTTAACCCTCGAGACAAGTGATCCGGAAAGCGCACTCAACACTGATGCGCCGTCATAACAGTCCCGGCGTCTAGTCCTTTGCGCTATGCCGTCTCTATGAACAATGACATGAGATCCTGAATTTTCAATCCCTTTAGTTGCGCGGCGTCCAGATCGCCGACAATCTTTCCCCGGTTCATCACTATGGTTCGTTCACCACCGTCGAGCACGTGAGCTAAATTATGAGTAACCATTAGTGTGGTCAAGTGTTCTTCCACGATTATGGATAAAGTCAATTCCATTATCTGGCGGGATGTCCTCGGATCCAACGCCGCCGTATGCTCGTCGAGCAGGAGCACTTTAGGTCTTCTAAATACAGCCATCAACATGGTTATGGCCTGGCGCTGTCCCCCCGAAAGCAATGCCAGTTTAGTCTTCAGCCGGTTTTCAAGGCCCATTTTCAGTAGGGCGAGGCGTTCGCGAATCTCCTCGCGAAGCTGCGTGCCCAAACCAAGCCCCAGGCCGCGGAATTTGCCTCGGTGCGAAGCCAGAGCGAAATTTTCTTCGATAGTGAGGCCTGCCGCTGTCCCCATTAATGGGTCCTGGAACACGCGTCCGATGATCTTAGCCCTGCGCTGCTCAGGCAGAGCGCTGACATCCTGGTCAGAAATGGAAATCTTTCCTTCATCGGCGTAGTAAGAGCCGGCAACAAGATTCAACAGTGTGGATTTGCCTGAGCCGTTCCCCCCTATGATCATTAAGAATTGTCCCGCGGGAATGTGAAGCGAGACTCGGCTCAAGGCTTTGACTTCGTTGACGCCGTGCGGGTTAAAAATCTTAGTGACGTTTTCTATTTTGACCAAACCGGGCCTCAGTTGTTCGCAAGTCTACAGGTAACTTCCTACATATGCGCTGACCTGGAGGCAAGTTCCTCCTTTTTGCTAAAGGAGGGACAGAGGTTTCGAGATAAACATTGAAAATCCTCCAAATTCCCCTCTAGAAAAGAAGGGCTCTCTTTCCGGCCATTTGCTCATCTTATGGCTCGACTCCGCAGTCGTTGTCTTATCCACGGAAATGTGAGGGCCACAATGACCAGAACTGCTGTCATCAGGTTCAAGTCACTCGGAGTCAGGCTAATCGTGCCGAATTTGAAACTCAGAGCCGCTGCAATAGCCAATCGATAAATTACGGAGCCAAGAATTACTCCGATGATGGCTACCGCGACGGAACGTTCACCCACGAAAGCCTCACCGATTATTACGGCTGCAAGCCCGGCTATTATGGCGCCAACTCCCATTCCCACGTCCGCGCTGCCCTGACTTTGCGCGAGCAGGGCTCCGGACACGGCTACGAGCCCGTTGGACAAACTCACCCCGCACAGGATCGCCCAATCCGTATTGAAACCTTGCGCGGCCAACATCCTTGGGTTGTCGCCGGTCGCTCTCAGCGCCAGTCCAAAATTGGTTTTCAGAAACCAGTGAAGAACCAGGCCAACCGCAGCGACCGTGAGCACGGCCACAGCCAGCGGCGCAGCAAAAGTCGGTATTCCCGGCCCCTGGAGACCATCGAAGACTGAGGGTCGATTCAGCAAAGTGAGATTCGGCGCTCCCATAATACGGATATTGACCGAATAAAGAGCAATCATCGTCAATATGCCCGCCAGAAGATTCAATATGCGTAGTTTGACGCTAATGATAGCGGTGAATCCTCCGGCCACGGCGCCGGCCAACAAAGCCGCCGCCACCGAATAGTACGGGCTGCCGCCGGCGCTGATAATGGCCGCCGATACCGCCGCCCCCAACGGGAGAGTCCCATCCACGCTTAAGTCAGGAAAGTCGAGAACGCGGAACGTCAGATAAACCCCGAGCGACATTAAGCCGAATATGAATCCTTGCTCCAGCGCTCCTATGAGGGTGTGCCAACTCATTTGGTGAATAGACTTAGTTGATGGAGTATCGCAATTGCTGGAAATGATGTCGGATTAACATGCCGGAACTCCGGTTGTCCTCACACCAATGATCCAACACCGATAATTGCTCGTTAACGGGCGCCACTGCCGGACAAGCCAGCAGTGGCGCCCAGTGAATTACAGTCATTGGATTATTTTGGATGCGCGTTTTATTACGGCCTGCGGCATTGTGACCCCCATCTTGGTGGCTTGACCGATATTCAGGTGAAGAAGCAGGTCTTTCTGCTCTTCCACCGGCATTTCGGAGATGTTTGCGGTCCTCTCCAGGATTTTCTGGGCCATAGCCCCGGTCTGGCGTCCGAGTCGGTAGTAGTCGATTGCCACTGCGGCCATCGCCCCTCGGGTCACAGATTCCACATCTGCGGCAAACAGGGGTATTTTGTTCTCCTGACACACTTTGATGACGGATTCCAAAGCCAGAACCACCGTATTGTCCGTCGGAATATGTATTGCATCGACTCTTCCCACAAGAGTTTCCACTGCGGTCTTGACAGAGCTGGAAGCTGGAGCGGGAGCCTCGATCAGAGTCATCCCACGTTTGGCGCTTTCGGCTTTGACATCCTTCACGGATGCGACCGAATTGACCTCCCCCGGATTGTAAATAGTTCCCAGTTGTTTCGCGTTTGGCAAGATTTCGCGAATAAGATCCATTTGACTGGCCACCGGTGACCGATCCGTCGTTCCTGACACGTTCCGGCCGGGTTTGGACAAAGAATCCACCAGCCCGGCCGCCAGCGGGTCGGTAATAGCTGAAAACAATATTGGAATCTCTTTGGTTGCAGCCGCGGCGTCTTGGGAAGAAGGAGTCGAAATGGTCAGTATCAAATCAACCCGATCGCCGACGAACTTGCGAGCTATCTGGACTGACACCGCCCGATTATTTTGAGCGTTCTTGTAATCGTACTCGATATTCTTCAACGGCGTATATCCCTGGTCCTTCAATTCATCAACAAAACCCTTTCGCGTAGCATCGAGAGACGGGTGCTCGACGATTTGGGAAATCCCGACTCGAACCATCTTGTCTTGTTGCGCAATGGAACTCCCTGCCATGCACAATGAAATAACGCACAAAAAAATACTCCTGAACCATTTCATGGCGCCCCCTTCAACGGCTGGCCGGCGAAAATTCAATCCGAACGCTCCGTAAACCAGTAAGATGAATTATCACACTTTGTGTAGCAGGTAAAGCGGGGTCTCGGACGTCTTTTCGTCTATGGCAAAGCCCGACGTGAACTGATAGAATAAAACCATGTGGTTTTTGGCAGGAATAGCCATCCACCGATTGGTCCCTTAGGCGCCGCAGTCTCTTGTTGGAGTAATTTGCAAATGACGACAAAAATTCCGGTCCCGGCAAGGTTTCCGGAGGATCGACCGCTGAATGAGGACATGGGCCATTGGTGGGTCTTGCACGTCAAACCTAATTGCGAAAAGATGATCGCGGCTTATCTATTCAACCGAAATATAAGTTACTATCTGCCTCTGTACGAGAAGCGCATCAGGGTAGGTTACTTCCGTAGGATCAGAACAACGGTGGTTCCTCTGTTCAGAGGATATTTGTGTTTTGCCCTGGACAAGGAAAATCATAATTTGTTGTACGACACAAAGAAACTGGTTCGCATAATTAAGGTTGATGATCAGGAAAATTTTGTCAAAGAATTGGGCGCTGTCACCCGAGCAATTGAAACCGGGGAAGACCTCCTGATACAAGCTGGGCTGGTTCCGGGGAGAAGAGTATATATAGCGTCCGGTCCCCTGGAGGGCTCAGAAGGCGTAATAGTCGGGCGCCGTCAAAAGCAGCTCGCTTTATCTGTTCGGATGTTTAATCAGAGCGTGCTTGTAAAATTGGATCAGTTCACAAAGGTGGAAGCGCTCTAACCCGGCGGGACGAAGCAATACACCAATCTTTTTCCGGATTGGTAGCGACCGGCCTCCGTGCCGGTCGTTTTGCTTAATGGATTGTTCACTTAGCTCCGCTGGAGCCCCGAAGGGGCGGCTAAAAGTAGGCCGGCAATTTATTGCCGGTTAATGAGTGGCCCAAGAAAAGTCCGTTTTGAGTCCCAGCGGGACGGCTGAGAGTTCATGCCTTTTGAAGAATATTAATTTTCAGTCGTCCCTAGAGGGACTTCCGGGCTTTCGTCGCGTCGGGTACCGGCGATGAATCGCCGGCCTACTGTCGGAGCGTCCATCCTGGACACAAACCTCTGCATTGGATCAAGGCGCACCAGAGCCGAAAGAGACCCTTCGAAATTGTTGCGGAGCGAATGCAACAATCCATTTCCTGATTAATATGACCGGCCTCCGGAAACTGTTGCGAAACTGCTGATTATGTCGGAATCGTAGCACGATGAGACAGTCCTCGCTTGTTTCACACCCTCACCCCCGCCCCTCTCCCAGAGGGAGAGGGGCGCTTGGGGAGCCGCTGTATGAGTTCCCTCTCCCTCCGGGAGAGGGACAGGGTGAGGGCCAATCGTGGCACGATTGTAGCCTCACAAAGAATTTTGCAACAGTTTCTCCGTGCCGGTCGATTCGTTTTCGTGAGAGCGAAGCGGCCTTCTACTTATCTACCAGGAGCTATTCTGGAGACTGCGTCTCTTATTCCCTCGCCTAATTGCTGAAAATCCTGACTTAACTGGCCGAGAAAAGAGGAGGCGGGGGCGGGTTCTTGCGGAGCCACGGTAGGTCGCTGTGGGAGGGGCGCACGGTTAGGTCCCGCGAAAGAGTCAAGAACAAAACCGGTAAGCGGATTCGAGCGAGTCAAAGGTTGCGCTGAGGGTAAGCCGGGTGGTCCGGGCCTCTGAGCCGGGGGAACTGTTCCCGACGCCGGGCCTGACGCTCCGGGGACTCTTGCCCATACGTTTCCATCCGCATCCGGAACCGGACTTGGCTGGCCTCCCGTGGTTCGCGAGGTAGTATAAGGCATTGCCGGTGGAAGCACGGGCAATGCACGGGTGGCAGAGGCAGACGAAGAAGGGGGAGCGACCGGCGATATAGGAGGCGCCGGAATGGTCACGGGGGTTGTTCCAGGTGGCGTTGCGGCCCTTGGGGCTGGCTGAGCGACCGGTCTCGTCGCTGCCGACGTTCCGGCGCCCGGCCTGGTTCTTCGTTCAGTTGTGCGTGGAACAGTCGCCCCCGCCGGCTCCGGCTTTTTCTTGGTCCCTGCCGTCTTAGGAGGTGTGGCCGGACGCACTCGAATCAAAGAGGGGCTTTTGTCAGGCTCCTGGACAGGTTCCGGGGCCTGCGGCATAGTCTGGGCTGTCATCGTAGGTTTATGTTCGGTCTGCGGCCCCGGAATCGGCAGACGAGCCGAAACGGCGGCCTGAGCCCTTGCCACGGGGGAGTTATACGACCCCATTGCCCCGGGTGTGACAGGATTGGAACCGACCGAGGGGTTCATCGACGCTGCGGCCGCGACCGCTCCATATGGCGGAGAATTGGTCACTTGCGGCCGATTCTCGGTCAAGGTCGGAGCGGGAGGCCCGAGCAATGATTCCAAGAAATGGGCCAAGACCGGCTGCTCCCAATTGACCATGCCTACCGCGTTTCCTATGACCCGACCGTTGCGATCAATCACATATGTGGTTGGAACGCCCGAAACTTCGTAGATAGCTTCCCGTCCGGAATTCACCAGAAAACTCGTGGTAGCGCCTGAACCAAGTATCTGTTGTTGCAAAGACAGAAGATTATCAGGATCAAAAGCGAATTTGAAACTATAACCGTGCTCGCGGCGGTAGGACAGTTGCCGACTTGCTTCATCCACAAAATTGACCGCCAAGATTTCAAGACCTCTGCCACCGTATTTGCGATAAATTCTCTCTAAAATCGGTTTTTCCACGGAACATGGTGGGCAGTCGATTTTCCAAAAATTTAGTAACACCACTTTTCCGCGAAGTGAAGAAAGAGTGATCGGACGACCGTTAAGGTCCTTGAGATTCATGTCGTTGGCTGGCCAAGCTGTAGGGTAGAGGGAAAGGTTCAGCGCCTTCAGTTGATCGTGCAGCGCAGCCTGAGTCAATCCTTGGCCGGCAAGGGTCAGCAATATAAGAAGGAGGCAACCGATTCGATACACCGGCATGACGCGCGTCCTGGAAGAAGAAGCATAAAAACAACAGAATAATATATCAAAATCTCCAGTGTTTCAAGTTTTCCTCAAATGTCTTCGTCTTCTTGCTTTTTTTTTAATGTTATCATATAACGCGCATCGTCCGGGGTGACAAGGCGATCGCCGGCGCGAACCGCGCGGGAGGAAAGTCCGAACTCCGCAGGGCAGGATGCCGGGTAACACCCGGTGAGGGTAACCCCAAGGAAAGTGCCACAGAAAGCAAACCGCCTCCAGGTAACTGGAGGTAAGGGTGAAACGGTGAGGTAAAGGCTCACCGGTTCTCGTGGTAACACGGGAAGCCAGGCAAACCCCATCCGGAGCAAGACCAAATAGGGAAGCGCTTGAGGATGGCCCGTCCGATGCTTCCGGGTAGGTCGCTTGAGACGGCGGGTGACCGTCGCCCTAGAGGAATGATCGCCACTCGGTGTTTCGGGGACAAAATTCGGCTTATTGTCACCCCGGACCCTCAAAAAGGGGGCAAAAATGCCATCACCTCCGATTGAGAAAGCGGAAAAAAAGAAAAAAGCACCTGCTGACTTGGGGAAAACGATCAAAGGGCCGCCTCAGTGGCTGAAAGTCGTGATTCCGGTAGGTATACTGGGCGTGATTGCTCTTGTGGCATACAGCCTCGGGGCCTTCACCCCCGTTTTTCGGCTTGCCGGGTTGCTGGGTCCTGAAAAGGACCTGAGCCCTGCTCAGAAAACATCGTCGGTGGGAGATATAGACCAGCCGGACACATCGAGGAAAACTGAAGAAGCGACGCCGGCCGACCCTTCAAAAGCGCGGCTCCCCTTGTTGGACAAGCCGACGCTTCTTGAGGGCCAGGTAGCCCAGGAATCATCCCCCTCGCCTGAATCATCCCCGCACGCCCGTGAGCGGGCAAGCCCACAAGAAGCAGGCGCTACGCCAGGCGCTCCCTATTCCGGCGAGCCGCCCAGCATAGTTACCCGACAACCCGTGGCTTCCCCGGCGCCTGAAGACGAAGCTCCCACTGGGCTTTCCAAAGAGCCGGACAAGAGTGAGTCTCCGGAGAAAGAAAAAGAGAAAACGATAGCCGAGGCGCCTCCGGAAAGCTCAGACAGCACACAAAAAAAGCGAAAAGAATCGGAAACGACTATACCCCCTCGAAAGACCCCGTCGGCGATTGCTTCTCGCAAGCCAACCGCGGAGCCGCAGGATCAAGGACGAGAGGAGCAATTCCAATTACCTGGCTCTCTCATCGTGACCATACCCAAATATACGGGAGTGACGCCAAAATGGGGCTTGATGGTGATCCTGGATGATTCGGCGATCATGGGACGAAAGAGCAAAAACTGGAATCCCAGCCGACTCCAGCTCGCCATGAATTTAATCGGCAAGCTTCCGACGGCTGTTGCGACCGGCTCGAAAATTGCCGTCAGAGATTTTGTCTGTGCTAAATCAGAAGGGAAGAAGAAAGCCCCTGCCAAATGTTTGAGTAACATTCGTTACGATTGGGCCGAATTGCCATTCAAAGGGCTTGCGGAAAAAGTCGGACAGTCGACTCCCGGTGGAATCAACAATCCCTGCGCTGCAGCCGCCTTTTCGCTTAAGAAGGATTTCGGCGCCATCGGAGGATTGGCTCCACGAATTCTGGTTCTCACCGATGGGACGCCAAAATGTAATCACACCGATCTGTTCGGCGCTGCAGACGAACACGGCAAAGACAAAGTAAGCGTGGACGTTGTGGCAATCGGTATAAAGAAGAAGCGATTGAACGCCTATTCATCAGTAGCCAAGAAAACCAACGGGTTCTTTTTCAAAATTGATAAACCCTCTGACGTGGAAAACGCTGTCAAGCGTTATGAAAAAGTCCTCAAGACCAAACTCATGGAGAAGATAGAGATCCGAGGCGAGAAGGCTACTATCACCACCATTCCCGGCAAGGAGGTTACGCTGGTTCCCGGGTCTTACTCAGTAGTGCTTCCTGCGGTGGCCGGCATTCATGCCTCCAAAAGGAGGATCGAGCGCGTAAAGATCACTTCGGGCCAAACCACCGAGATAGAAGTCAAAAAAGGCCGCCCGATGGTGAAAATCGGTAAGAAATGAAAGCGGCCCAGGCTGAGATATTGCTTCGCTCCGCTCGCAGTGACAGATGCCTTCGGCTTGATTACGTTTCGTTCCGACGACACGTCGACATCTACCTCGTGGGCAACAAGCTGTCGTAGGGGCGACTGGCGAGTCGCCCCGGTAGCGACCGGCGTCCCTGCCGGTCGATCTGGTTTCCAGCCATAGGTAGGGCCAGCCGCGCCCGCCTGCCTCTTTGGCGGCTATGGGACGCTAGGAATGACGAGAATCACCTGTATCTCTCTTTAGGAAAGGGATAAAGAAAAGGGCGACTCGCCAGTCGCCCCTACACCCGTGTCTATATTGGCTTCAGTTGCGGAATATCATGTTGTCCGTACCAAACAGGTCTCAATCAATCGGAATATTTTACTTACCGACCAAGTCCTTTTGAAGTTTATAGTCTATGCTGTCCACGAGGGCGTCCCATGACGCCTGGATTATATTCTCATTGAATCCGACGGTCCACCAGACGTCGTCTCCATCCGTTGATTCGATTAAGACCTGGACTGTGGCTCCCGTGCCGGATGTGCCTTCAAGCACCCGCACCTTGAAATCCGTCAGTCTGACCGGACCGACATTTGGATAGAACCTCTGAAGCGCGTTCCTGAACGCATTGTCTAGAGCATTGACGGGGCCGTTGCCTTCCGCAGCGGAGAATTCCATCTTGTCGCCCACGACGATACGGATAACGGCATCAGAATAGGTTTTTGTGTCACCCTCTCGTTTCGAGTTGTTGACGTTAAAACCGTGTAACGTGAAGAAGCTCTTGTGCAGGCCGAGCATCTTTTTCATCAGCAACTCAAACGATCCCTCGGCCACATCGTAATGCGCTCCCATTGCTTCGAGGTATTTGATCGTGTCCAGGATTTCGGGCACTCTGGGATCATCCGGACCGAGGTGAATTCCATACTGTGCGGCTTTCTGAATTACCGCTGCGCGCCCCGCCTGCTCGGAGACCGGGAAACTTCGGCTGTTGCCAACCAAGTTAGGATCTATGTGCTCGTAGGCTACAGTATTCTTGATTACCGCGCTGGTATGCAGCCCTCCTTTGTGAGCGAACGCCGCGGCCCCCACATATGGCTGCGATTTGTTGGGCGTTCGGTTGGCCATCTCGTCCACAAATTCAGAAACATGCTTGAGCAGCTTTAACTTGTCGGAGCCCGGATCGATCCTGCCGAGCTTGATGGCCAGCGCCGGGATGATCGAAATCAGGTTTGCATTGCCACATCTTTCGCCGATACCGTTGATGGTTCCCTGAACGTGGACGGCGCCCGCTTCTACTGCCATAAGGCTATTAGCCACGGCGGTCGCGGAGTCGTTGTGCGCGTGTATGCCCAAAGGGGCTTTCATCTGCGGCGCCACGTGTTTGACAATGTCGCTCACATCCCACGGCAACGAACCGCCGTTGGTGTCACACAGAACCAGCAGGTCCGCCCCGGCGGATTCGGCCGCTCTCAGCGTTGCCATCGCGTATTCGGGGTTCCTTTTAAAGCCGTCGAAAAAATGTTCCGAGTCAAAGATGAGCCTGGAGAAATGCGGTTTCAAAAATTCCAATGAATCTCGTATCATTTCGAGATTCTTTTCGACGGGAACCGCCAGGATCTCTTTAACGTGCAGGTCCCAACTCTTCCCGACAATCGTGACAACGGAAGTCCGGGTCTCCAAGAGGCCGGCAATTTGAGGATCGTTTTCAGGGGAAAGCTCGGCCCGACAGGTGCTGCCAAAAGCCACCAGCGTTGCGTGTTTAAAATGGAGGTCATGGGCGATGTTGAAGAATCGACGGTCCTTTGGATTGGAGCCCGGATAGCCGCCCTCAATGTAGTCGATACCCAATTCATCCAGCTTTTGCGCGATTCTCAGTTTGTCTTCAAGTGAAAAAGTGACGCCCCAGGTCTGGGAGCCATCCCTCAGTGTCGTGTCATACAGTTCAATCGCGTTCACAGATTTTCTCCGAAGCCCAAGACGGTCTTTTGGCCCACAGCCGATAACCCCTCAGTCACGCGGGGCGTGGGTTTGTCATTGCGAGGAGTGAGTGGCGCCACAGGCTTGCGCAAATCCCCCTTTAATCCCCCCTTTAGTAAAGGGGGGTGTGGGGGGATTTTCACCGGCAATCCCCGAAGTTTGGGAATTGCTTCGCTCCGCTCGCAATGACAATCTTTTGGTCCCCGTAAAACTGAAGAAATACCACAGCCTTCTTATTACTCGATTCCACATCAAACCGCTTTTTCCAGTTCGAAAGAATCGTGCAGCGCTCGCACGGCGAGTTCCGCATATTTCTTGTCAATCACGCATGAGATCTTGATTTCTGAAGTGGAAATCATTTGTATGTTGATCCCGTCGGCCGCTAGAGTTGAAAACATTTTGGCAGCCACGCCCGAATAGGAGCGCATTCCCAGCCCGATTATGGAGACTTTGGCGATATTGTTAGATCCGAAGACGTCTTTGGCGCCCAGGTCTTGCCGGATTTCGTTACAGATGGCCATTCCTTTGGGCAAATCCGCCGCGGGTATGGTGAAGGTGAGATCGGTTATTCCTTCAGCGCTCGAATTCTGAATGATCATATCCACCACCACATTTGCCTTGGCCAATGCCGAAAAAATCTGAGACGCTACTCCGGGCTTGTCCGGAACTGCCGAGAAAGTTATTTTGGCTACTTTGGTATCACACGTTACTGCTCTAATGAATTCTTTTTCCATGTCAGGACTCTCCTCAGTGACCAGTGTCCCTGGATTATCGTTAAAACTGGAGCGAACTATCATGGGAACATGATAGCGCATAGCGAACTCCACCGCTCGAGTGTAAAGGACCTTGGCCCCGAGCGACGCCATCTCCAGCATTTCCTCGTACGCTATTTTGTCGATTTTGCGAGCTTTGCTGGTGATATTCGGGTCAGCGGTATACACTCCGTCAACATCCGTAAAGATCTCGCAAACATCCGCTTTCAGGGCGGCCGCCACAGCGACTGCCGAAGCATCGGAACCGCCTCGGCCCAAAGTTGTCACATTGCCGTTCTCATCTACTCCCTGGAAGCCCGCGACCACTACAATGAGCCCGTTCCTAAGATCCGCTATCATGGATTCCGTATCGGTTTTGTTTATTCTGGCGGCGCCAAATCCGCTGTCGGTAACTAGAGGAATTTGCCAGCCGCAATAGGAACGTGCGCTATAGCCCATAGCCGCAAAAGTGATGGCCAGAAGAGATACCGTCACCTGCTCACCGGTGGATAGGAGGAGATCCAGCTCTCTTTCGTTCGGAGTGGCTGTTATTTTCTTGGCGAGGCTTAACAGGCGGTCGGTTTCGCCGGCCATTGCGGAGACCACTACCACCAGCTCGTTTCCTCGATCTTTATAAGCAGCCACCTTGCGGGCCACGTTTGCGATCCGCTCAAGGTCGCCGACCGAGGTCCCTCCGTATTTTTGCACGATCAAAGCCATACATCATACTCCTTAAAACTACTTATCTCGTCCTTAGGACGGCAAAACTTGCCTGGTTCCGCAGGACTGCGTTCCTGAGGAACAGAGCGGACCTACTTGCCCCAAGTATTAACCAGCTCCTCCATCCTGTCGTGCCAGGCGCCACCTCCGCGCCATTCTAAACGAAATTGTCGCCTGTTTTCTTCCGCGTGATACCTAATGTGAATCCTTAATGGGTCTTCATTGACATCGAGAAGTTTCTCAGCCCACTCTACAATGAGAGCAGCGTCGCCGTCCAGAGCATCTTCAAGTCCGATTCCTTCAATCCGGTTAGAGTCTATTCGGTACAGGTCCGCATGACATACCTGGAACAGTCCCTCAAAGCAATTTATTAACGTAAAAGTGGGGCTCACCACCTCGTCGGGATCAATCCCGGTCGCTGCTGAAACTATACCCTTTGCCAGCCTTGTCTTGCCCGTGCCCAATTCGCCGATAAGCATGATCAGATCACCCGGCCTCAGCATCTTGCCCATAGTTGCGCCGAGGTGAATGGTTTCCTGTTCAGAAGAGGTTATAATTTCGAATTCTTTGGCCATGTCCCAATTTCTGTCTTTCAAGGGGGGTCCGTAATCACGAATAACCCCGATTATCTTTTCTGGCAAGAGTTAGGGACTGCGCTCCTGCTTACGATGCGCGACGCTGCGTGTCGCCATTTGCTCGAACACGTTTTTTGAGATGGTCCCAACCGAACGACGGCAGTTACTTGCGCAATTCCACCCATCCCCTGATCCCTTCCGTAGGCGCAGACCTATTTCTCTGCCCTGGGCGGACACGCAGGTCCGCTCCCACCTAGGGCGGGGCGGGGGTGAGAAACACATCGCTTCCGCGGCCTAGCAGAATACTAATCAGCGAATTTACGGCAATCCTTGTGTATCTCGGTGACTTATGCTACTTCTTTCTGGACATCGGCATTTTGGGGGATTGTTGGGCTGGAAGTCCTCATGGCCTTATTCGTAAAGTGTTGCTGAATGATGAATTTTATTAAGTCCCTTCCAGCAGTTTCTGCTGAGCATCATGCCAGGACGGGGCTGCCCTTCGTGACGCTGAGTTATGCCCAGAGCCTTGACGGGTCTATCGCAGCCAGGCGCGGGGAAGCTCTAGGCTTGAGCGGACCTCAATCTCTTAAACTCACTCACCGACTCAGGTCCAAGCATGATGCCATCCTCGTCGGTATAGGCACTGTGCTTTCGGATAATCCAAGGTTGACTGTGAGATTAGTCAATGGCGCTAACCCACGGCCTATCGTGGTCGACAGCCGCCTGCGTATCCCACTGGATTGCAGGCTTATCCGGAACAGCGCCAGTCCCTGGGTGGCGGCAACGAGGGAACACCCGGCTGCGCGACGTGAGGCCCTTGAAGCTACGGGGGCTTACGTGCTGACGATCCGGTCGGACAATAACGGTCAGGTGGATTTGTTATCAATGCTGAAGCGGTTGGGTCAGATGGGAATTGTCAGTTTGATGGTGGAAGGGGGAGCTAGCATCATCACGAGCTTTCTACTCTGTCGCTTGGCCAATTACCTGGTCTTGACAGTGACGCCGGTGTTGGTCGGCGGTTTGAGAGGAGTCAATGATCTGGGCCTCACGGAGTTGCAGAGCGTTCGTTCGCTCAGTCATCTAGGCCACAAGTGGCTTGGAAAAGATCTCATATTGTGGGGCAATCTCACCTGATCATGGAAGGGCCAGCGCTTCAATTCAAGGAACCGTATCGAATCGAGGTTCGGCAAGAACCGATAAGTCTGCCGGGCCGCAACCAGGTGTTGGTGCAAACCATCCTTTCGGCAGTAAGTCCCGGTACCGAGCTTTTAGTCTACAGAGGCCAATGGCCGGATGATTTGCCGGTGGACGCCACTATTCCGGCTCTGGCGGGCAAATTCAGCTATCCCCTGAAATACGGTTATGCAGCGGTAGGGCGGGTGATCGAAATTGGGACTGATGTTGACTCAACGTGGATGGAACGGCGGGTATTCGCGTTTAGCCCGCATCAGGCATATTTTCTGTCTACCCCTGACGAATTGCTGCCGTTGCCGGCCTCAATTTCGTCGGAAGAGGCGGGCTTTCTCCCCAGTGTGGAGACTGCAGTTAGTTTTGTGATGGACGGCAAGCCTCTCATCGGGGAATTTGTCGGCGTTTTCGGGCAGGGAGTGATTGGATTGTTGACCACTGCTTTATTGGCCAAGATTCCCTTGTCGCTCCTTGTGACTTTGGATAAATATTCCTTACGGCGCGATAAGTCTTTGGAATTCGGAGCGAACGCATGTTTTGACCCAAGCGATCCCCACATTCCCACCCGCTTGCGCGACCTCTTGGATGTGGGCGATTCCGATAGTGGACTGGACTTGGCGTACGAACTTTCCGGTAATCCGGAGGCTCTGGACATGGCGATCGCTGTGACCGGCTTTTCAGGTCGCGTGGTGATCGGTTCCTGGTATGGGACCAAAAAGGCGGCCGTCGATCTTGGCGGCCGTTTTCATAGAGGCCGTATTCAAATCCTAAGCTCCCAGGTGAGCAGGCTGGCTCCGGAATTAACCGCGCGGTGGACCAAGTTCCGTCGTCTCCGGTTAGCTCTTAGAATGTTATCTGAGATTCGTCCGTCAAGGCTGATTACCCATCGATTTCATATTTCAAGGGCGCCCGAAGCTTACGCCCTTCTTCACGAGCATCCGGGCGCCGCTCTTCAAGTAATTTTTACTTACGAGGATTTATAATGAGTCCATCTCACAACGGACCGATTTACGCTGTGGCCGTCGAACGTGATTTCATAGGCAAGCATTGGCTGTTCGGCGGTGACTGGGGCGCGGAGAATGAGATTCATTCGCACCACTATAAGGTGGAAGTGCAGTTGGAAGGCTCTGAACTGGATCGCCACGGTTACTTGGTGGACATTGTGGACATCGAGGCCGCTCTTGATGAGCTGATAGGGCGCTATCGCGATCGCACTTTGAACGAGGCGCCCGAATTCAAAGATCTGAACCCGAGTATAGAACGCTTGTCTAAGCTTTTCTGTGAAGCCCTGTTCGAACGTGTCCATGCGCCGAATATCAGCGCCGTTACGGTCAAAATCTGGGAAAATCAGATAGCCTGGGCTTCCTATCGAAGAGAGCGCCATTGAATCTGGGGCTCATCATCTACGGAAGTCTGGAAACTGTTTCCGGCGGCTTCTTTTATGACGGGATGCTGGTTGATCGTCTAAAATCCAACGGGGATCGGGTGGAAATTTTTTCGCTCCCGTGGCGTAATTACGCCCGACATCTTTTGGATAACTTTTCCGGAACCTTCATCCAGTCGCTAAGCGCCGCCAACCTGGATATCCTGATCCAGGATGAACTCAACCATCCTTCGCTGTTCAGATTGAATCGAAAGCTTAAGAATCGTGTTCGATATCCGATAGTCTCGATAGTGCATCATCTCAGGTCGAGGGAGTCCAGGCCCGATTGGCAAAACAGATTGTACCGCAGCGTGGAACGAGATTACCTGAGGACTGTGGACGGATTCGTTTTCGTCAGCCGTACTACCGGCTCTGACGTGAAGGCGCTCACTGGGCGGGAGGTCCCGTCAGTCCTGGCTCATCCGGGTCGAGACTTGGTTGGGCCGGTCATCTCTACCGATCGAATGAGGACTCGCTCGTTCGAATCGGGCCCCTTGCGAGTCTTATTTGTGGGCAGCCTTATCCCGCGCAAGGAGTTGCATACTCTGATCGCCGCTCTTGCCTGCCTTCCCGGAGCAAGCTGGAAGCTCGATGTTGTGGGCGGATTCGTAGACAAACCGTATGTCGAAGAAATAAAACGACAAATTGAACGAGAAGGGTTGTCGGAAAGGATTTCTCTTTTAGGCGTCGTTACCGGCGATGCGCTTAGGGAATACTATCAAGAAAGCCATGTGCTGGCGGTGCCATCCTCTTATGAGGGGTTCGGAATGGTATATCTGGAAGGTATGGGCTTCGGGCTCCCAGCCATTGCTTCGACACCCGGCGCCGCGCATGAGATCATCACTCACGGTCAGACCGGCTTCCTGGTCCGCCCGGGGGATGCCGCCGCAATAGCCGAAAATATCGGAGACCTGAACGGAGACAGGGAGAGGCTGTTTAAGATGGGCTTGAACGCTCTTGACCGATACCGGAAGCACCCTACGTGGGACGAATCCACATCAAAGATTGCAGAGTTTCTTAAATCAATGGTTAATTGAAATGCGGCAGCCAGAAGAATACAGTTTCATTAGATATCTTTCGGCCAAGAAAACAGTGGACGACCGAAGCCTTAACAAGAGCGTATGGGAAAGTCTGATTCGCGAAGTTTCGACTATCTCACATGATGGGCCGCTTCAGATTCTCGAGATCGGCGCAGGAATCGGCACGATGGTAGAACGGGCGCTCGATTGGGGTTTGGCAAGTCAAGCCGTTTACACCGCTCTGGATTCGGAGTCTGAAAACATTGCCGAAGTTGCGGTGAGAATCCCCTCATGGGCTCGAGCACGGGGCCACAGCGTTATAAGCGAAACGAGCGGGCAAATTCACATACAGGGCCAAGGTAAGGATCTCTTGCTCAAGTTGGAGGCTCAGGACATTGTTGGCTTCATGGGGAATCCATCCCAAGAGGGGCAATGGGACCTGCTTATCGCCAATGCTTTTCTGGACCTCATCGACATCCGCTCGGCCTTACCCGACATCCTGGATCTCCTAAGGCCTGGAGGTATCTTCTATTTCACGATAACTTTTGACGGGTCCACGATTTTTCAGCCCGAGATCGATAAAGAATTGGATGCGACAATCGAGGCCCTTTACCACGAAACCATGGACCGGCGAATCATCCGGGGCAGATCATCAGGTGACAGCCGTACAGGAAGGCATTTTTTCGCCGAAGCCCGGAGCGCCGGCGCTCAAATCCTTGATTCGGGTTCCTCGGATTGGGTGGTATTTGCGGGCCCAAACGGATATCCTGCTGATGAAGCCTTTTTTCTTCATTTCATAATTCACACAGTCGGTTCAGCCCTGGCTGGCAGGCCCGAACTCGATCCGGAGCGATTCTCCGCCTGGATTCAGGAGCGACACGCGCAGGTGGACCGGGGGAGATTGGTCTACATAGCGCACCAACTTGATTTCCTCGGGCGAGTTCCCTGAGTACTACCTGAATGCGTTTTGGCGCGATGCGTCCTCCGTGCCGGCCGATTATAGACACTCGCTAAAAATTCCCCATAAGCCTCGACGTACGCTATTTATTGTACCTGAACTCGCGTTTCAAATGCTCAAACACATTAAACACAATCGGGCAAACGGAATAATTCCAAATCATACCCATGAGCCTCGATACGAAGCGATCCTTGTGCAGATGAGGGTAGGAACGGCAGTCTCGGGGCCGATGTTCATAGTTGACGCAGAGGTTCTCCTTCAAAAAAGGACATGGCTGTCTCTTGAAGCTTAATTCGCTTGAGTTCTTCACTGGAGCCAAGTACTGAGCTGTGAATTTGTCAACGGACAGACCGACACCTTTGGAAAAGAGACGTATATCTTCCTCACTCAAGATCGGCTGGATCTCTCGGCAGCAATTCGCGCATTGCTTACAGTCAATCTCGGATGAGATTTTTCGATACAAATCGTGGACCAGAGAATCAATTTCCATCGGTCCGTCGTAACGCTTCAAGAATGTGCGGAAGTCCCAGTTCTGGTCGTCTCGTTGTCTCGCCAGTTTCTTGATTTTCGTCAAGTCGGTTTCCAGTTTCATGTTCAGATTTCCTCGCGGATCTCCGAAACCGCCTGTTCGAACGGGATTGGTTCAGAAGGCCGGGTTTTCGCTTCATCGTAGGCACGGATATCATTAAGCTCTTCGAGCAACTCAAGGATCTGTTTCCATTCCGAAATAGGAACGACCACGGCCTTCCGATTGCCTTCGTCGTCCACCAAGTATTGCTCGTGCAACTGAATCACGGCACGACCTCGTTTGTTTGTACGATCTCTCTGCGGAAGATATAGCGCAAGTTCTCCCTCTTGGGCACCCTCCACATCGCTCCCGTTGAGCCTATGGCATCATTGGGCGGTTAAGGATGCCTCACTATTTTGCTTCGCGCAATATCTGGTATATTGCGGTATAGTCTTTTCTGTGTTCTCCGCCTTTCCGCGATGAACGCTCATGTCCCAGCTTTGCAGGAGGCTCGAATGGCCTTGGATGAAATCAAGATTCTCCGACCAGGAGATAAATACGGCAACAACGCGATCGTGAAGATGTCTTTTACCGACGGCCGGGAAATACTAGGGCTTGCCACCAAAAATCTATACTCTGGTGACTGGGACTTCGGTCCCACCTGGAATTATGTGATATTGGCGGATAAACCTTTCCTGGTGGATACCGGCAGGAGAGGCATGGGCCACGATCTCATGCAAATGATGGAATACGCAGGGATCAAACCCAGCGATCTGGATTTCGTGGTCCTGAGCCACGGACACGAAGATCATGACGGCGGCCTGTTCGCTTTGAATCAGGCCGCGGGCCTGAAAATTGTGGCCCATGAAACTTATAGGCCGCTCACAGCGTTTTCACGCGACCAAGCGCCATCGGAACGAGTTCGGAACTTCCCGGCCTCCTGTTGGCACTGCCCCATGCCTGAAAGCTTTTCCGAACAGCATTGCCGGGCGTACCATAACGAACGCAACGGGCTCAAGGTGACATCTATCGGCGGAGACGATCACGACCTCGCTCCAGGGGTCTCTGTTCTCCACGTTCCGGGACACTCGCCGGATTCCATCGTTGTTCAGCTTGAAGACGAAGTGATGCTGACGGGGGACACGGTCCTCCCCGAAATCACGCCGCACCCTTCGAGGGAGCAGTTCTTCGAGAACACACAATGCATGTTGCCCGCCCAATATGCCGATGCGAACCAGCTTTACGGTTTGCGTGTATTTATAAGATCGGTGAAACGTCTACGTAGGATAGCGGACAGATTTCCGAATCTAACGGTCTTGCCGGGCCACAGATTTTCCTCCAATGGTAAGCTCAATCTAATGGACCTCGGCCCAAGGTGCGATGAGTTGGTCCAGCATCACGTTCAGCGCTGTTCTGATATCCTGGAACTCATTGGGTCAGATCCTAAGACGCCTGAAGAGATCGCCCACGAGTATTTCGAACCCGACTTGCTCAGAGGCTTCGGCATGTATCTCGCAATAAGCGAGCTGCTCAGTCATTGTGAGCTGTTGGAGTTGAGCGGCGATATCGTATGGACCGACGGGAAGGTGGTTTCCACCGGCAATCGAGGATTTGAACAGGTCATTGAAGATATTGGGTAAGGAGGGGTCCTGCCGGAATTCGGGAACCCGGCTGTGTTGTGTAGGGGCGCACAGCCGTGCGCCATCTCGGTTTCGGTAGGCGCTGGCGTCCCTGCCGGCGCCAAGCATTATCGACCGGCACGGAGGCCGGTCGCTACCAAATCCCGGAGGGCGACCCGCCGTGCGCCCCTACAATGGCTCGAGAAGCCACAAATCACCTTTCAGCAGGGCGGCGACGGCAAATCCCCCCATACCTCCCTTTAGAAAAGGGGGGATTCAAAGTCCCCCTTTCTTAAAGGGGGATTTAGGGGGATTTTAAACCACCAAATGCGCTATTCCCTTTAAAGGGGGATAATTCAAAAGCGTCCCCCAAATGATGTTCCAAACCTTCCCTCCCGAGGAGTCTTACGATGTTTCAGACTAGAGTCACCGATCTTCTAGGCGTCAAGTATCCCATAGTGGGCGGCACGATGATGTGGATTTCAACGCCGGAATTCACCGCAAGCATATCCAATGCGGGCGGTCTGGGGGTGCTGGCTTCAGCCATGTACTCGAGTTCGGCAGACTTTTGCGAAGCCGTTGATCGGCTGTTGGACCTGACTGACAAACCTTTTGCTGTCAATCTCAACCTTTTCCCCGCGATGCGCCCGATTGACAACAACGAATACCTGGATGTCTTGTTACAAAAAGGGATCAAGATTGTTGAGACATCGGGGCATTCCGCTCCCGGGGACCTTTGCGCCCGCTTCAAGCGCGCAGGCATGACCTGGATACATAAGTGCGTCGGGCTGCGTTATGCCCTGAAAGTCCAGGAAATGGGCGCAGACCTCGTGACCGTTGTTGGATACGAGAACGGCGGCGCTACGGGAAAACTCGATATAGGAACGTTAGTTCTCATCCCGACGGTCGCGGATTCACTCAGGATACCTCTCATCGGAGGCGGTGGGGTCTCCGATGGTCGAGGACTCCTGGCCGTACTGGCTCTGGGCGCTGAAGGGGTGATCATCGGGACTCGGTTATTGTTGACACGAGAAGCTCCGATTCATCAAAACCTCAAGGAGGCCCTTCGCGAGGCTTCGGAACTGGATACGATGCTGGTTCTGCGGTCCGTGGGATCCACTCACCGGGTCTGGGCTAATCCCGCGGCCAAAAAGTGCTCGGAGCTGGAAACATGCAACGCAGAGTTGCCCGAACTCCTTGCGGTCGCCGGGGGAGAAAAGGCCAAGTTGATGTACAGCGAAGGTGACCTGAATGCCGGAATCATTTCATGCGGCCAAAGCATCGGCATGGCGCACGATATCCCCACTGTGCAGGAATTGTTTGATAGAATTGTTTCTCAGGCGGAACAATTGAGCAGGAAACTAGGACGGAATTAGGAGTTCACAGCGGAGACCGCAGAGGAGGCAGGAGGAAGAATTTCCCGGGAGGGCGTTTTTGCAAAACGCTGCCTGCGGCCGCAACCAAAATAGGTGGTCGAGGATCTTTCGACAGAGGATCAGCAGGGGCGCTGAGAAGGCCACCGGGAACCCGCTTCTTGAAAGAAGGCGCTCCGCGCACGGCGATAATGAGCTCAAAGTGTGTGCAGTGTTGATCAACGACGAGGTGTCCCCGGCTCTTGCTGGCCCCACGCCGAGTGGCCCGGCCCCTCCGGCAAGAACTTTTATATGGCTGGCGGTAGGGACAGCGTGTCGGTAGGGGCGGACCTGCGTGTCCGCCCGGAGAATGACAACGATCGCGCCTGTCATCGCGTCAACGCAGCTGTAGGGGCGCATGGCGATGCGCCCGTCGCTGTTTTCGGTAGACGCCTGCGTCACTGCCGGAGCCAACCAATCGACCGGCACGGAGAAACTGTTGCAAAATTCTTTGTGAGGCTACAATCGTGCCACGATTGGCCCTCACCCTGTCCCTCTCCCGGAGCGAGAGGGAACTAGTACAGCGGCTCCCCAAGCGCCCCTCTCCCTCTGGGAGAGGGGCGGGGGTGAGGGTGTGAAACAAGCGAGGACTGTCTCATCGTGCTACGATTCCGACATAATCAGCAGTTTTGCAACAGTTT
>Ga0172371_10000398_pt1 | contig 66771 bp, 51 predicted proteins | sample Lak12m_FD_114543 | JGI IMG/M metagenome (GOLD analysis project Ga0172371, IMG submission 114543) | Freshwater microbial communities from Kabuno Bay, South-Kivu, Congo - kab_022012_12m | ecosystem: Environmental > Aquatic > Freshwater > Lake | place: Democratic Republic of the Congo: South-Kivu... | reverse complement strand
CTATGGAATAACTTGGCATATGCCACGATTATACCATAATGCGCTTGCGCGCAAAGGGGGATATCCCCCTTTGAACCCCCTTAATATGTTCCCCGCCGCAAGCGGACGGGGTAAATGACTAATGTATAAATTAATTAATCCATACACTTATAACTCAAACATATTCCTAATTTAATCCACTGTCAATGTAATCACCTCTCCCTTACAATACTCCCCTAAATTTTGGCAGACATGATCAATAATCTTCTGCCGCTCGGCGCCGCGCATTATTTCCGGCTTCATTTTAATACTTTTAACCGGCGTTAGAATAATTTTTAATTTATCCGCGCTGATTTGACCGCTAACTATCAATCCTTCTTGCGTTTCAGCAGAGAACATCTGATCAAAGATGAAGTTGCCCAGAGAATAAAAGACTAATCTGCCGTCAATAATCTGCGCGTCCTGAACTACATGCGGGTGCATGCCGATAATTAAATCCGCGCCGGCCTTAAACCAGGCGCGGGCTAATTTTTCCTGGGCGGCGCTATGAGTTAATTCATATTCGTTGCCCCAGTGCGGTAAAACTATGACAAAATTATTTTGATCTTTTTCCTCTCTAATCATTTCTTCCGCGCCCGCGGCGCCGCCTAAGACGTTGACCGGAACGAGCGCTACCGTAATATCGCCTTGTTGGTAATGCTTAATGGCCTGGCTATTGACTTCACGCGGGTCGCCGGCCCAATCAATTCCGGCCGCCCGTAAAATTTCCCTGGTTTTATCCAGGCCGGCCGCGCCTTGATTTAAAGTATGATTATTAGCCAGTCCGACGGTCGTAAGTTTTAAATATTTTAAAGCCGCGATGGTTTCATGGGAAAAATTAAAAACCAGACTATGGTCTAAAGGAAATTGCTCAACTTCCTGATCGCTAATCGGCCCTTCTAGATTAAGCCAGGAAACATCCGCGCCCCAAAGCGTTCGCTCGCCTAAATTACCGAATAAATCCAAAAAATTATTTTTTTGAAAATAATAGCCCACATTGCGGCCGAACATGGCGTCGCCGGCGAAGGAAAAAGTCAGGCCTGGTTTTAGACTGGCTGGCGCGCCCGCTCTGAAATTACCTAAAATATGCGTCGTGGTTTCCGCTTCCTTATCTCCGGCTAACAGGCCGGAATTAGTATGAGTAAACAAATTAAACCGATTCAGGCCCTTACTCTTAGACCAATCCAAAAGCAGGGCCAAAGCGGCGTTAGAATCGGTTTCAGTCTGCCAAATCTCTTCTTCATCTAAAGTCATGAGCGCTCGCAGGGTTTTTACATCATGAAGCTCGGCCAGTTCCGCCGGCTGATAATGGGACATGTCAACCGAGGCCAGAAGGCCGCAAGATGGGCAGGTCTTTTTTAAGATTTCTGATAATTTATCTATATCTCCCCTATCGGCCGGCTCTTTAATCATTAACGGCACTAATTTGGTCTTAGGAAAAAATTCTTTTATATCAAAAAGCAAGTTTCTGATGCCATGCTCACTTAAAAAAGCGGCTGGTTCAATTTTTACCAATCCGCTTTTCTCTAAGGCGCCGATCACGGCTAAGTCAGCGTTTATTTTTTCCCGGCCATTAGCTACGGTCCAGGGTTGATCACTGGTTATAATCTGGCCCGAGCCGGCGTTAAAATGATTAACTGAAACTAAAACAATCGTTTTCGGCTGCGACTTTAGGCTTAGTTGTTTTAAAAATTTTTGCCTTAAATCTTTTACTAGATCATGGTGCGGTATGACGGCCGCCAGCGGATCATTACTCTTTGTTATAATTAAAAAAGAAGCATAAGCCATAACCGAAACCAGCGCAACTCCCGCGGCGACGACTAAAATGATTCTATATATTTTCATAAAACTATTATTTACTACCTATCAATAACCCGCCCCATTCCACTACCGTAAAGCCCTGCCTCTTAAAACTTTCCAGCTTTTGCGGCACTAAATCAGTTTCGGCCGTAGCTTGGCCGGCGAAATCCAAGAAAACGCGCGCGATAGTATCTGGTCGAGGTGAAATATAGAGCGGAGCTAAGGCGTCCATTTCAGCCGTAGAGAACCAGGTTAAACGGATATATGGCGTAGCCGGCATCTTGTCCAGCCAAAACTCCATAAAATCTGCCGCCTCTTTTTCATTTAACCCCAGCGGAACTAAATCATGCTTTAGTTCTGCCTCAATATTTTCTCGCTTCACTACGCGCCCCTGTTTTATCTCCGGATACTCTCCCCGGCCTAAACCTTCCCAATAGAGATTTTCATAAACCGCGCCGTCGCCATTCATAATCTTACCGTTCGGATAGGCCTTAACTTGCCAGCCCTGCCCATAGTTAGGCTCGCTCACCCTTACCTTCGCACCCACTTGCACTCTGACTTCAGTTTCAACTTCCGGATAAAGATAAATTACCGGCTTACCGCATTCAGCCAGGCGGCTATAGTTATTATCATAAAAGACATGATAGTCGCCTAGCGGATCGCGCCAGACTACGACCGGTTTTTCGGCTACTATCTCTTCATAGGTTAAAACCGGCTGGCCGTTATAGTCGGTCGGGCCGGGCCGGCCGATTTTATAATCGTCAAAAACGGCCTGAAATAATTCATCGCTAACCTCTTCGGGCGCGTAAAGAGCATCACCTGATTTAGTCATACCGATTTCCATCAATCTTCCGCTTAAATCACTCTGCGAAATAACCGCGCTCGGTGTAGAACAACCCTGGGACATTAAAACATTAAATTTTTTGGCCGCAAAAATTTCGTTCTCTCCGGTAAAGCTAGCGATTAAAGAATTATCATCGGCTAAAAAACTTAAGGACATATCATAATACATGGCGGTAGAGTCGGGCAATTTCAGAACATATTGCGCGAAAGCCAGGCCATGGTCGGCCGGAGTCAATTTTTTATAGAAATTGCCGTAAGCCGTGGAACTTAATTTTACTAATTCACCCCAGTCAAGCGGCATCTTATCCGACCATTCTTTTCTAATAAAAGCCAGGCCGCTTAAGGTAATTTTACTCGGCGCTTTTAATGAATTAAAAACGCTTAGAGAATCAACTGACGCATTATTGACTAAATCATCCTCAAACTCCGAATTCTTGTTGATCAAGAAATACTTTCCGGCCGCGGTTTTATGAAAGCGCATGATTAATCTGCCACCCGGATTATTAGGCTGGATAAATTCATCAATGATTTCGCCGCCGCCTTTAACCGTGGCCACTCGATAGTATTCCCGATCCGGCAGACCGGTCGGATCGGTCGTAGAAGCGTAATCAACTAATTTTAAATCGCCTAATTTCACCGGCTCCTCCAGCCACTCCACGTCAGAGTCATAAATCACTTTAGCCATAGCGGCGTCAGCGCCCTGGTCGTTCTTACTGGCCGGTACGGTCGGAAAACCGTCCTCGGCCGCGGTTTCAATCTGCGCCTGATCGGCTTTTAGATTATAGCGAATTAAAATTCCTAAGAGCGCCAAGCCGGCTAATAGTAAGAGAGTCAGCGCTATGATAACAATTTTTTTGAAAATCATAAATTTAATTTATTTTTTATAATCCCACTCTATCATTTTTCTGCCGATTTTTCAACTTATATGAGGTATAAAAACGCCCCTGCTGCGGGGCGTTTTATTATATCCTTGGCTGAAAAAATTTTTTTAAATACTACATCATTTTCTTCCGAATAAAGGCCGGGATGCCTAGCTCATCATCTTCTTCGGCCGCCGCGCCTTTCTTTTGCGCCGGTTCGGCCTGAGCCTGCTTTAGAGGAGAAATCTTGCTTTTCTTTTTGGCCAAATCTTTCTTTTCCTTTTCTTCTTCCGCGGCGATATAGGTATTCGGAGTATAGACTCTTTCCGCCTGGACCGCTTCGCTAACGCCGACACGCCGGCCGTCAAAGCCGGTAGCGACAACCGTTATTTTAATTTCATCTTTATATTTATCATCTATGACAGCGCCGAAAATAATCTTCGCATCTTCATCGGCTGAAGAGGTAATTACCTTGGCCGCTTCATTTACCTCGCTCATAGTTAGGTTCGGTCCGCCGACAATAGTAAAGAGTACGCCGCGAGCGCCTTCAATGGACATTTCTAAAAGCGGCGAGCTAATGGCCATCTTGGCCGCTTCAATGGCTTTATTTTCTCCCGAAGCCTGACCGATGCCCATTAAAGCCGAACCGGCGTTGGCCATAACCGCTTTAACATCGGCGAAGTCCACGTTAATTAAAGCCGGAATGGTAATGATTTCCGAAATCCCCTGCACGCCTTGCCTTAAAACTTCGTCAACGATCATGAAAGCGTCTAAGAGCGAAGTCTTTTTATCAATAACCTGCAATAATTTATCGTTAGGAATAGTAATGATGGCGTCTACCTTATCGGCCAGTTCGGATAAACCGCGCTCGGCGATATTTTTTCTTTGCGCGCCTTCAAAAGAAAACGGCTTGGTTACTACGGCTACGGTTAAAGCGCCTAAGTCGCGAGCGATTTCGGCGATGATGGGCGAAGCGCCCGTGCCGGTGCCGCCGCCTAAGCCGCAAGTTATGAAAACCATGTCAACGTCTTTTAAAATATCTCTTACTTCATTCTGCGCTTCTTCGGCCGAACGTTTACCTAATTCTGGATTCATACCCGCGCCTAAGCCTCGGGTAATGGTCTTACCGATATGAATTTTTTTAGAAGCTTTATTGGCATGCAGGGCCTGAACATCAGTATTGACCGCGATAAATTCCACGCCCCGGATACCACAATCAATCATGCGGTTAACCGCGCTACCGCCCGAACCGCCCACACCGATGACTTTAATTTTGGCAAACGTTTCTACGATTGGTTTTACTTCGGCCATATAAATTGAAGAGTTAATATCTAGCTTTATCTTAACCCATTACTTTAAATATATCAAGTCCCATTTTCCGCAAGCGGTTTCTTCCGCTTTTAAGCAACTGTACAAAAGTTTTATACACCTTGGCTAAACTAAATAATCAGGGAATTAACGACTTAAACCACTCCCGTACTTTAGCCAGCCCCTTGCCAGCCGCGCCGCCGATTTGCCAATTTAATTTAGAGCCTTTTTTATCGCGGCCGATCAATTGGTTGCCCCAAACCGCTAATCCCAGAGCCGTTAAATAATTTATATCATTAACTTTATCAATCGCCAAAAGAATATTTTTATTAGTGCCTAAACAGGCGGGCAGGCGCAGTCTATTTTTAGCGGTTTCCACGATACCGTCGAGCTTGGCTCCGCCGCCGATTAAAAAGACCCCGGCTGGCAGCATGCCAGAGCGATCAATCTTTTTTAATTCGGAATCAACTTTATCAAAAATTTCCTCCACCCGCGCTTCAATAATTTCCGCCACGTACTTTTTAGATATGACCATGCTTTCCTCGCTGACATTCTCCTCTTTTAAAAGCTCACTCACGTCCACCTCGTCTTTTTTGCTAAATTGCTCGCTTTGGGACGAACCGTATTCTATCTTAATTCTCTCGGCTAAATTAATCGGGCATCTTAAACCGATCGCCACGTCAGAGGTAATATGCTCGGAACCGATCGGAATAACCGCGGCATGCAAGAGTTCGCCTTCCTCAAAAACCGCTAAACTAGTGGTCGAGGCGCCGATATTAATTAAGGCCGCGCCTAATTCTTTCTGCTTGGGCGCAATTACTACCTCGCTGGCGGCCAGAGGCGATAGAACCAAATCATTAATTTCCAGGCCTGTATGATAAATCGCTTTGGTTAAATTTTTTATCTGGCTGGAAAATCCCTGAATAATCAAAGTCTCTACCTCCAACCTAACTCCGGTCATGCCGATCGGATCCTTAATATCTTCTTGGTTATCGACACTGAATTTAACCGGTATGACATGAAGAATTTCGTAATTCGGCGGCACGGACAGAGCCTGGGCGGCCTCAATCACCCGGCTAACGTCATCTTCGGTTATTTCATTATCGCTCCGCCCCACGGCGACTACGCCGCGGCTTTTCTCGCATTTTAAATTCGGCCCGTTAATACCAACCCAAACGTTAGCTAGGGGCACGCCGATCAACCTCTCGGCTTTTTCTAGACACGCCGAAATAGCCGAGGTCGCGTCTTCAATACTGTTAACCGCGCCACGGTTTATGCCTTGGGCCGGTACGGTCACCGCGCCCAGGACTTGAAGTTGTTCTCCAGACTCATTGGCTGTTTTCTGGCCAACCACCAAACGAACGGCTGTTGAACCGATGTCCAGGCCAGCAATAATATTTTCTTTCATAGATTGCGATTATGTTCTAATTATACTAAAAAAATTTAAAACTGTCCAAATAATTTATAAAGGTAAGGCGCGAAAACTAGGCAACCTATTATCGCCGCCGCGATTGATGATAATAAAACCGCGGCCGCCATAATATCTTTTATTTCCTTAACATAGCTGTTAATTCTGGGCTTTAAAACATCAGTGACTCTTTCCACCGCGCTATTGATAATTTCTACGATCAAAACTAAAGCTATGGCTAAACTAAGCAAAACCCATTCTAAGCGGCTAATAGCGAAATAAAGGCCTAAAGCTATAACCGCTAAACTGGCGACCGACTGAATTCTTAAGTTCTGCTCTTCGCGAAAAGTTTTAAATAAACCCTTTAAAGCGTAACCGAAACTCTTAAATAATCTATGAAGTTGTATCATAATTTCAATTTTTTTATAAATTCTTCTCCCTGCCTTACCATCTTTATCCTGGCGGCCTCGGTTTCATCCTCATAGCCTAAAAGGTGCAATAAGCCATGAACTAAAATAAAAATTAATTCCTTTTCAGCGCTCTGCTTAAACTCTTTGGCTTGCCGTTTAATCTGGCTATAGTCGATAATAATCTCGCCGAAGTCGTCCCCGGCTCCGGCAAAAGACAAAACGTCAGTCGGCCGATTTAAGCCGCGGTAATGCTTATTTATTTTTTTAATTTCAGCATCAGTAACAAAAGCGATGGAAATTTCTTCGGCCGTTATTTTATAAAAGCGCGTGAATTCAGTAACTACCCGCTTAATCGCTCTTAAATCTATTTTATGATCCGTCCGGTTGTTGATTTCAATCTTCTTCATAAGCGACTATTCCAAGTTAAATGATCTAATCATCATATTAAAGATATTCTGATATTCTAAAATATTGCTCTCGCCCGGATTATAAGCCAAGGTAAAAATATATTCTTGCTGTGGATCCATTAAATACAAACTTAAGCCGTCCGAACTCTTAACCCCCTGCCAATTAGCGCCGCTCAATCGATCCGAATCGTTGATCGTTTCCGCTCCCAGCTGATTAAGATACCATTGATCAAGCGGCTCCTGGCCAATGTTAAGCTGAACGATAATTTGCAAGAATTGGTTATCAGTAGTTCTAAACATAATGGAATCATCGCCGCCATTAACAGTTACTGTCCAGACTTTGGGATAGAGTACGCTGTAATTAAAAGTGGCATTTTCATAAAAAGCGATATTCGGATTAGCGGTCAGCTTGCCTGGACCGGCCGGATCATAGAGATTTAAAATTTCCGCGCCGTCAAGATAGCCGTCGCCATCGGTATCCGGAGTTGATGTTGCCGTGCCGATCAATATTTCCTCTGCGTTAGTCAAAGCATCATTATCGCTATCTAGTCCCGCAACAAAACCAGTAGTCAAATTCTGTTCAATCTCCTCCGGAGTACTAGTGGCCGCTAAATCAGTTAAGTCGTTATCCGCTGGCGGCGTTATCAGCTCGTTTATCCCCTCGGTCAGGGTTCCTGGATTAGCCGTATTTTGATTAGTCTCCGGTTGGACCTGGTTCGACTGACTAGCTGAATTAACAGCGGCTGTTGACTCTTCCTGTTTAATAATAACCGTCGGTTTTTTAAATAAATAAAAATACAAACCGAAAGAAACGGCGATTAAAACAACTATGCCGCCGCCGATAATCAACAAACCGACATTCTTGGCGTTATCCGCTTTAACCGGTTGATGGCGAAAACGATCCGGCATGGCATGAATGGCGATATCATCGATCTGGATCTGCTTTTCCGTAACCGCTTCGGCCGGCTGATCTTCGAAAACGGTCGGCTCAGCCGGTTTTTTCTTAAACAAATTTAAAACCTCAGAAAAATTAAACATATATTGATAAATAAATTACCTTAGCTCCTTAAGCCTAAGCGCCTAAAGCTGATTGATATTTAATAGCTTCCCCTCGCCTTTAGGATTATAACCATTATTAACTTCCGCGCCGTCCTGATAACCATCACCGTCAGTGTCCGGATTTAACGGATCAGTCTGATAAACTTTAGCCTCCTCCCGATCAGTTAAGCCGTCCTGATCAGTATCGGCATTATTAAAATCAGTGCCTAGCATAATTTCTTCTTCATCAGTCAAGCCGTCAAAATCGCTGTCTAAAACCACCATTTCTTCCGGCAAAACAGGAGGAGCGGTAACCTCATTAGCTTGAACATCTAAAATCGGCTCCGTAACTTCATTACCTACTGGTTGCTCCTGAATAATTTCACTCTTAGGCGTTGTTTTGGCCGTCATAGCAAGTTTTAAACCAAAATAACCTCCGGCCACGATTATAATCAAACCACCAAAAAGCAAGCCAAGCACAACCATTTTATTTCTTTTCCAGCCGGTTTCCGGCGGCATGACCGTACCGCGCGGCGGATTCGGATTATCCGGATTGGGCCGAAAAATTTCCGGTTTAACCGTTTTATCGGTTTCGGCAAAAATATCTTCAGCTCTGGCCGGCGCGGCCGGCGGCAGAGCGTTTAAGGGTTTTTGGTTAACTGGCGGCGGGGTCGGAGTATTTTTTACTTCATCAAACATAAGATTTCATTTTAATTATTTATAAATATAAAATTAACTTCAATTATCTGCAGGTGTCGGTGTAAAAGGGCACCCAGAGATAGCCGCCGCAAACTGGATTAGTAGAAAAAATCACATCCTTGGTCAGACAAGATGGATTTTCCAGCTCATTTTCATCTATTAAATAAGCGTTGCCCCAAGGATCTTTCGGCGTATTAGCAAAGCCTAAATTAGTATAAGTTTTAGCCAGCTGAGCAACGCAGGCCGGGTCGTCAAGCGTTCGACCCCAATTGCAAGCATAACAAGCGGAACAGTTAGAACCGGTTACTTTCAGTAAATACGTTTTTAACTCATCGCGTTTCCGGCCGGCAGCATTTAAAATTTGGATTAAGCCGGCGCGGCAGAGGGTGGCGTCGGAAAAAATCGGCAGACTCATCTGGAGCGATTTGGCGCTTTCGTTCGGCTTGGCGTCTAGGGCTGTAACCGCGAAATAATAAGTTATATCAGAATTTAAACCGCTGATTGTCGCTGTGCAAACCGTGCTGGAGCATTCGTTCTTGCTGACGCTTACGGTTGCCCCTAAATTGCTGGTACCGCCATAATAGATTTTATAGCTGGCTGTGTCATCATCATTGGCTTGCCAGGCTATAATTGCCGCGCCGGCTGCCGTTGATCCGATGCTTAAAATACTCGGCACGGCCGGCGGGCTAATATCAGCCGGGGTAACCGCGACCTCGTTTGAGTAAGCGCTTTCGGCTTTTTTATCATTATAAGCGGTCGCCACAAAATAATATTGTCGACCGTTGGTTAAGCCGGTTATATCTTTGCTAGTAGTCTTCCCGACGTCAATTGAATCAGTGTATTTACCACTAGCCGTTCCATAATATACTTTGTAGCCAGCGGCGCCGAGCACTGGGTTCCAACTTGACGAAACAGCTTCGCCTTGAGGCAAAGCGCTGGCTGTAAAATTAGCGACAGTTAATGGTACGCTTTCCCTGAAAAAATAAAATTCTTTCAAAATATCGCCCGACGAACCGCGAATTATCGCCTCGTCGCTCTTAATTGCCGGCAAATCATCAGCCGTACCCTCTGCGCCGGCATCGCGGCAATAATAAAATTCAAAACCGGTGTCATAGCAACCCGTTCCATTAATAGTACAAAGGGTTGAATCTCGCCAAGGCGTCCAATAGCCAGTAAGTGAGTTGGGCGCCGGCCAAGGATTAGCGCAAACCATTAAATAAGCTAAAGCCGCGCCCGAAAAAGAGCCTGTGCCGCCGGCACTTAGCGTAGCTGTAGCTGTAATAATCGATTTGCCTTCAGTAACACTAGACTTGGCTCGAAGCAGTTTTTCATTATCCACTAAACTGCCGCCGGATGGTGAGACAAAATCAAAGATATTATTCGCCCCTGAACTCCAGCTCCAAGTCCAATTATAGATTCTGGGCAACGGATTTAAAATTGAGCCATCAGCCGCTACCGCCCCGGCCCAGTAGACTAAATCGCTATCTTTAATCTTATTAAAGGTATCGCTATCGTCCTCGTTGTCGTCATCGGTATTATTTTGATTGGTCTGGAAAAGATAAGAGGCCGGCTCAACTTTTATATGGTCAATCACGCAAACGCCGTTATTAGCCGCCTGCTTCGGCATGGTCGTAAAAGACCAAACTTTAGCGTTATTGAAAGCTACGCCGTTAAAAGTGACCGGATTATCCGAACCATAGCCGTCTCCCCTCATACCGATACCGGCCTGGCTCAAAACGCCGTTGCTGATACCGTCATTAACGTCTGAATCTCCTTTAATAATAACATAGTATATTCGGCCCGGCTCTAAGAGTTTTTGCAATTTAAATTCTAGAACGCTTCTGTCGCCGGCGATATCATGGCCGCTGACTGAACCTAGAACCGTGCAAAAATTACCGGTTAAGGCTTGAGCTTCAGCAACGAATATTTTGTTAACCAGCGGCACTTTGGCCAGCCAAGATTTTATTCTGGCTAAAACGGTCGGCTGATAGGCGGCGGTTAAATACTCGGTGCCAACCGGACAGAGGCTAGCGCCATAATCGCCGGCGACAATCACGTTGCCGGCAAAACTGTCTATTTGCATGGTCTGGTCAAAAGTAGCTTGAATCATGGTATTGCGGCAAACGTTGCTGCCGGTAGGAGATATTGAACTGTCAATAACCTTCGGCCTGGCCTGGCAGCAGGTATCGGAACCGCAACCGACCGTAAGCGGATCGCCGCACTCGCTATCTTTAGCACAGCCACAGCAAAGCCCACGGTCCGAACCGGAACAGTTGCCTTTATCGGCCACGCAGTTAAGCTTACTATCTATGGCTGCGCATTGATCATCAGCGGCGCCAGGATCGCAGCAGCAAATACCGCAAGAATCAGGCGCCGCCGGGCCGCTACCGTCCTCATTCAAGCAACTAAAATTACTGCAGAGGCTTTCATCGCATACGTCGATCGGCCCCGGAACGGTCTTACCGCAGGATTCGCCAAACTGCGGCGGCAAGGCGCATGAGTTATTACAAGCTTCCTCGGTTCTATAAACCGGCAAATCGGAAAAAGCTACCGGACCGCTGCAAGTAGCTTCCTCATCGGTCTGGCATTCATAATAAGCGCAATAATTATTCGTATCGCCCGGCTCACCGGAAACATACGGCGCCGTTCCGCTGCGGCAAGCATTACTGTTTTCCGCATCAACACAACAAACGCCAATACCCTGCTCGCTGCAAACGGTCGCGTCGCTAATTTGCGCGCAATCCGAGCAGACGCCAGTCGGATGAGCCTTGTCGATTTGGCAAAACTTTCCACTAGATCCTAAACAATTGCAAGCCGCGTTATGTTGGGCTTGAGTCGTGCCGGCATCGGCGCAACCGGTACATTGACCTAGACCTGCTCCGTCGTCAGACGTATCCGCGCCGCAAGTGCCGGTGCAATCCAACGGATAGCAGCAATCCTGCGCCGCCAAGCCGATGCGGCAGCAGCATTCACAGGAGGCCCCAGCCGTCTTTTCGCATACGCCGGCTTGGCAACTTGAATCACTGGAACAAATTCCTTGATTAGTAAGACACTCTCCGCCCTGGCAAATAAAACCGCTGGGGCAGAGACTGGGCACGCTTAAAACGCAGGTATCGGGATTACCCGGCGTACCAATCGTACACCAGCCGTTAGTATCTAAGTACGTTCCGCCCGGGCAAGAAACCCCGCCCGAGCTAATTTGTAAAATATTAATTCCATTTACAGTATTACATTGCTGTTCAGCGAAAGTAATATCATCAAAGACGACCTCCTGATCACTGAATTGGTTATAATTCAACAGTAAAACCACCTTGGCATATTCTGTACCGATCCTAAATTGTTTACCACCTTCATAGATGCTAAAACCCTCGCCGGTAATGCCGCCTTGATTATAAGCTAAATTTTCCCATTCCCAAGGCACGGCGCGATTAGAGGCCGCGGAATACAAATAAGTCCCGCCGTAATAATGATTCATAACTACTGTAGTTCCTAATCTGATATTATTAGCAATCGCGGCAGGCAAAGGCGTGTTTAAATTAATCACCGTACTGCCATTAATGCCGGCTCCCTGATAAACGCCCTGGGTATTTCTGGTAGAATAATAACAGTTGTCGGGCGGTGAAGTAACTCCGCATTCCGCTACCGAGTAAGGCGTGGTATACCAAATGAAAAATGAATCCGGCACTTTAGTTATTGCGTCACCATCATAATAAAAGGCTAAGCTTCTGACCGAGGCAGTAGTTCCTTCCGCGTTCCAGCCTACAATATTAGCATCAACGGTAATTTGATTATTAGTTAAATTAACTATATTGGTGTCAGGATTGCCTTTTCTTAAAATTTGCTCGGCTCTGATTAAATTTTTATCCTTATTATACAGCGCTAAACCGAAATATATTCTGGAATTGAACCTTTCACATGTAGCGCCGTAAGGAAGGCAAACGCTGGCGTCATCACTGCATCTTATATAAGCTCTAGTGGGAGTTAAATATGGCGTACCATCCGTTTTGATACAAGCCTTACCGTCGCCGACCGATTTAAATCTGCCGAAAATATAATATTTTTTGTTAACGTCAATCGGGATATATTCGTTTGAAAAAACATATTGCCGTCCGGCCGCTTGATAAACTTTATTGGTGCCTTCCGCGACCACGCTTAAAGTAGGCGTAAAATTCGGCGGACCGGTATTAAAATCTTCTTCCGGGTTAGCTCCCTCGGCGTCAAATTTCATGGTGATGCTCTGGCTCGGCGAATCTTGGCAAGCTGCGCCATCCAAACTGCATTTATTTGAAGCTAAATCGTAAGAGCATAAATTATTGCCGCCGGCATCGCTGCAACCGGTCAAAGCCTGGCAAGCGGCATCATCGCAGTTTACTCCGGTAGACACCGGGCCGCCGGCGTAGCTTGAACATTGGCCGGGCGAATTAGGACACATCTGGCCATAGCAGCCTTGAAGCGAGCCGCCGTAACCGGAGCAGGCTTCGGGCCGATCATCTGGCTCACAGAAGCATGAAGTAATATTGCAAGTATAGTTTACCGGACATTGACTATCGTCCGCTTGGCAGCCGGCTGTAGCAGTATCTCCGTCGCAGGGAATAATTGGTTCATCGGATTGGCAAACGCCATTTTCGCAACTGGCCGGAGCTGAACAACAGTCGTCACCACAAGTAACGGTGCCAATCGGACAATCAATGTCATCGCACTTGCCGGCGCCGTAATTATAAGTTGCGTCGCAGCTATCTCCCGGGTTGCAGCAAGAACGGCCGCACAACGTTTGGCCTACCGCGCAATAAGCAGTGCCACTAGTGCTGAAATTCCATTCATAAACGCAAGATTTTATTTCCGGAAAGCAGGCCTCCTGCTCATCGGTACCGGCTTGGCACTGTCCGGCGTAGGGCGTGCCGGCCGAGCAGCAAAGGTTGCCCGAACCGCATTCGGAATCCTCTTGGCAGGTGCCGACTTTAAAATTCAATCCGTTGCCGACTACCTCCGGACTATTCTTAACCGCCTTAACCGGTCCGGTAACAGCCGCTAGCGGCACAGTCGTTACCGCCTTATCCGGTTTCTTACTGCCCGGAGCCGTATTATCTATACCCCAGTAAGTTATGGCCGCTCCGGATTGATCATGATTCAATTGAAATCTAACTTTGCTATTAGCATCCTGGCTCTCAAAATATTCTCCCCAAAGGCTTACTTGGCTATTCGGCTGGCCAACTAGCGGATCAAGCCTGCATAGGCTTGGCGCTAAAGGCTGGGTTAAATTAACCCTGAATTTTGAAGGCGTTAAACCGCTGGTATCTATATCATCCCAAAAACCGCCGCCGGCTTTAACGATTTTCATGGTAATAATATAATCGCCATTTCTTATTCCCGACGGCACTTTGACTATAACCTGCTTATCGCTCCAAATTGAATCAGCGCAAACCTGCGGAAAATCATAGCTGGCCTTTTCCCCAGTAGAAGAATTGCCAAAATAAACTTCGCTTGCGCCCTTCTTATCGCCAAAACCACTACCGCTGATTGTCACATATTGGCCGATTGGATAACCTAACTCTTCCTCGGTCGGACTGAATGAAGAAATTATTGGTCCACTGTATGGCTCTGGATTTTTTGTAAATCCTAAATAATTACTAAAAACATTGCCATTCATGACAAAGCTGGTGGTTCGGCCGATTTGAATGTTGGGAACTTGGGCACTGCCTGCACTGGGAGCTGTGAATGAAGAACCAAGAGCAGGAACATACTGTTGGAGATTGCCAAAATAAGCTCTATTACCATCTAATTTAATGCCGCTATAATTAACCGTCGTACCTATCATGCCTTCGGTCGGACTAAGTTGGCATAAGCCAGGGCGATTAATGGTATTAACTAAAAAATCAGGTAAAGCCGGATTAGCCGTTGAGTCATCAAAAAAATCTGCGGCCGTGGTAACTTTCACCGGACCGCTAGCGCCACCGGCCGGCACGACCGCGATAATTTGTCTGTCGCTCCAGCTATTATCACAATCCGGCGCGCTAGCTAAAGCCGCGTTTATGCCATTAAAGGAAACTTGGCCCGGAGTGGCGCCGAAATTCCTGCCGATAATGGTAACAAAATTACCAACCGCGCCGTTAGGCACGGTCTGATTACAAACGCCGGCAGTGCAATCGCTATTAGCTAAACAAGCTCGATTATTATCATTGTCGCAGAAACCGCCAACCGGAAAAACTCCGGTAATAACCGGCAGGCTCTGGCATAAGCAGGTATCATCATCACAAAAATTGCTGGCGCACTTACTATTATCAGGAGTAACACAAGTAGCCGGATTCGCATCGCCGATATCGCATTGCGCGCCGTCGCAGGCGCCGCAATCGCTGCCGCCGCAATCTATACCGATTTCATCCGCGTCTTTAACGGCATTGCAACAATGCGCGGCTCTTAGATTATAAGTAACGCTGTCGCTTACCGTATTACTGTCATAATCTTCGGCTTTAGCCGTTATGGTATAGTTGGTCGCCGGACTATAGCCTAGAGCCGCGGTCGGACGCCAAATCACCGTATCCGTTTCATTAAAAATAGTACAATCAGGCCCCGGACAATTTCTCCTGATTGGTGCCGGACCGCCTAAAAAAGCGCTGCCGCCGTTACTGTCATTAAATTCAACCGAGCTGACGCCAGAATCATCCGTGGCCGTAAAACCGAATAAATTATCTGAATCCAAGCAGACCTGCCCATTATCTAAAATGTTTAGAGCCGGCCTGGCGCAATCTATGGCGTCATTGGTTGTGAAATTTATGATGCAAGGATCATCGCCAAACTGCGGCGTACAGACCAGGCTTAACCCGCCCAGGCTTACTATACTGCCGGCCGCGGCCGTTACTCTAATATTCTTATTAGCCGGCAGACATCTATCCGCTCCGCAAGCATTAGCCGGGCAAGTGCCGGTTTCCGGAACAAACTCAATTCTATTATCAATCACCTTTCTTTCGCCGCTGATTATGGCGCTGTCAGTGACATTTTCCACCATGAAAGTACTCGGATTAACCGTAGCGCTATTAACGCCAGTATTAAAGTTATATCTTATAACCACATTTCTAATAACGCTGGGCGCGCCTTCGTTCGGTACGGTTGAGGCTACATAAAAAGAACTGCTGCCCCCGGGTAAACAGGGGTTCGCCTGGCAAGCGCCGCTGCAGCAATATGGCGCCGCGCCAGAACAGGCCGGATCACAAGTCGGGCTACCGCCCCCGGGTCCGCCGCCAGTAGCCTCAATTAGTTTATTTAAAATAAAGCTGGCGATGGCAAAAGAAGATAGAATCAACACTAAGCCGATTAATCCGCCGGTTAGAATCTTTTTGGCTTTCTCAATCTTATCCGCCTCGCCTCCGGCCGTCATCCAGAGCCAGCCGGCGTAAATTATTATCAAGACGGCTAAAATACCTAAAAAGCCCAAAGCTATCCTTATAATATTGGCGATGATAACGCGTAAGTCCGTAGCCGCTCCCGGCAGGCTGGCCGCTTCGGCGAAAGCCTCCCCGTTAGTGTCCCCTCCCCAAAAATCCGCGGCTAAAGCAAAATGAGCCGCGGCAAAAACCGCAATCAATAAACAAACAATTAGTAAAATTTTTTTAATCGCTTTAAACATTTTTAATTATTATGGGCAGCTGGCGCCTAAAGCGCCATTGCAGCAGCAAGGCAGCTGATCAGTCACTCCGGAGCAAGCGCCGGATTCGCTGGCGCAAGGCAAGAAACAATTTTGATAGATATCTTTTAAGCCCGAGCCGGCCTGCGCTTTATAGGTTGAGGCCGAGCTGAATGTAGAATGATTTATATAAGCATTGGTATAGTCTATCTCTCCGCTGCCGTTAACATGTCCGTCGCTGGTTATCCAATAGCCAACCGGCTGATCAATTAAATTTCTTAAATTCAATAAATAATGCTGAATATCCTGATTGCCATTTCTAACTATCACACTGCCGGTAGTTAAGCGCGACGATAGCATAACTTTATTAAAACGAATGGTAATTTCTTCGGCCAAAGGAACGTCGGTGCCGTTAATCACCGGGGTGGTAGCTGTAATTTTCGGCGGAGTCAGATCGAGGAGACTGCTGATAAAAAAGGACCATCTAAAATTATCGCCATCGCCTATAGCGGCTGGGTTGTTTTCATCATAATAAGTCGCCGGGCCGTAAGCCGAGCCGTTGCGGTTGCCATCTAACGAGTTAAAAGCCGCGTCAACTATGCCGTCAACTATGCTCGGCCTATCCTTAGCGGCTTGCGGATAATATTTATTAGCGCCATCGCGGCAAAAATTCCTAGTTGTATCGCAAATATTAAAGGGAGATTTATCAGCGCAGTCAGTATCGCTAGCGCAAGAAATTAGGCTGGCCGCCATTAACTCAACTTTTAAATGGCTATTGGCCGGCAGACAGTAGACTTTTTCGCCGCAAGAGTTATAGCCGCATTCCTTATCCGATAAAAATTCCACTGTCCGGTATTGATTGGAGACAGAAAACTTGCCTTTTAGATATTCGTTGGCGCCGTCGCAAACTCCGCTGACGCAACTAAAAGATCTGCATTCCGCATCAACTGAACAAGCGTCGCCCTGCGCTCTAGCCGCGGCATCTGCGTTAACTACTCTAATGAAATCATTAACCTTATCCGCCGTGCCCGAAACCGTCAGCGGCATAATGGCCTCATTAAAATTAATCTGAATCGCCGAGTTCATGGGTTGGTCTGTTCTATCATTAACCGTAACGTTGTCTATCTTATCCCTGCCACGGGCCATGGCCACTACCGGCAACCTAGTGGCATTACTGCTTGATAAATTAATATTATTGCCGTCTGTACCGGCCAATCTAGCTGTGATGGTAACGATATCGTTAGCCGGCCAAGGCACGGCCACGACTACATCGGGATTGCTAGCCAAAAGAACTCTTAAATTCAGCGCGGTTACTACATCTGATCCGACTACAAAATTATTGCCGCCCGGCAACCTGCTGGCCGTATAAGTAATATTTCCCACGGTAACCGTATCGGCCGCAATCATCGGACTAATTGTTGCCGCCCATAAATTACCAGTATAAAAGCTTCCTGAATTAATCGTTAGTCTTAAACCGCAGAAAGCAAAAGTTACGGTCTGGCCATCAATTGCTCCTTGTCCCAATAATTCGCCGTCGCTGTTAGTTAATCTAATGATGCTGGCCTGGCTATCATCAACCTTAATTCCGAATGTGCCGACTTGATTGCAATTTATATCAACCGCGGCTGTGGCTTCACTCCAGGGCGCAGTAAGCGGATTCTTAACAACGGTTACTGAAGCGGCGCGATAAGTTTGCGGTGAATTGATTGTTACCGTACCTCTGGCCTGCTGGCCGACTCCGGGCACTGTAGTATCCCGCTCATCGTCCGGCGGCGGAAAAACGCCATTAACCTTAACCTGCGGCGGCGTTAGATCAATTTTATTGCTGACCTCAAAGCTCCAGCCATAATCCCCGCCGACGCCGGGGAAGGCCTTCTCCCCCGACTGCCTTAATAAGGCGTTACCTAAATAAACCGTATAATTAATGTACTCCGAAGGCGAACCTAAATAATTTACGGGCACAAAGACAAAAGTTTTTCCATCAGTTGAATAAACTTTAGTTTCAACCAAGGAAGTGCATTGAGGCGAGGGCGTGGATCCGGCGATACAGACCGCCTTTTCACTCTGCTTGAAAATTCTGACTATATTTTTATTAATATCGCTATTATCACAGACCGTCGCTCCTAGGGGCAAACATAAAGTATCAAGTTGCATCGCCTCCCTAAAAGTAATGATAATGCTGGTATTCCTCGGCACTTCTCTTTGACCGCGCGCCGGGTAATGCGATTCTATAATACCGTTGCCCAAAGCGGTTAAACCATAATTTTCACCCTGCCCGCCCGGACCGTTAGAACCGCCGCCGGAAGTCGCGCCTACCAATAAGTTAAGAATGAAACTGGCGATGGCAAAGCTAAAAATAATAATAATTAAGCCAATCACCGCGTTTTTTAATATGTTCTTGGCTTGTTCAATTTTCTGTTCATCGCCGCCGCTAGTCATCCAAAGCCAGCCGCCGTAGATTACCAAGCCGACCGCCAGGATACCCAAAAAGCCGATAAAAATTCTAATAATTCTGGCAATAGTCACGCGCAAATCAGTGCCGGCTCCGGGCAAGCCGGCCGCTTCGGCAAAAGCGGTACCGTCAGTATCGCCAGCCCAAGGGTCAGCGGCTAGAGTAAAATTAGCCAATAAAAAAATAGCTGTTGTTGCGATAAACAAACATACAGCTAGCTGCCAGATTTTAATATATTTTGGCCGAGTGAGCATGGGGGGGGAAATAATAATTTTAACATTAACCCTGGCTTTGACTTCTCCACAGTTTTGTAATAATATTATAACATCAATAACCTGGTAAAAGCAAATTCAAATGACCATAAACCAAATTATCAATAAATTCGTAGAGAATCATCCTAAGGCCGACACCACTATACTGGAGCTAGCCTATGAATTCGCGCTTAAAGCCCATGGCGGGCAAAAAAGAAAAAGCGGCGAACCATATATCCAGCATTGTCTGGCCACGGCCTTTGTTTTGGCGCAGATTAAGGCCGACCTGGCGACCGTCATCGCCGGCTTATTGCATGACATTCCGGAAGATACCGAATATGACCTGGTAGATATTGAAAAAAATTTCGGCGCCGAAGTGGCAACTCTAGTAGAAGGCACTACTAAGCTAAGTAAAATAAAATACCGCGGCGTGGAACGCTACCGCGAAAGCCTAAGAAAAATGTTTCTAGCTATGGCCCGCGACTTAAGAGTCATTCTGATTAAATTCGCCGATCGCCTGCATAATCTCAAAACTTTAAAATCTTTACCTCTAGAAAAGCGACAGCGCATTGCTAGAGAAACTTTGGAGATTTACGCTCCGATCGCCGGGCTCCTAGGCATCTGGCGGCTAAAATGGCAGATGGAAGATCTCTGCTTTCATCATCTCTATCCGGAAGAATATAAAAAGATTGAATATATTTATGAAGTGGAAAAAAAAACCGCTAATAACCAATATATTCAGAAAGTCAAAAGCATTTTAAGCGCTAAAATCCGCGAGTCCGGCACTCCCTATGAAATTTCCAGCCGCTTTAAACCGCTGTACAGCATCTACCAAAAAATGCAGAAAAAAAATCGAAAGTTTGACGAGATTTATGACGTCTTCGCTTTAAGAGTAATCGTGCCGGATATCGCCGATTGCTATAAGGTTCTGGGTTTAATCCATTCCCTCTGGCGCCCCAACCCGGATCGCTTTAAAGATTATATCGCCGTGCCTAAGCCAAACGGCTACCGCTCTCTGCATACTACGGTTTTCGGCCCGGGCGGTAAACCAACCGAATTCCAAATCCGCACTAAAGAAATGGATGAAGGCGCTAAATACGGTATCGCCGCCCATTGGTATTATAAGATGAAAACCAAGAGCGACAATAATTTTAAAACTCAACCGGCTTGGATTAGAGAGGTTTTAAAAATCCAAAAAGAGACTGAAGACGCGCACGACTTTATCAAGCAAATAAAATTTAATGTTTTTCACGATAGAATTTTTGTCTTTTCGCCCAGAGGCGACGTTTTTGATCTGCCGGAAGGCGCTACGCCGGTTGATTTCGCTTATACCGTGCACACGGATATCGGCAATCAGGCGGTCGGCGCCATCGTTAATGACAAAATCATGCCGCTTGATTCGGAACTGAAAAACGGCGACTTGGTGGAAATCATCACCGAAAAAAAACGCCGCGGCCCGAACCGCGACTGGCTGAAATTCGTAAAAACTAGTACGGCCCGGGATAAAATCAAGCAAAACCTAAAGAGTAGCATGATGGATAATCTAAAAAAATTAATACCGAATATAAAAAAATAAGCACATAAAAAACAGTCCCGCCAATCAGGGGCTGTTTTTTAAACCTCGCGCGAATGAAAATCACCTCTTCGCTCCCGAATAAGCTATGGCCCTGACTATATCCCAAGCCATAGAGCTTTTCGGCGTATAGCCATAAACAGCCTTAAAGATCTTAATAGCGGCTCGCTCACTATTAAGGTTCCTCTCGCGCGGCCTTAAGCCGTAAGCGATGATGGTTACGGCCGCGTCGTCATGGGGATTATTACTATTCGCGCTTCTTAAATATATTTTCTTAAACGCGGCTAGGGCATTAGCTTCGGTTTGCGTATTCTTCTGGCTCGGCCAGCGGCCGTTGGCGATCTTAATAACATCAGCCCAGTCGGTCTCGGTCCGCGGTAATCTGCCGAAAGCTGACTCAAAACTCTTAATCACGCCTGATCGTTCGCCCGAACCGAGAATTTTAGTGCTAACCGTACCCAGAGAAATGAAATCGGTTAAATTAGTTTGTCCGGCTTCATTTATTATCTGTTCCACCGGCGTAGCCATAGCTTCCGCCGCCTTGATCAAATTGACTGCTGCTTCTTCGGCGTTCGGCTGATTGGTCTCCGGAATGGCGGTCGGTTCGGCTAATCTGGGGACAGAGGCTGACGGCGAATAAAACGGTATGACGCTGCCGCAGATGACGCTAAAAGTAGAGGCGCCGGAGTCGGTGGTATTGCCGGCATTATCGGTAGACCTGATGAACCACGAATGGCTGCCACAGGATTGATTACTGGCCGATGCCGATGTAGCGGAGAGGTTATCGGTGTAAAGTTCATTATCAAGATAGAGCTGATATTTAGAGAGGCCGGATTCACTGTCGGTGGAGGCGGTCCAGGCGAAAGCCGGATTGATGCTGGTGGCGCCGCCATTGGCCGGAGACGAAAGCGAGGGAGCGCTCGGACCGGTCGTATCCGGCGTAACCGTGAAAGTGTGGGTAGAGTAGCCTCCGGAGTATGTATATGTAATTACTCCGCTGCCGTTTGATTGCTGGGTCGTTGAAGCCGCTCCGTCCACGGCAATGGTGTAGTATGTTAACGGAGCCAAATCGCCAATCGCATAGACCGTGGTCGTGGCGCTCGTAGACGAGGCTGTCCATTGCTTGGAGTATGTTCCCGAAGTGTTCCATGTAATGTCGGAGATATTGAGCCATTCCGGGCGGGTGGTTGAGGCCGCATAGCTCCAGACGCCTTCTGGCGGAGCCACGGAGAAATTGGCTGACATAGCGCTTGAAGTGGCCGTGGTATATCTATACTTTCCGTCTCCATATATTCTAATGTCCCCTGTTATATCCAAATCATCCGTGCCAATCGTAAATGGCGGCTGGTATTCGTAAGCGCCAATGTCTGGTGCGCCGTAGATGGGGTTGCCGGCGTAGTCGGTGGAGGTGGAAGTCATGGTGTCCGTAACAGTGCCGGAGTCGATGGCGGGGGAGGTGGAGGATAGAGTGAAATTAATCAATGGTGCATTGGATAATAAAGGATTGGTTGTTGTACCATACAAATCAAATCCTAATGCTTGCCACTGACTAAAATTCTTTTGAACACCGCCTGTTAAAAAGGGGGTTCCTCTCGCAGAACCATAATAAATATTAAAGTCTGCAGTCAATTGGTCTAGTGAACTACCTAAATAAAAATCATTTGCATAAATAATATTATTTTTGTCATCAACAGATGCCCCAGTTTCTGGAATGAAAAAAACTCTGCTTGCATTTGTATAATAAGTATTATTATAAATCTTTACATTAGTTGCTCCACTAAATAAACTTATTGCGGTACTACGCAAGGCTGTTCCGTCGATTAGATTGCCATAAAATTCGGAGTCAACTCCACCAGAAGTAGAAGTCTTAAACGCATAATACCAATTGCCAGATATTTTAGTCCGTCGAATGACAATGGAAGTACCCGTGCTAGAAATACCAACCGCACCTACTTGTGTCGCCTGGTTAACGGTTTGAGATAAGAATGAATCCTCAACAATATTTCCTTGAGCGCCACCGTGCGATTGAATAGCGCTTCCTGTCCAACTTTTATTACCAACACTATTCAAACGACGAAATACATTGCCTGTAGTAGCCGAAGAACTATAAAATAGAAAAGCCCCGCCTGCACAATTCTCTCCATAAATATCCTCGCCAAGATTGCGTGCACCGTAAAAACTAAGATGATGATTGGAATTATCATAATATTCCATTCGCCTTACAATATTGTCGCTACCAGTAATAAGATGAGCTGATAATTCAGAGTAACCCTGACGCACTTCTAAATCCTGCCAGATTAACCAACTATTATCATTATCATCAATTACATACCCACGAGTAGCGGCCTCATAAATAAGACCGTTTGTTGTAGGGTTGGGATCTGTCTGAACAGAATGAATATATATGGTATGTGTTGAATTGTCGTAATAGGAACTTCCTGCAGTTGAGATAACATTTGCGATACTTGTCGCTGATGTTAACTTAACACCCGATTCCCAGACCGCATTTGCTGATGAAATAACTGCTGTATGAGAAATTTTATATGTATTGTTTGGCTCGTCATGAATCGAAAAATCAGCATTCGTAAGAATGTCAGATCCGTTCAATATCGGCAGATTCCCTGTACCATACGCACCAATAGTTATTCGGCTATCGCTAGACCCGGAAGATGGGAATGTTAATGTTTCTCTCCAAACATCCCCTCTTTTAAATAAGATTGAATCTCCAGGATCAAAAGATGACGCATTTATTTTAGATATTGTTTGCCAAGGACTGGAATCGGAACATGTCCCATTAGCAGAAGTGCCGGTGTTAGTATCCAAACCATTAGTGGCGTCAACACAGTATGTCGCCGCCTCGGCCCTCCCCGCCAAAACAAAAAACCCAGCCACAAAAAGCAGGATGAGAAATGCGCATCGAAGACAAAAGACTAGTGATGCCCATTGCGAATACCGCAAATTCAAGAACCAATGGGCGCCATTGGCTTTATTTTTAGAGCATGCCTTTAACTCTCTCTCTCTCTCTTAAAAAACGAAACTAATATTTTAGAAGACATGGGGATTAAAAAATGAATAACGACTAGCTTATGATATAATTATAGCAAATAATTACGCGGCCTGCAATAAAAATTACCGTCCCAGCCGGCTGGCATAAGTAAAAGCGTAAAAATAACCGCGCCAGCTCTTAGCTGACGATTTATAATCATTATCAAAGGCGAAATAATCAGCCAAGGCTTCATAGAGTCTGGCCAGCTCTTTAAGCCGGCCGCGATTGCGCCGATCAGCCAAGGTTAAATCCAGGAGTTCCAAAGCCCGCTCAAAAGCCAGCCGGCAGTATTCCTTATTATTTTTCTCCGCCCAGCGGATAGCCCGTTCCACTTCCGAGCCGATATTGGCCATCTGTTCCACAAAAGTCATCGAGTACCACTTGCCGGAAGCTAGTTGTTGATGCTGATAGATCATTTAGTAATCAGCTTGCTGGTTATTTCTAAAATTTTTTTTCTAATTTCCTCGCTATCCACTCCCCGGCTTCGATTATTCCGCGCCGGCCGCAAATTAATCATGGAGTCAAATTCAATAAAATCCTCTTGCCCGAAAAGTTCCGGATAAAGATTTATTCCCCAAAGATCCGCCTGCTTGGAGCTATTTTCCAAAAGTAAGGCTTCTTCGTCGGCGTGGAGTTCGGCATCAACCGCCATAATGCCTTTTTCAATATCAACCACGGCCTTGACTAAATTGCCGAACATCCTCGCGGACATTTCTCTGAGTTCGCCGAGAGCTATATTTTTCTCCACTATAATCATATCCAATCTACTTAGCTAATAACTTCTTGACCATCTCCCCGACTTTCGCGCCTGAAGCCTTGCCCTTAACCTTAGCCATAACCTGCCCCATAACTTTACCAAAATTATCGGTGCCAGAAGCGACAATTTCTTTAACTATTTTTTCCAATTCCTCATCTAATAGTTGCTCGGGTAAGTACTTCTCCAGAATTTTTATTTCCGCCGCTTCTTTATCGGCTAATTCCTGCCGGCCGCCCTGAGTATAGGCTTCGATTGAATCATGGCGCTTCTTAATTTCGCTAGCGATAACTTCAACGGCTTGTTCATCCGATAATTCAACTTTACTATCCTGGCGCAAAGCTATTTCCTTATTGCGCAGGGCCGTAATTAGCATCCTTAAAACCGAAGTCGTTTCGGCCTTTTTAGCCTTCATGGCGGTAAGCAAATCTTTATTGATTTTTTCCAATAATTGCGCCATAAAATAATCTAGTTTAATTCATAATTGCGGATTAACTCAACTTACCAATGTTTTCTAGTTTCTTCTTTCAATTTACCAATCTTCTTTAAATATTCTCGAGTTGATTTTAGCTTCATACCAACCAAAGCGCGCTTTTGCTGCTGGGTTTTATTGATTTTTGGCTGAACATGCTGAATCTGGCGGGCTAAATATAGTTTACCGCTTTGCTGCATTTTCTTGTTGAATCTTCTCAAGAAACTTTCGAAGCTTTCGCCTTTTTTTCTCTTAAATTCTGCCATAAATCCACCTACCTTTCTAGACAATATGACCTGATTGAACTAAGTTTGTTTTAATTTTCGTGCGAGGACTGTTTGAGCCAGCCAAGGGCTGGCGAGTTCCGCAGTAGAAAATTTAAACAAACTTAGTTCAATATCTTCATGCAATTTATAATTAAAACATCTATTACTTAGCCGGGTTGCCCAGTCTTTTTTCAATTTCGGCCATTATTTTCTTATAATCGACTATTTCCTGGATACCCGATTCCATATCGCGAATTAAAATAGTGCCATCCATAATTTCTTTCTGGCCTAAAATCAAAGTATATTTCACCCCGATTTTATTAGCTATTTCCAGCTGGCCCTTCAAACTATCCTTAGTAAATGCCTGGCGAGTATTAAAACCGGCTTTACGCAAAACTTCAAATAATTTCATAACCTTCCTTCTTGCCTGATCGCCTAATTGCGCCAAAAAAATATCGCCTTTTTCTTCATCTTTTAAGGGAATATTTTTTTCTTTGATTTTTGAAATAACTCTTTCCAGGCCAATGGCAAAACCGCAAGCCGGGGTCGGCCGTCCGCCCATGTATTCCACCAGTCCATCATATCGCCCGCCCCCGCCCAAAGCGGCTTGCCTGGGCAATTCTTCCTTAGCTTTGTTTGGCGCCGTTGAGTCGGTTGATTTAGCCGTTTGAGCTTCCGTAAGGCTCGGCCAGATCTCAAAAACCGTTCGGTTATAATAATCCAAGCCTCTAACTAAGGTTGGATTTAAATTATAAGGTATATCCAACTCATCCAAATATTCTAAAACCTTTATAAAATGATTGCGGCAATCATCGCATAAGCTATCAACAATCTGCGGCGCCTCAGAAGCCATGACTACGCAATCTTTTTCTTTGCAGTCCAATAAGCGCAGCGGGTTCTTAAGTAGCCTCTTTTTGCAGTCATGACACAATTTAACGCGGCGGCCGCGTTCCTTATAAAAATTTTCCAGCTTAACCAAATAATCCTTGCGGCAGGTCGGGCAACCGATGCTGTTAATTTGAATAACCACATCAATCTGCAGTTCGCTAAAAAAATAATAGGTCACGGCGATCAATTCGGCGTCGGCCACCGGACTGGGCTCGCCGATATTCTCCAAGTTAAATTGGCTGAATTGCCGAAAGCGTCCGGCCTGCGGCTTATCATGCCTAAAGACCGGCCCAAGCCAAAATAATTTTACCGGTTGCGGTAAATTAAACATGCCATGTTCAATATAGGCTCTAACAATGCCCGGAGTTGCTTCCGGCCGTAAAGCTATCTTATCGCCATTCTTATCAACAAAAGAAAACATCTCCTTAGTTACCACGTCCGAAGTGCGGCCGCTGGAACGTTCAAATAGCTCCAAGCCCTCTAAAATCGGCGTATCCATGCGCCTAAAACCATAGGCTTTGGATAGTTCCGAAGCTTTTTTAATGACTAAGTTCCAATATTTATATTCATCCGGCAGAATATCTTTCATGCCTCTTAAGCGCGAAACAAACTTGCCCTTTCTTACTTTAGAAGTTTTTTCTTCTTTGTTTTCCTTTTTCTTAAACATTTTTGGCATAAATATTTTAAATTATAAATTCTAAATTTAATAATTATAAGCTGGCGCGGAAAAAACATCGATTCGATTAAACGGCCAACCGCGCAGAATTACTCGGCCGGTGATAAACTTTTTATCAACTGCGCCGAAACTCCGAGAATCTTTTGATGAATTGCGATTATCACCTAAAACATAATATTCGCTCGCGCCCAGAGTGGTAATTTCTTCGTTTAAACCATAGGTCTTTAAATTCGCCGGCAGATATTCCTCATCTAACTTAACTCCATTTTGATTCTCCTTATTATAAATATAGACCTCTCCATCCTTAATCTGCACCCTTTCTCCGGGCAGACCGATAACTCTTTTTATAAAAAACTCTTCCGGATCGCGAGGGTAGCGAAAAACTATGATATCGCCGCGAGCTGGTTCGTGAAAACGGTAGCTGATTTCATCAATAATTAAATATTCCTTATCATAAAAATTCGGCTCCATAGAAGCGCCTTTAACATAGAAGGGCTGGATCAAATAATATCTTACCGGAATAATAATCGCTAAAGAAATTACTACTACCTTGATTAATTCAAAAACATAAGCGAAGAAATTTTTCACCATAAGAATTACTTATTAACCAATTGATGATTAATAAGCTTATAACATTATCCGACTTTTGTCTACCCGTTTATTATAACAGCTTGTTCATTTAAAAACAAGTCTTGCCAAATTCTAAAAAAACTTGTATTATAAACCGACTCGGATAATAATCGATTGTTTGTCAAAACCGAGAAACAAATATATAATTAATGAGTAGTAAAACAAATTATGGATCATAAAATAGATTTACTAAATTCCCAACTGGGCGTAGCTAAGGCCGATCATGAAGGTGTCATAAAACCAGGGCGACCCAAAAAGATTAAACCATCCAAACCAATGGCTTTTGTCTTAATTTTTCTCTTGATTGCCTATATAATTTTTGCTGCTAAAAGCAAGCCGACCGAAGAATCGGACAATTGGTTTTATAATCTGCCGATTATCAGCCAAATTAAACATCTAGTAGAAAGCGCCGACAGCAAATTAAAGGGCGAGGCTAATGACCGAATCAACATTCTGCTCTTAGGCATCGGCGGGAAAAATCATGATGGCGGGCTCTTAACCGATACTATAATCTTGGCCAGCCTAAAGCCAAGCGAAAAGAAATTATCCTTGCTTTCTATCCCCCGCGACTTAGCCGTACCGATTGAAAACATGGGCTGGCAGAGAATTAACAGCGTCAACGCTTACGCCGAAGCTAAGAATCCTGGTTCGGGCGGTTTAGCGATCAGCCAGACCATCAGTGACATTTTTCAAACCCCGATTGATTATTATTTGACCGTAGATTTCAGCGGTTTCGAAAAAATCATTGACGACTTGGGCGGCGTAAAAATCAACGTGGAAAATACTTTTGATGATTATAAATACCCGATTCTAGGCAACGAAGACGCTCCCTGGGAAGAACGATGGGAACATTTGCATTTTGACAAAGGCGAACAGGTCATGAACGGCGCGCTGGCCCTAAAATACGTTCGCTCCAGGCATGCCGTCGGAATTGAAGGCTCTGACTTCGCGCGTTCGCGCCGACAACAAAAAGTTTTAGAAGCGGTTAAAGAAAAATTATTATCACTTAACATCCTCTTTAAACCCAGCTCCATCGCTAAAATAATTTCCGACGTTAAGGAAAATCACAGCACTAATTTAAAAGTTTGGGAGGTTATAAAACTCTGGAGCATAACCAAGGACATTAAAGATGAAAATATTATAAGCCGCGTCTTAAGCAACGACTCCGGCGGCCTCTTAATTGATACTATCGGCTTGGATGGAGCCTATCTGCTTTCGCCCAGAAACGGTGATTTTGCAGAAATACAATATTTAGTTAACAACATTTTTGCTGACGCGCCCTTAACCGATAAAGAGAGGATCAAGCTTGAACCGGCTTCAATAGAAATCAGAAACGGCACCTGGATAAACGGCTTAGCTAACCGCCTAGCCCTAGACTTAGAAAAATATGGCTTTACTATTGTCCGCACCGGCAACGCCAGCCAACAAAATTTTACTAAATCGGTTATTTACGACTTAACTTACGGCGATAAAATTCAAGCTTTAACTGTGTTAAAAAATAAAACCGGCGCCGATGTCGCTTTGGGCATGCCCGAGTGGCTAATCAACGACCTGGCTAAAGAAATGGCTAAAGAGCCAACCGCTAAGCCGGTTCAGCCGGATTTTATTATCATCCTGGGCCAGGACGCCGATACGACTAAGTCGGGCGCGGTTAATACGGCGCAATAATATAAACATACCATGGAAAAAACTAAAAAAAATCTCCCCCTGGTCGTTATCTTCGGCCGCACCAATGTTGGTAAATCCACTTTATTCAACTGCTTGATTGAAAAACGGCAAGCCCTGGTTTCGGATATTGAAGAAACTACCCGCGACAGCAACTTAGGCGAAATTTCTTGGCTCGGCGGCAAATTTACCATTGCCGACACCGGCGGCCTCTTGGATATTAAACATCTGACCGATAAAGTTAAACCGACAGACACCATCAGAAATCAAGTGCAAAAACAAACTTTTAAATACTTAAAGCAAGCTGATTTGATTTTATTTGTGCTTGATAATAAGGCCGGTCTTCTGCCCCAGGATAAAGCGCTGGCGCTCTTTATTAAAAAAAATGTTGACCCGAAAAAAGTTATCCTAACGATTAACAAAGTTGATTCGCCAAAAGACCGACTAAAAATTTCCGAATTTTATAAGTTAGCTTTTGGTGAACCAGCCCTGATTTCGGCCGCTAACGGTTCCGGCACCGGCGATCTATTAGATTCAATCGCTAAAAAACTCAAATTTAAAAAACGCAGAGCTTATAACTCAAACACTAATGACCCCAACGGAAAAAAGTTACGGGATACGAATTCAGAGATACGAGTCTGCATCATCGGCCAGCCTAATGTTGGTAAGTCCAGCCTACTTAACTCTCTCTTAGGCTATGAACGGGTCATTGTCAGTTCAACGCCGCACACCACTCGCGAACCGCAACACACAAAAATTACCTATCAAGACCAACCTATCTTATTAATTGACACCGCCGGTATCAGCCATAAGGGCGCCAAAACCTACGGCCTGGAAAAATTCGGCATCGCTAAATCCCTTTCCGCCCTAGATAAAAGCGACATCGCTTTATTGGTTATGGATATTAGCCAGGAATTAACTCATCAAAATGCCAGATTAATTCAAGAAATTATTGACCGGAAAAAAAGTTTCATCTTTATCGCCAACAAATGGGACTTAATACCGAAGCGAGATGTTAAAGAATATACCGAATATATTTACGGCAAAATGCCGTTCGCCCGTTTCGCACCGATTCAGTTTATCTCGGCCAAAACCGGAGCCAAAGTTAAGAAAATCTTTGATTTAATACTACAAATTGATCAGCAAAAAAAGATAACTTTAAGCGATTCCACGCTGGCCCATTTTCTTTCACGCATTGTTAAAAAACACCGCCCGGTCAAAGGCCATGGCGTTAAGCATCCTCGCCTGCGCAACTTCACTCAGATCAGTGTTAACCCACCTAGATTTGAAGTCACCATCGGCGCCCAGGAAGATCTGCACCCTTCCTATGTTCGCTTCATAGAAAATCGCCTGCGGGAAACTTACGGCTTCCTCGGCACTCCCCTAACCGTACAAATGGCCAAGAACAGAACCACGCATGGACTTCATCAAGAATAAATAAATCAATAAAAAAATATTTTATTATAACATTATGAAAATCATTATCGGCCTGGGCAATCCGAGCGAAAAATATACAATGACCCGCCATAACGCCGGCTTTATGGCCATTGACGCCTTAGCCGAAAAACTTGGGCTGACTTGGGAGAATAGCAAAAAATTCCAAGCCGAAATCGCTAAACAGGGAGAGACTCTTCTAGTTAAACCGCAAAATTTCATGAACAATTCCGGTAAAAACGCGACGGCTATTCTCGCCTACTATAAGCTCCTGCCAAAAAAATTAGGCTTTCTTAAAACTGCTAACGCTGATTTATCAAAAATCTTAACTGTCATTCATGATGATCTAGATATTGAACTGGGTAAATTCAAAATCTCGGTTGACTCCAGAAGCGCCGGACACCGAGGCGTAGAATCAATTATCAATCATCTAAAAACTAAAAATTTCAAACGTTTAAGGATCGGCGTCAAAACGCCGGCTCTAGAAAAAATTCCGGCGGATAAATTCGTTTTGCAGAAATTTAACGGCGAAGAGTTAAAAACAATTAAAGACATTATACCAGCTGTCCTAAATGAATCTAAAGAATAATCAACATAGAGTCTAGCTGCCAAAAAATAAAAACGCCTCCGCTAAAATTTAGCGGGGGCGTTTTATAATACTCAAAATTCTGCCTAGAAGCGCGGAATAAATCCAGTTGAAGGCCTCGGCCAAACCAGGAGGGAGGTTTAGCTTCGACCACTCCTAGGCAGAATGCTGAATACTATTATGTCTATTTAAAATATGTTATTATTAAAAATAACGTGCAATATGCTGCTTGCTTAGAAGGGATGCAACAATTTAAAATAGTTAAGGAGGAAAACTATTTTTAAATTATGCCCTCAAGCAAGTAGCAGGCTGAACGCTATCTTTTTCCTGCCTCCAGCAAGCGAAAATTAAATGTCATAGTATATTACCACAGCTATTTTTTCATGTCAAGGGAAAAGTTTGCTAAATACTGTATAATATTCAATATAATTAGCCAAAAAAATATTTTATGGAGGATCTAAAATATTGGCTGGCCTTAAGCCAGTTTTATAAATTTGGCCCGGTTAAATTTCAAAAATTAAAAAATTATTTTCCCAGCATGGCAGCTGCTTTTACGGCGGAATTCAGAGAGCTGGTCCGCGCCGGCATTGACGAAAAGACGGCCGAAGAATTTATAATTTTTAGACATCAAATTGAACCGGATCGGTTATTAGAAAATTTAAACAAAGAAGAAGTTAAAATTCTGACCATTGACGACGCTAAATACCCCAAGCTCTTAAAACAAATTTACGATCCGCCTCTCTTAATCTATTATCGCGGTGACCCAGAAGCTTTCAGCGACTTCTCTTTAGCCATCGTCGGCACGAGGAAGTTCACCAGCTATGGCCAGCAAGTCACCGAAAGAATAGTCGGAGAACTTGTCGCTTACGGTTTGACCGTCGTGAGCGGCCTGGCCCTAGGCATAGATACTTTGGCGCACACCGCGGCCATCGAAGCTGGCGGGAAAACTGTCGCGGTTCTCGGTTGCGGCCTAGACCAGCAAAGCATCTACCCGGCGCAAAACCGCTATTTATCAGACAAGATTCAAGACCATGGCGGTATTATCATTTCCGAATACCCGCTTAACACCATGCCGCTCCGATATCATTTTCCCCAAAGAAACCGCTTAATTTCCGGACTTAGTCTAGGCACGTTAGTCATTGAAGCCGGTGAAAAATCAGGCTCTATAATTACCGCCATGCACGCCTTAGAGCAAAATCGGGATGTCTTCGCCATCCCCGGCAATATTTACTCCGCTTATTCGGCCGGGACTAACAGTATAATTAAGCTGGGAGCTAAGCTGGTCTCTGGCGCTAAAGATATTGTGGAATCGCTGAATCTTAGCAAAGCCGTCGCTTATACGAAAAATAAAAAGATCATCCCAGAATCGGCTGAAGAAGAATTAATTTTAAGCAAATTAAATTATGAGCCGATTTATGTCGACGAGCTGGTTCGTTTGACAAAACTTGACGCTTCGATTATAAATAGTACACTAACTATTATGGAAATGAAAGGGCAAGTTAAAAATCTGGGCGGCATGCAATACGTGCTGGCCAGATAAATTTTAAAATTATCCTTATGAAATTAGTCATTGTCGAATCTCCAACTAAAGCCAAAACTATTACCAAATTTTTAGATTCTAATTTTGCCGTTGAATCTTCTTTTGGCCATGTCCGTGATTTGCCGGTCAGCAAGATGGGTATTGATATTGAACATGATTTTGAGCCAAAATACATAGTGCCAAAAAAGGCTAAAAACAACTTAAAAAAACTCCAGAATTTGGCTAAAAAATCCGATAAAATAATTCTGGCCACCGACGAAGACCGCGAAGGCGAGGCTATTGCCTGGCATTTGGCTGAAGCGCTTAATATTGACGAGAAGCGAACCGACCGCATCGTTTTTCACGAAATCACTAAGCCGGCAATTCAGGAAGCCTTGGAACATCCGAGAAAAATAGACATGAAGCTGGTTGACGCCCAGCAGGCCAGAAGAATTCTTGATCGCCTAGTCGGCTACGAGCTCTCCCCTTTTCTTTGGAAAAAAGTCGCTAAGGGACTATCGGCCGGACGCGTGCAATCAGTAGCGGTGCGTCTGATTATTGAACGCGAACGGGAAATTAAAAAATTTAAAGTTGAAGAATATTGGACTGTCACAGCCAATCTGCAAAATGGCCAAAAACTACCATTCTTAGCTCGGTTAAATAAAATTAACGACCGAGTTATTGACAAACTGGAAATTAAAAATGAAAAACAAGCCAAGGAAATTTTAGCCGATCTTAAAGACGCAAAATATCTAGTAACCGGCTTAGAAAAAAAACAAACTAAAAAACAGCCGCCCAAACCTTTTACTACTTCTAGTCTGCAGCAAACCGCCAACCGCTGGCTCGGCTTCTCGGCTAAACAGACCATGATGGTGGCCCAACAGCTTTACGAGATGGGTTTTATAACTTACATGAGAACCGATTCTCTTAATCTGGCCGATAAATTTTTAAATGAGGCGGCTGATTATCTGAAAACCAACCTGGGAGAGAAATACAGCTCAACACGCCGTTTCAAAACTAAAGCTAAGGGCGCGCAGGAAGCGCATGAAGCGATCAGGCCCAGCGAAGTTTCGCGCAGTCCAGAATCCGTTAATGGCGATTTGAATCCTAATCAGAACAAATTGTATAAATTGATTTGGCAAAGGGCGGTCGGCTCGCAGATGAGTGAGGCGATTATTGATGCGACGGCAGTTGACATTTCGGCCGAGGCTACCGCTTATCAATTCCGCTCGAGCGGCCAAACTATAAAATTTGACGGTTATCTTAAAATTTATCCGGAGACTAACCAGGAAATTATTCTGCCGGAATTAAAAACTAAAGAAGAACTGGAACTTCTGGAATTAAAACCCGAACAGCATTTTACCAAGCCGCCAGCCAGATACTCTGATGCCGGTTTAGTTAAAGAGCTGGAGAAATACGGCATCGGCCGCCCTTCAACCTACGCGCCCACAATCAACACTGTGGTTGAGAGAAACTACGTCGAACGAGATGAAAATAAGCGCCTGGCGCCGACGGCTATCGCTTTTACGGTAATTGACTTATTAGTTGAACACTTTCCGAAAATTGTCGATTACGAATTCACCGCTAAAATGGAAAATGATTTAGATACTATTGCCGAAGGCGAAACTAGATGGCAGCCGATTATTAAAGAATTCTACGAGCCCTTTCATGCTAATTTAGAAAGTAAATACGAATCTATCAATAAAAATGATATTGTGCCTGAAGAAAAATCCAACGAAATTTGCGATAAGTGCGGCGCGCCCATGATTATTAAAACCGGCCGCTTCGGTAAATTCTTGGCTTGCAGCGCCTTTCCTGAATGCAAGAACATAAAATCTCTGCCCGGAACTGATCGAAATAAAAATGGCCAGGCTGACAGTAAAGAAATCGACGAACTAAAAGATAAATATAAAGACGAAATTTGCGATAAGTGCGGCGCTGCCATGGCGGTTAAAGTCGGTAAATTCGGGCCCTTTCTAGCCTGCTCGGCTTACCCTAAATGTAAAAATATCAAAAATATAAACGGCGCCAATCAGTCAACCGGCATCACCTGCCCGGTCTGCAAAAAAGGCGAAATTGTGCAGAAACGCAGCCGCCGCGGACTCTTCTACGCCTGCAATCAATATCCTGATTGCAAAACCGCTTACTGGGGTCGTCCCACCGGCGAGAAGTGCCCGGACTGCGGTGGCCTATTAATTGAGGACGCGAAAAAAGGCGAAGTTAAATGCTCCAATAAAGAATGCGGATATATTAAATAAACACTAAATGCGCGAAAATTAAAAGACGTCCCATCTTAAATGGGGCGTCTTTTTTATTTATGTTTTTTCGTTCTAGTTTATTTTTTCCGCGTTTCTTTTTTCTTCTCTCCCCTATCTCTCATAATCTCTACTAACTTCTTCACGCCTTCACCAATAAGCAAAAGATAAGAAGCGCTATGTTCAATCTTCTCTTTAAGCAAATCTATAACCGTATCAACCTTATGCAGTCGATCGCGCATCTCTTTAATAACCTGAAAAGACTGTCTTAGGATCATGGCCAAATAATAAATCGCCCAGCAGGAAAAAACCGTTAAGAGCAAAACGGCCAGAGAAATAGCGATATATAATAAATCCTGACTTTCGTTTAGTGGCGGCATATGTTTAATTTAAAATTTAAAATAACGTTGATGGTTAATTTCTTCTCTGGCTATTTCACCGGCCTCGCCCAGTTCCACTTCTATCCCGCCGATTTTTCCGGCAAACCAATTATAAATTCCGGCGGTAATATAACCTATTAACCAGCCAACCAAAGCGGTTAACAAAGAGGTTAAAAGTCCTAAGAGCAAACCGGTGCCGAAATTATATAATATCACTAAAACTGATGGGCCCTGAAAATCATCCTTGGTAATAATGCGGATGGCCGTAGTCGCGGCCACGATCAGGGCCGTAAAAAATCCTACCAATCCATAAATCAAGGCGGTAATTTTAGCTAGCGACCCTTTGTTGATATTCTTTATTTCTGTCACCATTTTATTATATCACACTGGTTTAAAAACGCTAAGCAATTTAAGCCAATCGGCTATTGATAATTCTTGAGCTCTAATTTTTTCGTTGAAACCGGCCTGCTTTATCTTCTCCTCCGCTTCATTTTGATCCATTTTAAAACCGGCAGCTAAATTATTTTTTAACATTTTGCGCCTGGCGCTAAAACCAAATTTTACCAATTGAAAAAAACCTTTTTCATCAACCGTCGGGGCCGATCGCGGCATTATTTTAACTATGGCGGAATCCACTTCCGGCTTGGGCCAGAAAAAATCCTTGGCTACGGTTTTTATAATTGTCGCCTCCGCGTAAAACTGCACCGAAACCGATAATAGACTCATTTTACCCGGCCTAGCCGTTATTCTTTCCGCCACTTCTTTTTGCAGCATCAGCGCTAAGAGCTCCGGCTTCTTAGCAGCCTCTAAATACTGGCGCAGAAAAATTGAAGTGATGTTATATGGTAAATTAGCTACTAGCTTGTATGGCCCATTAAATAAGGTCTCCGGCCTTATTTTTAAAATGTCCTGATTAAGCACCTCGACATTTTTCACGCCCCGCGCCAATAATCCGGTCTTTAAAACGCGAGCTAGCTTGTCATCAAGCTCCACGGCTATGACTCGGCTCGCCCGCGCTGCCAGCTTGGCCGTTAAAAAACCCAAACCCGGGCCCACTTCTAAAACCATTTCGTCCGGTTGCAATTCAGCCGCGGCTATGATTTCATCATAAATTTCCTCCTTAATTAAAAAATTCTGCCCCTTAGAGCGGGCAGGAGTGATATTATATAGTTTGCATAAATTTTTGGTTTGTTCCAATAAATTCATCGGCATTTACAATTAGTAATTTTAATTGCTTTTGAATCCTGCTATAATATAATTAACTACGCCGGCGATTCGATCGATTATATTTGAATCAGCCTTACCCATACCGCAGCCGGAACAGCCGCCGCCTGATGCCAGAACGCCCTGATCCATCTGCGTCATGGTCATGCCGCCGGCGATTAATTGTCCGCCCTGGCTCAAACCAGCCTGGCCAATGGCCGTTTTTGTAAAAAGCGCCATAGTACCCATACCGCCAGCCGGAGTACCACTAACGTCAGAATACATCGTGCAAGTAGCCACATCCTTCGTTACGCAGAGAGTGCCGCCGGAGCAACAACTGCAAACTGGCGAACAGCAGGAAGTAAAGCAAGGAATAATTTTTACCCCAGTTAAACCTATTTGATAAGGATAGCCGCCGGCCGCTTGCACGCTTTTTTGCCAACGAACTTCAGGCAGATAATAATAATATCCACTGATTAAAATAATCGCGATAAAAGTTAGAAAGATAAGTAATTTCCTCATAATAACATTATACCATTTTCTATAGAATATGAAAAAAATCCTTCTCTTTAGCTTAATCCTTTGCATAATTTTACCGAATTTCGCTAAGAGCGCTACCTGGCTCTCTGGCCGAATTTTATTGCAAGTTGAGGATAAGGGCCAGGCCTGGTATGTCTCGCCGAGCGACCAGAAAAGATATAGTTTGGGCAGGCCGAACGATGCTTTGGCGTTAATGCGCCAATTGGGTATTGGTATTAGTAACGAGAATTTAGCTAAAATACCGGTCGGTTTTTCGGCTAACAATAATTTGGATAGCGACGCCGACGGGCTTGATGATAATTTAGAAATCGCGTTAGACACGGATAAAGACAAGAAAGACACGGACGCTGACGGTTATGATGATAAAATAGAACTAGCTAGCGGCTATAATCCGCTGGGTCAGGAAAAACTAGCGATTGATAAAAAATTTACGCAAAATCATGCCGGTAAAATATTTTTACAAGTGGAAAAAAACGGCGAGGCCTGGTATTTAGAACCAATGACACAAAAACGCTATTTTCTCGGTCGTCCTGGCGATGCTTTCCAGATAATGCGAACTTTCGGATTAGGCATTACTAACACCGATTTAGAAAGCATACCGGCCGATCAGTCGCCGATTGTTGTTATTCCACCCATTACCCCACCGCCGCCAGATGATCCGATAATTATTCCAACCGAAAATACTATCTCTTTAGCGGCCGCGGCCATCAGAGCGGCCAGCGCCTCAAGCGCCAAATCATATTTTACACCCAACCTACAAAAATCAATTGAATATTCGGTCGAACATATGGCCAAGGAGAATTTACTGATACTGGCCAACATCCTTTCCGGCAGTACCTTAGAATCTTCCACGGCGACCCAGAAAATTTATACTAACGAAGTCTATTTCCAAGGCGAAAAGCATACCGTGCGTTTTCAAGTGGAAAAACAGGCGGATGGCCAGTGGCTGATGACTAATCTTTAAAAAAACTTATATAACTATATTTACTAATTTACCTTTAACAAATATAACTTTTTTAACTCGTTTGCCTTCCAGCCACTTCTTAATTTTCTCGCTCTCCCGAGCAACTTTCTCCGCTTCTTTTTCGCTAATATCAGCCGAAACTTCAATAGTATCGCGCACCTTACCGTTTATCTGAATCACCAAATTTATATTTTCATCTCTAACTAACTCCGGATTATATTTCGGCCAGGGCTCGAGGAAAATACTTTTTTTATGACCAAGTTCTGACCATAGTTCTTCGGTCAGATGCGGCGCGAACGGCGCTAAAATTTTTAGAAAATTTTCCAGCGCTCCACGCGGCATAGTATCAAACTTAGTGACAAAATTCATAAAAATCATCATCTGGCTGATGGCCGTATTATAATGAAAATTTTCAATATCCTCGGTAACTTTTTTTATAGTTTTATGAAGCAGCTGCGGTAGTCCCGATTCCTTCATCTTGCAATCCCCGCCCGCACAATCGTATAATTTTTTATCTTTTAATTTATAAACATTTTCTAAAAATCTTCTGGCTCCTATCACGCCGTTCGTACTCCAGGCGCAGGGTTGGCTAAATGGCCCCATAAACATTTCATAAACTCGCATAGCGTCAGCGCCGAATTTAGCCACAATCTCGTCCGGATTAACGACATTATTCCAGCGCTTACTCATCTTGCGTCCGTCCTCGGCTAGTATTAAACCAACATGTTGTAGGCGCGTAAACGGTTCGCTATAATTTACCGCGCCAATATCAAATAAAAATTTATGCCAGAAACGCGCGTAAATTAAATGCCGCGTGGCATGCTCGGCGCCGCCAACATAAAAATCCACCGGCGACCAATATCTTTCCTTATCTTTATCAACCAGCGCTTTCTTATTTTTCGGATCAATATACCTTAAATAGTACCAACTTGACCCTGCCCATTGCGGCATGGTATTGGTTTCGCGCTTGGCCTTACCACCACACTTCGGACACTTAGTATTAACCCAATCTTTAATATTGGCTAGAGGCGACTCGCCCGTACCGGTCGGCTCATAATTTTTCACTTCCGGCAGTTTAACCGGCAAGTCTTTTTCCGGCACGGCCACATTACCGCATTCAGCGCAATGCACGATGGGAATCGGCTCGCCCCAATACCTTTGCCGCGAAAACACCCAATCGCGGAGTTTATAATTTACTGTTTTCTTGCCTAGACCGTTCTTTTCCAGCCAAGCGGTCATTTTTTCACGCGCTTCCTTAGAAGTCAGGCCATTATATTCGCCGGAATTAACTAAAAAACCATCTTCCGTAAAAACTTTGCCATTTAAATACTCAATATCTATCTTATCTTTCTCCTCGTCTCTACTTTTTAGTTGGAGCTCCTTCAATTTCTTAGTAAATCTATGGCTTATCACATAAGACTTAACGTCCAGCAGATTCTTAAGATCCTTTTCAAAATCATCAGCTAATCCTAATTCGCCTTTATTCGGACCGATATCAATCTCAATATCACCTTTTTTAAAAATAAAATTAGTTAATTTGTTTGTTATCTTTTTCTCACTTATCTTTCTAAAACCTAATTCTTCAAAAAGTTTAATGGCTTTTCGATGGTCTGCGTCATTCTCCGTTATCAAATCTAAGTCATTATTTTCACGATAAATTACCCTGGAATAAAAAGGAATGGCTAACGAACCCAATACCCAAATTTTTATATCCCTTCTCTCCGCCTCTCGCTGAATTTCATTTAAAACTTTTAAGACTTCGCTGGTTTTAACATACCCTTGATAATCAGGCGTGACTGATTGGCCAACTGGCAAATTATATTTCTTAGCAAATTCCCAATCTCTAGTATCATGCGCCGGCACAGCCATAACCGCACCCGTGCCATATTGGGCTAGGACATAATCAGCCACAAAAATCGGCACGGTTTCATTATTAAATGGATTAATCGCTTCCACACCTTCTAACTTCACGCCGGTTTTCTCTTTATTTAAATCAGTCCGTTCCAGGTCGCTTTTTTTCTTAGTGTTTTCAAAATATTTTTTCACTTTCGGCCAATTTTCTATCTGCGTTCTTAATTTTTTAACTAATTCATGTTCCGGCGCTAAAACTACATAAGTACAGCCAAAAATAGTATCAACTCTAGTAGTAAAGACTTTGATTCGTGATTCTTGATTCTTAATTCTAAATTCTACCTCCGCTCCCTCGCTTCTGCCGATCCAATTCCTCTGCATTTCCTTAATTGATTCCTCCCAATCCGGTAATTTTTCCAAATCATTCAACAAGCGATCAGCATAATCGGTAATCTTTAACATCCACTGGCGCATAGGCTTCTTTTCCACGGCCGAACCGCAACGCTCGCACTTGCCGTCTTCCAGATCTTCATTAGACAAACCGGTCTGGCACTTCGGGCACCAATTAATCGGCTCGTTTGATTCATAAGCCAAGCCGCGCTCAAACATTTTTAAAAACGTCCACTGCGTCCATTTATAATATTCCGGATCAGTAGTATTTATTTCCCTGTCCCAATCATAAATAAAGCCCAAGAGTCCTAATTGCCGCTTAAAAGTAGCGATATTCTTCTCCGTGGCCGCACGCGGATGAATTTTATTGGCGATAGCGTAATTCTCAGCCGGCAAACCAAAAGCGTCCCAGCCCATGGGATGAAGCACATTAAACCCCTGCATCATCTTAGCGCGGGCAAAAATATCCGTGGCAATATAACCCTTGGGATGCCCGACATGGAGTCCAGCGCCGGAAGGATAAGGAAACATATCCAAAACATAATATTTCGGCTTGTCTTTATCTTCGCTAGTTTTATATAACTTTTTTTTCTGCCAATATTTTTGCCACTTGGCTTCAATTTTTTTATGATTATACTTCTCCATAATGAACTTATTTTATCCTAAAATTGGCGAAAAGGCAAATCAGATTTTTAACATAACCAATAATTATTCAAAAGTCTCTCTCTAATTTTAAAACCATTGCCATGTCGTAATAAGCCGAGGTATGACTGCAAAGTTTCGTTTGCCGGGCTAGCCGTAATTCTTTTAAATATTCTGCGCCGAGTTAACCTCCGCAACACGCGATGGGCCTCAAAATGCTTCCAGCCGAGAAAATCCACGCCAGAAAATATTGTCCGCAAAAATATTTTTTCCGGATGCAGGCTAAGTTTTAATCTTTCCGATAAAAATTTCTGAATTTTCATTGCTAAATTTTCTAAATAAATTTTATCGGCGGACAAAATTACAAAGTCATCGGCATAACGGATAAAACATTTAACCCCTAAATCGTGTTTTGCAAATTGATCAAACACGTTCAAATAAACATTAGCGAAAAGCTGGGACGTTAGATTGCCCAAAGGCAGACCTGTGCCGGGCTTTAATTCGGCATGATAACTGTTGATTACTTTATTTAAAAGGTCAATAATATTTTTATCCGGTATATATTCATCTAAAATACAAAATAAAATTTTATGGTTAATGTTGTCAAAAAACTTTTTTACATCGCACTTTAGCGTCCAACAAACACGGCGATTATTTTTACTCGTTTTATAAACCAAGTTTCTAAATCTGTTTAACGCCCTATGCGTTCCCTTAATATCGCGGCAGGAAAAAGAATCGGCAATAAATATTTTATCAAAAAACGGGTAAAGAACCCTGTAAATAGCATGATGCAATAGTCGATCCCTGACGCTGGCTTTATGGATATGGCGGCGCTTAGGGTCATTAACATAAAAATCTACATAACCGCCGTGTTGATAAGCGCCATTGGCCAAATCATGATGAAGTGATAAAATATTATCCAGCAAGTCGCGGGAAAATATCTGAACATCTTTTTTCTTCTTTTTGCCGACTATGAACTCCCGCCAAGCGGAAAGTAAATTTTCTAAACTGATAATATCTTTAAACATATGAATCAGCTGTCTTTTCATAAAGATTCTATTAAGTCTGCCCCCCCCCCCGACGGAATGAAGATAATTTTCCAATTTTAAACCATCTAAAAGAAAGCTATGAATTATGGCACGGCTTTTTAGGTCGTTTGCCCCGCGCTACCCGTTATACCTTAGGCGCCAAAATTGACAATCTTTTTACGCACGCGATTTCCATCGCTTTAACCGCCAAATACACTAGGCAGGTTGAAAAAATAACAAAATTAAAACAAATAAGTGAATATCTAGATTATTTAAAATATTTCTTAACCATTCTCTGGGAAATAAAAGGCATTGACAATAAAAAATTTGCGGAACTGGCGAGTAAATTGGATTTTATCGGTAAAATGATCGGCGGGTTAATTAGGTACCTTGAACAAAAGTAAAAGAAGGCCAAAGGCCTTCTTTTTTTCTTCTCGCACCATCAGGAGGAAGAAACCGACGTTGTCATTGCCGATCGAGTCGTTCCAGTTGTTGCAGTTGAGGCCGTTCTGGTTGAAGTTGCCGGCAATCAAGCGGTTACCGTCCGCGTTCAGGGTCAATTATTGTGAATACTACCATCTAAAACACCGCCCGTTGAGTACTCTTCGGGTTGAATCTCATGCGGAGACGTTATCTCCTTAATAATATCCACGGGGTGCGAAAAGAATGCTGGGGATAATTTTCTTGCGCTGGCGCGATCCTTGGACAACGCCATTCTGAATGAAAATTATCTCGCGCCAGTTGCCTGGCGTCCTTGGAGACCAGGAATTTAACAACGCGGCAATAATAATCTTACCATAAAAATCGCGACGAAAAAAGAACCCCGGACAACAAGTACCCGAGGTTATGAGAATTTTATGGATCCAGACGTAGAAATCACCGAGAATCCTACTCGCCCGCCTTAGGGGCGGGCTGACCGAGTTTCTCCACCCCCAGGAGGAAGAAACCGACGCCGTCACTGCCGCGCGAGCCGCGCCAGCTGCTGCAGCTGAGGCCGCCCTGGTCGAAGAGGCCGGCAATCAAGCGGCGACCGCCCGCGTCCAGGGTGTCAGATGCCGCGTAAAGATAGTTTAGTGGCACTCGCTCGCCCGTGCGCTTGTGATGCGCCAGAATGAGAGCGAACTGCAGACCAATTGAGCCGAAGCGGTCGCAATGGCTGGTTGGCAAATTATGGGCCTTCAGCAGGGTGGCGCGATGCGCCTCCATTTGCCCAATGCTCTTATTCGTGCTTTGTTCCGCAAACCGCGGTACCCAGAACACCAGGGAATCTTCGGTCGGTTTGTCCGGAAAGTTCCAGGACTGCAGATAGGCTAAATCTTTGTAGCAAGGGCCGGCCAACGGGGCATGAGTCTTAAGAGTAAACCCCTGTCTTACTTTCCAGACGACTGGACCGGCATAACCCAGGCTCGCAGCGTACTTGCGCCATGGTTTTACAATGACCTCGGCCTGTTCCGGCGAATATTTCTTCCCTTGGACCAGAAGTGCAATAGCTTCCTGGTCTGAAAGCGGATTTACGAAGATGCTCGCCGCGATCTTCTTGACCCGCTCTAGAAGTAACGCCGAAACCTTAGCCGGATCATCGGCAAAGGCATCTTTTTGCGGATCGGTTAAACTTCTCCACCACTCAACCAAACAATCAGCGGATACTTTCGTGTTCATTTCTCTGTCTTTCCGCCCTAAATGGGCAGTTTCCTCAACCGGATAGCCAAGGAGAAAACTGGTTTTTCCAGCCTTCTTTCTGCTCAATTTGGCTTAAATTAAACAAAAAGAAAGCTGGAAATATATAAAAAGAGCAATAACTATAAAATGTATCATATTCTACCATTAATTTCAACCCCCACCGGACAATGGTCTGAAGCCATGACCTTATCCATAATAAAAGCTTTTTTCACCTTTTTGCTAAAACTTTTAGAAACGCAAAAATAGTCTATGCGCCAGCCGATATTCCTAGCGCGCGAATTAAAACGATAGCCCCACCAGGAATATTGAATTTTATTTTTATTAGCCTGCCGATAAGTATCAACAAAGCCGGCCTGCAAAAATTTCGTCATCCAGCGGCGCTCTTCATCAGTAAAACCAGGATTGCCGACATTATCCTTCGGCCGCGCCAAATCAATCTCTTCGTGCGCAACATTATAGTCGCCGCACAAAATGACCGGCTTATGTTTTTCTAATCTTTTAACATATTTCAAAATCTGATCATTAAAAGCCAGTTTAAACCCAAGCCGGGATAATTCATGATTGGCGTTGGGAAAATAAGCGTTAACCAAATAAAATTTTTCTAGCTCCGCGGTTTGCACCCGGCCCTCACGATCAAATTTCGTTTCGCCCAGGCCGTTTTTCACTGACAGGGGCGGAAAGCCGTCTTTCACTAATATGGCCGTACCGCTATAGCCCGGCCTTTCGGCCGGATGCCAATATTCTTTATAACCCCTAAAGTCAAACTGCTCCTTGGCTCTGGCCGCGTCATTAATTTTAATTTCTTGCAGGCATAAGACATCCGGCCGATCTTTTTTTAAAAAATCGCCCAGACCCTTTTTAACCGCCGCTCTTATACCATTAACGTTCCAAGAAATTATTCGCATATTTTTTTAAAACGAACCTAATCCTTAATTAAAAGAACTAGGCTCGTTTTATATCATTCTAATAATTCTCTAGCTCTTGCCGGCAGCGCTATGGGTATTATGGCTATTATTATTCTTATTGTGCATTTCATCCTTAATTATCGGGGCGACGACGTCTTTGTGCAAATTATATTCGCAAAAAACCGCTAAAGCGATAACCGTGGTCCAGAGGCCGTCCTTATTACCCTCGGCTGATTGACAAACATTGGAAGTTTTGAAGATGTTGCCGCTGGCTTTATAGATCTGTTCTCGTTCTTCCCAGGCTTTGGCCGAATCGAATTCAATGCCTAAAGTGGTAGCCAACATAGTAGCCGCTAAATCTTCGGCGTACTCGCCGGCCTTCTTCGCCACTTCACCGAAAGCATGGTGTTCGGATAAGTAACCGTAATTATTTTCATCACTCGGCCTGGCTAAACCGATGGCCGCGGAAATTAAACGGTTAGGCTCATTAGTTTCGGCTCTGGCCATAACGCAAAAAACAATCTGGCCCGGATGGAGCATTTTCTCGCCCTTCTCCCTTGAAGTGATATGACAGTTGGGCGGCATAATACTGGAGACGGTCACTAAGTTATGTTTTTCGATGCCGGCATCCCTTAGGGCCAGCTCAAAAGAGGCCAGCTTGTCTTTGTGAACGCCGACTCCTTTGGTTAAAAACATTTTTTTGGGTGTGAACATACTTTTTTATTCTCTGTTGGTTTAAAGAATTAATTAATAAACGCCAAAAGGCGTGATTTAATTATACAGCTTTACAATTATTTTGCAATGATTATTCTCTGTAATTTTTTAACGCTGGCTCCGCTGACTTTCATCTTCTTTCGTTTCCGTCGCCCCCGCTTAACTAGGCTTTTTTCGACTTCATCCGCCAGCTTATCCAAATTTTGTTTATTCATAAAATTAATGTTATAATATTCATATCTCTAAATTGACTTTACTCTAATATAGTAAAACTAATTTTAGAAAATATCAATGGAACATTCAGGCAAAAATTGGTATAAAAAATGGTGGGGAATCCTAATAATCATCTTCCTGGCCATAATTCTCTTTTTTCTGGCGGCCAGCGCTTTTTACTTTATCGGTGAAATTAAAAATGCTAGACTTAAGCTTAGTCAGTCCGGACCGGAATTAAGCGGCGAGCAATATCCGGCCGCAACCGACAATAGCTACTGGCTAGGCTCGACCGGCGCTAAAATTACTATAGTGGAATTCGGCGATTTTGCCTGCCCGCATTGCTTAAGCGCTTACCCGACGGTCAGAGAATTAAGCTTACGATATAAAGATGATATAAAATTCATCTGGCGAGATTACCCGGTAGTTGCCGATTATTCGGCCACCCTGGCTTTAGCTGGGCGCTGCGCCGGCGAACAAAACCTGTTTTGGCTCATGTATGATAAGCTATTACAAAACCAAGGCGTTAGTTCAGCCGATCAGCTCTTAGCCCTGGCTAATCAAATCGGTGCCGATTTAACAAAATTTCAAAATTGCCTTAGTCAAAGAAAATATTTACCGCAAATACAAAAAGATTTAGCCGACGGACAGGCTTTCGGCATCACCGGCACGCCGACTTATTTCATCAATGGATATAAACTGGCCGGCGACGTGCCGCTAGACGTTTTTATTCAAATAATTGAACAATTAAAAGAATAATATTTTATGATTGAAATAAGAATCCATGGCCGCGGCGGCCAAGGCGTAGTAACAGCCGCGGAATTAATCGCTATTGCCGCCTTTAAGAGCAGTAAACAGGCCCAGGCCTTTCCTTCTTTCGGCGTGGAAAGAACCGGCGCGCCGGTAGAATCCTTCGCTAGGATTGACGACCAGCCAATTATAGTTAGAGAACAAATCTATCAGCCGGATATTCTGATTATTCAAGACTCTACTCTCTTGGATATTATGGACGTAACTAAGGGCTGCTCCAAAAAAACCCTGGTCGTTATCAATACGGCTAAAAATAAAAGTGAATTAAAAATAAATTTGCCTAAAAATAATATCCATACGATTGATGCCACGAAAATCGCCCTAGCGATAATCGGTAAAAATGTCGTTAATACGGTTATTCTTGGCAGTTTCGCTAAAGCTACCGGGTTGATCAGTCTAGAGTCTTTAAAACAGGCCATCACGGAAAAATTTTCCGGACATGACGAACTAATAGCTAAAAATTTAAAAGCCGTGGAACAAGCCTATAACGTCTAAATTAAGCACTATTATGCAAATAACTACTAAACCTGCCTCATCCAGAAACAATAAAACCGGCGCCTGGCGCACTAACCGGCCGAAATTCCTAGCCGATAAATGCACGGCTTGCGGTATCTGCCAGCGCCTCTGCCCGGAAGGCATCATCTATCAAACTAATAAGACAAATTCCTTAGGCAAGATGCCTTTTGATTGCGATTTTGATTATTGCAAAGGCTGCGGCCTCTGCGCCGGAGCCTGTCCATTTCAAGCGATCATCATGGAATTGGATGAAAAATAAAAATTTCACAAAACATATGGCATCAAATAAAAATAATCAGCAACAAATTCTTGAAGGTTCGCGCGCTATCGCCATAACCGTCAAAAACATCAATCCGGCGGTTATTTCCGCTTATCCGATTACGCCGCAAACCCATATCGTTGAAGATCTGGCAAAATTTAAAGCCGATGGCCTGGCCAGATACGAATATGTCCGAGCCGAATCTGAATTCGCCGCCGCCTCAATCGTGGCCGGAGCTTCGGCCGCTGGCGTCAGAGCCTATAGCGCTACCAGCTCGCAAGGACTGCTTTTAATGATGGAGGTGATTTATAATATCGCCGGCATGCATTTGCCGCTAGTTATGACGTGCGCTAATCGAGCCATTGGCGCGCCGATTAATATCTGGAACGACCAGCAGGATGTTATGGCCGCCCGCGACGCCGGTTGGATCCTTTTATTCGCTGAAAACCATCAGGAAGCGGTTAGCCAGCATATCATGGCCTTTAAAATCGCCGAGGCGTTAAAACTGCCGGTAATGATCAATGTGGACGGCTATGTCTTAACTCATTCCTATGAACCGGTTATAATTCCCACGGCCGAACAAATCAGAAAATACCTGCCCGGTTACGTTCCTACGGCCGGCCAGTTTCTAGATCCTAAAAATCCGGTCACTCTCGGCGCCTTGGCTACGCCGGCGCACTATATGGATATTAGGCAGGAACTGCACGATAAACTGACGGCCAGCCTTAAAACTATTGATCAGGAATATAAATCTTTTCATAAAATTTTTCCAGAGTTAAAAACTAAGAGCGCTATTAATAATGGCCTGTTAGAATATACCGGACCAAAGTCGCCACAAACTATTATTGTCGCCATGGGTTCTGTTTTAGGCACGATTAAGGACACCGTGGCCGGAGAGAAGAATATCGGCATTCTAAAAATCAAAGCTTACCGCCCCTTTCCGGCCGAGCAAATTTTAAAGATTATCGCGCCAACCAAAAATGTAGCCGTTATAGATAAATCAATCTCTTTAGGGCATATTGGCCCGCTAGCTTCGGATATCATGGCCGTTGCCCAAGGCAAAACCAAAGCCAATATTTCCAGCTTCATCGTCGGCCTGGGCGGACGCGATATTACTAAAGAAATGATTAAAAAAATAATCAAGCAGTCTAATAAAAAGTTTTCCGGCGTGCGATTTATCGGTAAATAAAATAATTTTAATTTTATGCGAAAGTCCTTCCCTAAAATTTTAATCATCTTATTCCTCTCGGTTTTTATTTTGCAAATCATTTGCCTGTTTTTTCTTTTAGCCACACCGGTCGCCAGTCAGGCCAGCGGCACCTTTATGACACAGCCAGGAGATTTCACGCCGCAGGTTGAACTGCCTGGGTTTAACTTTGATAAAAACGATTCCTCAACCGGCAATATCGCCAATTTAATTAAAGCTATTTATAACTACGCTATCGGCATTGTCGGCATTCTGGCGGCCGTGGTTTTAATGGTCGGCGGCGTCTTATGGATCATGGCTGGTGGCAACGCCACGCAAATCGGCGAAGCCAAAGCCTGGATCGGCGCCGCCCTGACCGGCCTGGTTCTCGCCCTAACTTCTTATTTAATCTTAAACACAGTAAATCCGGCGCTGGTAAATTTACAGACGACGGATATAACAAAGATAGGAAAATTAATAAAAGGAAGTTGCACATTAATAGAGGCTCCATATACATGTACAAACAATATTGAAGAGAAACAATGTATAGCATCATATGCTACATTTGTAGAGGACGGAAAATGTCCCAACCCATGTTGTTCTTTTATAATTAATGATAGAACTCAACAAAGAAGTTGTAATGACAACACTGCAACATTAGAAAATTGCAAAGGACCTAACGCCAGTTTCCTTCCTAATGCTACGTGTGATAAAAACAAAAATTGTATTTCTAATAAATAAACTACACCGCATCAGAGTTTACCATAAAGGACTTAAAGTATCAGAAGGACTATCTTTAACAAAGAATGGTGGTTTGTTGTTGAAGATGTAGTGCTGGCTTTAATTGATTCAAATGACCCGAAGCAATATATACAACGCATGAAGCAGCGCGATCCGGAGCTAGCTAAAGGGTGGGTACAGATTGTACATACCCTTTCAGTTAAAACCGCAGGCGGAAAACAACCAATGAATTGCGCTAATACTGAAGGAATTTTCCGCATTATTCAATCAACCCTCTTGACATTGTAATACAGCTGTATTACAATAAAAACACTATCATTAACACTAAAATTATGCGCGAAGTTTTAACTTTATCGCTTCCCCAGAAAACTACAAAAATAATTAAGAAAAGAGTGGAGGAAAGAGGCTTCTCCACCGTCAGCGGCTATATTCAATATTTATTAGAAACGGACGACGAATTGATCTCGGTAGAAGAGCTGCTCAAAATGGCAAAAAGGGCGGAAAGTGATTATAAAAAGGGAAGGACAAAAAAATTAAAATCCGCTTTAGACCTAATGAAATGCAAATAACTAACATACATTATTCAGAGAATTTTACGGAACAATTCAAGAAATTGGCCGAGGAGCTAAAAATATTAACCGTCAAAAAAATAGAAATATTCAGGGAAAATCCTCTGCATCCATCTCTCCGCTTGCACATGCTTAAGGGAAAGCTTATTAATTTCTGGTCTATTTCAATAACTGCCAAACACCGCCTAATCTTTAAACGACAAAAAAACAGCGATATAATACTTATCTCTATCGGAAAGCATGACATCTATAAATGCTTATGAAGCCATGAATATGCTCTACTTCACTAAATACGCCGAAAACAAATTTGACATGCTGAATAAGCATAAAATTTTTTTCACGCGTGAGCAGGTTGAAGAAGCCGTGGCCGCGCCGGACAAGCAAAACCGCAAAGGTAAGTTCATGGCCGCGCAAAAAGAAGGCGTTAAGGTGATTTACAAAAAGGATGGCGACATGTTAAAAATCATAACTTTCTTTCCGGTAAAATAACCCCAATCTGTCATTGCGAGGAGCTCGTACTCGGGCGACGAAGCAATCTCATGCTCTAAAATATTCGTGAGATTGCCACGCTCCCTTCGGTCGCTCGCAATGACAAATGATCCATATGCAATACGATTTGGAAACCAATATCTTAAGCTGGGAAATAGCTAAAGACCCGATTGATCACGCTTTAGAGCTCGGGAATTTTATTATCCATTTATCCAAAGCCAGAAAACCGGTGTTAATTGAAATCCTGAATGCTTCTAAGTTCGTCGGTCAGACTGATAAAATAAAACTGGAAACTATTAAAAAACAAATTATGGAAACGAATTAGAAGTTTTACTGTCATTGCGGGCTTCTTGCCTACCGGCAGGCAGGAACCCGCAATCCAGGAGGTAAACGACGGAAACGCATTTCTGGATTGCGGCTCGAAGGCCGCAATGACAATACCTTAATTATAAATTATACAAAATATGAACAATACCATAATAGCTAAAAAATCAGCTAGCCATAAGACCACTCTCCTCTCTCCCGGCCACCGCGCTTGCGCCGGCTGCGGCCAGATGATCGCGGCTCGCTTAGTCGCCGACACGCTCGGACCGAATACCATTATCGCTAACGCCACCGGCTGCCTAGAAGTCGTAACTACGGCTTATCCGGAAAGCTCCTGGGGTATGCCCTGGATCCATTCGCTGTTTGAAAACGCTTCGGCCGTGGCTTCCGGCATTTCCGCCGCGCTTAAAGCCCAGGGCAAAGATAAAGAAGTAAAAGTCGTAGCCCAGGGCGGCGACGGCGGTACCTTTGATATCGGCTTCGGACTTATTAGCGGCATGTGGGAGCGGGGTGAAAATATTCTTTATGTCTGCTACGATAATGAAGGCTACATGAATACCGGCGCTCAGGCCAGCGCGGCCACGCCGTGGGCAGCCCATACTACCACTACTCCATCCGGAAAGTCCCCAGATCTCGCTGGCATTGGTTCGCATTTTATGAAAAAGGACATGTTGGCAATCGCCTTAGCTCATGGCTTAAAATACGCGGCCCAAACTACGGTCGCCTACCCCTTAGATATCATTAAAAAAGTCAAAAAAGCCGTAGCCACTCCCGGACCGTCATATTTACAAATTCTTGTACCCTGCATCCCGGGCTGGAAAACCGAACCCAAGGACACGATTGAACTGGCAAAATTAGCCGCCCTAACCGGAATTTATCCGGTAGTTGAATATACAGACGGCCGACTAACCGACAGTTTAAAACGACCAACCCAGCCGCCGCGCGTTGAAGAATACCTAAAACCCCAAGGCCGTTTTAAGCATTTATTCAAAGACGAGCGCGGCAAAAAACAAATCGCTTATATTCAGTACCTGGCCGACGAAAACGCCAAAAAATACAATCTATAATCCCTTTGCGCATATTATCAAAAACAAAAAAGCCTTGGAACTTTCGCTCCAAGGCTTTTTTGTTTTTATATCTAAAGAACAAATAATAATATCATCTTACGTTGGGTAAAGATGTTGGTTTTGAGCGCATATGAAATTGTAGCGATTTTTCCAAAAATCGCCCAAATTTCATCTTAAGCGAAAAACCAACATCTTTACCCAACAATTTTCCCGTTAAAAAAATTACCAATGAAATTACTCTACTTTCGCCCGATAACCAGTGCCAGCCGGAATCGGCCGGCCGATAATGACATTTTCCTTCAAACCCTCTAAACCGTCTATTTTGCCGGTAACGGCCGCATCAATTAAGACTCGAGCGGTTTCCTGAAACGAAGCGGCTGACAAAAAGCTGTTAGTAGTTAATGATGACTTGGTAATACCTAAGAGCAATTCTTCGCCTTTAGCCTCTTTCTTGCCGGCGGCTTTAGCTTCCTCGTTGGTGCGATCAAAAATCGCTTTTTCTACGATTTCGCCGGGCAATAAATCAGTTTCACCGGCCGTCTGCACGTAAACTCGGCCGAACATCTGACGGGCGATTATTTCAATATGCTTATCATTCAACGGCTGACCCTGCGACGAATAAACATACTGAATTTCTCTGATAATATATTTTTGCACCTCCAGCTTATTGCGTAAATTATATAGCTGGTGCAAATCTAACGAACCATCGGTCAGTTGATCGCCAATATTAATTTTATCGCCGTCCTTAATTAAGATACCGAAGCCTTTAGGCACGACATATTCCTTAGTCTTCTCCGCTTCGCTAGCGACTTTAATCAATTTATCTTCTATCTTGACTATGCCGGCCCGCTTGGACTTAAAGACTTTTTTACCAACAGAGAATAATTCACTATTCTTATTAACCTCAGCACCATCTTTAACCAACATTTTAACTTCCTGCTTTTTATTGGTCTTGCTCTCTAGCGCGGCTTCGCGAATCGCTTCAGCAAAATGATATTTATCCGTCTCCTGGCCTTGATAATAAACTTTTAGAATCTTAGCTTGCGGATTAGAGACGATCATCTCACCGCTCTCATCAGCGATAGTCCTTTGGCCGGTTTCAATTTTTACCGTACCGGCTACGTCGGCAATAAAGGCTTTTTTCTTGGGCGGCCTGGCTTCAAAGATTTCTTCTACGCGAGGCAGACCCTGAGTGATATCTTCCTGGCCGGCCACACCGCCAGTATGGAAAGTTCTCATGGTTAACTGCGTGCCCGGTTCGCCGATGGACTGAGCGGCGATAATACCAACGGCCGTACCTATTTTTACCGGTTTATTATAAGCCAAGTCATAGCCATAACATTTCGAACAAACGCCGCGATGTATCTTGCAAGTCAAAATTGACCTAACCTTAACTTCCTGGATATCTTCTTTGACTATTTTATCGGCGATATCTTCGGTTACCAGCTCGCCGCTCTTTAATAAAACTTTGCCAGATTGATTCTTTAAATCGGCGGCCAGGAATCTACCGGTGATACGCTTAACTAAATTTTCTCCCATCTCTTCACTCTCTTTCTTAATGACTAAAAGGCCTTCCTTGTCGCCGCAGTCCTCACTTACTACGATAATATCCTGGGAAACGTCAACCAAGCGCCGAGTTAAGTAACCGGCGTTAGAAGTTCTAAGCGCCGTATCCGATAAACCCTTTCTAACGCCGTGCGTGGCGATGAAATACTCTAAAACGCTGAAACCTTTCTTGAAATTACCCGTCACCGGCAATTCAATAATATCTCCTGAAGGCGAAGTAACTAAACCTTTCATGCCCAGAATCTGCGTTAGCTGCGCCCAGGAACCGCGGGCGCCTGATTCAATCATGGAATAGACCGGTCCGTCTTTAGGCAAATGGTTGCGACAAATTTCCGTAACTTTTTCCTTAACCGTGGTCCAGAGCTCAATAATTTTAGAATAGCGCTCACTATCGGTTAAAAGGCCGTCGCTATATTGTTCGCCGATCTCTTCCGCTTGCGCGGTAGCGTTAACAATCATCTGGTCTTTATCGGAGAGATGAGGAATATCATCCATGCCCCAAGATAATCCGCTCTTAGTAATATAGCGGAAACTCGTATTCTTAAGCTGATCAAGTAAATCAATGGTCGCTTGTTCGCCGTAGTGACGCAAACACTCCTTAATTAAATTTCTTAACCGGCTCTTGCCAACGACTTCGTTAACGAACCTTAATTTAATCGGCAAAGCTTCATTAAAGATAATTCGGCCGACCGAGGTAATAACCGGCTGACCGTTGATCATCACTCTGATTTTCTGCTGCAATTTTATATTCTTCAGGTTATAAGACAACATAGCGTCCTCCGGTGAATAAAAATTCTTCAATTTCTTTTCATCAGCGGCTAAATAGTCAGGTCCGATATTGGTAATATAGAAAGCTCCCCAAACAATATCCTGGTTGGGCGTCACTACCGGATCGCCAGTGGCCGGCTTTAAGAGGTTGTGGCTGGAAAGCATAATATCGCGAGCCTCGGCAATCGCCTCTTCGGTTAAAGGCACATGAACGGCCATTTGGTCGCCGTCAAAGTCCGCGTTAAAAGCCGTACAAACCATAGGATGGATCTGTAAAGCCAAACCTTCGATTAGAATCGGCTTAAAGGCCTGGATACCTAAACGATGCAGAGTCGGCGCGCGATTTAAGAAAACATAAGCTTGTTTAACAATATCTTCCAAAATATCCCAGACTTCTTCCTTGCCCGACTCAATAAAGCGAGAAGCGCTTCTAACATTATGAACTATCTCTTTGTTAATAAGCTGGGAGATGATAAACGGCTTAAACAATTCTAAAGCCATGCGCTTCGGCAAACCGCACTGATCCAGTCTTAAATTAGGATTAACCACAATAACGCTACGTCCGGAATAATCTACTCTCTTACCTAATAAATTCTGCCGGAAGCGCCCCTGCTTGCCTTTTAATGAATCGGCCAATGATTTAAGCATTCTTTTCTGTCCGGTTGAAGCTACCACGGTTTTACCGTGTCTAATTGAATTATCCACCAAAGCGTCAACCGCTTCCTGCAGCATTCTTTTTTCGTTGCGGCAAATAACCTCAGGCGCATTTAAATCAATCAATTGCTTTAAACGATTATTGCGATTAATAATACGGCGATACAAATCGTTCAAATCAGAAGTGGCGAAACGGCCGCCATCCAGCGGCACCATCGGTCTTAAATCCGGCGGTATAACCGGTACAACGTTTAGAATCATCCACTCCGGCCTTAAATTATTCGCCTGCAGGCTCTTTAAGAGCTTTAAGCGTCTAATTAACTTATCCTTCTTAGAATCAATCGCCACGGCCAATTCTTTCTCTAAGGCAGGGATTAATTTATCAAAATCAACCTTGGCTAATAACTTTCTGATAGCGTCCGCGCCGATATCGGCCGTAAAAATATGGCCGTATTTTAAACTCAAATTTTGATAAACGCTTTCAGAAATAATGGTCAATGGTTTTAATTCTTTAAGCTCCTTCTGCGCCTGGTCAAAAGCCTGATCCAGATCGTTAAATTTATCATTTTTAATCTTCTCTAAGACCTCGATTTCCGCGCTCAAAATTTCTTCAATCTCAAGTTCACTCTTGCCCTGGCTAAGCAGCTTGCCTTTTCGATTCTTTATTTCGTTAATCTGCTTTTGCCCGTCCTGTTCAATGGCTTTTTTCTTGCTCTTATACTCTTGTTTAATCTGCTCAATCGTCGCCAAGCGCAATTCTTCGTTGACATCAGAAATTATGAAGCTGGCAAAATATACCACCTTCTCTAAAGCCTGCATGGATATATCCATAATCAAGCCGATCTTTGAAGATGTCCCCCGCAAAAACCAAATATGAGTAACCGGCGCTTCCAGTTTGATATGGCCCATGCGCTCGCGCCTAACCAAGCTTCTGGTAACTTCCACGCCGCACTTATCGCAAATAATACCTTTATAACGAATTTTCTTGTATTTGCCGCAATAACATTCCCAGTCCTTGGACGGCCCGAAAATACGCTCGCAAAATAAGCCATCCTTTTCCGGCTTTTGCGTTCGGTAATTAATAGTTTCCGGTCTGGTAACTTCGCCATGAGACCAATTTAAAATTACTTCTGGAGAAGCTAATTTTAATTTAATGGCATCAAAATCGGAAGTTTTGATTGGATTAAGCATACTAGTATAATATAATAAATTTTATTTAATTATTTTTATCCTCTTTCTGCCCTTTATCCTCAAAATTGTCCTTTTTCTCCCCTTCCGCCATCGGCTTATCGCTGATCTGGCGCTCCAAATCAATTACCTGTCCAGCCTGCATAAGCTCCACGTCTAGACACAAGCCTTTTAATTCTCTGACTAGAACATTAAATGATTCGGGAACATTTATTTTTCTGATCGGTTCACCTTTAATAATTGATTCATAAGCTTTGCTGCGGCCCGGCACATCATCCGATTTGATAGTTAGAATTTCCTGAAGACAATGAGCGGCGCCATAAGCTTCTAAGGCCCAGACTTCCATTTCGCCGAAGCGCTGGCCGCCGAATTGAGCCTTGCCGCCTAATGGCTGCTGAGTAATCAAAGAGTAAGGTCCGATGGAGCGTTGGTGCATCTTATCTTCCACCATATGGTTCAGCTTCAACATATACTGAACGCCAATAACAATCTTATTGTCATAAGGCTCGCCGGTTTTACCGTCATAGAGAACAACTTTACCATCAGCCGGCAGTCCGGCTTTTTGGAGCTCCTCTTTAATTTGCTCCTCGGAAATACCATTTAAAGAAGGCACAGCTACTTTGTAGTTTAATTTTTTAGCGGCAAAACCTAAATGAGTCTCTAAGAGCTGGCCCAGGTTCATTCTGGAGATAACTCCCAGAGCCGATAAAATAATATCAATCGGCGTGCCATCGGCTTGGCAAGGCATATCTTCAACCGGCACAATCCGGGAAATAACGCCTTTATTACCATGTCGGCCGGCCATTTTATCGCCAATTTGAATCTTTCTTAAATTAGCTACCGTTACCTGGATGGACTGAATAACTCCGGCAGACAGCTTATCTCCGTCTTCTCGAGAAAAAATCTTAACATCAACCACTTTGCCGTGCTCGCCATGCTCAAGATAAAGCGATGAATCTCTGACATCCTTGGCTTTCTCGCCGAAAATCGCCCGCAATAATTTTTCTTCAGCCGACAGTTCGGTTTCTCCTTTAGGCGTAATTTTACCGACTAAAATATCACCGGACGACACTTCAGCGCCGATGCGAATAATACCGCGCTCATCCAAATCTTTTAATTTTTCCTCGCTGATGTTAGGAATGTCGTTAGTAATTAATTCCGGACCAAGCTTAGTATCACAAACATCAATCGTATAATGCTCTATATGAATTGAAGAATAAATATCTTCTTTAATCAGCCGCTCGGAGATAATAATAGCGTCTTCATAATTAAAGCCTTCCCAGCTCATGAAAGCGACTAAAGCATTGTGCCCCAAAGATAATTCGCCATGATCAACGGCCGAGCTATTAGTTAAAACATCGCCTTGTTTAACTTTATCTCCTCGATTGATAATCGGCCGCTGATTGATACAGGTTGAAGCGTTAGAGCGCAAAAATTTACTTAAGACATGCTTAGTTATTTTTCCGGACTTATCTTTAATCTCTATGGCTCCGCCATCCATTTTAACAATTTCACCATCATGCTCGGCTAAAATAATATGACCAGAATCGGTGGCGGCTCGCCTCTCAATGCCGGTGCCGACTAACGGCGCTTCGGCGGTGATTAAGGGTACGGCCTGACGTTGCATGTTAGTTCCCATCAAAGCTCGAATGCCGTCGTTATGCTCTAAGAAAGGAATTAAAGAAGTGGCCACGGAAACTATTTGGTTAGGCGCCACGCCAATTAAATCTATCTTCTCAACTACTTCCATGGCTGGCTGGCCGTATTCTCTGACCTCGGCCTTTAAAACTGTAAAGTGGCCATCAGCGTCAACCGGCGTGGTCGAAGCAGTAGTAATATATTTTTCCTCTTCAAAAGCATCTAGATAAATAATTTCATCGGTTAAAACCGGCTTAATCGGTATAGTGACATGACCTAATTTTTCTTTAAGTTCGCGAGCGGTCTTTTTATCAATTACTTCTCCGGCCTTAATAATCAACTTGCCTTGCTTTTCATCCTTAATTTCATAAATATCTTCACGCGCAATTTTACCTTCGGTAATTTCCGGCTTATTTTCTACGTCATGAAGAACCACCCGATAAGGCGCCTCAATAAAGCCATAGCTGTTTAATCTGGCGAAGCTTGATAAATGTCCGACCAGGCCGATATTCGGTCCTTCAGGGGTAGCAATCGGACAAATACGACTATAATGAGTAGCATGTACATCGCGCACTTCGAAACCGGCTCGTTCGCGAGTTAACCCGCCCGGTCCCATAGCGCTTAATCTTCGTTTATGTTCAAGCTCGGCCAAAGGATTGGTCTGATCCATAAACTGTGATAATTGAGACGACATGAAGAATTCTTTCACCACGCTAATAACCGGGCGGGCGTTAATTAATTTATTGGGCGTCAAAGAATCAATATCCATAATACTCATCCGGTCTCTGACAATCCTCTCCATACGGGCCAAGCCAACTCTAAATTTATTTTGGATCAGCTCTCCGACCGCTCTAACCCGACGATTACTTAGATGATCAATATCATCTTCTTTTTCTTGAGTAATATTCAATCTGATAACTTCTTTAACAATAGCCACTAAGTCTTCTCTACGCAAAACTCGGTTTTCCTTATTATTGGGAATATCCAAACCGAATTTTTTATTCATTTTATAGCGTCCAACGCGATCAAAATCATAACGGTCAAATCTAAAAAACATGGAATGAATCAGCTGCCTGGCATTATCAGTCGTGGCTAAATCGCCCGGCCTGATTCTCTTATAAACCTCTTTTAAGCCTTCGGCTTCATTCTTGGCCGCATCCTTAGCTAAGGTTGCTTCAATAAAGCTCAACTCGGTTTTGCCTTCATCCTTTAGGGCATCTTTCAAATCTTGGTCTTGGCCGCAAAAAAGTTCTTTTATTTCTTCATCCGTTGAATAGCCAAAGGCTCTAAATAAAGAAGTGATGGCGACTTTTCTCTTTCTGTCAATTCTAACCCAAACCACGTCATTAACGTCGGTTTCAATCTCTAGCCAAGCGCCGCGATTAGGTATAACCTTGGCGCCGTAATATTTTTTCCCCTTAATAAATTCCGAAGTAAAAATAACACCAGCGCTTCTAATTAGCTGGGAGACCACTACTCTCTCAATGCCATTGACGATAAACGTGCCATTATTAGTCATTAAAGGGAAATCACCCAAAAAAACTTCCTGCACTAATGTCTGGCCGGTTTTTTTATTGGTTAATCTGGCTTTAACCCTTAGAGAAGCCTCGTAAGTTATGTTTTTAACCTTACTTTCACTCTCATCGAATTTCGGCTCATCCAGATAATAGTCTTCCAAAGATAATTCCAGATTACGGCCGATAAAATCAGTGATCGGGGAAATCTCTTGAAATAAATCAGCCAGACCTTCACGTAAAAACCAGTTATAAGAATCTTTTTGAATTTCAATCAGATCAGGCAGATCAATCGCCGTTTTAGTTTCGTTAAAAAATTTTCTGCCCATTAGCTTGGATTTAGTGGTCATATTTTTTATTATTTTCCCCGAGCCGTATCGCTACGGCTAATTCGAGGTTGCTAAAGCCGCATCCGCTAGCGCTTAAAGCTTGCGGCGGCGAACTAATTTATATTTACAAAAAACAAAAAAATCTCAAACCGTCATCTGGTCTTGAGTTAAGATAGAATTTAATTGATGAAGTGAGTGAGCACTTATTTTAGATTTAAAATATGTGTAAAACGCTTGGGGATTTTAAAATAGATAACAAAAAAACGGCTAGACATAATATTCCTCTTCCGCTTCAGTTGATCTTTTAGCGGAGCCGTTTTAGTTTTTTTACTCGTAAATTTTAGTTAAATGACATCTGGGGAAAAACTAGACAAATGTTATTTAGCTAAAAACTTATTAAATACTAACAATAATTATCCAGCTTGTCAAGGGTTTTTAGGGGAAATTATTATTAATTTGGCAAGAGTATTTTATTTTATTTAATCTTAGCCGTAATACATCTGCTAAATCCAACTATTAACTATATTATAAATAATTATCCACAATCGGCCAGAAAAAATAATTTTCCAAACTAAGCGGTTTACATCTTGCTGGCCAGCGCCTTTAACAGTATTAAAACATTCATTTGCGCTTCGGCCGCGTCCTTGCTCTTAGTGAAATTCTGCCAGTCGCTTAAAATCTCCTGGTCATTTAGCCCCCTGACCGAATTTTCCAGTTTTAACCTGGCCTCAAAATCAATTTCTTTATTTCCGCCCAAAACCTCTTCAATAAATTGCTTGTTAAATTCCAAAATCTTCTGATTCTTTTCTCGGGTGGCGCAGGCCGCTTGGGCTCGCGCGAATTCTTTAACCGCGGGGAAATACTTAATCGCCAAGACGATATTACCGGCCGCCAAAACCAAAATAATAATTACTAAAATAATTTTTGTTTTCATAGATGATTATTTGGCGCGCTTTTTGTCGCGGTAAAAATTATAGATTAACAACAGCGCCAGCGCTATCAAAAAAATCGTCTTCCAATCAATGGTCTTAAAATTCCACAACTTCGACCTAAGCTCAATATTGGCGTGAACGCCGCTGCCTTCTTTAACCGTAAATCGTTCGCCCTGAAAAGTCCGATAACCGGCCAGTTCCGCTTTAAGATAATATTCGCCCGGCGGTACTAAGAACGAATAGCGGCCGGTCGGGTCGGTAGTCTGCGGATTGGCCTGCTGAAAAGTTTCGGCCGGCCAGAGCTCAAAATCATTATTGGCCGAGTTCAGCCAAAAAAGCGAAACTACGGCGCCGGTCAGCCTGGTTTCGTTTTGACCGTCTTGCTTATAAACATAGCCCTCGGGATCAACGACGGTAATTAGCCGAATTTCTTTGGCCTCCAGTTTCTCGTCCCGATAATCAATCTTAGTAATAATCTCATATTTACCGGTAACCACCGGCATCTGTAAATCGGCGGTCCAGATGCCGTCCTCGTCCGCGTCGTTATAATTGAATTCATTTAAAACCAGTCTGGTTTCGATTTCGGCTAAAACCGGTCTAATCACTAAATCTTTTAAAGTTCCGGCCAAAGTTTTGCCTAACTTCAACTCGGCCGTTTTATCTCTAAAAATTATAGAACCCTTAACGCTCTTGGCCGGATTTTCCGGTCTGATCAATAAACTTAAAGACCGGCCGGAAATTACGTTAATTTTGCTCTCGGCCTCTCCCCGATTTGATACGGTCAGCTCCATGTTAAAATCTATGAGCTGTCCGGCCGCTGTGGCGAAAACTACTTCCGCGGGTATTTTTCCCTTGGCCGCGGCCGGCAAATCATTTAAAGGAATGCCGCCGCTTAACTTTATTCCGCCGTCGGCGGTGGCGCCGCCGCTTAGCCCCAGCGCCCGAGTAAAGCCTGGCAAAAATAATTTCACGCCATCCAGTTTTTCTAAATCATCTATTTTACTAACGCCTAAATTAATAAAGGTTTTCTCCAGCTCGGGAAATTTATTCAATAATAAGCTTAATTCTCGAGTTAATGGCGTTAAAGCGAAATTCTTTATCGGCCCCTCGGGTAAGAGCGTCCACTTTCCTTTTAAAGCTTCAGGCACATCGGCCGGTACGGCCCGCCTTACTTCCTCGGCTTGCTTTTTCTCTAAGGCGGCTTTTTTGGCTTCGCCATTAAACGGCTTAACCAGTCCGCTGACAATCTTTTTTATTTCCTTAACCGGAGCTTCAATGATCGGTTTTAAGGCCTCGGCCGTTTTATCTTTTATTTCCGTCAGCTTGTCCGACAAATCAGCGGTTATTTCATTAGCTGTTTTCTCCGATGCTGGCGGATTAACTGAACCGGCGGACGCGCCAAAATTGGAAAAGAATGGTATGACCGCTCCGCCGGCGGCATTGGCTTCGTCGGTATCGTCCAAAGACGAGCAGCCCGAATCGGCCGGATAATCAGTCTGGCCGTCGCCGTCGTCGTCGGCCGCGTTATTGCACGCCGGCCGAGCCGAGCGCGGCCGCCAGTCGGTTATAACTTTATAATCGCTGTTAAAATTTATCCAGCCGATATTTTCCCCGTAAGCCGAACCGGTGAATTCGCCGGACGAATTTATGATCACGCCGCCGGCCGCCGGATTAAATTTTATCCAGCCCGCGTTTTCGCTAAAGGCATAGCCAGAGAGATTGCCGGCGCCGTCATTCGCGACTTTAAAATCCACTGTAGCGCAGGTGTTGACGCCGTTAGCGCAATTTAAAGAAATCCAACCCATGTTTTCCGAGTATGCGTAGCCGCTTAGAGCCGAATCCGTTACCAAGACGGAGCAATTATCGCAGCCGAAATCAATCCAGCCCGCGTTTTCGCTCCAGGCGTATCTATCGGACGAATCAATCGCGCCGTTAGTTGTAGAAGCATAAACTAAACCACCGGACGCCAAACCGGCAAAAAATATAACCGACAAAATTGTAATATAAAATTTTAACATTGTCTTTATTGTTTTATCTAATTTTAGCTTAATTTATTATTTTTTAAATTTTCTATTGACAAAACGGCTGTATTTGCTATACTGACAATGTCGATTCCGGATTCTGTTGAACTCCCGAAGTCCGAGACCCTAACGGGGATCGGGCTTTTTGTTTTGTAAAATTTATGATAGAATTTTCACGTGGAGTTTAAGGGGCTACCTCATGGTGAGGATTCCGGAATCGACATTCGGATAGAGGGGTTCAATACCCCTTAGCTCCACTTCAGAAACCATCTCAAAAAGAGGTGGTTTTTGGTTTTTCCAATTTTTAAATAACAATATTTTTTATCCCGCCCACTTTCTCCAACCGCCGATCATTTTACCGATCTCTACCATTTCTTTTTGAGCAAAAGCGAAGTGGCGGTCTTTCATTAAGCCGATTTCCAGGGCGAACCGAAAACGGATTTTAAATTGGTCAAACAGCAAACTGATTTTTTCAATGCCAGCCCCTTTTAGCTCATTTGGCAGAGAATTAGTTCTAATTATTTCATCTAACATCTGCCAAATTATTCTTTCTAAATCAGCACCCAAACTGTATTTATATTCTTTGCCGAATTGCCGGACTAACCGATAAACCGGTTTTATAAACTCGTAAGTCTTAATAAAGAGCGGTAAATGCGAAAATTTGGCCATATTTTTCCTGCCCGAGCTTAAATCCATTTCCTGCGGACGCAGCGCACATAGTTTGAGTTAGTCTTAGCGTTGTTGTTCGTGTTGCCGTTGTTCAGGTTCACCCGCCAGGCGTTCGTCGGATCATTATAGTTCTCCGTGGACGACCAAAAGACGTTTCCGGCATTAGGCGAATTATTCCGCCACTCTTCGCCTATCTTTAATTTAATCTTGGCCTTGGCAAAGTATAAATTATTTCTGTCTATAGCCGTCAGCGCGAACTGACGGCTGGGCGGAATCGCAATGGATTTTACGCTCTCCTCGCTAGCAACCCTTAAGGATTAAGCCCGCGAGCTCTGGCAATTTCATTTATCTCCGCGCCAAATTTGGCGCGGGCACTTATTTTAAAATAACTGAAATTCTTATCAGCCGGCTCCAGCCAGCCCCGCAATTTCCCGAAGCTATCTTCCCAGAGCTTCCGCCGCAGACCGAAAGTCTTGGCGTGCTTAAATTGCCCGAAATACGAATTAACCGCGGACAAAGCTTGCCTGATTTCCGGCTCGGCTAAAGCGCCTAAACCGCTGTTTAATCGCCAAAGCATCTCCTTAAGATTCTTTACCACTCTCCGTCTAATAATCGTATAGTCCGGTTTAACCACGAAACCCAAAAAATCAATGCCCCGGCTTATTTCTCTTAGAACTTGCTTTTTAGGATGCAGTTTTAGCTTTAATCTTTCTATTAAAAATTCATCTATGCTTTCGCGCCAAATCTTCAGCTGTTTAAAGTCGCGGGATAGAATTACCAAGTCGTCAACATAGCGCAAATAGTATTTTATTTTTAAAGCATGCTTTATATATTGGTCCAGCTCATTCAGGTAGACATTGGCGAAAAACTGGCTGGTCAGGTTCCCGATAGGCAGCCCTCTTGCGAGCGGCGCCCGGAAAAGAGACTTATGTTCCGGAATCAGCTTAAATAGCGACTGCCTGCCTTTATAATAATAGCTTATTATCGGATTATGAAATATTATCGTTCTCGCGAGCCAGAGTATTTCCGGATTTTTCGTTTTTTTCTCTATCATGCCAAATAAAATTTCCTTATTAAGACTGACGAAAAAACTTTGGATATCAATTTGCAGGTAATAAGCGCCGCGGCCGGCTTGGCATATATATCTTTTTAAATCCTTGATCGCCCGGTGCGCGCCTTTCTCCTTGCGGCAGGCGTATGACTGGCCGATAAATTTCCTTTCCCAGATCGGCTCAAGATAGCCGACTAGGATATGATGGACGATGCGATCGCGGAAATCCGCCGCAAAGATCTCGCGCGGCTTCGGCTTAGTAACCACAAAACAGATAGAACGACCTGGCTTATAAGTCCGACTTATTAGCTCTTTTTGCAATTTTAAAAGTTCGGCTTCAAAATTCATCTCAAACTTCGCCGCGTTAACCGTATATCTTTTCTTCTTGCGGCAAGCATAATAGCATCTTAACAGATTTTCATAGGAAAAAATCCGCGCGGCGGAGTTTACTCTCTCTCTCTCTCTCTCTCTCTTCGCCATGTTTTGACAATTTAACATAAACGCAAATTTTAAATACCAAATTAATCAAATTCTTAATCACCAAATAACCTTAAATCCATTACCTGCGGACGCAGCGCACATAGTAGGAGTTAGTCTTAGCGTAGTAGTTCGTGTAGCCGTAGTACAGGGCCACCCGCCAGGCGTACGCCGGATCACTATAGGCCTCCGTGGACGACCAAAAGACGTACCCGGCATTAGGCGAATTATTGGCCGCGCCGTTAATATAGGCCTGCATCAATTCTTTTTGGGTGGGTAAATACCAATCAGTGTAGCCGGCGAAACTGATAGCGTTTAAGGCATTGCAAAAATTTATGGCGTTGCCGTTTGTCGCGGTTGTCGTTCCGGTATCCCATGGCCTAGTGCCGTCGCCCACTCCGGCGGCTCCGGCTAAATAAAAATCATTGCTGGTTGAAGTGGCCACCGCGGTTACCGCTCCGGTAGAAGCCGCGTCAGACCACCACAAGCCGGTTCTATTATCTTGCTTGACTTGGCCGCTCGCTAAATATATATTTGTTCCCACCGGATAATAATTTAACGGCGCGGAAGAAGTGGCGAAACCGGCGTTAAACGGCGAACCGGCGACGTTAGACCAGCTTCCCTCTTCGGCCGTGTATTCGGTCTTGCCCGTGCAACTCGTCGCGCCCGAGCAAATCCAATCGTCTATTGTCTGAAGATTCCATAAGGAGTAATCAATAACCGAGGCCGTTCCGGTCTGGAGATTCCAATCGGACTGGGAAGAGCCGAAAAAGGTTTTGCCGGAGGTTACATCCGCTGGCGTTGCTGTTCCGCCCGAAGGCAAAAGAGATCCTGTCGTGCTCGTGCCGAAAGTAATTCCGCTCTTTACATTAATTGCAATAAGATTGCTCGGGTCATAAGTTCCAGGAGTTCCTGTCGCGGTCGTTAGCACCTGATCAATGCTATCGCCTCCGTAAGCGTAACCAAGCAGGGTACCGACGAGGCCAAAGAGATTGACGCCGCTAGCTATATTTCCGGCGATAAAGACGGCAGAAGTAGTCGCGACCGTCACTGTGTCGGTACCATCATAATATCCTTGCGGGATTGTAAAGACGAGCGATGTGCCTTGGGCGGATGAGGAAGCCACGGCGGTATTGCCCGTCTTGACTTCAACCGTTCCGGTAACGCCGAGATAGGTAGAACTGGCGAGCAGATCGCCCGCGTAAATCGTCGGGATGGCGTTATATATCTGCGTAAGAGTATAAAAGCTGGCCGCCGGCGAGGTGGTCGTGGCTAAAGTGTGATTGCCGGCCGTGGCCGCCGCGTTGGTAGCCAGCCGAGTATAAATATCGCCTAAGGTATAACCGGAGGCGGCCGGAGCGGACGAGGGCGTTAAACTGCCGGCCCGAACCTTAACCGCGCTAATGGCCGAAAAACTAATTAAAATAACCAGCGCCATTAATATAACGCCCCGGCGGTTATTTCGGCAATAAAATTTAAAATTCTTAAGTTGCCGTTTATAAATTTTTTCCGTTTTTTTCATAAATAAAAAAATGCTGGCTTAAAAACAGCATTTAAAGTAAATAAAAAATCCGGCGAATTTTTACTTTCTCTCTCTCTCTCTTATCATTATATTAGTATGAGTCATATCCCGATGTGTTTTTGAATCAACCGAATATATTCCTCGTAGAGCGGAATAAATTTCTTGGCTGATTCGTAAAAAATAAAATTATCCTGGTCAAAGTCATACTCATGAGTCAGAATATTCCTTAAGTTAGAGCTCTTTATGAATTCCGGCAAAGATTTTTCATCAATTATCTTCAGCGCCGCCAGCCGTTTAAAAGATTCTCGGTAGCTATCGGGGATTTGCGCCCCAAGATCAGCGATAATCTGGGCATTTATATCGCTCGCGAGTTCTATGATAAGTTGAAAATTTCTTTCCGCGGAGCGGACATTTCTAAACGACGACTTAAAGCTCTGGAAAGAAACGCCAAGAAGCTCGCGCAATTCTTCAAGCAATAAGGACATCTGCTCAATTTTTTTTATAATAATATCATTAAGCATATTTCTTCTTCATTACCTGCTCGCGCAAACGGCGAAATTTAGCGGTGTCAACATACTCTTTAAAAGCCCTGACTTTATACCTGATGAAATCAACATAATTTCCGTCTATAAGTTTTCCGTCTTGCGCTACCTCAAATTTCAAAATTGGCGAGGCCATAGCCAGATCAACCAGGTCAATTCTATCTTCGTTTATGTTAAGTTTTTTTGACAGATATTCCGCAAGATCAGTCTTTTCGGAAAGCGTTAACGGTTTTTCTTTAAGCACGCCGAAATCAAAGTCGGACTTTGCCGTCGCCCGGCCTTTGACCCGCGAACCGAAAGCAATTATGAGCGGCTTTGACATAATTATGTTAAATAAACAATTTAGCGAACGGCTCCATGGACAAAATTTCTTTTTCCTCAACTTCAGTAATAACTTTTCTTCTTTTCAGTATCTCAATCAGCTTCACGACCTTTAAGCTTTACCCCGAAATTCGGACAGTAGGATATGAGATAATTTAGTGGTAGAATGATTCTAAATAATCTAACATCCAAAAATCCGAAAAAATATGGGTAATATCAAGCATGCGAATTCCTT